>Ga0179593_1268329_pt1 | contig 15398 bp, 22 predicted proteins | sample CZODoug2_1_08_16_FD_185931 | JGI IMG/M metagenome (GOLD analysis project Ga0179593, IMG submission 185931) | Vadose zone soil fungal communities from Angelo Coast Range Reserve, California, USA - CZODoug2_1_08_16fungal (PacBio error correction) | ecosystem: Environmental > Terrestrial > Soil >... | reverse complement strand
ACTCTTCCTTTCTTCTGAGATATTGACCCCTGTCGCGGGCGACATTCTTGCAGATTTTTGTGACGATCTTTCAGGTGCCCCTTCTTGGATTTCTGTCTTTCTTCTCTACTGTTTTTCGTTTCTTTCGTATATTAGGACCCCTGGGATATTTAACCACCCCCCCCCCCCCAACCAATCCACGACCGTCCTTTTTGTCCCTCGGGGATCCGCTCTGGCTGCTTTGGCGCTGGTGTCCTCCTTTTTTTTCCCCCCTTTGACCTCTCTTGTGTAAACCGCCTTTTTGGCTAACCGCAATCTTTTCCCTACATTTTTTTTTTTGTCTTATTTGATTCGCGAGGCCCCGCGCGGAGCCCCTCTCCCCCCTTGTTTGGGGGGCCTTCCCCCCCCCCCCCCCCCCCCCCCCACCCCCACGGAACTCCAATTCGAATCCTCCTCCTTTTTCCTTGCCAGTCCCTTTTTGGGATTTCCCGTGGGAATTGGAATCCAAACTTGCTTCCTAAACGTTTTTTTGCCTCTCCTTCTTCACCTTTCCCCTCCCTGCCACGTGTTTGTCAGTCACCTCTCTCCTAGCACCCGGATAGCCTTTTTCCTCACTTCCTTGAAATCCGATTCTTTTTAAAGATTCCCATCTTGGGATACTTCCCTTTTTTCTGACCCCCCCCCCCCCCCGTGAGGATCCTTCTTTCCCCCGGCGAGTCCTCCAGCCCTTGCACCGAATCTTGGCCCACGGGCAACGAACTGGCATCCACTGGGCCATCATATTAGTCTCTATGTCCCCTTTTTCTTCTGAGTCATACGCAACCTTCATTTGGGAGAAATTTTGAACACTGAACTTCTTCCCTTGCCGCCACCCGGATGCCTGAACGCTCCCTTTTGGTTGACGCCTTTCCCCCTTAACTCTCTTCCCCCTTAGTGCCCCACCTCCTGATAACATCTAATAAGGGCACGGTTGCGCGCCTCTTGCCCTTCACTTTTCCAATTGTCAGGCAATAAGTCGTCGTTTTCCCCGAGCCGGAGGACGCGCGATTTAGCCATTTATACCTTATCCCCCCTTTTAAAACTGTCGTAGTTCCCTCTCCCCTCCCTTCTTTCTTTGTTGCCGCCCACCCTTCCCCCTTCTAAGCGGGTTTCTCTCGGTTCCATAACCCCCAGACTTCGACCAAGTTTTGGAAATGTCTTTTTTCCTCTCCACTTCCACTCCCTTTTCTCTACTCCCCATTCCCCTCCCTTCATTGCTTGAACTCGGATTAACCCAAGTAGAACACCTCCCTACCATTATTCTTCTAAGTCTTTCCCCCTTTTCAGATGATACTCCTCTTTTACCAGTCGGTCGCTGCACTTCGCTGAATAATGAAGCTTTGTTTACCCCCCTTAGGCCGAGTCTTTGGTAGGCGCTCGCCTTTTTCCCCCTGCACCCCCTCTTAATCGATCTTTACCATGCCCGTTGCCTTTTCTTCTTTCAGGTTGATGCGGCGTCAGGTTTTCACCTTCCCCTAAATTAGTGAAATCATGCCCAGTTCCCTCAATTTGGCGTAACCTGTACATTTAACCCTACGCTTCTACCTCTCCCAACCCACCCCCCCCACAACCTCCCTTCTGTTCGGCGATAACCTTTTAAATTTTGTTTGAGAAGCAGGCAGACTTGGCTCCTTTTTTATCTTTTTTTTTTTTCTCTATATCCGGCTATTAGCAAGATCCCCCCTGAGTGTTGGCCCCTTTGGATTTTCAGATAAGTGATCAACCTGCCTTCGTTCCCAACATGTCCTCTCTTTCCCCCCCTTAGACTGCCCCTTTCTTCGCTGCCCTTTTTTCTCGAAGGCTTCTCCAGCCAACCCCTCTTTTCAATTGGGCCCCAGAAAGTCCCTCCCAAGCAACATCTTATAATGGCCTCCCAGTCTGGGCGCTCTTTGCTCCTCTTTGTAACTCCACCTACCCCCTTTCGTGTTGCCCATTTTTTTCCGATAACTTGAGTTTCAATCGATTCTTTGTCCCTTCCATTCTCCTTGACTCCCCTTTCCCCATCCTTTTGACTTTCTTCGTAACCGTGGTGTTTTTATGAAACCCATTCCACCATTGGTCATGATGGGTTGGATCTGTAGGCCTTTCTTTCTTTCGTTATCCCGACATATTAGACCTTCCGTCCTCTCTCTTCCCCTTGCTCGGGAATGTTGAACAGGGAACTTTTCCGGGACTTAGAATGTTGATACCCTGCTGGAATGCCTTCCATTCTTTGACATGGTTATTTTCGCCGATAGTCTTCATGTTCGTTTCACCGAGTTCGTGTTTGCCTTCGTTATTACTTTGACTCTGTGTTTCTTATGTTCATCAGTATTTTTTCTCTTATTTTCGTCAACAAACTTCATTGTTCCACTTTTCCACATCCTTTTTCCTAAAACAGTTTGGTTCACGGGACCCCCCTTTTAGATTCGTCTTTTAGCTTCATCTCCTTGGACCTCTTTTTCTTTCAGTCACGCATCTCCTTCCCTTCCGTTTCCAAGTTTTTTACAGGACCCCCCTTGAACCCGAGTTAATGTCGATTTTGACTCTCTTCCTTTCTGTGTGTCAATGTTGTGTTTTTTTTTTTATTGTGGTCGTTTTTCAGTCAACTTGAGACCAAGCCTCCTATGCCCAAGTAATCTCCCCCCCGATTGAATTAGGAAATCCCTTTCACCTTCCCACCGGCGCGTCGGTTTTCCGTGGCCGTTCCTCCTCCTGAGTCATGTTCTTGGTTTATGGCTTTAGTCGACGTTTTTTAGAACACTGGCCTCCATCTAGAACTTTTTACCTCTTCTATTCGTCACCTTGTTATTCGGCCTTCGGCATCCTTTGCGCCTCCCCTTCCTCCCCCCCCCTAAACTCTGCGCCTCCGTCTCGCCGGGGAACATGATCGTAACTCCTGATAACTGAAGCTGTTCTCTCCCCCCCTGAGCGGCTCATCTTTTCCCCCCCAACCCATTCTCTCGGGGAAGTTTTCTGACATAGAATCCTTTTTGTTCGGGACGCTGGTTAAACATCCGTTCCCACCGTCGCGATCAACCTTCTAATATCTGTATAACCTTTTACTTGTCGGAAGCCCTTTTCCTTCCCCGACCGGTTATGCCAACAAAAGCGTCGATCCTGCTGAGATCAATCCTAGAACCCTAGTCCCATCTTTTCTCACGTTGTGTGTTGAGTCTTCCTCACGATTTTGGTGATTTACGAGATAGGCCATTTTCTTTTGACTTTAGATTCTTGCTGTGGTTTCCAGAAGATTTTGCCTTCCGGTGAAATGCGGCACCCATGCCTTGCTACGTTCTTTTGCTTATAGTTAGCTTTTTTTTTGGCGGCCTTTTTTAACCGTTCCTTCCTCCTTTCGGGATTGCCCCCTCAAACCGCTCGAAGGCATGGTTTTTTCCGTGGTCCCCTGATTTTCTCCCCTCCCTTTTTCCTTCGCGGATGGATGTTTTTCGCACTCTGAGTGACTCACCCCCTTTTTCTTTGGGCCAGAGGCCCTGGCTATCGCGCCACCTTTGACCCGCTCTTGTTCTGATACCCCGTTGACCGGGAATCACAATACGAATTATTCTCGGCGTTAAGGGCGAATTTTGGGCAACTCGTTCCCCCCCCTTTTCAGAATAAGTACCATTTCCTTCAAGAGCTGAAACTCTTTTTCCTGTTAACTGGCCCCTCCCGTCCACGTCTCTCTCCCACAATTCGCCTTTTTTCGTCAATTGCGGTTATTCGAAACACTTAGTCTACGCTGGGACTTTATTCCTCTGCAAGTTGGAGAAAAACTCCCCAAAGGTTGGGTCCTCCTGGTCTCTACCCGGCATTTTCCAGCCCCCCCTGATTCGAATTTTCCTTTTTTCCACTTTCCTCCCCCTCCAACGGACAATCCCCTCTGCTCGTTTCGACTTTTAAAGGGGGCATTTTCGCCAAGCTAGGGTCCCCGTGCCCCGTTGAAAACAGTGCAATTTTGGCCCTCCCCCTGGATTTCTTTCCCCCCTTTTCTTCCCTTTTGTTTTCTAAAATACCCTGCAAACAACACTATACTCTGGGTTGAACCTATCCCCCCATTCCTTAGTCCTCGCCTTGCTCTTCCTTTTTCCCCCTTCTTTTGTTTTATTTTAAAAGTCTACTCTTTCCCTAGGCGACACTCGGAGAGATAAGGAAATACGCGGTCGAGTTCCCCTCCCCAGTCCTCCTTCCCAAGCTGGTTTTGTGCCCCCTGTTCTTTTATTTTCCGGATACCGGCACCTCCGTGTAGCCCTCCCAGAAGCTTACTTTTTCCCAACTTCCCCCCTCTATCGAGAACATTCCGCCAACTTTCCCCCTGATCGAACCACCCTATTGAGTGCCTTTCCACAGCCTCCCCCCTTAGGGCGCCCCTTTTTCCCCCTTTCGTACTATTCCTGCTCTTTTTGACAAATTTTTTCTTCCTTGGCTATTTTTGGTTCTCACCCCAAAAGCCTTCAAGAGGACTCTCCTACTGCTCTGTCTTTTCTGTCCGTCCCGGAGGTCCTTTTTTCCTCGTTGTCCTTGACACCCCCTCTTCTTCTTTTCTCGCTATTCACTCCCATCATCTCCCTTACTTGTCATTGAAAGGAACCCGCTCCCCAAACAAAGCGACCTTCTACCTTTCTTTTCCCTCCTCCCCCTACCCTCTTTCATCCTTTCCAGCAGAATTCTCCCAGCATTTTGATGCCCGTTTGTGGTGTTTTTGAATAGCTGCTCTTCCTTTACCCCCTAGGTGACGCCCCCCACCTTTATTGCTGGGCTTGTGTAGAGGACTCGACCTTTCAGCGCGGTTCCTTTTTCCCGCAGGCTAAGAGAGTAAATTTTCCAAGGGATGATGGATCTTTTTTCGACATCCATTCTTTATATATCTCACCCTCTGAGACCCTCCCTTTTCCCCCCGTCCCCCCTTCCCCCTTTCCTTCCTGCGAAGGTCGATTCCTTTAGCCTTGACCCCCCCTAGTCACGCCGTCCTCGTGGTCTCCCCAATAGCGATCGCAACGCGTTTTCCCCCTTATTTCCCTCCTCACAATGTTCGCGCTCCTTTTCGTTCTTCCTCTTCCTACTGGGCGAGTCTTTTTCGGATCTTTCCCCCTACAATTTCCCCCTTTGTCTCGCTAGTCGTTTTCTTTTTCTTCTTGACCCCATCTCTCCTCTCAGCCTTCGCCGTTCTCCTCTATCCGGCCCCGCTCTGAGATCGAACTAACCCTTTGAAATTGACTTGTGAACTCTTGACATTACAACTGTATGCCGGCTTCGGCTCCGATTCCCCTTTTCTGGCCCCTATTATTTCCAAACCGTTGGCCTTTTTCTTTCCTTGAGGGGCAACGCGCCCCCTCTTAAATTATTATTTTGATACTTTATCTGATCTTCTCCTTGTCTTTTTCTTCGTTCCTCTTTTCACCACCCCCCATTTGCCTTTCCCTTTTGACATCCCCGTAAAATTCACCCTTTTTTAGTTGCTCCGAATGATTTTTTTGAGCGTTCCTCGCAAACTTCGAGCTCCATCCAGTCCCCCCCATCTCGTCCTCCTTTGATGCCTTACGTTTGAAATCATTCGAATTTTTCATGCTGATCTTATAAGGTCTCCCCTCCTCCTCCCGCTTGGATTGTTGACCCCTTATTCCCCCGCAGACCTTTTCCCCCTCTTCATCCCCCTCTCCTCTTTTCCCATCCTTTCTACTCCTCTGTCGACGTCTTCGAAACTTTTGTAACAGCAAGTTCTCGTTTAGATTTTGCCGAATTGGTAGGCCTTGTTCTCCCTGGAACGTCTTGCCCACCACCCGATTTCTCCCCTTTTCCTTCCCTCTCTATTTTTCGGAATTTTTTTTAGTCGGCCCTCCTACAAGCGATCAAAAGGTCCAGCCGTCGTTTCATCACGAAATCTGGCCCCCCTGATCTTTTCTTCCCTCTTTCCCCTCATAGTTCCCCCGAGACTAGCCATAGATCCAGAGTTGGAAGAACCACAACAAGCGTGTCAGGTAGTGACATTTTTGAAAGCCCGTCTGCTTCGGGAATTTCTACTCTTTTTTTCTCTTTTTTTCCCTTCCCCCTAACTGTCGCCCCCTTATCATGCTAAGGTCGCCAAAGTAGATAGTCCGCAAGGCACGACGGACTGTTGTCCCACCTGCGATTTTAGTAATTCCCCTTTCTTCCTCCTCTCTCCCTCTTCCTCGATTCGCCTCTTATCTCCTTTTCCTTCAGTTTTGGTGTTAGATTTCTATCGACGTCTGCCAGTGCTGAAAGGGTTATCGGAATCGTCGCGACTGTGTCGTAATTTTTTGCGTTTTACTGCCTTCCCTTCCTTATTTGAATTTCCTTCTTCCTTTTTTTCGCGCTTCAGGTTCTACAGATCGGAGTCTCCCCTCAAAACGATGAGTTTCTTTATTTCAAACGTATAGACGTCTGTGGTTCTTTCCCCCTTTTGATCTCTGGGTCCAGATTTTCTTGATTCTTTGCTTTTTCCTCTGATTTTTGCTGGTAAGAGAGGAAGTCTTTCCTTTCGATGCGATAAAGTAAGACTCTTGGGACGAATTAAGGTCCCCTCTTTCACCCCCCCCCTTCCTCCTCCTCCCTTATTACTGGTCCCTCTCCCCTTTTTTTTCCCCGCTTTTCTTTCCTCCTCAAAGCCTACCCCCTTTCCTCCATCAGCAATCCTCGGGCGGGGACCGCCCCTTTTTGTTAGTAAAGTACCACGAGCCGGGTGACCTTCTTCGCACCTTTTCCCCCCCAAAACCGCCAGTCTCTTGCTTTCCTCTGGTTTTCCTTTTTCTTTTGGTGCAAGTTCAGGACCTTGGGAAATCGTTTTGAGTTGACTCAGTATTCGCCCTGGTCTCGAATCTTTCCCCCCCTTTTTTCCCCCAAACATGGTCCCTCCTCCGCCTCACCCTCTTTACGGTTTTTTTCTTAGGGGTAAGCCCGCTCCCCATCTTGACCGGTGCCCTGTTCCAACACCTCCCGTTCCCCTCCTTTTTTTCCCCTTATGTTCAAAGTGATTGCTTTTTTTCAGAACAGGCCACTAATTTCGCCTATCTCAGAACAGTGCCTGGTTTCCTTCTTTTTTCCCCCATTCCTTCCCCCCCCCCTTCCTTTTCCTTAATCCTTCGCGAGCCGCCTTTAAATTGGGATGTCAATTTTTTTAAAATTAGTTGTCCCATTGATCCTTCCCGTGATAGCCTTGGGCCCCCTTCCGCCCCCCCCTTCTCTACGTCTCCTCAACCTCCCCCTCCCACATCCCCCCCCGGTCCTCTTTCCCCTCTGACCACCTCTTGGTGTACTTTATGGATCGGCCGAAGAGTTCTTCGGAATCAAGCCGGATAAACCCCGATAGTTTGAACCATGTTTGCCCTGCGTTATTATTTCCTCCCCCCCCTCTTTTTCCAACACGGAGTCCCTTTCTTTCTCCTTTTAACAGTGGGTCTCCCCCCCTCTCGCCCTTCTTATCCCCTTTCTCCAATATTTTTTTGATTAGTTGGTGTGAGAGAATAAACGCGTCCAGCCATCGCCCTCCCCGCTCTTACTTGCTTTTCCCTGCGTACTTCTTTTTCCTTCCCCCCTCTCTTCCCATGTTTGCAAATTTTCCCAGAAAGACATTAATTCCTGCTTGGAAAGGAAAAGTAAGTATTCGCGCAACACCAACCTCCTCCCATCTAGGTGAGCTCCTCTCCTCTTTTTCTCTCATGTCCCTTCCCCTTCTATTTTTTTTTTTTCGTCGCTGATCTCCCTTCTTCCTCCTATTTTCTTGTGTTTTTCGAAAGCCCCGTCTTTCATTTCAATTAGCAGGTTATCAGTTTTCCCTTATCTTAAGGCGTTCCTAGCTCTTTTTTTTCAATCGAGTGTAAATCTGGGCCAAGGACTCTTTTTTCTGCCCTAAGTTTTGGTTTTTCGCCCCCGAAGTTTCCTAAACACCTCTCCCCTACCTCGTTCCCCCTTCCCTTTGTCAACCTCCCTTCTAATATATTTCATGAGGCGATCAAGTCAACCTTATCTACGCTATAGGTCCTCGTGTTCGCCTCTTTTCCTCCCCTCCTACTTCCGCCCTCTTTTCCCTTCCAAGTCTAATGTTCTTTCTTGTGTTAATCCTCACAATTAAGCAGGTTCTTGTAACGGTATTTCGTTTTATGTTTCCCCCTCCACCCCTTTTACACCCTTTCTTTTTTCTCTCTTGGTTCAATATCGACGATTAGTTTTCCCCCTATCTAGTCCCGTAAGGAAGGTTCGTACCAACTCGGCAGCACAAATGCCTGACCCACTCGCGGACCGCCTTCCTTATCTCTTTCCACTGTTTGCCTCCTCCTTTTCTTTCCCTTCTTTTTTTTCCCTTTGTCTCCACTTGTTTCACTCGGCCCTGACCTTTTAAAGGTGTTTTTTTTTTTGACTCTTTCTGCGTTTGTTTCAGCCTCACTTTCTTATACCCCCCATGACTCTTTTCCTTGGAACCCCCCCCTTGTTTCTTCAAAATTCACGATTTTTTTTCCCTGACAAGTCCCGAAAATATCTTCTCATCGCCCTGAGACCTGAATTCTCTTCTCCTTTCCTTTTTCTTGGTTTCCCGTGACCTCGTAGAATGTTTTCAGATGACTCATGAATGTCACGTCCCCCCCTCCGTTTTTTATTGTTCCCCTCACACGCATCCCTGTCCCCATTGTACTCCCCTCCCCCTCTCCTCCTTTTCCGTACTTCTCAGTTTCACTCAAGGCGTATTTTAAGCGTAGATTTCTTTAACACGCCTGCGGGTTTTCTCGAGTCTTTTCCTTTCTTCGACCCTTTTCTTCTTTTTGTCGTGTGACCCGCGTGCCCAGACTAGGGAGTATTCGGTTAAAGTGGATCCTGCTTAATGCCTCTCCCCGAGCTTCCATAGGTTCTCTCTCTCCCTCCCTCTGGTTTTCCCTCCCTTTTCTTAGTATCCTATTTCAACATCAGTCAGATTTCTTTGCAGCAGAAGTTGCGGAATACGATTGATTGGCCTTGCCCCCCACAGGACGTCGTTCCTGCAGTGCTTTTTTCCCCCCTTTTCATCAATCCTCTTTCTTTTCCGGCCAATTCTCAGATCTTCCCCTCCCCTTATACTACACTTGACTTTCTAATTCATCCAGGACCTTGCATGACACTGACCGGATCTTTTTTTCACTCTTCCCTTATCGCGAACTCTAACCCCTCCCCCCTTCCTCTCAGACCACTTTCTGATCCTCTTTCCTCTTCACCCCCCCCGTAAATCTTTCCTGTGGTGAGAGTCTTCGAGATATGCAGGGGCCTCCAGGACTCCTTTCCAGGAAGATTGGAAGAGTTTCAACCCCTCTTCTTTTCCCTTCCCCAGGTTCTTCCCCTTTCTCCCTTCTTCATTTTCCTAGTTTTTGTTTCTTAGGACTTTTGGCAAGTGCTTTCTTTCCCATTTCTTAGATGACCATCAGTTCTTGCAATTCATTCCCTCTCTCCTTCCTTTTTTTTGTCCCCCCCCTTTTCCACTCTTGTTGATCGAGGCCGCTTCTATGTTGGACTGGCATACCTAGGGACGATTTTTTGTAACAGGCGCTTTTTAATACGCGAACCGATTTTTTTTTAATGAAATTTCATGCTCTTTCTTCTCGATTGCCCCACCCTTTCTGCCACTTGACCCCCCGAATTCTCAATAGGTAAGTTACTTTTTTCTGTTTGGTCCTGGTCCAGGCGCCCAGAAGGCCCCCAATTTTCGTCCCTTCCCTTCCCATCCTCTCTCCCCCCTTCTCTTCTGCTGCTCGGGCCTCTTTCTCCCGGAATCCTTGAATCTGACCCCTCCTATTTTTTCCCCTTCTTTCCCCGTTGTTCCTTTTGGGCTTTCTCCTGCGTGTCCAATCCAATTAGAATTTGATCTTTCTGTTCAGCATAGCCCCCTTGATTCGAATCGCCTCAACAGAACCTTACCTCCCCCTTTAACCTTCCCTTTTCCCCTCTCTCTTTTGGTCGCTCGCCAAGGGGGTTTCCATTTAATTACACGGTTCCCCCCCTCCCGTTCTTTGACGACCCTTTCTTTTCCCCTTTTCCACAGCCTTCCTTTTTTCCTCAGACTACTGACATTAGTTCAGATCACAGTAGAACAGGGGCCGTATGACCCCTCAAGAGTCCCCCCCCCCAAATTGTCCGGTTTTAACACATCCGTTCCCCCTCCCCCCTTCCTCGTCTGCCTGTCTCCCTTCCCTTTAAAGTTCGTTTTTCCACTTGGCATTTCCCTTCGGATGTCCAGTGTTTCTTTTTTCTTAACATTCAGGTTTCTATCCATCGTTTTGCTACATTCCGATTATTTATTAAGCTCCCCCAGTCCCTCCTTCTCTCCCCAGCTGGTTTTTTTACCCCCTTTATTTTGCTTAAGTCCCGTTAGGAATCGGAATTGATGCCCCCAAGCCGTTTTAAAAGATTCTTTCCCTCTTCGTACCGTCCCTTCTTTCCCTCGTGCTTTCTTCTTCTCCCCTGACACCACGTACGCGACAGGAACGTACAAATTCTAAGAATATGTTCTTTCTTGAATTTCTGCGCCGAGTTTTTAGTTTTGTCTTTTCTCCTCCTACCAGGAAACCATTCCACACAGCTTGCGATTGACCTTATACTTTTTGGCGCAACTTTACTGCGTTGACCAGGCCGCTTCTGCTCCGCTTTCCCTCTGACACTCTCCTGCCTCCAATTTTCCTGAAATTTTAAACGGCTAAACCCCAAACGCGAGCCATGAGACACGGTCACTCCCCTCCTTTTTTTGTTGAATCTCTTCTCTAGCTAGGCACTGGATGCCGTTTTTTTCCCTAGCCTGTAAGTAATTCCTTCACTTCTCCGGTTACTCCCCCTTGCTCTCCCTTTCGCGGTCGAGCTCATGGTGATCGCGGGCATTCAAACGTTTACGCCTGTTTCTTCCCCCCCATGCACTAGCCGTTTGCAATCGCCATCCCGTGTCTAGGATTTTTGGGACGTTCCCTCCTTTTTTCCGTGTATTCCACCATCGCACTCGTTCGATCACTTTTTTCCAACTCCCCACTTTCTTGACTCCTATTCGTCCTAATCGAGATTTTCTCCCGAATTTCCCAACCAATTTTCATAAGACTTAATTGTCCCAAATCTTCTCTTCCTACCTTCCGCTCCCCCCCTAAATCGTTTCAGAGATATTGTGATTTTACGGCTCCCCATAGCTGGAGGTATTCTTCGTTGTTCCGTTTCTCCCCCCCAATCCCCCCCCAGTTTCAACCCAGTTTTCTTCCTCTTCCTGTTTTTAGCTGGGTTGGCGTTCAGTAATCGATTAGCCGGGGTTTTTCCGAACGGAACTTCCACTGTCGCAAAAGACTTTGGACAGACTTTCCTCATAAAATGAATTTTTCAGAGATTTAAGGCTTGTAATGGTCTCTCTTTCCATATGTGGAAAACGGACATTTTCTTCATTGAGGCGACTTAGCGCTCCCGTTGACCTTTCCTTCTTTTTTCTCCCCATTTTCCTGTTGTCTGCTTTTTCTTTTTTCTCTATGCGTAGTTTGTCTACCCTGCTGTTCCACGTGTCCCCCCTTCAAACTCACCTTTCTCGTGTGATCACCGTTCCCTCACAGGTCTTCTTTTGCTTCTTTCATTCGCCCCTCGGAGCCCTGAAGTTTCTGACTTCCGGAGGTTCCATTTGAGCCCCCGTTTTTTTCCCCCCCTTCCCTCTCCCGAGCTATGTGCTCAGACTCGATGACTTTTCGGCCTCCCTCTTGGATTTTCCGTCACTTTCATTCTCCAACGCATCCCTTCCCTCTTCCTCACCTGTGCCAACCTTTTGAAGACCCAATCAGTTAGTCTCCGCGGCTTCTATCCTCGTGTCCTCTTCACCCCTGTTCACCTCCTCCTTTCTTTTTTTTTCCGTTCTTTCTAAATGTTAACTTGACGAGTGCAATCGGAGTGAGTGTTAATTCCCGTGGCTCGTTTTTTCAATTCTCTCACCCCCTCTCCCTCCATTTCCCCTCCCCCTATGCTTTTAGCCGATCCTCTGAAGGGTTACGCCCCTTTGATAGACCAACATCAGTTGCGACATGCGGGTTCCCTGAGCTGGCGATCCCCTTTTTCACTTCACCCCCATTCTTTTCCCTTTCCCTGGGTCATGGATAAGAGAGTCTCTTCCGAGGATCTTTGCAACGTTTCTCTCTAAAGAGCTTCAGGCCCGGACCTGAACCTTCACGACTTTCCCTCTCTCTTCCCCAACCCCTCCCCCCTTTCTGACGAACCAGATTTTTTTTTTTCAGCAGAGATGCGTTGAGCCCCCCCCTCTCTTTTCTATTGTTTGCGATTTCCGAGCGATCGCGATTCTCATTGTCTGCATGGGAGCTGGTCCTTCCTTCTTCTCTCTTGGTTGCCCCTCCCTCTTTCCCCCTTCCCCGGGCGGTTTTCCCTTCCTCTGAATGATCTCTTTCTCTTTAGCGAGAACTTTTTTTTAGAAGATGAGCCATTATTCCCCTAAAGAGTTTGATTTTGAAACCCACTCCCTTCCCCGATCTCCTTCCTGTTTTTCCTTTCCCCCTTTCTCTTCCGCCTTTTGCTCTTCTGTTCTTACTATGATTTTTGTTTCCATATGTGACTTAGGTCCCTTCGATCGTTTTTTGCTAATAATTTTGAATGCGCTTGGGGGCGTATTTCCCCCCACGGTTACTCCCCCCTTCTCATACTCCCCCACCTCTCTTCGAAGCTTCCCGTGGTTCAGTGCTCCATGAATACCCCTTGGACTAAACCGAGTACCCACATGAATCGGCAGTGTAATCCCCCCTTCCCCATACGTCACCTCTAGGCCCCCTCGTTCGTTGCCAAGTCTAATTATTGACCTCTTTTTACAGGGATTTTTTCCTCCTGCCCCTACCACATCTTAGTTCCTCATTGTTCACTTCTCTCTTCTCGTCTTCCCTGGTTATTCTCCTCACTGTTTCCACCTTGACTGCCCTGAGCCAATAATTCCATCGACTGGGTCGCGAGTCAACAACTCCCCCGCCATCCTTTTCTTTTTTTAACTTTCCTTTTCCCCCTTTCTTCATTTGCGCGGTTTCTGTTCCTTTAAAAGAAGGTGTTCCGCAGGGATACTTTCCCCCGCGCTATCTAGTCACCGCCCCCCCCCTCTCCCCCCCTTTCTCACCATTGTCAGAAGATTTCCCCCCCTCAGACACCAATTGTCGGTTAGTAGTATCATCCCATTGAGAGCAACGTTCTTTCAAGGGTGTATTCGGCATTTCTCCCTTCTTCCCCCCTCGCTCCCTTTCTTTAGGTGCGACCCAACGGGCTAAGGTCTTGCTTTTAGACGCGTTTTTTTTCTACCTATTCCCGCTTCCCCCCTCTCGCCGAATCCCATATTTTTTTCCCCCTTTTTTCTTTTTGATGTTCCCTCTCCCCTTCCCCTCCGGGTGGTTTGGGTGTGGTTTGGTTTGTTGGGTTTGTTTTTTTTATGTGGTTTTTTTTTTTTTGTGCAGTCCCCCCCCAGTCAAGCTATTCTTCCTTCCCAAGACTGGACTTCCATTCCCCCTCCCCCTCGTCAACTCCAAGAATCGTTCCCAAACCGCCTCTAACCCCCTGCAACCAAACCTCAGGTGAGTTTATCCCGTGTTACCGGGCTCAAAAATACCAATTTTCGCGGTGAATCTTCCTTCTCTGAGGTTTTCCCCCCTGCTCCCGGTTAGGTATTGGCGGATAGAATACCTTTTAGTTGACCCCCCGATTCCAATACGTACCCCCCGCGCATTCCTCCCTCTATTCCGCCCTCTGCAAGGTCCGTCTTTACCCTGATCTCTTTCTATAATGCACCTATCCCCCCCCTTTTCCCCTCAATCCATTTTACCATAATTGAAAGAAATACTCCTCAAGTTGACCCCCCCCCCCCCGAAGACCTTTAGAATAACATCTCTTTCCTCAGTTTTTTTTTTCTGATCTCTCCTCCTCCCTCAGTTTCGAAGTTTTCTGATAGGTTAAAACCTTGTTTCTGTGAGGCCCTTTTTCCCTTCCCGATTCTTTCCTTTCTTCCTTCGCGCCCCTGTTCGGTTGAAGTATACCTTCAGTTTCAGTTTTTCTTTCCATGTGTAATGATTCATTCTTTGATTTATTCTAATCCCCACCTCTCCTCCCATTCCGACCCCTTGTACGCAACTTCCTTTATATTAGCCTCTGTTTTTTTCTGCCCATTCGAGACTGCATCCGGTTGTTTTCCCCTTTTCCTTCGATCAAGAACGTATCTTTTTTTAACAATAATGTCTTTCCTTTTAAATTTCTAGATTTTTTTTTGCTTTCATCTGTTTCTCCCTCCCCATTCCTCTTTCTGGTTTGCTTCGTCCCTTGAGGGGTTCTTTTCAAGAACAATTAACTTGGTACGTTTCGTCGTTGGTTGTTTCGGTGGAAAATCTCACGACCGGATCCGGGAATTTTCCTTTTCGGCACTGTCGTACGGGCAGCGCACTAATCCCCCATTTGGTCCCCCTCTTTCAGCTTGTCTCCCTTCCTTTGCACCTAAACTCGGAATTCTGGACAATGTTTCGGATTTTTCTGACTTTTTTACCAACCCTCCTGCTTTGCATGGCCATATATGACTTGCCCCCCCCCCTTCCCCTTTTAATTTTTCTCTTAAAATGGTGAGTGTTTTTGACTCATCCCTTCTTCTTTTTAGGAACTCAGGGGCCTTGTTAAACATCCCTTTCCTTCCCCCCCCCCTTCTTCCCGTCACCTCTTTAGTGTTTCAAACGTTTCCTTCAAAGTGAAACGGGTAGTCCCCTTTGGGACCCCTCCATAGATACCTACCGTACTACTAACTCTTTATGTAGGAAGGGCTTTCCCTTTTTAACTTTCAGTCGCTCCCTTTGTTTTTTGTGTTCGCTCAGATCTATTCCTTGTCCGCCATTCCTTTTTCCTTCTCCCCTTTCTTTTTAGTACTTCACACGCCTCAAGGTAAAGCATAAAATGAATTCGACACTTCATCCTGAGATCCCCGAGACTCTTTTTTCCCTTTTTCCCCCTTACAGCTCCCTCCCCTTCTTTTCCCGCTTAGGGCCTTTTATTTTTATTGATGGAAAACACTATCGATGTATCGGCCCATTTTATTAACTGGTCCTGCCCCATCCTTTCGCCTATTCAATTTTTAACAATTATTCTTTCTATCCTCTCCTCCGATAGGCGTCCCCTCACCCTTCCGATTAGTAACACACAAGCTCAGCTCCCCTTTGGACTTCAGTTCCCCTTTTGGCATACCACCAGTGTTCAGAGTCCCGAACCCCGCTCTTCTTTTCCCGTGACTCAGTCTTACATACCTCTCTCTGGACACCCGTAGACGTCTACGACTCATTATCTTTTCCTTCATAAAAGACAGGCACGATCGGTTCACTGTATCCCTCCCAACGACGCGACTATTCCTTCCCCTTCTTCTCGGGCTCTCCGATTTCTTCTTCCACCCATAG
>Ga0179593_1811601_pt1 | contig 15399 bp, 25 predicted proteins | sample CZODoug2_1_08_16_FD_185931 | JGI IMG/M metagenome (GOLD analysis project Ga0179593, IMG submission 185931) | Vadose zone soil fungal communities from Angelo Coast Range Reserve, California, USA - CZODoug2_1_08_16fungal (PacBio error correction) | ecosystem: Environmental > Terrestrial > Soil >... | reverse complement strand
CTCCTTCTTCTTTTGACAACTTGCTGTGGCGTACTAGCGGGCGGTACCAACTTCTTTCCTTCTCTTTTCTTTCCCCTCTTCAATCATTAGGCGGTGGCGGCCTACTTCCTTTCCCCTCTCCCAAAAAGTGGGTTAAGGGACTGGTTTCCTCTTCCTCCTTTCTTGGCCTGGTTTTTCCTTGCCTTGCACGAGAACACCCCCCTTTTTTTCTGGGATTTGTCCAGGGGGGTCTATCAGCAACGCCTTTTTTTCCTCTTCTTTTCCCTCTTTCCTTCTCCCTTTGCGGCACAGCGGCGCTGGTGGTGGTAGTTCTTTTTCCCTATCTTTTTTCTTTTATCTTCATGTCAAAAAATTCGAGCCACGGCCCCCTTTTTTTTGGCCCTCGTCCTCCACCCTTTTTTTTTTCCCATTCCGCAGGAAAGAATTTCTTTCTTTCTTCATCCCCCCTGCCTTTACCACAGGCTGGAAAGTAGAAGTCTTTTCGGTGATCGGGGATACAGATTTCAACCTCTTCTTTCCCCCCCCCTTCCTGTTTTGGACATGAGATAGGACACTATTTCCCCTTTGTTGGTTTCCTCCTTTGAATATATACTATTTTCCTCCTCATACTTTTCTTTTCCCTCCCGTGCTTATCACCACCCCAACACTTTTTTTTTTTTTTTTTAAGAGCTAATGTCCACAATTTCCCTTCGTTCATCTAACAAAAGATTCGACGTTCCCATTTTTTCTTGATTTCTTTCGTTTCGGCTTCTCCCCCTCCAGTCCCCTTTTTGTTTCGGCGGAAATGGGAAACCCGACATGTTTCTCCTCTTTCTTTGTCCCCAGTGGCATAGAATTTGTTGAACAGCTCTCCTTCCTATCCTTTCCCATGGAAGAATCATAGAGTCTGGAACCCTCCTCCCCCCTTTTTTTTTGCATCGCGCGACAAGAATCATTCCCTTTTTTAGATCCCCCTTCAGCAACGAGCCCCAACTTGAATGGATTTCTCTAATCATCCCGTGCTAAGAGGTCGGTCACAATTTTCTTTTCTCACTGTGACGAAAACAGTCTGAACCCCACCTCCTTTCTCTAAATTCTTTCCTCGATTGATTAAGAAAAGGAGAATAAGCCAAGTCTCCCTCTTTTTTCCATATATTCAATCCCGCCCGGAGAGTAAGCACCGCTTTTTTCCCTTCCACTTTCTTTTTCGGTTCTAGTCTGTCTTTTTCCCCTACTTTACATTTACGGAAAAGCCTGTCTCCTCTTTTGCGCTTCGCCGCCGGGCGCAGAGGATGGCGCTCCCCCTTTCTCTCCTTTTTTTCACCCCCCACAAGAATCAGCGCGAAAACTTCTTTCCCCATTCTAACTCACTTTCCCTTCTTCTTCCTTCTTCCCCAGGCCGAACGGGCCTCTAGTATCGCACACAATATTCGAACTTCTTTTGGCCCCCCGGAGGGAAGAGTTTAAAAAGGTATCTTCCTTTCGTTTCTTTGGATGCGCCTTTTTTTTTTTTCTTATGTTGCGGAAAGGGAATTTTACACTCGCCTGAGAGGTCCCATCGTCTTCCGTTTCTCTTCCTAAATAAGAGCTTTCCTTTACTTCAAAAGATGAGGATTGTCACAAGATTTTCTCCTTTCCCTTTCCAGTTTAAAAAGATAATCGCCTTTTCCCTCTCGACTCCCCCCCCTTTTCTTTCCTGGTACCAAAAAAGTGGTTGAGGGTTTTTTTTTCTCCCCTTCTCCTTCCGCTCCTGTCTCTGCTCGCGAAGCAACTGAGCGTTTTTTCCTCCTTTCTCCTCCCATCAGAAATTATTGCGCACGTTTTTCATCAATCGGCTGTCGTCCCCTCCCCCTCTTCCCCCGCTTTCCCGACAGGGGGCCTGGCATTCTTTCGTATTAAATTGCCTCAAGGTGAAACCGAAATCCCCTTCCTCTCCTTTCCGGAGGCAATATCTCCCTTTCCTTCCCTTTCTTCCCCTTCAGTTCGCGCTTGAAGGCATTTTGAGATTGCTTCTCCTTCACTTTTTTCTTTCTTAATCGTCTGTTAAAAGAGTTATTATATGGAAACTTCGCTCTTTCCCTCTTCCCCTTGTGCTACCAATTTTTTCTTCTGCCATTAATCTTGCTTGGCGCGTCCTGTCTCCCTCTTATCTACTTAGGAGCATTCTTGATGCGTACTCTCTGCCCTTTTTCTTGTTTTTTTATTCCCTTTTTCATGACCCCTTTCCCCTTGCCTGTACGCCTCCTCTTTCCTCTGTATTTCTCACCCTCCCTCCTTTCCGAATGGTTTCCCTTCCTCTCTGCGGGAAATTCATAGGGCTACTCTTCCCCTTGCTTGAGGACAGGAATCTTCCCACACCGCTGGCTTAGATTACTTTTGCTACGGGAGCCGAAAAACCCGAAATTTCCTTCTTCTGCTTCTCCATCCTTCCTAAAAAGCTCTTCTCTACTTTTTTTTTTCGCTTCCCCCGTTGATTAATATTTACTGATTTTCCCCTCTCACAGGAATCTTTGCACTTCTTAAGGGAGTAGTTAGCCCTTCCTGGCTAAAAACCGTTCAGTCCACAAACTTTTCTGTGAACCTTATGCCTCCCTCTTTTTTAATGAAAGGCTTTATCCTCAGTATTGGTATAATTTCTCCCTCCTCTCTCGTTTTTTTTTTTTCGTTTCCGAAAGAGAAGGATCTGTTCCTTTCTTCAACTAAGAAGATAACTATCCTTTCCGTTTTTTTCGAGAGATTAAAATCCCTGTTCCTTCTTTCTTCTCCAGTAGGCGGGGCGGCTTTTTAAATCCCCCCCCCTCCAAGGACCTCGAAAATTGATCGTAGACTCTTTTTTTCTCCTTTCCGGACAGAATATTCCTGCCCACCGGGTTTTTTCCATTTTTTTTCTTGCGTGTGAAGAGGTGGTGCGCCATTCTTTCCAATCCCCTCTTTTTGTGCGAGATGTTAAGGTTCTCCCTTCCAATGCTATTAATTAATCCCCCCCCCCCGCTTCTTTCGTAGCGAAGAGCTTTTCGATTCTTCTCGTTCTTCTTTCTTTTCAGGCTAAAGTAGGACAGGAAGCTTCCTTTCGCCATCTTCCTTTGCGCAGTTCCTTGCCCCCTCCTCTCTCCGATAGAAAGAGGGATTCCCCTTTTGTTCTTTAGGAAAACTTCGAAGTACGGATAGCGTTTTTCCTCCTCCCTTTCTCGGGTCGTATGCGGGGACCCTTCGTTGATTTTTTCTCTAATGGAAATCACCTTTTCTTCCATTCCCCCCTCTTTCCTTCAGGACGACCATTCCACCCCTTCAGTCTCGAGGCAATTCCCCCTCTCTCCCCCCCTCATTGGCGAGCCAAGATCACTCTCTTTTCATTTATCTCTTCTTTACTTGGTTGAGACAGAGGAAAGGTTCCTATATCCCCTGACATCGCCACCGGACGAAGACCCTTGAACTTTTTTCTTTCAGCTCAAAAGCCATTTTCTTTTTCCCTTGAGGTGATATTCTTTCTTTAATTTTGGGGATGGCTCATTCCTCCTCTTAAGGCATGGCCAGGCCCCTCTTCCATTTTCGCGATTCTACTGAAGTGAGGGATAAAAAAGGGGCCCTTTTCCCCCTTCTTCCTTCGCTCTAGTCTTGGAAGAACCTCGTTTTTCTCTCTTTCTTTTCCTTCGAGCGAGAATCGACACGAGCGCTTGTTTTCTCATCCCCCTTCTCCGTCCCCAGCACCACGTTTGGACAAGACTCTTTTTTCTTCTGTTTCGGCGAGCCTTTTTCGTTCTTCTCCTTTTTCCTGAGACCAGGAATCTGGTTACCCCCCAAGTCCTTTCTTGGTCGCTTGATCGGGACCGTGTTAGATTGGTTTCCCTTCCCCACCCCCTTTCCGTTCCCTCCGTAGTTCCCCCTTCTTTCCCTTTTCTTGCGAAAAATTACTGCCTGTGAAACTTCGTTCCCCCTTCGGGGTAAAGATAACATATGGACCCCTCCCCTCACTGCCCGTTCTCGAAATTGGTCTTTGGAAAGTGCGGTCTTTTCCCTAGCTTTCTTTTTTGTCAAAAGTGAGGTGAGGGCCAGGGACTTTTTCATCTTTTTGTGGGTGTAATCTCTTTTCTACTTCCCCTCCTTTTTTTTCTCCCTCGCCCCAAGCACAGCCTCTTTTTTTTTCTTCTTTCCGCACTAAGAGAAAACGAAAAATTAAACCCTTCTCTTCCCTCCTTTGCTTGATCGTGGGCAGGGATAAAAATGTACTTCTCTTTCTTCCTTCCCCTCTGGGCTGAGGAGGAGAGTTTCGATATTTTCCGTTCTTCTTTCCCCGATTTTTTGGAAGATCCTTTTTTTTCCCCCTTCTTATTGCGAATGTCGTTCTCCCCACCCATTCAAAGGTTGGGGTAGTGTTTTTCTCTTTTTCTTTTTCATCCCTTTCTGGAATAGTTATGGTTTCTTTTCTCGACTCTACTTTGGAGCCCTCTTCCCTCTCCTGGTGTTGTATTTATCTTCCTCCCCTTTTCTTGATTCTCCTTGTCCTCTAGTGATCCCCTCCTTTTAAACTCCGCTTTCCTTTTCGATCCACTTTTTCTTCTTCCCCCCTATTGGTGTGTCCATTTCTCCTGATACCCCAACCTGAGGGGGTTACAATTCTCTCTTCGGTTTTGATGTGAGCGCGTTCCCCTCCCCCCGCAGCAAGCTACCTCTTGGTCCTTTTTCTCTTTTTTAGATGGGATCCCACTCTTACCCGATCATTTTACTTTTGGGAAATGAGACTGGACACTATGCCCTTTTTCTTTTCGTTTTAGCAGCAGTTCCCCCTTTCTCCTAATACGTTGTTGTTGTTCACCCACCCTGAGAACCGTGCCCTTTCTTTCTTCCTGCCCCCAATGGAAGAGGTCTTTCTCAGCCCCTCCTTCTTTGAATCGGGGTAGTGACAAGATAAAACACTCTCTTCTCCCCGGACGGTAGCGTCTTCGTTTTTTCTTTCTTCTTTCTTCTTCCAACAAATCAAGAACATGCGGTGCCGGCGTTCCTTGGGTTTCCCACCCGCAATGTTTCGTTAGTCTTTCGATGGCCACACCCTTTATGCTCCTGGCCAGTGGCTCGGAAATCCTTTTTCCTTCTCTTCCCCCTTGTAGTGCCTTTTTCTCAATCCTCTTGGCACAAAGAAATACAACCACTTTTCTTCTCCTATAGGGGCCTCCCCCTTTTTTCCCCGAACGATTCAAAAACGCTAGGTGATGAGAGATCCCCCTTCCTCCCCCTCATCTTTTTTCAAGAAATCTTCTTCCCCCTTTCTCTCTTCCCCCCCAAGGTCGATGTAAGGAAAAGCACCTGACCCCCCTCGTCTGCAAGTTTAAGAGAGTTGTCTCTAACTTCGCCTCCCTATCCTTCTTCTCTTTGTTTTCCCTTTTCCTCCCCTCAAGAAGATTAAGAGGAGAAAGTACCTTCCCGCCCCCCGCTTTGGGCTTTGCGGAAAGAGTGTATTGTTCGGTTATAGTATTTTTTTTTCCCCCTTCTCTAGTAACCGAATTGACTCTTTCCTTTTCTTTCCCTTTCCTGATGCAGCGGCTTTTCTTCCTTCCTCCTCAGATAGAAACCCCCTCTTTTAGGAGGACCTTTTTTAGCACATAAAATTTTTACATACTCCCCTCACTTCCCCCCCCCGGGCAGCGATGCAGAACCAATTTTCCTTTTTCTTTCCTCGAAGCGGGCCCACATCTTTTCTCGCTCCCCCTCCCTCCACTTCTAAGGAGGGGTTTTGGATGAGCGTTTCACTTATTCCCCCCCACCCGAACCTTTCCCTTTTTTCCTTTTTGTGGATGTCCCTCCTGATTGGAATAAATACCCCCCCTGCAAAAACAGTTCAAGCCCTTTCCCCTCTGTTCCACCAGATCTTTGTCCCCTTTTTCCGAAGCCTCAAGTTCCACGTTTTTTTTCTTCTCTTCCTCCCCGACGCCTGCAAAACACCTTTTTCCCCCACGTGGTGCAGGTTTCTTCTTTCTTTTTCTTTCCCCCTTTTCCCTCCCGAATAGAGATCGTGTCGATGCTTCCTTCTCTCCCTCCAGCTTTTGCGCAAGTGAATCCTAAAATCCCTTTTGTTCTTTCTCGTAGTATAATACGCGCTGAGCTCTTTCCCCACGATGGCGCTCTAATGACCGGGGGCCTTTTTCCCCCCTCTTCTCCTGCGGGAATCTTTGACATACCCTGTTGAAATCGGAAGCCAGAACCACCTTTCCTTTTTGGCAAGATCACTAACTTTTCTTTCCATTTTTTTTTCTACGTCTGTGCTTTTTTTTCCCTCCACGTCCATGGGACAACCTGTCTTCCGTCCCTTGTCTACTTCCCAAGAGTTCATCTTCTTCTTTCTTACCCGCAGTTTCTTTCCCCCTTTTGTTGCTAAAAAATTTGTCATCTATCTCTTTGCTTGCGGAGGAAAATTTTCCTTATCTCCTGGCATAGCGACTTTTTCTTTTCTCCTACGATAGAAGTACTATTTCCGGTACAGAGGCCCTCCCAGACCCTTCTCTTTTTACTTTCGCATATTGATGAGGCACCCCCTTTTTTCCCCTCCCCTCTCTCCCTCTCTTCTGGGAAAGCATCTTGATAAGAGCATTTCTCCCTTTCTCACCGGCAAAGATGGTCTCTCTTTCTTCCTGGTTCTTTTTTTCCTCAATGAGAGACTACTTCTTCGATCACCTACTTTTAGCGGACCTCCCCCTTCCTTAGACTCCTTTTTCTCCTCTGATTGGATTTGACCCCCTTCGCCCAATATGGGAAATGATATTCTCCCTCCTTTTCCTCTTCCCTACGCCCCCCCCTTTTTCTTTCTTTCCCCCTGGATGTAAGTACAGTTCTTTTTTTCCCCCCCGCCAAAGAGTCTTCTCGATAAAGTTGCAGAGTTATTTTTTTTCTCGTTCCCCTCGCAGGAATTGATCGCTTCTTCCTCCCCTTCCTTGGTTTTTTCTCCTCCTCCGTTTTTTTCTCGATACCATCCCTCTTCTTAGCCCTCCCTTTTCTTTGCTGCGGGATACTTCGCGTCGTTGTCTTTCCCCCTTCCCCCCTATCCCCACTCGTCTTTCTCTTCCTCCTTCGTTTCAGTAAGACTTTTTTCATTCCACTTCCACTGACTCCAGGGTTTCAATCCGCTCGTTTCTTTTCTTGGTGGTGAGAAAGTCCGATCTCTCCTCTTCCTCTCTGCGAGATGTTACGTTATCCCATACATCCCCTACCACCATCCCTTCCTTTTTCGTCGCGACTATCTTTCTCTTTCCGAAAAAGCCTCCTCTTAGTTTGGTGGGTAGTTCCCTCTCCCCGTGTACTTTTCAATACCTCTCCGTTTCTCCTTCGCCATAGAAAGTCTTTTTTTTTTCTTCCATAAAGATCCGCGGTCGCGGAGGTCTTCCACCCCCCCCTCCGTTGATAGAAGTTTGCCGTTTTCCCCGCTCTTCCCGGTTTCTCGATTCGGGGACAGGTTTTCTGTCCCTCGCAGTAACTCCTCCCTTCCTCCCCCTGAATAAGCGGAGAGAGATTCCCTTTCCCCTTCTCAGTATCCCGATTTGGAACCTTTCCCTCCATTGGCGCGCCAAAGTCCCTATTCCTCCCCTTTCATCCCAACATTTGGTAGCACTTTTTTCCGTCCCCTTTTCGTGTAGCCTTTTCCCGGTTCCAATTTTTTTCCCTTGGAACTTTTTCTTCCTCGTTGAAGAAGCCTTTCCTTGTAACTGCTCTATCTTCTTTCCCCCCTTTCCATGCCAAGCGCGACCTTCTTCCCCCTCCCTTCGTATCTACGCCAGGGACTGATGCTGAAATGTTTTTTCTCCCCTTATTGTTTCAGATTGAATACCCTCTTCCTTTTCCTTTGTTTCGCGCTCCTTAGTGGAGAGTGTGTCCCAACTTTTTCCTTAGTTTCTCCCCCGTATACCGTTGCGCAAGAATTGATGAATTTAGTCCTTTTTTTTTCCCTCTTCTCCGCTCAGGTGCCGTCCTCTCTCCCTTCCTTCTCGTTCCTATCGTCGTACGCTACCTTGGGGCAAAGCCCCCGCCCTCCCCCAATTGGAAAAGAAGAAAAGTATTTCTTTTCGGCATGTAACTTAGGATTATCTTTTCCCTTTTCCTTTTTTTCTTCCACCCTTGAGAAAAGGAAATCTGGTTACCCCTTTTACCCCCCTCTCCATCGCTTTGTCCAGGAGTAGAGTTTTTCCTCTTTATTGGGTCGTAGCTCTTTTTCCCCTCCCTTCTTCCCCAAAAATGGAAAACTTGGACTCTTTTCCCTTTCTCCCGTGTCTCCTACTGCATGAAAACCTCTCTCCCCTCCTTATGCCGTGCGTGTCCACCCGGGTTCTCTTCCCCTCCCCCGTTAAGTTCACCGGATGTTTCTCTTTTTGCTACTCGGGCTTTTTCTTTCTGTACCTCACTTTTCTTTTTCCCCCAGGTGAGGTGATGACATGGGGACGGTGGGTATATTCTCCCTTTTTTCTATCCATCTTTTTGACGTCAGAAGTTATGCCCATCCGCGCATTTTTCTCCCTTCCTCAAGGATTCCCTTTTTTTCCTTCCTGAAGAAGCGAACTCTTATTCACTCCCCTTAAAAGATTTAGCATGAAGCGCCACCTTTTTTTCTTTCTCCCTATGGACGTCGCCTTCTTTTTCCCTTTTATTAATATTAGGATGGGCTGGGCGGTCGACCTTTCAGCTCCCACTTGGGTCATTGATGTTTGTACCGTTTTCCTCTCTTCCTGCCTTGTCCTTATTGGAATTCGCTTTCCTTCTCCCAATCATTCAAGGTGGGGGCTGGGGTTATGGGATTTCTTCTCCGCTTTTCTCCTCGGGCTTTGTTGGTTAGACGCGAGGCGGTCTTTTCTGTGTTCCTTTTTTTAAAGACGTTTCTCTAGTTTCTTCCCCTTTTTCCCCCCATTCTGCGCACTGGCAAGGAGCATCCTTTCTTCTCCTCCCGAAACATGCGGTGTACTCATTCTCTTTCTGTCTCTTCCCAACGTCATAACGCAGACGGGGCGGCTTTGTTTTCTTTTTTCTACCACCCTTCAAAAGACTTAGAACCTCTTCCTTCCTCTTTTCCCTTTCCCCCTCCTTTCACGTTCGTCAAGGTTTTGTTGGCGTTTCCCACCCCCTTTGTTGTTAGAGATGATAGCGCCATCTCCCCACCCCCCAACCTTGACGAACCTTTCCTCGTTTTTTTTTTCTCTCCCAATGAAGAGGGTTCAGTTTACTCTTTTCTCAAGCTCACCACACGCTTAGACGTTCCTCTTTTTCTTGATGGCGTTTCCGTTTCCGGATTTTTACCCCCCTTTTTTTCTCATGGGAAACACCCGCATGTGTCGTTAGTCTTCCCTCTTTTGAGTTTTTGGCCCTTGGTCGAATTTGTTGTTTCCCATGGGAGTGATCACGATCATTTCCCTTATCCCTCCGGCTGGAAACCAGGAAAAATACACCCCCTTTTTTCATCCCTCGCGAACAAGACAGGACCATCCTTTTTCTTCTAGACTCCCCCTGGTCCCTCCCCTCACCCTTCTTCTTTTTTCTTTCCCTTGAAAGAGAATGCCAATAAAGGCTCTCTTTCGCTCTCTCTTCACTTTCTAAACCAGTCCCTGAACCCCCTTTTTTTTCTTCCCACTTTCGGACCGCCCTCCAGACGAGGATACTAACCTTCCTTTTCCCTCCCCCAAGAAGTCTCCAAGTAAAGGAGTGTAGTTTTTCTTTGGTTGTCTCTCATTGCGGAAATTTTCCTTTTTCCCTTTTCTTTCCCTTTTCTTATGTTTTAGATTAAGAAGAACTCTCTTATTTCTTTTACTTTTTTTTCGATTATGGAGCCAGAACTTCTGAATCTTTACCCCCCCCAAGAATCAGCTCTCCCCCTTTCTCTTCCCCCCCTCCCCCGTTGCGAAAATAACCTTTTTCCACTTTTAGTCCCCCTTTTGGTCAGCGAAGTATGCCTCCCTTCTCTCTTCGTTCCTTAGCCGGGTCCCCTCTTTTCCCCCTGGTGGACAGCGACACCTCTTTTTATTGCTCCCGTTTTCAGGCAAGTATTTCCTTTCGAAATTACGAAGCGCTTTTCCTTTCTTCCCTTCTCCCGAGTGGAATACATCTCCCTTTTTCCCGCCCTCCCCCTTCACTGTCAAAAGCTGGTGATTGTCCCCTTACCCCGGATTTTCTGTTTTCTTCTCCATGTTCAACGTTGAAAGATAACGCCTTCCTCTTCTCGTGCAAAAACAACCAATCGTCCCCCCCACAGTTTGCTTTCTCTTTCTTTTAGATTGTTTCTCTGGCCCCTTCGTTCGTGATTCGATCGCCGGAACTGAGCGTCGTTCCTCTTTCTCCCCCTCAAGCTGATACTAACCTTTCCTCCTCTTCCCCCTTTTTCTTTTCCCCTTGTGATACATACGTCCGTCTTACTTTTCCCCCCCTATCCGAGGAGATTACTGACCGGGTTTCTTTTTCGGGGCGGTATTCAACTTCCATCTTTTTCCTATTCGGACAGCACCCAATTTTTCCCCCCATTCCTTCGGGAAGCATTTTTAACCGTATGCAGTTAGAGATTGGCTGGCTTTCTCTCCATCTTTCCAATTCACTGGTATTAGTCTTTTCTTTCTTTTTTTTTTTCACCTTTCGCTATGCGACCCGACGGTACGGTTCTCGTCCCCTCCTCGAGCCTTCCTTCTTCCGACTTGAAAATCATGTTTAATTTTCCTCCTTTGTCTGATCCCTCCCCTTCTATCGTCCTCGATAGAAGTTTATTCCTTCTGTTATTTTGTTAGTTTAATCACCCTCCTTTCCGCTCCTCCCTTTGCCCTCCTTTTTCTGCGAACAACTGATATCCCTTTTCCGACTATCGCCTGCGCTCTTTCTGATTCTCTTCTCGTCTCATTAACTTGCTATGGGCCCTCCTTCTTCTCTTTACCATTGATAGATCTTGAGTAACGTTTTTTTTCCACCCCCTCTCGCTTATCTTGAGCGGGTTCGTCCCCCTTTTTCTCCCCCCCTCCTCCCTGAAACCGATTATCCTTTTTTCTCTCCCTCCTTTCTTTAATACGAAGAGAACCGGTAACACTTCCTTTTTGCTTTCCCGTTTGGATTGGCTCAACACGCTCCCCCCTAGAGGATGGAACCCTCCTCCCCTACTTCCTTGACGGCTGAGTCGTGATCCTCATTCTAGTTTCTAGGGATCGAGTTGGTTTTTTTTTTTTGCACGAAAAAGAAGTATCCCTCCCCTCTTATTTCTCTCGTACAAATACAGCCCGCTTGGGACTCCCCCCGACAAATACGTTGTTGTTTTTTTGATTCTTAAAAGAGGTGATAGTTCTCCTCATCTCCCTTCTTCTTTCTCTGCGGGATAATTAGCGTTCGTCTTTCTTCCACCCAACGCGAGACCTATGGCAATTCCTCCTCTTCTTTGCGTCGACGAGCAAGTCAGGACCCAGCCTTTTCTCGGATTATTTTTCTGGGTGGTCTCCCTTTTTCGAAGCGCAATTGAAGAGTGTTTCTCTCTTTTTTCTTTCTCCCCCTTTCCGATTCAGAGTAATCAACGGCCGTTTCTTCTTCTTTTCTCCTCTAACCTGAACTCGAAGAAGTATATCTTCTTTCCTTTTTTTCTTGACTCAAGCAGCCGAAGCAATTTTTTTCCTTTCTCCTTCCTTCTCTATCAAGGGAGTGCCCTCTTTTTTCCTTCTGGAATTTAGACGGAGAGCAGTTGTGCGCATCTCTTTCTTTTTAGCGGGACCGTCTTGATTTTGATGCCCTCTCCTCCCTCTTATCACCCCATCCCATTTTTTCGAGCATAAAGAAGTCCTAGCGCGAGCATCTTCTTCTTTCTCATTTTCGCGCAAGAAAGAGGAAATTCTCCTCCTCCTTTTTATGCACCAAGGGGCCAGAGAACCGCTCTTCCCTCTGACTTTTTCCCTATTCCTCGGGACGAAGACATTCTTATGTCAGCTCAAAATGACCAGCACTTTCCCTTTTCTCTTTTTTCCCCTCAAGGGAGGGGATATTGAAGCCGTGGATTCTTTTTTGGTTTTCCTTGCACTGTAGATTGAATACCTCCAGCGGAATTTTTCTTGGAGATTTGTGTCCCAAAGTAGCGCAGCTCTCCCTCCCTTTTTCCTCCCACAAAGGGGATACACGTGTGTTCTTTATATTTCTTTGCAGAAAGCATGGTGTTTTTCTTTCCCTCTCCTCGCCTCTGACACGAGCGACTATCGTCGTTCTCTCTTTTTTCCATCTCCCCTTTCCCAGCCCCCAACGAAAAAATTTGTGGGACACTCTTTTTCTTTTTCTTTGCTTCTCCTCCTCTTGTTTTCAACGTTGACGTGAGGCGGCTTTTTTTCCCCACTCCTCTTGTGGAAAACCTCTTTCTCTCTTTTTTTTTCCCCGGTGTTCGATTGGGGGCGTGTAGTTAATATTCTCCCCCCTCGCTTTACCTACGTAGTGATTTCGGATTGGGGTTTCCTCCTGCCTTGAAAAGGAGCATTTCCCCCTTCCCTCCTCCTTCCCAGGGGAAAAGTCCCCTTCCCTTTAAACCGTGCCCCTTTTCTATTGGCGCATAATCAGGAAGTGCGGGCCTGTTCTTTCTCTTCCCAAGGTGAGGTGTGCAATGTCCTATTTTCTTTTCCGCGTGAGTTTTGTGCGGTGTCTCTTCTTCCTACTTTTATTTCTCCCTTACCTGGCAAAGAAAGTAGACACAAGCATCGTTCCTTTGGCATAGGAATTCCCCCTTCTCCCCGAACAATACAAGCTTTCGCCGCCCTTCCCCTTTTAGGTCCCCCCTTTCTCTCCGAATTCTATGAGGAGGATTATCATTTTCCCTTCGGGATGGCGGAGAAGTGTCGTTCATTTTCTTCCCCCTCTCCCCCCCCCACCAGTGGAGGTCAGGGACGGTTTTCGTTTTCTTACTTGTTATGCGTTTCTTGGCATTCGAATTTCTTGAATATGAACCCTTCTTTTTTTTGTACCAAGGGGGAGGTCTTTTCTCCCTCCTTTTTTTCTCTTTTTTTTCGCTATGAGGAGCAGACCGCGGCGTGGTTTCTCCTTTTTACTTATTCCTTTCAATTCCGGTGATAGATACGCTGTCCCCTTCCATGAGCTCCCGCTCTGGTGTGGCCATCTCCTCTCCTTCTTTTTCCCCTTCCGACGGACCGCATGGTCTTGATTTTCTTTCTTCCCCTCTACTTTCCCGGCTTTTTGCGACCGCCTTTTGTGGTGATCGGGATACCACGATCACTCTTCTTTTTTTACCTGAGATCTCCACTCTTCCTCTTGTCTCTTTTTTTTTCTTCGCAGCAGGGAGATATCTTTTTCCTCGTAGATCTTCTGTTGCTCCCAAAAAAACCTTGACTCCTTTTTCTTTTCCCCTTCCACAATGAAGAGGGGATTCTTTCTCCTGCCTTTTCTTCCTATGAAAACACGCTCGACGTTCCCAGGCTGTCCTTCCTTTTCCTGGCTCTCTCCCCAAATCAACATGAGGTCCGGAGGAACCTTTTCTATTTTCGTTTCTTTTATCGAGGAACACAAACAGATCCTTCTCTCTCTCCTCTTTCACAGCGGATACGATAACAGGGATTTATCATCCTATCCCACTCTGCTGGTAAACCATCCCCCAACCCCTAGAAGAGGGATGAGCGCATCTCTCTCCCCAGATTCCAACGCTTTCTTATTTCCTCCTCAACCCTCTCCATTCCCCACCTTTACGATGTTAATTAGTGCATTCCTCCCTGCAGAGGTTCCTTCCCCCCCTTTTTTTTCCTCTCTTTTCCTTCAAGCAACGGGACGAAACTTCCTCTCTCGTTCCCTATGGCTACAGAAACTTCCTTTTTTTCCTAAAAGGCAGATCCGAAGAAGATAATCTTCCTCCCTTTTCCTCCTGCTAGTAAGCAACCGCATTTGATTTGCTCCTTTTTTGTCTTTCTTTTGCTGTTTCTTTCGTTTTCGATTCCGAAGGCCCCACTCTCTTCTCCTCTTTGCTTCTATGCTGGGAGATGGCGTGAAGGATGGCGTATGCGTCCCTACCTAAGTAAGAATAGACACCAACAAGAATCACTCCTTTCTCCCCATCCATGGGAAGCCCTCCCCCCCTTTTTCCCTTTTCCCTCCCGCCACGGGAGAGAGTGAGTAGCTTTCAATTTTTCCTTATGAATTAGGACGGGGGCCCCCTTTCTGTTCCCAAGGTTTCCCTCCCCTTCTTCAGTGGTCTTGGATGCGCCTTCTTAGTTTCTCCCTTGCGTTGGTAAAAAATACGGACCCTTGTTAAAGCGTTCAGTTGTGTGAGGCTTCTCTCTCTTTCTTACATAAGAAGACCCTTCCTTTCTCCCCCCGTCCCCCCTCTAACCAATGCTGAGTGATTGTACACAAGGAATCGTTTTTTTTTTCCCGCGCCGACCATAAAGCAACTTTTCCCTTCCTTTCCTTTCCCCGACGAATGCAAACAACCCCCCCCCTTTTTGCTGCGTTGTCATTGTTCTGAGGCTTGCCACAATTTCTTTTTTTTTTTGCGCGATGATTCAGCTGAAGCACCTTCTCTTCTTCCCCCCCCTCTGCCTATCTAGCAGGCAGCTGATCTAAAAATTATCCGTTTTTTTTTATCCTTTCTCTTTCACGTTAGTTCTAATCAGCAGATGGAGTTTCCCTCTTCGCTCTCACGACGGGGGAAGTCATCCATTCCTCTGTTCTCTTTCAATATGAAAAATACTTGTGCCCCCTACTCCGTCCTCCTATTGAACATCACATACATTGATGGCAACCCGCGAGTTTTTCCTTCTTTCTTATTCTGATCTTTCGCTAAATACTCCCCCTCTTGTTCTTCTGTCCGGAGGACTCGGTCGAGTCCTATCGCCTCTCTTAAGAGGTAGGTTCTCTTGCTACCAAAGTTGGCTTAACATCTACTGCCTTACCTCTCCCCCCCCCCAATTAGGGTTACATATGATTCTCTTCTCTTTCTTTTTGATGCGTCCTTTCTAGCCCTTATTATTGTATGTTGATTCCATTCTTTCTTTAGGGAATAACCCCCTCCCTCTTCCTACTTGCACTATCTTACTTATTTCTTGCGAAAACTGCTTCAGTTGTAAGACCTCTCCTACCCCTCTTTCTTGCGGGCAATCTATTGCTCTCTCTCCTACCCTTTCTGATCCTCTCTGGCCTAGCTATTGAGTCACGTCTCCCTCCCTCACTGTGCGAGATACCCTCTTTCTTTCCCCCTCTCTTCGAGAGACAGGAAACCTCCCTGTTCCTCCTGATTTCCATTCTCCGTGAAAATTACGCAGAAATATGGCATGCTCACCACAGCACTTAACTTTCCCCCTCCTTACTTTTCCCCCTGTGTCAGTCGATATGGTCCTTTTCTTCCCCCAAATGCTCTCTTCTCAAGTTTAGAGGGATCGCGTTCCCCGTCTCCCGAACGCGAAGGATACCCGCCTCCTTCCGTGCTACGCGTCCCCTTCCCCACCG
>Ga0179593_1338585_pt1 | contig 15399 bp, 17 predicted proteins | sample CZODoug2_1_08_16_FD_185931 | JGI IMG/M metagenome (GOLD analysis project Ga0179593, IMG submission 185931) | Vadose zone soil fungal communities from Angelo Coast Range Reserve, California, USA - CZODoug2_1_08_16fungal (PacBio error correction) | ecosystem: Environmental > Terrestrial > Soil >... | reverse complement strand
ACAGCTCCTCATCCCATTGCTCTTGGATGTTTACTTTTTTCGTTTCCCTCCCCCCCAGATTCAGCCTCTTCCGTTCCCTCCCATGTACCGAAGCTCCTGTAGCTTGCTGTTTTTTTTTTTGACTAAGTTAACCTTCCATACCACTCGTGCCCATTCTTATATAGCGTTCTTTCCCATGATCGTCGCGTTTTCCCTCCCCCTTCACCGACCAAAGTGTTGAAGTCCTTTTTCCATCCTCCCAGTCCTCTGCAGAGTAACCCCTACGGTGTGATGTTTGACTCATGATGGCTTCCCCTCCAATTCTGTACTCTTGTTTTTCCTGCATGAGATAAACCTGGCCCTCTTTCTGTGTCAAAGGTTCGTTGAAATAAAGTAACCGCCCATCTCCCCGGATTTCTTACTACCCCTGATGTAGCCCCCACTCCCATCCTCTTTCAAAAGCCTTTAGATAGGTGAGTGCCGCCAGGAAATGTCCTCCTTGCCGTCCGTCTCTGGCTTTACTCTTCGTTGTTTCCAATCCACCAAGACCTCAAAGTAGTGTAGTAGTATCCCATAGTGCTTGAGCTTCCCTGCCTTAACGTCCCCGGTTAATCTTCTCGCGTCCCAATTAAGGCGTGCAAGTTTTCGAATAAGATGCCTCCCCGTTCTTTCCGCAAGTCGATTAGTCTTACGCTTTGAGTCCTCCTCCCTTTTAAGCTGACACTAAAAACTTGCGAATTGAGCCAAATTTTCTCTGTTCGACATACTTAGAAAAGTCTCTTCCAGTTGGCGCCACTTCTCCCGCTTCGAGACTTCTTGAATAAACTTTTTTGTGCCAAATCCGAACCTCTTGGCGTCTTTGCCATTTTTTCTTCCCCGTCAGAGGTTCATGATAATCTTTTCTTTCTGAACTTCCCAGGACACTCTTGATTTTCCCCCATTTCTTTTCTAAGAAGGTTTTTTCCCCCTAGGCTGGTGAGAGGTCTCTCAATTCCACTTAAAACACGAGGACATTGATTCTTCTTTGATCACGTGATTGTCCTACCGTCTTTTAGGAGTTGGAATTCCTCTTGAACCCCTCCTGACTTTTCAAGTGTACCTCTCTTCCATTTTTTCCCCCGTTTTGAGACTGCGCCCTGGAACTCCCGGCCTCTGCCAGGCGTGTTTCAGTGTCCTGGCGTAACTTTACGCCTTTCAGAATCGTGAAAACTCCGGTGTTACCCTCTGAGATCCTTCCAACCGCCCTTCGCGATGTCTTCGCTGAAAATGCTTACTCGAACATTTTCACCAGGTGCAATCTCACTAACTCCCGAACAAAATTAATGTCCCCCGAAGAGGCGAGGTGCGCAAGCTCTTCATTTTTTGACTCAGGTGATAGTGGCTATCCCGATTCTTCGCTCTCGTGTGCCTATTCGTCCTGTGAAACCACCCCATAGCTGTAATTAAATAATTTTACGACCCCCATCCCCCTAATTTTAAGGAGATCATTGATTGGGATTGTCTTCCTGATTTACAAATGGCCTCTTCATCTTTCCAACCTCCGCCCCTTCATTATATAGCCGTGGAACAATCCATTCCCCACGTTCGGCCGCCTTTTTGTGATTCCCCCCGGAGTTCGTCTCTTGTAGGTGGCTTTTATTCGCGTCTTTCGCTTTCACCTCCTAAGCCTGAATCCGGTGAGAAATTTTCGTTTCTTTGAAACCCGATCCAGTCACGTTCTTCTGGATTACATTCCCCTAATTTCCCTTCGAGCTTTCCCCTTTTTTGAACCCCCCCCGGTGATTCAGCTCTTCTTTTTCTCGGTGCTTGATCGATTTTTTTTCCCTTTCCCTTTAACTGATTAGATAAGCCCCCTATTTTTCTAAGCTGCTGGAAATCCCTGTTCTGAATGTCTTACTTTTTGGTTTTGTTTTTCTGTGTGATTTTTGATGTCCCCTCCTCTTGGTTTACCTTTCGTTGTTCTTGGAACACCACCCCCCCTTCCAGGTACCCCCTTGCTCATTTGCTTACCCGCGTTCGGTCTTTTTCCCCAGTGACCGGTAATTTTCCTCTGCAAAGAAATTCCCGGTCACCGTTCTACTCTTTTCTTTATTTTTTGGCCCCTACCTGTTAAAGTTATTTACAAATTGTAGATGTCCCCACTAGCTTCAGTCCGTTTTTTTTATTTCCCTCTTTTGAATGAGCCTTACTTGTACTGACCCAAGAAATCTTAGAAGCATTCCCCCACCCCTTTTGGGTACTGACCCCTTTTTGGATCCCGACCCTGGCTACTTCAATCCAGTCTCGCCCGCCTCCCCGTCCATAACATCTTGATAAGAACCGCGGACGTATGTGATTCCGTATGTCCTTTTCTTTTTCTGTTTGCACTCTGCTACGGAAATCCTCGCTCTACCACATTTCGTAGTATTTCCCTTTTCCTTTCCCCAGCGCCCATCTTGCGCCTTTCCTGAAAATGTTGATTTTTCCCCCCCCCTCCTCTTCCGAAGAGTTCACTTCTTGTGTTCAGCTCTAGTATTTCGGTCCCCATGTCGGAATTCTTCGAAAGAAGCGTTCCTCTTTTAGCCTTTTTTATTTTTTTCCCCCGGTTTCGCTGACTCTCTTTTTTCCATTCTTCCTGATGAAGATGAGCCCGCGATCGAATCCCGACCGATCTTTTTCAAAGAGCCCAGATCCTTCTTTCGAAATTTTAATTTTTTTGGATCCCGGCAATTCGCGCCCCTTCCGTTTTTCTCCCCTGAATTCTTTAGATTTCGCCGGGAATCTCCCTTGCCCACCTTGTACCTTACTCCGTTTTTTTTTGTTGAGATTTCTTTTCTTTCTAAGCCGTGTCGTCGTTACCAGGATACTCTATTCTTTTCCTCTCTTAGATTGGCGAGAAGGAGGGCTTCTTTCCGTCTCCTGTAGTTTATACCCTTTTGACTCAGTTGATGATTCCCTTTTCCGGTCCTCGACGATTCGTCAGGCCTTTCCCCCGATATCAGGACGCCTGCACATGCGCCTCGGCGCCCCTCTGGAAAGTGTTGCATTTCTTCCCCCATGGGCCGCCTTCCTCTACCTTTGTGCCCCGGTCCTTTTAACTCTTACCATGTACCCTCTTACCTTGTTTCATTTTTCCTCATTGTGTTTTTTCAGAGCTCTGATTCCTCTTTCCGCTTGAACCCGATTGTCGCGACATCTTGCTTTTTTTCCCCCTAGCTGCACGATGTCTGATGCTTCATAAGTCCCAGTCCCTTTCCGCGCCTTTTTAGACCGCTTTTCCTATTTCTTTGCCCGCGGACTGTGCTGTATTCTTCCAACCATCTTTGGCTCTCTCCGAGGATCTCATTTTTTAGCCCGGTGGACGAAGGCTTCCTCTCCTATAGTTTGTCCCAGCGGAATTCTCTTCCCTGAACTCACCCAGCGATAGAGAGGATGTTGCCTACGTTTGGATCGGTGTCTGACAAAATACCCCTTTCAAATTTAGGGACGGCTTTACCTCCCATGGAACACGGGCGCGTTCAAGTTTGGATTTTGTTCTGGCCAATACGTTACTTCCCCTCCGAACCGCCGGTTGCAGCAGCAAGATTTGACTTTTTTCCCTATTCTTGGTAACCCCCACTCCCCCCTCGACCCCCCTTTCGTGACTCCAGACCCCACATTCCCACCACTAACCGAGTACCCTCATTAAATGCGCTCAGAGTACGCGCCAACAATATCTCTTTAGATCCCTTTTTGCACGTATAACCCTCGCCCTTCCGATAAAACCGTTAAGCTCCTAATAAACAGCTTTCCCCGGAGGCAGATAGGGTTTAAACATGATTTTGCACAGGTGTTCCCGGCTGACAAGACCTCGCTACGGATATTTCTCCTAGGTGGACAATTGATGCAATTCTCAACCTTTTCTTCCGAGGCCTTTCCACTCCTCCCACGGAAGTAAGAAGAAAGACCGTAGCCATCCTGAGCCTCCGTATTTCACCCAAGTTGCCACCTCACGTTTGGTTCCGTATACGGGAACCTGTTTTAGTAGGTTTCCCATGTTGACCTTTGAAAATCCTCGCCCGAAGAAGAATTCTCCCGGCAATCAGGGACCACTGTTGTCTTCAACAGTAGTGCCTTTTTTTACGATTTAATCTTGCATTTCATCCATTCGTTCTTTTCCCTCCGAGTCATGTCCCCTGCGTAGCCATGCTGACTTTCCCTCCTTACGAGTCAAACCCAGTTCCTGTCGGAATTTTAATATTGCCCGGGGCCCTCATATTGAGTTCCCTCTACTGTCCCATTGTCTTCTCCTACCCCCCCCCCCACCAAAGACATACTCGAGAAAGTGACCCAGTGGTTCATTGGATAACTTGTTCCCCAATAATCGGTTCCCTTTTTTTATAGGAGGACAATTACTTAAAGCAAATGTTTGTTGACCCCAGGCGCCCGCAATCCGGGCAGATTACTTAGCACCCAACCCCTTTTGCACTTTTGGCTGTCTTTGTTCTAGCACTTGTCCAATTTCAAGACACTCCTGTTAAATCTCTGCCGCCCCCCTCCCAGAGGTTTTCTAGTCTTCTCACGGCGAAAATCCCGACCTCTATTTTATGTTTCCTTCCTTTACCGTTTCCTCCCACTATTCGGTCCTGTAAAGTATCCATCCCTTTGTTCACTTTACCACATTCTTCACTGTTACTGCCTCTTTCCCTTCAATCAGCCTCCCCTACGTGAAATTCTCCGGTCTCCCGCTTTTTTTTTCCCCCCCTTCTCAATTACCAGCTGCGGTTCCTGTTTTTTCCGCCCCATGGCTAATGTGTTACCACGATTTTGAAAGATTCCCCTTATCTTTTTACCTCTTTACTTTGCTCCACCGGGCTCCCTAGTAAATTTTTTCTTATTGAGAGATCCTTCTGCGGTTTGTCAAGAGTTCCTAAAGTTCAGAGCTGGATGCTCGCCCTTGCGTAAGGGCTTTGACCTTTCCACCCCCATCCCTTGGATTTTCACAAGAACTTGGTACTGTGATTAAGGACCTGAAAGAGAATCTAGTCTGCCACAAAGTCCTTATCTCCCTAAATACTCTCTCAATTTGATCCGGCTGTTTGTTTTTTCTTCTTGACTCTTAAGGAAAGCCTTTGCTTTTTTCTTTTCGGAGTGACTTTTCTTTCCAATACCCTTCCTCCTGCCCGTCCCCTTTTGAAGCAAGACCTACCCCTTTAAATTTCATCATTAATGGCGTCCTCTCGATTCGCCTAAACACACGAATTTCTTTTTTTGCCCCGCTCCTTCCTTATCTCAAAATCAGGTTTTAAAACCCCCAACAAATTTTTGTCTTGAGCGGGCTGTTGTACTCTCTCGAGTTTTTTCTCTTCTATTCAGGTACGATTAGATAGTTCGACTTTCCTTCCCCCCATAGTCCTTTCAAAAGGCCGCGTGCACCAATTTCAAGTGGTTTGGACCTTTTCCTCTCATGAACTTTTTTTTTTGGACACCCACAATCCCCCCAACCCCTTTGATGAACCTCCTGTTCCCTGACCCTTCAATGGAGTTTTTCTCAACGCGACGTTCATGGCTTACATCTTTCCCCCCTCTGCTCAGGTCTCCCAAGGATCGTTTTAGTTTTGCTGTTCATTTTTGGCTTTTAGGTTCTTTCTCCTCCCTCGAGATTCTTCCCCCACAGGCCTTTCGTACCTCTATGTGCTTTCCCTTTCTTGGCCCCATCTTACGAGTTATTTTAGTTCCACATTCAGCAGATTTTCGGCGTCCTCCGCAAGAAAGTCTAAGCTGGTTTTCCGAAGTTCCCTAGGTTCCCTTTCAATTCCAACACGAAAGACCCACACCTATATTACTTCGAACCCCCTCTTTTGTAACTCCCTCCTGCGTCAGTGTTCAAGAATGTGCGTTTTGTTTCATTTCAAGATCGAAATAAATTCTTTGACAGCCTTCTCGTGTGTCCCCCTCCGTTTTTTTACTCCCTTCCCTTACAATTTGTTTCCCCCTGGGTCCCTCCCCCGTTTTTACCTGCTTTTGCATTTTGCACCTTGTTTTTTACCGCTGTTTTCAAATGGATATTTGCTCTTCCCGCTGTGATGAATTGACCTCATTTAGTTTAGGATTTTACACCACTTAGGAGAGAAGGGCAATATCCCCTAATCACAAAGGACTACCCCAATTCAAGACGTCCTTACCCCCCCTCTTCATTTGCAGGGCCAATCCGCCTCATTCCATGAGATGCAAGTTCTACATGTTGGTCCGTTTTCTTAGTTCCCCCAAACGGCGTCGGAGAGTCCTCCCTCTTCTAGTACCGCGTCCCGTTTTTCGGAGCCCCCTCCTCCGGTTAATCTGTTTCTTGGACCCCCTTGATAACCCTATAAGATGGTCCCCCTCGATAACGGCCTTAGACCCCCTCCCCCCTTTACCCTCCTCTTTTTGCCAATGGGACTTTTTTTTCTTTATACTTAGAATTATTATTTAGAGGTCAACATTCACTGCGGAGTCTATTCACTCCCCAGATATTTAGGCATGCTCACTTTTGGCTGCTGAGCTCGTATCTCTCCAGACCCCTGCGTTTTAAAACCCGTGCTCACGAGTTTTCCTACTTTCCTGTCATAGGCAAAAGCCTGGAAGCCAGGCCCCCCTCATCAATCCTTTTCTGAGTCCCCGTCACTCTCCAAATCTTTTCCCCCTCGCCCCCACGATTTCCCCCCCCGTCATGTTTTTTTTTGAGGGTGTCTTTGACCCTGCAAGCTCACATGCTTGCGTGATGTCTTTGCTCCGTCTACATAGCCCCCTTTTCTGACTTACCCTTCTCCCGAGGCCCTTTTCCCCGTTTTCCCGGCACCTGCCCTTCTCGATCTCGAATGTCCTCCTTTTACTCCCATCGATAAATGCTGGAGAGTATCGTAGAGGCGCCCTTGGTGAGGCGTTTCTCTGAAAAATAAATCAGAGCTTAGACCCCCAGTTTCACAACTCGGTTCAATATCTTAGCGTGATTTAGATTTTCCATCCTCTTTAACCCCCCTCTCCATTTCTAAAGTTCGATTTCCCACCTTTCCCCTAACATTTTTCATAAGCAAGAGCTCCTGCCCAACGCTCTCAATAATGGACATTCCCAGAAACCTAGAGGAGTGTTGCGTCCTTCCCCATAACGAACGACGCACATGCTCCATTGAAATACCTATCCTTCCCAGCCCCGGAAACGCCGGATCATAGTCCTTACCAACCCGGCTCCCCTCGGGCCTGTGAGTCCCTGAGCCTCTCTCGCTTTTTAATTTGCTCAGTATGCCGCTGCCCCCTCTTTCGCCTATTTTTCTTCCCGTACCTTGGATATTTCTCCTACGTCCCAGGAAAAACCCTGCTCCCTTAGTGCCCAAATTCCGAAGGCCTAATTTGTCAAGATGTTATTCTCTGCCCCCCCGCCTCTTAATACGTACCCCGTGCCCTGAATTTTCTCTTGCCCGTACGTACAAGAATGATTACTACCCACCTTTCAGCCACTTACAAAACGCAGTCTCCTGGCCGAGACTCAGGCGCCCAAATAGATCCCCAAACCAACCCCCAACACACCACCCACGGGCAGTAATTTTTAATCTCCTGCTAACCTGCCATAAACCCCCCCCCCCTACAACCCCACTTTCTCTAGTAACGTCCCAATTTCTTCAACTTCGATTCTTGTCTTCGCAAGGGCTTAGCACCCCGTGATATTTTTTGACGGCTTGCAATACCTCCCGTTGTTGCGATCCCCTGATTTCTGGTTCAAGAAATTTTGAATTTCTCTCTCCCTGCAAACGAATATTAGTCTGTTCCGCTTCCCACTCGTCTCCTTTCTCAACCCTTTTTTGTTGTTGAAGCTATCCCCCCTTCTAGGCTTCTTACGCGTCCCGTTCTTATTTTTATATTGTGAGTTAAGATCCCTTTCCCGGTTCGCTCAATTATAGGATTTTCTGCCACTAACTTCCCTGAGGTCGACCCCCTTTTTCCCAAGCAAACCCCAAGTGTTTTTTTCTTCCAGAAAGGATTCCTAAGTCCCCTTCTAGATACTTGTTCCTTTATAACTGTTTCCTTCTGATTGTAGTGGGAATTGGTTTCTGCTTCGTTCTGCCGGATAATGGCCCCCCCCAACCTTTTTTTTTTTTTGCCCTTTTTCCACGGACGAGTTAAGATGTCGCATGCCTTTTCCCCCTTTCTTGGACTTGGTTTTCCTTTGACCCTCAGGAATATGTCGAGGCCTTATCTTTCCCCTAACGACATTAATCTTTTCGCCCTTCCAGCTGGACGTAGGCCTCCCAATCTAAATGCGACTCCCGCTTATGAGTTTGTGAACTTTTCGTATTTCTATCGGTTTCCTGAATCGAGGACACTCTCCCCTCTTTCATTCATTTGCTCACGCTGGCACCTTTCCTGCGTTAGCCTAATCCTCAGGTCGAACATTCTCTGTTTTTTGCCCCTTCATCGGGCTCCCAGTCTCCCTTTTCTAAGGACTCTCAAAGTTTTTTTGTTACGAAGTATTCTCCGGGCTGGTATCCTTCGACTTCCGGGCCAACAGCAGGTAGAGTTATTTAGCGAGTGTTTCATCTCTGGAACTACGAGTAACTCTAGAGTTTCGACCCTTTCCATAAGTCTTCTGGAGACATCCCCCCCCGGGTGGAAAAGACAGTGATCGCCTATGTTCTTTCATACCCTCCCCCCCTTTACCACCCTTCCCAGCTCCTCATTCGCTTTGTCCACCCAATTACTTCCCCCTCTCCTCCTCCCCATCTCCACCCTCCTCTTCTCCTCCGCCGCTATTCACTCCATTTCCCTTCTCTTTCTCCCCTCATCTTACCCAGCCCATTGCTCCCTAATCCACCCCCCTGTTCTATTGCCTCACAATCTCCCACCGTCCCCACGCTAACTCTCCACTCTTCCCTCCTCTTTTTCTTCCACTATCTTCTCCGTCCCGCTTACTCTCTTGGTAATTTTCTAGTGGACACTTCCGCTTCTGCCTTGTTCCTCTGATGTCAATGCAATTGACATCCTAGACTCCGAGAGAGAGAAAGCTGAGTTTACTTGCCCTTCCAGGTCTTGCAGAGGAAGGTCAAAGCGGACGGGTTTCTGGAGTCGAATTTAGTTCAAGCTCTTTGCCACCCTTGCCAACGGTTTTCCCACCTTTTCCTCCTCTACCCCTCCCACCTTAATCATCATCCCACTCTCTTCTCTCTACTGATTCCCTAACGTATGTGTTCCCTTCCTCTGCCATCCACTCCTCTACTCCTGTACCTTTTTTTACTTTCTTTTCAACCCTTCTCCTTAATTGTTCGTCCTCATTCCCTCTTCCCAACTCGCCTCTTCTTTCCTCCTCTCTTCCTTATCCCACACCTCCCCCCTTGCAACTTCTACAACTTCCTCCTTTTCACACCCTCCCTCGTTTGCCCTACGTCTTCGCACTTAATCCCCCCTTCTTTCTTTCTTTCCCCTGCCCACCCGCTCTAGCCCTCCCTCCCTCCTCTCCTGCGTCGTGTCCCTTTGTTTCACCTTCTCCCCCCACCCCCTTCCTTTTTTTTCTCCCCCTTCTTTACACTACATAATCTTCTTTCTTTTCGCCTCCTCCCTTCACCCCTCTGCCCTTTCCCTGTCTTTACTCTCCCAAAAGCCTCCCCCCCCTCCTCCTCCTCCCCTCCCGATTTTTACTTACTCCTTTTCTCCTTCTCCCTTTACTCATCCACTTACCACATATCCTCTAGCTCCTCCACTGTCTCATCTCTTTTAATCTCCTTCCTCCTCCACCTGCGGCCGCTTCTCCTACGCCAAATCACACATATGTTCTCCCCTATTTTCAAACCATCATTTTCACAACAGCCTTGCCTCCCTAGTTTAAGGCCCAAACCCTCCCCTCTCCTCCCTCCTCCCTCCCCTCCACATTGCAACCACGACTCGCCGCACCCCGTTCCCTCATCTTCATCGGCACATCCATCCTCTCTCCTCCCTACTCTACCCCTCCGTTTTCCCCCCCCTTGCCCCCGTCACCCCATACGCTCCTTCACTTACACCCGCTTTTCACCCTCTGCTTGGTTTTGTCAACTTCCCTCTCCGAGTTAACCTCTGCGAACTACCTACTCCCGCCCCCTCCCTACGCTAACCCACTTATACCACCGTCCACTCCGCCCTACCACTCCATTCCCCCAACTACTATTTCCCTTCTCGCATGAGCGTTCTATCACGCGCCTAGAGCTGAACTTCTCTTTCCCCGGGGACGCCTTGTGGACCTCTCGGTGAGATCGGTGGAGAGTTCCCTATGGATAAGTTGTTTTTTCTCATCCCATTCACTTGGGAAGAATCAAGAATTGGAGGGTGCCGATTGCGTTCCAGAAACCCCACCACCCTTTCGATACCCCAACCTTTTGCCAGCGACCGAGACCTTCTACAGATTGGCGCGACTCTTTTTTTGGTCCCTAAAACCTGCAAGTGAGGCCTGGTTCGGCCCCGTTGGGTCCCATTTGAATTGACCGTTGCAGGGAGAAAGTGTTGGGGAACGAAAATTTATCTGGAAGGGCCTCCCTGTGCACGCAAACGGTGGGTCCGCCCAGACGTTTTGGTCAACAGAATTCAAGAGGTTAACCCGATGATCTCTCAGTGTACACTTTTTGGGATTCCATCGAGTACTCCATCCTAGTTTTGCCAGATCACTGTCCCCCCAACAGCTGACCCCTCTCGTAGTCGTACAAATCTCCACCCTCACCCGAGACGACTCCCTCGGGCCTCCCAATTTCATGTCCTCCCATTCTCCTTAACTGTCTCCCCTCCCCTTCCTACAACTCTCACTCCCCACCCCTCTCCCCCTCTCCCCCACCGCCCTCCCTGACTCTCTTTCTCTTCCACTTTATTAACTATTCCCCCACCCCTCTTCCACCCCTTAGATGTCCAACTACCGACCTCTTCTTTCTCCCTATCTCCTCTCCCCATCTTTCTCCGTGCACCTCTCGCTTGCCCACCATGTTCGGACACACCTTCTCCTTCGTCCCCACCCATCGTTCCTCGCACCAAAACAATACCCACTCCTTGTCCCCTCTCCCCCCTGTTCTCCCCTTCCTCACACCCTCTCCTCCCCTTCTGTCTCTGTATTTCTTTCCTCCCATTCTTCATCTACTCAGACAAATCCTTTTACCCTCCTTACACCCACGCCTTTCCCCTCCCTACTTCCCCACCCCCTACCTCCCCTCCCTTTCCTACCCTCTACGTACCCATCTTCCCCGCGACGTCCTCCCTCGTTTTTGACCACTATAATCCCCCCCTTCAACCCGCTGTCTCCCCCGACTTTCCCCCATCCTCCCCTCACATACTCACGGGCTCTAGATACCCACCTGCTCGCTTCATGTCGACCTATCGCGAGCATTGCAACGACTACCAGGTTACCACTGCGATGATTTGGTCCGATAGTGCTTTCTTTTATGTATGTATGCCTAGATGTGCACTCCTTTTGGTGCAGCTCTCCTCTCCACCTAATTGAACCTTCTTTGTTGAGATCAAAATTTCTGGTGCGAGTAGGAGGTCTTGACCAGTCCATGAAATGTCTGTCGTGCGTCCTTTTTTTTATTTACACTTTGGTGGTTCGTGACTTCTCTGCTCTTCTTCGTTAGCAGTTGTTAATTATCAATCACGATTTCTTTCATCCAAAAGGGCCAATCTATCACGGTAGCCGCCGCTGGCGGGTTCCACTGTGAACCCTTGCAGTCTGCCAATTTTTTCTTTTTCACATCCTCTTGAGCCTTTTGGGTGTCCCCCACATTGATTACTCCCGATTCGCCGAACCTTATTTTACCAAAGAAATTCAACAACTCCTCCCTCCGGCGTTTTTTTTTGTTTCTTTACCCCACTCCTCCATTGTGCCTTTTTTACCAGGACCGTTAGCAACTTATTAGGTCAATACCTGTGTTCCCTTTATAAGCAGATGTGGTTCCCCTTAATTGTTTTGACGTCCCCCACATCTCGTTTTGCTTCTTGTTCGATTTCCTTTGGAAAAACCTCGAATGACCGGTACCCAAGCAGTTTGGGGTTTTTTCTTCAAACTGTGCTGGTCCCTGCCTTTTTTCCAAAATAAGTTTAGTTCCTTTTCGGTCTTTTGCCACCCTCACATTCAAATGAGATTTTCTGCATTGATTCACACCCAGATCCCTTCCTCGAGGTCACTCTTTTTTGCGACCCGACAGTATCCGCCGCCTCTCAATTTCAAATTTTCGACGCCCTGGAGCCTGGACCATTCCCGGCCCAATCCTTCGCGGTGGCGACCCTCTTCTATCAGTCCCACGTCTTCTAGAGCTACCCGCATTACAGGGCTGCTGTCACCACCCCCTAAACCATGCTTATGTCGAAGCTCGCCGATCAGACATCCCCCCGTTTTTCCTCTTTTTTTCCCCGGGTTTTTGTCGTTCCCAACGCTTGAATTGGCGAAGCCAAGTCACTGAAACTTAATCCGCGATTTTATCTTTACCGATTGTTTTCTAGTTTCATACTGGCACCCTCCACTTGGCTATCTTAAATTTCCCCGATAGCCGTGCCAGTCTCTAGTCGTAAAACCACCCGCTCCTTAAACCCCCTTTGGTCTCTTTCATGTCCCCATATAAATTTTATTAGACCTGCAGCGCCATACGCTTGATCCGGACAGTCTCCCTAAACCAGGGATTTCCAGGAAAGCGTAATCCCCGAGGGAATTGTCACGCTCACCGCTTCGGTGATCCACCCCCGGTTTCGCTTAAATGCTTGACCCACCCATCCCACCGCCGACGTCGACCCCGTCGTCTTCCCTTCCTAGTCAAGGTCTCAAGCAAATGACGGTCCTCCAACTCCTTTCGTCTAGTAGCTCTTCCTTCAGCCCCCACTTCCGGCAGCCATTCGTTGCTCTACTCCCTGATGTCCCTTGGAGTAAGCACTTCACCATTCCTCACGGTTTTGAGCTCCCCCCCCAAGTCTGGAGCCGCCTTTCCCCCGGCCCTCCGCGCCAGGGAATCTGTCTTCCCTTCCCCAATGAGCTTGAAAGCGCTGCCTCTTTCGAGTCATCACCCGGCCGACGCGCCTTCTGAAAGAGCAGTCATGACTTCCATTGTGATGAATATTGAAAGTGTTTAGCCTGAAATAACCTTGCTAATTCTCGCCCTCCCCACAAGCTGGGACGTTCGAATATTTACCCCCGTCTGGCATTTTTCTTCCGCTCCTACCCGCCTCGCCCACGTCTTGTCAATCGTAGTCCAATCCAGCGTTTTCTGACGGCTTCATTATTCTTTTCAGCCCTCTACAGACTTTCATTCCTACTGAGCAGGCTGGCCCACCTCCTTGAGGGTTTTTTGCGTGCCACCACTTGTAGACCTTCGGTCAATGCCATATGACTGTGTCTATCGTTCATTTCCTTGAAATTAACTCAGGAACCATAACCAGTTTGCCGAACCCATCTGATCGCTTTGCGAAACCTGAGGTACTTTCAGCCCGCGCGTTTCTGAATACGAACGAGCTTTTACCAATTCTGGATTTCAAAGTGTTTTGCTCAGCTCCAACCTTTTAACCCTCAAGTGTGTGATGCAATTTTTACCTCGGATTGGCACGGAGAGCTGTTCACCCTGGATGTCCCATTTCGTTTTCTCTGCACGTAATTTAATCTACGCCCGACATAATTGGCACCCCTCGGGATTTTTTATCCCTCCCTCGTCACCAGTCCCATCCCGTTCTCGCTTCCCAAAACACCCAACCCAACAAACCCCCACCAAACCTGTCACAACAAATAACTCTAAAAACACCCACTGGAAACCCCATTACCCCACTTCCATGACCCCCAAAACCTCAACACCAACCTGCCCTCACTCCCCGACCCCCTTAGTTATTTTGACAAACGCGACCATTCTATAGTTTCTCGATGCCTTTCCTTAACTGCCTTGGTCTTATTCTCCTCGTTCTTTCTGCGTCCTTTGGACTCCTTCGAATGGAGTTCCAAACCCCCCCCCCCTAGCTTTCTTACTACGTTTCCCTCCCCCCCCACAGTCCTCCATTATTTTTGGGAGCAGTCTCGCTTTTGGCTTCTTTTCTGATTGTCACTCGTTAAGTTCCTCATTTTCTCCCCCCCGCCCTTCCTTCTTTTATGCCGGAGCCGCAACCACACTTCCCCTCCGTTAGTGACCTTCTTTTTGTTGGTCCACTCCTTATGATTCCGTGTGCGTACATGTTTTTTGCCTCTTTCCCTTGCGCCTTGCTTTTTACACCTCCTCCCGATAGCCTCGGTGCTCACAATTCTGCAGCTCCCCCCACCCGATTTTTTAATTCATTGTCTTCTCCTTCCCCCCCCACATTTCCAACTTAGTCCAGCCCGCGTTAAGTGGTCACCCCCCGTTTTCTTTCTTGATCTTTCTTTGATAGGATTTATTCTTTTTGCTAGTCCCGGTACCTCTGCTTCATCAGACCTGGACTCCCATATCTGGCCGCACTTTTGTCATTCTTTCCATTCGCGCCATTCTGCAGCGTGATGTTCGTTGTTGATGTTCTGTGGTTTCTTCTTCACTGTCCATGTGAGCATCGTTTTATTCGACCTGTTGCTTTTTATTTTTTCACCCCCCCGGACCTATTTCCTATTGGATGTATTTTTTGCCTGTGCGGCTTCACTTGCCCGTTAATTTCTGTCACCCCCGACAGCCATGACTATCCATTTCATGGATTGACGCTTTCCCCCGTTGGCCTGTACCCTTACCTTGAATTCCGGCGCCCCCCTCGTACCGCCGAAGGAACCCCCTCCTGAGGGTCGGAGTCTGTTTTTGCCCATTGTGGAATGCTTAATTCCTGCTGCCCCGCGCCCTACATCCCTCCTGCGTCACCCGTTCCCCGTTTTTTGGAGTCACCTCAATTCCGCCCTCCGGATACTCCCATCTGATTTGTCTGACCTGCAATCCTTCGCACGCACTTTCACGCCCCAGAACAGAAAATATTTTTTCAGACCTAGCGGTGTTTACCCCCCGGATTTTCCTGCTTCCCTCATGGTACACGGATGATCTCGTTGAGATAGGTCCCCGTAAATTCCAGCGGTTTATAATACCACAGTTCTGTATTTCTTTAATCACTCTATCTTCCCCCCTCTTAACTCCCTGAAAATTGCCCTTCGACGAGTTAGCGGAGGAATATTAAGGGGTCATTCTTTGAAAGCACGATATCTAGTAGTCCCCTTTTCCATTTTCATTACTCTTGGACGATTTCCACTCCCGGTCCTAGGGTAGAGCCGGATTTCTCCTTTTTCGCGTCGTTTATTATTGTTTTTGCATGTCGCTACTGACCTCTGCTAGTCACTTCTATACGAGACTTCCCCTTACATCTTCGTGATCAAACTTGTCACCTCTCCTTCGGAGAAGAAATCCAGTTCGGATCTTTGACCTATTCGCGCCACTTTTAAGGTAGCGCCGTTCTCCCCCCAGCCCTTACTCATCTCTCTTGGAATCGCCTCTTTACAGTTTCCTTCCC
>Ga0179593_1316839_pt1 | contig 15400 bp, 19 predicted proteins | sample CZODoug2_1_08_16_FD_185931 | JGI IMG/M metagenome (GOLD analysis project Ga0179593, IMG submission 185931) | Vadose zone soil fungal communities from Angelo Coast Range Reserve, California, USA - CZODoug2_1_08_16fungal (PacBio error correction) | ecosystem: Environmental > Terrestrial > Soil >... | reverse complement strand
TCTCGCGACTTCCCCCCCCCTTTTGTTACATCCCTACTTTATGTTACGATCCCGTTCCTTTGTTTAGGATTATCTTTATTTTTTTCTTCTTCATAATAAGATGGGAACTTGATTTTTCCCTTCCTTTAATTTACGCTTCAATTCTTTATTTTGGACTGGAATTTTCTTTCCCAAGCCTATCGTTATGAGCATCCCAAGTGTGCTTATTTCAGTGTATGGGGATCCAAATTTTTTCCTCCCGTTCTGTTTGGCTCCTGCTCACTCCAGTTTGAAATTATTCTTTTTCCCGGCTACATCCGTTCTTTTTAATTCGATGTTAATCCGTCGTCCTCCTTCTATCGGCTGCGCTTTCGCGCCCCCATCGGTCCTGTCAACTGCGCAACGTCCCCGGTGCGACTTTTTTATTCCAGGTTTTCCTATTTTTTTTTCCCTCAGCTTTTCCCTGTCTATGAGCTTCCGTGAATCTTCGTCCCCTCCACGCAGTGGACGGGTTTTTTTTCCACACTCGTTGCAGCCCCTTTCACTTTCTAGCTTCCTACAACCCACCCCCCCTCCCCCCCCCCCCTTATCTCTGCCAAACGGTTTACTTCTCCCCCGCAAGCCTTAGTTTCGGTGATAGTTACAGACTTCACAATCTCCTAGAATCCTCCCCGCCCAATTTTCCAACCCTGATGTTACGGCTCCCCCCCCCCCCCGCGCGACTGTTACCTGTAATCGGCCTCTTCGGACATCTTCTTTGCTGGTCCTCCTCACCTTTTTCGCTGTTCCCCCCTCCGATCGCCCACCTTCTTGGCGTTCAATCTTTCGTCCTCCTTACTTCGTTGTTCCGTAGGCTCACAAGGCTGCGTCCTGACTTCCCTCCGCACTTTTTTTTCTTTTTCACGCCTCCGGTGTTTTCTGGACAGTTCCCCCACTCTCCTTCGGCTGACCCGAAGGGTTCTGCTTTTTTTTCGGCTTCTGGTCGTTTTATTCCGCGTTTGCTACATGACCCCATGATTCCTCCGGATCGCGCAGCTTCCCTTTCTCCAAACTCCATTCATGCATCGTTGTACTGTCTCCCCTTGCCTTTTTTCATCTCCGATATCGTGGGGATTTTCCCTGTTTACGCTTTACATTCGTTGAAAATCTGGAATGTTGAGGTTCATGCCTCATTTTCCACCTCCCACTTCATCTCATTCCTGGTTGCTTTGCATCGTGAGCGTTTCTGGTCCTGTCCCAGATTACTTTTGCTCATCGACGTTCGGTTTTCGTCCGAGTCAAGGCGTATCTTTTCAAGACCATGCAGTACTTGTTCCCCTTTTTTTCAACCATGTGTTTCTATTCTTCTTTCGCTGGTCCCCATCCCCTGCATCCTGTGAGCTGAATTGGAATTAACACTCCCTGAATAATGTGCATCCTTCCTTTGCCCCTTTTGCCATACACCGCTTCTCCCAACGCCCCCCGACATTCCCCCGCCACCCTCCCCTCCCAGCGATTTAACGCTTCAATCCCTCTTGCATGATATAGTTGCTATGAATTTCTCATGTGAGCTCCCCCCCAACCTTTAGCTGATTGCTGTTTTCCTTCAAGCCTCCTCTTGCAGCCCAGCGAATGCCCTGTTTAGAGACGCTAATTAGTTTTTCTTCTTTATCCTCTCATTTGCTCAAACTCCTTTTTTCTCTTCCCAGATAACGAACACGCCCTTTTTTTCCATAGCCGGGAATTTCCTTAGTAATAACAGAGTTTCCGGTTTAGATGTCTCCCCTTTGACAATTTCCTCCAGCGCCCTTTTGCCTGTCTTTATTGTTTGTGTCCTCTCCCTGGTTTCTCCTCCATATCAGTACGGAGGCTTCCAGTTTTTCGTCAGTCACCTCACGTCTCCTCCCTCTTATCTTCCCTTTTTCATCTTTTTGTGGAGTATCATACTTTGTTCTCCTTGGAAGGCGTTTATTCTTCCCGTCCTTAAATCTCTAGAGTCCTGCGAGAGGAGACTTGTCCCATCAGATCTCCCCCTAGCCCTCGCGTGGCGCTGTTTATGTCAGCTCCTTGGGCACATTCCCCCTGCCTTCTCCCTAAGGAACTTCCCCATTTCTGGGGATGTCGCCCGTCACTCCTTTTATTCTTGTCGCTTTCGTTCGAGCACCGATGAGCGTTTTGGAGCCCGCTATTGTTCCCATTACGTCAGTCTCTTTTACCATGGGATCCCTATTATATCCCGTTTCGCGCCCTCGTGTGGGCGCTCATCAAGGCTTTGATTTTGAGCAGCCCTCTCCCAACTCTCTTTTTTCCCCGGTATGGTCGCTTCTCTTCTTTTTGTTGGTGCTACTCATTTTTAGCCACGCGCTGCTGGCTGCCCGATTGATTCGTTTTTTTATTTTCCTTGATTCCCTACACGGGGGACTTCGAGACCCCCGCTACACCTCCCCCCTTAGGGGCTCCCGGCCCCCCCCGGCTTTTCACACTGGAGTTTTTTGAATTTTGACACTATAAGCTCCCGTATTTGCCCTCTATCTTCTCCCTTGCCACTTTTTTCCTGCATATGGGACTTTCCACCCCAACCAACGCCTTCCTGAGGTCCCAGCAACAAGCTCGCCACCGTCATTTTTAGCGTGGAGTTCCCTTTTTATAATCTCACTTCCTCAAATCCCGGGCCCAGATCCCTTTTTCCACTCTCTTGATGAAACAGGCAATCCCCCCCCCAAACGACGAATCCCAATAGCCCGATACCCACGCGTTTCAATTTCATGCTTCGCCTGCGTCGCTGCGACTTCCTTCCCCCATCCGATGCCTCCTCCTTTTTATCCTTCGATTGGGATAAACTCCCTCTTCCCCTCCGCCACCCATGTCCTCGACCTTCCCTATGTCACTCCTTTTCCTTCCCTCCTCTTTTTTCCAGTCAACTTCATCCCCAGAGCGCTTGTAGACGCAACTTTAGCTGTCGTTCATTTTTTTTTCCGCCGCCCTTTTTTCCGCCTTCCCCCAAACCTCGAAGTAATCTTTGACCCTGATACCCTTTTCCCCCGCCACTACCCTTTTCTTTTTTCGAATCGGTTTTCCCTTGCCCACGCTTATTCCTTCCCCGCCTCACGCCGCCTGATTTAATTTTCAGCGTTACCAATTTTTCCCCAGTGCGCCGTTTGGAATTCCCGTGCTGCCTTTCCTGCTGCCCTTTGTTTTTTTGAAAATTTTCTCTCCCTCGGTACTCTACGAAGTTCTCCTTCCGTCCCGGAGACGTATTTTTATTTTTTAGCGACACCGCTTCGTTGACTTCAGCGCTTTACTCTGTCCGCCACTACTTTCGCTCTCCTTGCGCAGGCTCCGCCCCCTTCCAAAGAAGACGAACTCCGATGAAAATGGCCTGACCCACATAGTTTCCTTTGCGTTCCATGTCTGGGCAGGCGCGCCTTGGGGCCCTCAGCGCTTATTTCTCTACCGAGCCGCGCCCGCGTTCCCCCCCCTTACACCTGCCCACATTGGAGGTTTTCCCCTTTTTCCCCTCCTTGACTTCCCCCGTTTCATCGAGCATGTCCCTGCCAACATCTTTTTTTCAACTTTTTCGCACCGCCAACGGGCCACACCTTTTTTTGTCTTTTTCCCAAGTGCGCGATAAGAAAATACTGATACGTGCACAAAAATCTCCCCTACCCGGTCTTTTTTCTCTTAACACCCCATGATTCCTCTCCCCCCCCCTTTTTTTATCCGCGGATCGCTCCCCCCAAGTTTCTCGGTATACTTAAACACCATTTTTTTTTCTTCGAACGGAGCCACAAGGTTTTGTGTCGAAATACTGCCCTCTCTTCCCCTCCCCCCCGTTTGTTGTTCTCTTGGCTCCGCGTTCTCCAAATTTTTCGATCCACCCCCCTTTTTTTCTCCTTCCGATCACCTGGTTCTTCGTTTGCGTTGTACTTTTGGGGGTATTTTCTCCATTTTTTCGGGTTGCGTGCGGGCCTTTTTCTTTTCTGCTTTTTTACGGTAATTTGCACGAAAGTCTTTCCTTTAGCGAGCACTTCATTCGTGCCCATTGCACATGCGGTGATTTTGTACCCTCTGTTTCCTTTTCCAATTTGCAATGTGGTTCCCTCATTTTGGTCACTTTATCCCCTTCAAATGCTTCCATTCCCCTTAGGACATGTTTGCGTTGCGTTTCTACGCGCATTTCCAATCCGTGCCCTTCCCCCTCTGCGCCAACGTCCCCCGATTGACCTTTCTTTAGTCTTCGTCTCTTTTTTTAAATTGCCCGGTACGCTTTTCCTCTTATAAGTGTGCTCGCGTTTTTTGACCCTTTTCCCTCCACGGAACTTTTTTTTTCTTTGAGCAAGCCCTCCGAAAGTTTAGAGGCCACGTTGTTTTTCCAATCCTGTGCGTTTTTCTCCCAATTCTAGTTCATTAGTCGCAATCTTCATCCCCCCTTCCCCCTACCGAGATGCGCACTAGCTCCTTTTACCGGTTTCCTTTCGGCCACAACCCCCTTCGGCTGCTTGTTGGCCCCTCCTATATAGCACCGCTTTTTTTTTCCTGGGAACCTGCAAACCTTTTTGGATCGTCTTCCTTCTTACTTCTCTTTGTTTTTTTTTCCTGGGCCCCCCCTTCACAATTGTTTCCCCGATCATGACAGGCGAACCACCAACCCCGCAAAATGTTAGGATTCGCATGTTGAAGTCCACGGATTTGAATTGCCTTCGCATGTATTTTTTCGTTCTGGCGTTTTACCCCCAGCTCGACTAACGCTTAACTTTTCGTTAGATTAATAATGTTGCCCGTTCCCCCGCGTCTCCCCTCTTTAATTTATGGAATTGTCCTCTTATTTCTCCCTTCTGTTCCGAATGTTTTTTTTTTCCCTTTTCGCACTCTGTTCACCATGAGAATTATTCCCCTTTTCCAGTCCACCATTTACGTCGGCTTGGTTCCTTGTTTCGTTGCCTCCTCTTTAGCTTGGTTGGCCCCATATAGACGTGTTTTATCTGTGCGGCCGTCGCGCTGGTCCCTATTTTTGGTTCAACGAAAAGCGCTGGGTTTTTCTAGCATTCTTTGTTTCCTTTTTCGCGATTCTTTGTCGTTTTTCCCCTAGTAAGATCCTCTTCCTCTTTTTAATCATCCCTTTGTTCGTTTACGCTCTGCTTACTCCTGTGAACCATCCCCCTACCTGCCCTTAGCCCCTCACCATTTCCCCTTTCCACAATTCCGTCTTGGGCATACGTTTCGTAGAGGCTCTTGAGGACTTGCTGCGCCACACTTCTCGCAGACTTCCGAGTATCTTTCCTTCCCCTAGGGCCTGCCCTGCCTGTTTGATTTGAAGCTTCCGCTGATTTTAATCATATGCCCCAAGACTCTCTCGGACACCTACTCAGCACATTAGATGGCGCGCCATAGACCATTGAATTGTATATGCACTCGATGGCTTTTTATCTCTCACTTTTACTTTTTAAATGCACCTCCAGCGTCCCATCGAGGAGTGATTATATGATTTGTATTTTTTCTCGCTCCATTCTTTATTAACCTCATGGTCCTCAGATTCCTCTTTTCACATTCACTGGCCCGGCCGTCCAGTATACTTATTATACCTCCTTTGTTGTTTTAGTCCCTGGTTTTTTTTGTTTTGAAAGCCACACGTAAGGCGAGTTCCCGAACTCTTCTACTCGTTTTTCCCGTCCTCCCTTTTTCTATCCTTCCTGTTTTTCTTTTGCACCGAAGATGAACCTCGCAGTGTTTTTTTGATGTCATTCACCTTCTGTGAGCCCATCCAATCCTTTGCAGTAGCGCAATAATGGCCGATGGGCCTCCCTCAAGATACGCGCCTTAATCAGTGAAGCGGGGGGCCCCACAGACTCCCCTCTTAGCATAATCCTCCTTTATTGAAGTCCCGTTACTCATGCTCCGGCTGTCTAGGAGCCCTGCTCCCTTCCCTTCTACTCTCATTGGTGCCCGCCGCTCCTCCGATTTCCCGACCCTCCCGAAACCTCTTCCCCAAAACGAATGTTCCTATTTCCCCACTCTTGGGTGCGGGAGGAGCGTCTTTCACGCTTTTTTTTGTACCCTCCTGCGTTTTCAACGATTCCTCCCACCGTATTTATTTGCCTCTGCTCCCTCGTCATGGGGACAAGCCCGAAAGAATCGCGCTAACCCCCCACCTCCAAACCTTAGGCCACCCGTTGACGGCATTTCCCTTCTTCAAAGATGCTTCTCGACTTCGCGTCGCTGACACCACGTCTCGACTTCTTTTGACTTGTTCACAAAAACGTACGGAGCCACTTTCCCCCAGGATAGACTCCTGTAATGGTTTTCCTTGCTAGTGTCCCCACATTCCTCACATTTCAACTTTCGCTGATTGAACCCGAAAATTTCCTATTCCGAATCCAGTCCCGCTGCCAATCCCCCCCCTTCTTCTTTTCGCTTCTGCTTTCGAGCAACCTTTTCTTCTCCCCCCCATTTCCCGCGAGCACGTTAGCCCGTGTATCCTTCGCGAGTGGAATCGACCCGAAGCCTCCGAAACCCCTCTTTCTGGTCCTTCTTCCCATGACTGAAAGACATCAATCCCCCCGAGTTCGGTTCCCTCACCTTCGTGGCCTTGTTCATGCCTCTCTTGAGCAGGACGGCGCAAACAAACTCTCGTACCTCTTCCTCCAATTTTGAACGCCCCCTCCCCCCCTGGTATTGGTTTTCGACTCCCCAGCCTGTGCCCCTTGATGTCTATTATTCTCCCATAAGCCCAGAACGCACTCTTTGCCGACCCTCTACCACCGGTCCTCCCATTATCCTTTTTCTTTCTTTTTTGCCTGGGGAATTTTTCTCTTTTGCTTTCTTTCCCATCCGGATGTTGGACCCTCCGGAATTCGGGTGGCCCGTTAGTTTTCCTCCGATAAACCTCCTTCCTCTTTCGGCTCCCATTTCCCTTTTGGGGACGGCGTCCCCGTCCCTCGAGCGGTTTTTACCCAGCAAATCCTCCCGTGTCCCGTGGACACCCTCCGCCGAAGGGATTTGACCAATCGCGCAATTTTTCGTTTTGCGCAGATTTGGGCACTTCTCCTCTGTGCGATTTGCCTTCTCCCCCCGTGACCCCGGCTTCGGTTGGGATGAAACATTTCCTTTCTACCGTGCCCCGATTTCTTGTTTCATGCTGCATGCTTAGAACATCTTTGACCCAAGGTAGTTCGATCCCCTCAATGCATGGCTTCCTTTGGTGCGGGACCTTCCCCATATCAGCCCACGTCCCTTACTAGCTAAAAAATTCCCCATGTATCCTTTAACCCCCATGGGTCCCCCCCTTTCCAGTTGACTCCCTTCCCTACGTGTCGCGCCTCCCTCAACCATTTCCGTTCGGACGGAGATCCCCAGTTTTTCTGACCGCGTTATCCACCCTCCTCCGTTTTTTTTTTTTTTTATCTCTTGGATCGCCTTTTTGCCCCTTTTGTTCATCCTACACCTGTTTATCTTCCCTTTCCTATCACGGAAATGTGTGTATCGCGACACTTATGTTTTTCGATATTCGGATAAGCTTTCCCTCGGGCTGGTCGTGGACGGGTTTTAGTCCGGACTTATTATTTTCCCCGTACGTATTTTTCTTATTCGCGCACTTCATTAACGTTCTCATTTTTTTGGTAGGGTGAACGTTTGCCGGCCTCCCTTCTCCAACGTGTGTCTTCGGGGAGTCCTCCCTTCCCTTTTGATTTTCCTTCCGCTGTCACCCGGCGTTCTCGTTTCATTTTCCCTTCTCAAAATCGCTCTTCCTTCAAAACACCAAGTCCCACTATTTCTCCCTTTCTTTTTGTTTCCTTTTTCTTTGTTTATCTGTGAGAATTAGTCTCCCTTGGTGGCCCCTTCCGATTACGGTTTGCTCCTCTTCCCCCCACAAATAGCTGTTACTATCTTTCCCATTCCCTCCTCCGGTCTGCCGGAGAAAAGCGCAACTTTGTTAGACTTGTCAATCTGCTGAACTTTGCGCTCCCCTTTTAACGGATGGCTCCACACCGCCCCTGGGTTTACCATGCCTAGTCCCTGTAATGCGGGTGTTTCCCTTCCTTGGGTTTTGTGCCCCCTCCCCAGCAGCACCTTGGCTTGGATCCCTTGGTTCTACTTCGAGTTTTTTCGCTCTGGCGCCCACGGCGCTTCCTCACGCCAAGCCGTGCTTCTTTCCCAGTTTCTCTTCTATTTTCCTTGACAGTTCCTCTGATTTGAATGTCCTTCTGGGCATTCGCGGCCCTGTGCTTTCTTCGTTGCTCTTTGGTTTTTCTTCATTTGCCTCGCTGATCATCATGCCCTCCGGACCTCAATCCTCCCAAAAAAAATTTTTTTGCCTGCTTTTTTTTGGGGAATGTTTGTCTTGTCTTCCCCTTGGTCCACTGATCTTCCTTTCAAGGACCACTCTTAATGACTTTTGCCCCCTTTTTGCCTATCACAACCTCCCCCATACGTTGATCCTGTTTCTCCTCCTTGAGGTTTTCCCTTTCATTGTCTCCTTTGGGCTCATCTCCGCCCGGTCTGTCGAGCTGGTCACTCGTATCTGTCAAAGAATTTCCCCTTAACTTGGGCACGAGGGGGGCCTCTCCTTTTTTTTTGATTTCTTTGTATAGAGAGGTTCGTCCCTGAAGTCTTGCATTTGTATCAATCCGGTGAATCAATCTTTGCATTCACGGCAGCAGAGTAGTGCCTACCATTTCTGAACACTTTTCCCACGGCATCCCGCACATCTTTTGACATTTTCCCCCAACCTTCTTTTCTAGATATTTGGTCGTCGATTAAATAATTTATTCGGCTTGGACAAAAAAGATTCTGATCCTTTGCGGTTATGCCTTCCCCCCCCGAGTCGTTTACCCCGCTTTACACCCTTATCTTCTTTCTCATCGTCGATCTATGAATTATAGCAAAGCGTAGAGCCTATGATACGATACTTCGAATATCTGCCAATAGATGAGTCGCCTTGTCGTCTTGATCTTTTTATAGGACGCCCTTCCCTTGCTCCACGGCGTTCTCTATTGTCGGTTACCCTAATTAGTGCAATCGCAGTCCTGACGTGGCATCATTCCGATGTGTTGGAACCTTTTTAGACCTTCCTCTCTTTCACCGAAGATTCGCGGTCCTTCCCCCCTCTTTGTTGTTCAGACTCATACATTTGGCTCGCTGTATGGTTCGCTTGATGGTCTTTAGTCTCTGCGACGATTCTCCACGGCACTTGCGCGTTTGCACCGACACGCTATAGACGCTCTTGGCTGCCGTCCAAGATCGCTACCCCATATGTTTCACGAATCACTTCCCTGGTATGGCCGCCCGACACATAAGGTTTTTTTGCTTCCTCTTCCTTGACTATTTTGCGAAATCTCAGAGAATCCCTTCCAGGAATCGGACAGACTTTTCACTGCCTGGCGCGTTCTTCCATAGGGTTTTGGCCCCTTCTTGCCGCCCCGCACCCGTTTGCCCCGTTGTTGGGGCTCATCAATCCCACTTATTCTCTCGTTCTGAAAAACAGACCGGTGAAATTGTGCCCCAGTACGTTACACATGCTTGGTGCGGGATGGGTCTTGAGATTGTTAGGGTGTTTGGGGCTCTCCTTTTTTCATGAGCGTTCTTTTCTTCTTCCCGCTTGAACCAATTATTGTCTTCTTCCCTTCATTTTCCTTCCCGCCTGAACCAGAAATCGTCACACAAGCAACAACTGAGATACAGCGCTTCTTTAAATCCGAACTCCCAGTCCCTGAACGCCACCCCGAGAGTCCACCCCGTAGGAATTGGGACACCCCACCTTCCCCACGAGCTCCACCACCCAGTCTGAACCAATCCTCATTTTGTCGCTTCAGGTTAGTCCTCACCATTTCCCTCAAATTTTCCACCGGGGCGTAAAAAGAAGTCTCCCATCCAACCGATCCGAAACGATACACCAACTGAATTTTTCGCCGCGTCCGCTTTGAGTCACCGATCAAACATGATGTTCATCCCCGCCGAAAGTTTTACCGTCAGGCCTGTGCGATTTTACCGACCCAGACTCCTCCCTCTGAACCCACCGCTGTCTCGTTCCCATTCCACCTAATTTGACTTTCTTTCCCCACTACACTATTCCAGGCCTAAACACCTTTTAGTTGCTTGGCCGTTCCCCAGGAGTGCGCCGAATTGTAGCTTTTTCGTAACATCGATTTTTACCCCTTTGACCGCCCCCGATGGTGGTGCGAAGTGGCGTGGGCAGTCGGTTGCCCAAGCGGTTTTTACTGCTATAGAGCCTTTCTCTTTCCCTTGAAGAAAGTTTCCTGGACCGTTTTAGTCGTCCCGTTGGAAATTCCCGTTCCGTCTTTCTTTTTCCTGGCTTGCTGCGCTCATTCCACCCTTCGATCTATTTGAATTGGCGAGTCTGGACCCTTCCCCCACGTTTTATGGCCGCTATAAATAAACTTGTCTGAAGATTGGGTCAATTCCATGGGCGAGGCGACCCCTCTGAGAGGACCCATTCTCCTCAAAGCGTGGCGCCGGCGCCATGAAGCCATTGTCCCAAGATGTTTCCTGTAAGCCTCCCTTTTTTCCCTTCGCTCAACCGGGAACGGCGAGTTCTTTTTTGGTTCGTGCTTCTCCCTATTACCCTATGATCCCACTTCCCTGTGATGACCCCGCTGAAATGTCCCTCCCCCTTGAGGGTATGCCCCGTGCCCCCCTGATAACCGAGTTTGACGTGCGCACATTTTTCCCCAAAAGTTCCAAGAACTCATTCAATAATTAATTTGGCACAACTTTAATCCTTTGCGCGACGTCTGACCCCCCCCAAAGTCCGGACGAGAATCCATCGATTTTTCCACCCGGCCCTTTATCAGTGCGTACAGTCGTGACGATCCTCCCACCTTTTTTCGCTGATCCCCCTCAAGCAGCCGGAGTTTTCCCCCTTCTTCTCGAAAATTGGCATGGTCCGTAGGATTTTCTTATTTCTTTTCCCGGTTGCCGAGGGAAGCATGGCCCCTATTTTTTCGCCTCCCCTAACTGTTGATTCTTTCCTTTCTCCCTTCCCTTTGATGTCTATCGATATGATTTTTTTCCGCCTGTATCAACTTTCTTTTTGGGTTCCTTCTTCCTCGGGTTCGTGACGGGACTTCTAGGCTTTTGCTGGTCCTTCTTTTCCCTTCCTTACTTCGACTCCATTTTTCAGTGTCACGTGTGTTCTGAGTAGCATGTTTGATTCCGCATGGCTTTCCCTACACTTGTGGATTTGACGTTTGGGGCATCCTCCTTTCTTTCTTACCGTTACCAGTTTCCCCTCTTTTCTCACGCGGTCTTACGGCCCTTGCCCCTCCACCACCTCTTCCTTCCCCTCACCACATCTCACACCGCCATCGCTCATTTCCTTGTAGTTGTGTTTTTCGCATGCGCACGGGAGCGCCGAGAATTGGCTTCCCAACTTCGAGGGACGGTGGCCTCGTCCGTCCCACGTCATTCTCCCCTCTTTTCCCCCCCCTCTTTTTGACAATAAGTCCTTGCTGCCGCGAAGCTACCTGAGGTTTTTTTCCCCTTCGCCACTTCCGGAGAGAACTTCCACCTATGCGCAAGCCATTCCCAATTCCATACTGCCATATTTCCCGCGTTGTACTGGTGGTCATCGCTGGCCATTGTCATCTGCTTTTGTCCCCTTATCATGCCCGCTTGTTTTGCCGGTGGTGATTTCACACAAGGCTGGGGCGTTCATACGTTTGCTCTACTTCGATTTTGGAGCCCTTCTAACGCGCGTCTCCCCTCCACGCCGAGGACTTAGCCCGGTGGCTCTTTTTTTGGTTGATTTGAAAGGACTTTCTACATTTCCGGCGGACATTCTTTTCAGGCGTTCTTGCTTCTTCGGTCCGGCTTTGGTTTGTGACCCTTCTTTTTCGGGTCAGTGCATAGCCAGCTTCCCTCGGTCCCCCCTGTAAGTGCAGGTCGCGTGGCTGTCGGGCTGTATGGTCACCTTTCCTGAGATATCGTTTTTTGATTTCTTTCCCCTCTTCTCCATTAATTTCGTTGAGAGTCACTGACTTTCCCGTTCACCTCCCAATTACTTTTTCTTTGGGATCCTTTTGTTTTGATACCCTGTTGGCTTTTTTTTCCTGATCAGCCAGTGTGATCGGTTTCTCGTTCTGGTCAAGGCGTACTTGTGTCAGTCATTCCTTCCTTCCCAGGGAACTTGCTTGGGTTCCTGTCTCTCTGATTACGTGTTTCGATCTTTTTCAGTTCTCTCCATCCCTCCTTTTTCCCTTCATGTCAATAAAAAATCGGTGAATCCCTCGTTGCATCCCAGAAGGTGCGATTTTTTGCCTACCCCTTGCTTCCGCAAACCAAATACGACCCTCGCCCAGCCCGTTACACCCTCTCGGGGACCGTCTGACAAATTTCCCCCCCCTTTTCTTGGCCATGATTATTATTTTTTCAGCGCGAATCTTCTTGTTCTTTTATCATACACACTGCGTTGATTGGGCGGCATTGGCTAATTTATTGGCAGCCGCTCCGCCGTTGGAACGGAACTCTTTTCCCCTTACGCTGATTGCTTCCAGAGTGATTTCTTGCCTTCCCTCCCCCTCCTTGAGGTCACGTAATTTTCTCTTTTTGGCTCAATTGGTGACTTCCTTCGTTCTCCTTCACGAGTGGCATGGGCTGTCCATCCAAATTTGACCCCCCCTTTCCCCCTAGCAAGGAAATATATTTTTCTGTACCAGGTTCTCCCCTTCCGAGATCCCAGTACTGCCCGCGATCTTCTCCGAGACGACCTTTGGCCGCTACCCTCTCCCTTTTCTACGTCCCTAAGAATCATACCCCGTTTTTTTTTCTTTCTTTCCTAGAGTACTTTTGAGTCTTAGTTGCGAACTGGTGAAGGTTTTGGTTGCCACACCTGTAGCCCAATAGATTTCCCTCCCCTTCTCATTATGGACGACTTTGCGGGTCCCTAATAAGATCGCTCGGGATATTGATTGTCCATCAAGACTCGTTCTTTTTTTCTCCGAGCTACCAATTCAATCATTGCTTCCCGGCCTGAATTACCATGGGATGTATTTCGCAAGTCAGTGCTTACCTTCGCTGTCGCGTCCCTCCCCTTCGGTTGGCGCTACCCCTTGATGAGCGCCGTTGCCAGCAGAATCAGCGTCGTGACCCTGGTCCTTGGGCTCGTTCGGCCCTATGACGATCCCCGTCCCTGCTCCCCTCGTGGGGTTTTTTCTCCTCATGAGTCCCCGAGATTTGTTTTGTCAAATAACGGCAATTCTTCCTTGTTGCAGGCAGACGTTCCCCCCATCTCTCGCCGGGTTCGTTTTTTCTCCTTCCAGGGGTAGTACTAGTTAGTCCCCCTTTATGCAAACTGATTGATTGACTTTTTCTTCCCCAATTAAGGCCCATTCATCTCATTACTGGGCCCGCCTGCGAACGACAATTGATACCCTCCCTCAGGACACCTCCTTCCACTTTCAGGGAACTCTTGGTCCACCCGCTTACGCCTCTTTACCCCTTCGACTCCGAACTCCTGCTTTCCTGTTCACCGTCCTCCCCTCGAGGGGACGGGACCCCCCGCTAGTTTGCAACCCGCAACCAGGACCTCTCCCCCCAATTTTCCCTTTTTTTGGGGGGGGGGGGGTCTCCTGGTTTTTGGTTTCCAGTGTAGAGACTTTTTTCCTGCAGCAAACATCGCCCCCAGTTCTCCGACTGTAAAGGGAACTTCACATCCCCCACCATTTTCCTCCTCTTTTCCCCCTCCCTGCCCGTTACCTTCCAGCTTTTTTACTTCCTATTTGCGCCCTCGCTTTCAAGATCAATGTTATACCCTTTAGCGCGCGTCAAGCGTTGTAGCCCGTTAGAGCGTTCTGTACTCCAACTCCGAAGCCGCCCTCCTGCCGCACGCCCCCTCTAGACTTTTCCTCAGTCATTTCCCTTCCTTTCTGTCAGAAACCCCCCATCCTCTTTCTTCGTAAGCTTGAACCTTTTAGCGGTCCCCGTCGTTCCTTTCTTAGCGTCCGCCGCCTCTGTTAGCAGGAGGTCACAACCTCGCTTTTCCTCCTGGCGAACGTATTGAATCCCGCACGTTTGTACAGATTGCTTTTCAGTACGTGTTTGCCCAAGGTTTGTCATTCTTCTTCGCCATCCCAGCTCCCCGAAGATTCCTCTGACGATTCTCAAGGTCTCCCTGTTGGGGCATCCCTGGCCGCTCGGGTATTGTCAATTGGCTATGTGTCTTTTGCTCTGTCCCCTTTCTCTCCCAGAAGTGGCTAATTTGTCAACGCTATGCTTCCCTCAAGTCTGTGCCTCACCCCTCCCCCCCTAGAGATGGGAGCTCATTTACCGGTAGGCCGCCCCTTCTATTGAGAAGTTTCCTCTTTTTGCGGCGGGATTCACCGGCAACTCTCCCTGTCGAGGTCCCTCCCCTTCATTGCGTTCTAGTGTGTCCAGTTCCATTCCAATCTTGACGGGAGACGCCTGCCAATAGATGCTCCCAATGTGGACGTGGTTTAGTCCAGGTTTTCCTTCATTCTCCGCGATGTTCGTTTCGATTCCTTAATAACTCTTGAGCCCGTCGGGGTTCCCGGTGATGACCTTGACTGACAATTCCTTTCATTTTGGACTTACCGTGCCCCCTAATTTGCCCCTCCTTTTTCCATCTGAGCATTTAGTGCCCCCTTTTGGATACCCCCAACCTTCTTTCACTTCGAACCCTGAACTCCTCTGTTCCCCAAGTGGCCAGTCTCCTCTCTTTCACCCTAGTATCGTTGCCCCCCACTTAAATATCCGCTCCCGGATAGAATAGAAACCTCCCCTTCACGCCCCCGGAGCATTCCTTCTCAAGGCCCCCCCTCTATGGTTAAGTCTTGGATAGATAACGACCCTTTTCAGTGCGCGACTTCCCTCACCCATTCCTCCTATTTCCTGGACAAACCAGTTGTCTTTTGATCTAACTTCCCTTTTCCCATGTCGGTCCTATTCTATTTTTCCAGTTTGGTGTTTTTATCCTATATGGATCGATCGCCGCATGTCCCAAACATTTGAGCTCCTCCCCACTGTTGATCTCCGGTCCTCTCCCCTCATGGGTTCTTAATCTCCCTTGCGGACCGAGCCTACCTTCTTGCCTGTTGGCTGGTCCCCCCCTAGGATCTCCCGGGGTCGTTACGTATTTTCTAGGTCGTCCGGGCCTTATATGTATTTTGAACCTTACGTATTAGTTCTCCTTCCCTTCCATACACGTTTGTGTCCAATTTACTCCCTGTGTTGGGGCATTTTCTCCCAATTCCCCTTCTTTGTCTCATCAATTTCACTTTTGGGAAATTTTCCTTATTGCGGCCCCATTGTACTTTTATTTTTTTTTCATACACCCGCCCGCCGGGTTTAGGCGAGACTCTCATAGTTACTCGGCCCATTCGCCGAAAATCGCCGGCTTCAATCAACATCGATAAACTTAAACGATCTCGTCCTTTTTCATGGTTTCTTTCCATTTTTTTTCTCCTTTTTC
>Ga0179593_1639055_pt1 | contig 15401 bp, 18 predicted proteins | sample CZODoug2_1_08_16_FD_185931 | JGI IMG/M metagenome (GOLD analysis project Ga0179593, IMG submission 185931) | Vadose zone soil fungal communities from Angelo Coast Range Reserve, California, USA - CZODoug2_1_08_16fungal (PacBio error correction) | ecosystem: Environmental > Terrestrial > Soil >... | reverse complement strand
TCTTGTTAGACCCTCCTCCCTTCCTTCCGGGGAGGCGTTAACTTTTCCCTCCCTTTTTTCGACATTTCTCGTACGTACCCCTGCACACTGACGTTATCCCTCTCGTTCAGCCTTTACCCTCCCGTCATATTTTCCATTCCGCGTCATGTATCTCTTTTCCTTGGACGAATCCGCCCCCCTTCGAGATCGTTCTATTGGTGATTCCTATTGACCTGAGTTCGATACGTCAGAAGTAATTGCACTGTTAGGGTCAATTGGGCCCTTTTTTTCTTCCCCATCCCTCTGCTCCAACCTCCTCTTCTCGTTTTGCTTGCCTGACCCTCTCTTTCCCATCGGTTTTTTAGTGAAGTTTTTCTGTTTCCCTGGCTTCACTTTGAAACATTTAGGTTCCCTCCTCTGGTCCCTCCTCCGTGCCTTTCGTTTCCCTTTATACAGAGGTTGCTTTCTTCCCGGGACCTTTTTTAATGAACCCTCGGATCCCTTCCCTCTTCTTTCTTTTCTTCTTGCAACGAGTCGATCTTCCGATATCCGGTAGTTTCTTACCCTCCCCCTCATCCCTTTCTTCTCCCGTTGGTTTGACCCTGAATCTTGAGGGCCCTCTCCAGCTCTCCCCGAGTGGACCGGCATGGTTTAACTGCAATAGGACCCCCCTCCCTTTGGGTCTTTTCCCCCCTCACAGGAATTATCCCTTCTGTCCTTTCCCACACAACTCGCTTTACGGCTATCTTGGCCGACTCCTGCTTACTGCCCTCCCGAAATTCTTCCGTTTTTTTTCGACACGTCCCCCCCTTTTTCAGACCCTCCTTTTTTAGTTAGACTTACACTGCCTCTCTGGCCCGGAAGATGACCTATTGAAATCCATAGTCGCTCCCCTATGTCTCACAGACCCGATAAGATTCCTTTCCTTTCTTTACTGTGTGAATCTAGCCGTTTTCTGCCCCAAGGGAGATGTATGTTTGATTTCCTCCTCAATTCTAGGTTCCTGGATTCTGGCAGACCGTTGACAAACTCATCATCGTTTCCCCCTTTCCTAAAACTTTCCTCAACTCGAAATCTCTCCTTCCCCGATTTCTATTGACCCGTGTCTCCCCCGCATTTTGTTCCAAGTTTTTTTGCAAGGCACTTTTCTGACCCTCCGAACTCCCCCATTTCTCTCTCGTAACCAGGAGCATAGAACGTGCCATCCACGTTTCCTTCCCCGTTTTAGCGGTTCTATGAACCGGCTTTTCACACGAACCCAAATAGGGAAGGACCCAATATTTAATATGACCCCAGCCACTTGACTTCCCCGATGTTTGAAAACGACATTCAAGGAAATTTCCTTTTTGCTGGTCTTACCTTGTAGACTTCATTATCGCACCCTTACCTAGTGGCTTTACCTTTTTTCCCCCATTATATTTAATCCTTGTTGCTCTTCTCTTTGGATAGGAGGCCTGTACCCTCCCCCTCTCTTCCATTTTCGACTTTTTTTTCCCATTAAGACATTTTTTTTCGAATTCGTTTTCTCCTAACAACCGTTTTTTCTTTGTGTTCATTTGTGTGGGAGCGCCAGTTTCATTCGCCCTCCTGATGGACTAGTAGGACCGGTCCCTTTTTTCCTTTCATTTATGACTCAAGGAACTTGTCTTCCCGTCCTCTCTTTCTATTGCGTTCTGCTTTCTTTTTTTGACATCCTTGCTTTGTATCAGGTCATTCACAACGGAAGGCTGGCGATGTTCTTTTCCCCCCCTCCCTTCGCCCAATTTTACTGCCAAGGACCTTTTTTATTATCGCCAGTTTGACCCGAATTTTCTCCCCCTCTATTCTCCCTCCAACTGATCATATCAATTTCTTACTTTATCACTTCCAAGATTCGCCCCACCAGCTAGTCCGTGACAGATCGGATCCATTTCTTCTTTTCTTCTAATCCTGGTCTTTGATATGTTATCTCTGATTTTCGCCCTTTCCGTCCTAAATAACCTCAGGCCGGATTGACGTGTCGCCCCTCCCTTCCATTTTTTTTCTCTTGCAGGCATTTTCTGTCACCTTTCTTTCTTCCTTCGTGTCTGATTAGTTTGGTCTTCCTTCACCCCCCCCCAGTTATTTCTCAGTTTCCCCTGTGAGGGTCCCCTCCCCCCAAGGTAGAGGTCGATATGCCTGTTGAAGACCTTTCTTCTTCTTCCCCTGACTGTCTCCCCATCGCTTCATTGTTTTCCCGCACTATTTAGCGGTCTTTGAGGGTATCTCGTCTCTCTTTTGTCCTCTCACTTCAAGTCTCCTCCATCGAGGAAGACGATTGTGCTCACCCCCCCCCCCCACGTCTCTGCTCCAAGCACGTCAGACCTTTTCCAAGGGTAGAGGCGATAGGCTCCCTTGTTCTTTTCCCCTTCCTGCCGAATCTGCACTGACTCCTTTTTCGGCGCAGAGCTTTTTTTTGAGGGCCTCTGGCAATCTGTTTAGGTTGCTAGATCTTTGTCCTTTTTAACTCACGAGTCCTTGCTCACCTCTTTTCGTTTCTCCTCTTCCTGCGGTTTTCTTACTAACCCCCTATCGGATTCGTTTTCCTCCGCATTTTCCTTCCGCACTCCCGTCGACCATTCCCTTTTCTGGTACCTCTGAATCCAGGAGCTGGTTTACGTCTTAGCCTTTGGAGGCATTGCCATTTTCCCCAACACGGTTTTAGGCCTACTTTCTTCGTTCCGATTTCCTTTAGGCGCTCTCTACCGAATCTCTCTTCCTCCTTTCCCTTTTTTGAGCGGATTCTTTATATATTAACCTTTTTCGGTTGTGCGCCACCCAAGTCCCTCTGGGAAGCTTTTTTTGTCCCTGTCACCACTGCCGCCCTTTTGAAGAATTGTCGTTTTCATCCTTTTTTTCCCTATCATTCTCCTTCTCTTGCTTTCCCCCTTGACGGTCGCGCCTCTTGGTAGCGGAAGATCTTCTTTCTCCTCGGCTTTTTTTCTTTCCGATATGTTTTAATTTGTACCGGCGAGAGTCCGTCTTCAGAAGGTAAGTACCCCGCTTTTCTTTCTTTCCCCTCCTTTTTTTTTTTCCTTGCCCCACATAGTCTCCCCCCCACCTCTCAATCCAGATTTCTTTGCCTCGAACCACCTTCTCTCAATGACTTCTTATCATCTTTTTATCCATCCGTGGACAACATTGGAGGGCCTGTCTTCTCCTCGCGGCCCTCTGTGTCCCCATCTCTCTCTTGACTTTCTTTATCTCTGCGGTTGACAGTTGGGCAGTGACTTTTTTATCCTCCTGGGACTGTGGCGCAAGTATAGCCTATACGATATTCCGATCTTCCGGGTCCTCCCCTCCTTTTCCTGATCTACGGTTCCGGAACCCTCGTCTTGAAAGCGTTTTGCTTAGACTTAGTCAAGGTTAGTCCCCTGACGAGCGTCCTCTACCTGGGTGGGGCTGGACCGGTTCCCGGTAAATGCCATGGTATTGTACTCCCCCCCCCCCTCCTTCACACTTTTCCCAATTCTCGTCTCTTCTTTGGACCCAGAACTTCCACGCCAGGCTTTCGGTTTTTCAAACTCTTTTCCTTAACTTTTATTTAGCCTTAAACTTTTTAGGTCCCTCCTCAGTAGAGCTTCATCTCCCTCAATCTCGTTCAGAAATTCGCTCACCAGGCTCTCCCTCCTCCGTCTCTTTTCAAGTGTTGGTACTTTGTCTCCCTGGTTTTATCTACGCCCATTGAAATGTGAGCTTCTGTTTTTTTTACTAAGAACTCTTTTTTGCTTCTGGCCGTTTTTCTACTTTTCCCGGTGCCTTGCACTCAATGGTAACATCGAAAGGACCTCTCCCGGCTCTCCTTCCGGTCTCACGCCCCCCCCTGTCCAGACAAGGCCTTGTCTTTGCTGTCTTCTTTTTCCTCCCTAGCCCTGATTTCTTCCTCCAAAGTCTTTTATCCTCTCTTTTTCATAACCAGTTCCCGTCACTATCTTTTTCTCCTTTTCTGCCTCCCCCACTCAACACCCTTTACCCCTTGAAACGTTGACACTCGGTTCTCAGCTTTCCTCATCACGAACTTCGGAAAGATATGGGTATTTTTCTCATCGCCCCCTCCTAATGCTTCTGCTATCCTCATCCCCCCAAAAAACTCTCTATCCTAATACCCCGTGTTGTGGTTTTTTGAGAGCTCTTCTCATCCCTCGGGGCATCGTTTTTTTTTTTTTTTTTTTTTTTTTTTTTTTTTTTTTTCCTTTCCTGGATCGTTCCAATTACCCCCCTCCCATCTCTTTCATGATGAATGTCGTTTGATCTTGACTCCTTTCAGTTTCATGTTTCTTTGTCGGGTGGTTTCTTTTCCCCCTTGGCCGTCACATCTCGATGTAGTCTTTTCCAGGTAAGTTTCCGGGAATTTCTATCAAAGGAACTGCTTCTTCAATTTTCGTGCCTCCTTCTTTGTCATGACAAGGCTTTCTGGCCCACTTTTTTGATTTTTTTTTTATTGTTTTTGGTTGTTTGTGTTTTTTTGAGGTTGAGACCTTTTTCCCTTCCCCTTCAAGTGGCGATGTTAGGTTTCACCTTTTTTATTTTGTCCCCACTTCTTCCCCCTGCCCCGATTATGATTTTCGACACATGCTCCCCTCCCCCACCCCCGAGTCTTATTCCAGCACCGTCAATCTCCCCCCTGTCACGTTCCCTTCTACGGCACCTCTCTCCAGCTACCTCCGTTTCTCCTCTGATCTGAGTCTTGCAGAGTGTGAGAGCTTCCCAACTCGCGAGCTTGTTTTCTCTCGTATGAGCCCTCGCGGAAGGTAAGCTAACTACCGTTACGTTTGGTACAGGTCTCTCGTTTATAAAACCGAGCTTTTTTTTTTAGGCATTTGCTCCCCACACTTCTCGATTTCTCTGGGTTTTGGCGGAATTACCCAACTACAGTTGGTCATTTCTCCTTTGCCCTTTTTAATCCCCTGTAGAGGTAGACCTTGACTTGCTCTTTTTTCCACCTTCCCTTTCGCTCTGGGCCTGTTCCTTTATCTTTTCTTCCGCACGGAGCTGCTTCTTTGCGGGTATCTAGGAGCTAGGACTGGTACGAGAACTTCCCTTTGAGGTCCCCTCCCTTTCCCTCCTTCCTGTGCTCACCCAAACGGTCCATCCTCGATCCCCCCCGTCCGAGCCCTCTCAATTCTTTTGCGCAACCCGATGGTTTTTTCGTTTTTTGCTGCTGCAATTTTTTTCTGCTGTCTGCCCCGACCCTTCATCTTCAATTGTGCCCTCTAGGTGTCGCTGGGGCAATCCTGACGTCACTCTTTTTCCTTTTGTTTTGAGCTACTTTACTGTGGCAGCCCCGGTATTTTTCCGGGCCTCCTCTTTTACATCCCTGATAGCCTATAGAAGTTCCAGTTAAGGCCCCCCTCCTACATTCTCATCGAGGGACCTTTTCAAGCCTTACAGCTTTGCGACTCGAGACCCATTACTCTTATAAACTATCTCCTCAGGATATGTGGTAAAGTCTTTCCCTAGTTTCTTCCCAAGAAGGTTGGCCTTTTCCCCCCAGCCCGCAGCTTTCGGTTAACCTTTTCGGTTCGTTTTCTTGCCAGCAAGTCTTCCTTCCTTTCTATATACAACGATATTCTCTCCCTCCCTGTTGGGTGAGCAGAAGTTTTTTTGCCTCGCGTCTCAAGGTGACTGGCTTTTTTTTTGCCCCCAAGACTGGTGGAAAGCCAGATGTCTTCATTTACAATGCCTACTTCCCTCATCTTCCGGCCCCAAGCCCTGCGTCTCGTACCCAATTTTTTCTTGTTAACTCTAGTAGGGCTTTGCTCTTCTATCTTCATGTGTCCTTCGGTGATATCCTTTCTATGTTCTCCTACACTGGATGCGTTTCTTTTTTTTCGCGCGTCAAACTTAATGTAAAAGCGTTTCTTCCGGGGCGTCCCTTTTCGTTGCCAACCCCACTTTTGTAGCCAACACCCCGAATCCCTCCGTATGGATGCCCCTCGACCCTCTCTGCCTATCTGAGATTGGTTATTAAGTCTCCCGGCTCCTTGAGTAAGCCCTCCTTCATCTGTCATGTTAAGCCACAAGCTTTATCAGATCATTTCTTTCCTCGAGTAGTGAACTTTTGTTTTTGTTTACCTCGGTCCTTAGATGTTTGGTCTGGCTCCTGAAAGAGAGATCTTCGCTTCTCCCCTTCTCCCCCCCGCCAGCCCGGCTCTACCTCTTTTCGGGTCAACCTCTCTCGCGCATCCTTCCGCCGTAGTCAAGAGTGGAAACTTTAGCTGCAATAGCTAATCTAACCGTTTCATGGCCCCCCCTCACACCCATGATCAATGGTATTCCCGCAAAACAACTATCTCTTCCTTCCCTTCATCGTCTTTTTCCAATTTGTGGACCCCGCTAACATGCTAGATACCAGCCAGTTTCTTAGTTCATCCTTTCCCCATCTTGAATCCCCCGTAAAACGGTTTTCTCCCCTTACTCCTTGAGGGGCTACCTGTTTGGGAGACGAGCTCTAACTCCAGGCGTTCTCTCCCAATATTTTGTCCCCTCTCCTCCCTAATTATCCGTTTTCAGGGACTATCAGCGTTCTGGTATTTAACCTTTTTTCCTGACCGACGCCCTGATGTGAGTAGGCGTCGTTTTCTGACACTGTATGATGTTCCTTTTGGGAATTTCGCCTCCCCATTGAATTAATCTTATGTTCATTTTGCCCCCCCCATTGCTGACGAAACATCGAAAAGTTATTAAGCTCACGCCTTTGGGAATGATTCTCCCCACCCGGGAACGTGTGTCCACATTCGGCATCCTGCTTTCCCCTCCCCTAGTCAACTTCCAAGTCCCTTGATCTACTTTCCCCTCTTTTTTCCTCCTTCCATAGCAGCCACTTCATTTTCCTTACCACGAACCCTTCAACCACATGAAAATCTTTTTCAACTTGAGAGTGTCCAACGACCAACCTCCATTTCTCTTCTCTTATTTTTCGGTGTGGTCCTGGAACGATCCTTATCCCCCCCGAGTGCGCTTTATTGAGGACTATCCTCCGTATCCCCCCACCCCCTCCGTTTGGTTCGTTCTAGTGTGTCTTTTTCTCTTACTCGGTTTCGGATCGTTCCCTACTCCCCCCCCCGCCCCCTTCTCTCAGCTGAATTCTTTTTCTTTCCTTCCGTTCCTATAGGTGTTTCCCTATTTTTTTTTTGAAAGGGGCTTTCAAGTTCTACACGTTTCATTTGAGTCTTGCCTTTGCACGAGCGGGGCTACTTTGTCACCCCGTTCCATTGAGAATTCCCTTCCTCTAGTGTTGCAATCAGGATTCCGCTCAACCCTTTTTTGGACCAGTTTGCCGCTGTGATTGACTTCCTTTACTCTCCGTAAGCCGGGCTTGGTACCCTCTTCGATTTCGGCACCTTTTTCATTCCCCAGGCGATTTTCTCTTTCTTCTTTCCCTTAGGGCTCCCGAACTAGATTCTATTCCTCCAACGTTCACAGTCTCCTTCCTTCAAATGGGTTCTAACGGCCCCCCAGTCCCTACGCTGATCGTCCTGCCTTCTCGTTATTCTGGTCGCGAAGATTTTTTGAGCTTCTCCATTTCCCTGTTCGAGATTTTTCTCTCGGATGAGGCCGTCGCAGGCACTTCCTGGCGCTACCGGGTACGGGGACCCTTCTTTCTCGGACATTTCCGGATGGTGTACGGACAGTAGCCACTCTTTCGCCCAGTCGATTTAATTTGTTTTTTTAGTGTTTTTTTTTCTTAATTAACAGTTCATGATCCTTTTTGGCACCCCATCCCCCCCCAGGGTAGCACGCCTTTCCTGAATCTACCCTGCACTGCTATTGAGGTACTTTTCCTTTACCTCTTGATTTCCTTTTTACCCTGCGTAGAGCGATGGCTTCTTTGAGGGTAGACCGATTTGCAGGCTCTTTCATTACTTGACCTTCAAGATCCCGAATTAATCCCATTCTGATAACCCCCTTCCTACTAACTTAACTCCGAGACTATGATAATGCTTTTCCTCTCAACCCCTAAATCGGCGCGGATTTGCCTTCGGATGCCTTCCCCCTTCAGGCTTAGACCTCCGAACCCTCTCGGCATTTTTTCCTTATTATTGTGTTTTTTTTTCGGGGCAATCCACCACGGGGAAATCGGAGTGTGTTTGCGGTCGTAACTGCCGCCCCTTTCTCGACCCCGGGCCATCTTTTACCCTCCTTCCTCGCCGGTTTGTCTTATCCCTCCCTGACGATCTCATCCGAGGTTGATCAAGTGCTTCGTCCGCTTCATGCACTATTTCGAGACCATTCCCCTAACCTGGGAAACCTGAAAGCGAGCCCGGGTAAATGGTGTGCACTCTTCTAAAGCGGTCTCGCTTCCAGCCGTCCAGTTTTTTTCTTCAAACACCCGGGGGGATTATTTATTTCGCACATACAGGGAGGCTGGCCCCTCTCCTTCCAGAATCATATCTTTGCTCCCTCCTTTTTTTTTAGATCATTGTAGACTTGTACCCTCAGTCCTCCGGCTGGCGACCCCTCCCCATCCCATATGGTTTGGAAATACTTTGTTAATCTGACCCCTGCTTGCAGAAGCTAGTAAGCATCCCCCCAATTCGGTTACAAGCTCCGCGGGGACATTTTGCTCTTTTTTTTCTTTCTGATGGACGATTCCTGCTTGGGTTATGAGAATTCTTAGCTCTTTCTTTACAGCGGAGGCGGAGAGTCCGATCCCTTCCCCCGGGTCGGCCCGGGCTTTGAATGGGCTCGACTTTAAATTTTTTTTCCCCACTAGCCAGATTTTTCTCGTTTTTTCCAGACCCACACCCTCTCCGCACAGTCTCCTATCTCGTTTCTTTTCAATGCCTGACCATCTCTCAAGACGGCACCTCGCGTTGCGTGTGCTCCCCCGCTTAGAAGTGTCTTCCTTCCCCCTTTCAGTCTTGCGTTGGTCTTGAATCCCCCTAGTCTATCGATCTTCCTCTGGATTCCTCTGAAGATGCGGAGATTTTCTCAGAGCTACGCTCTACGCCTTTCTGCTTGCAGTATGAATGTCTTCCCTTTTCCTCTGACGAGTGGCACAAGGTCTTTCACCCTCCCCCTTGCGTTGTGGGGATGCCACACAGTTCCCCCTTATCTTCAAGTTTTGTACTTCCGCCACAACGAAGCTATCTCCCCCGTGACACGTTCCCTCCTGTTGGAAATGCTACGGCCACCACAAGTTTTCGTTCTTCTCGTCAATCCTGCCTCGGTAAACAACGTGTGTTTAGTTAGAATAAATTCCCTGGCGAGTTCTTCCTTTCTCGACCCCCATAGTCCAGGCTGTTCAGCCCTTCTTCCACTCTTTTCGACCTTCCCCCTTCTATCACGGCCCTAGCTTTAGGTAACTGTGCGATCTTCTATTTTAGAAAGTATTTGGGACATTGTGAGGTGATTTTTTTTTCCTCAGACCGGTTTCTTCATCTGGTCCTGTGTCGGACAAACCACTGACATAACGTTCCTTTCCCTTCCCCTTCTTTTGAAAACAGAATTTTAAGCTCATCGCCGGCTTTTTTATTTTCCGTTCTCACATTTCAAAGGCGGTCAAACGTTTTTAGCCCTTTTCTTCTGTCCTGAGTTTCCCCTACTTCCCCCCAATCAATTTCCTTTGTATTACTTGAAGATAAAACGGTTCCCCTTCTCTTTTTTTTCTGTCCCGCCTCTTCCCACCCTCCGGGCCCACTAATTCTGCAACGTTGACACCCCCTTTTAGATATTTCCCCCTCCAGTACCAGACCTCCTCCTCGGGCTTTAGCTGTTTATTGAACGATCATTATTTCTTCCCCAAGAGGAATTCCGATTGCGGACGATCATCCGCGCAACACTTTCGTTGTGTTCTTGAGAGATTGTGGCGCGGTTTCTTTCCTCCCCTCCCTTCCTTCTCTTTTTTTCCAAGCTTAAGTGTCCATTTCCTCCCCCGTCCCGCGCTTTCTTGAATTTTTATATCTACTTCATTTTCAACGTTTTTCTTCCCCTCGGCTTTGTCCTTGTTGGCGAGGGGCAGGTTCAGGCAGAGATTCGTTTGGCAGGGAAGGTCAGCGGGCCCTCTCTCCTTCCTTTTCTTTCCCGGGAAAATGCTCTGGGCAGCGCGTCTCCAAAGTTCCCCTGTTTTTTCCCCCTTTTTCCTGCGGTGCGCCGGTAAGTACCTAGCACTGAGCCGTCGATGAATCTTAACGGTCTTCGTCCCTTGTTCAGTGCACCTTTGCACCGCTTCCTGCCTTTCGACACAGTCATGACTCCCGAACTCCTCTTAGTACTTCCGCAATCCTTACTCACCTCAATTGGAGACGTTCAAGGCACCCCGACCCCTCCCTTACTTCCGCCAGATAGTGATCATCTTTCGTATTTTCAGATTGTTCTATCTTGAACTCTGATTCGAGCTATGATGCTTCCTCTTCGCTTCGAAGGCAGTTAGGCATCACAGTTTTTTTTCTCCCGTATTGTCTCCCCCCCCCCCCCCCCCCCCCCCACCACACCCCAACCCCCCCCCCCCCCCCCCTTCGGAAACTCCAGGAAGCCTGTTCTGAGTTGCCTTCGTTCTCTCGTACACAGACTCCTCTAACTGTCCGTTCTCTTAGGGTTGCTGAATTCCCAATAACCCTTCCTGCAACTGAACCTTTCTGGGGTCAATCCCCCCCCCTTAGTCGTGCTATCAGTATGCCAACCCCTTTGCCATCATTTCGCTCTTCGTTTTTTTTAATGTCTTTTTCTCGCGCGAGTGATTTCCGGCACCGGCTCGCCTTCGCTTTTTTGGTCTGGGGATACCCCTGACCTCTTCCTCTCTCTTTGTTCCGCGCCCTTAACGAGGACCCAGTCAATCTCCTTTCAATTGCAACCCCCGGTCCCACTCATGACCACCTTTTGCTCTGATAAATGCTGTCGCGACATTTCTAGGATGTCTCTTCCCTATGTTTCTTATTCCAAAATAAAATGCCTCTTTTATCTTTGAGAGGTTGGGAGGGGCAACCGCTTTTCAATATGGATTAGACGTTTGAGCCCCCCTTTGGAAAGAAAGTTTGAACGATACGGTCCTCCGCTTTTAATTACCTTCTGCGGATGGGTTTGTTTCGGGGGGCTGTGGGTTTTGTGGGGGCGCTTCCTCTCTTTTCTATTTCCGGCAGTCCCTTCTCCTCCGTTTTCAGTGGATAAACCGTATGACTTTCTTCCTCAGAGCCTTAGTACCATTCCGCGGACGTTACTTTTACTCGAATCCGCCTGGGTAAAGGAATCCCCGCTTCTGCAAGCGGGATGGCGTTCATACTCAGCCCGGCGTTCTCTAAAAACCTGGTTGGGATGGTCTTTTTTGTCCTTTCTTGCGGCAGGCCCGGCGCGGTATCTTCGCCCTTCCCTCTTTTACCCCGGTGTTGTGTGATTTATTTCGCACAGCGCCGCTGTCTCCCGGGGGAGAAAAACGTTTCTCTCCCCCTCGGTTGAAGACCAGGATTCTTCTCCACCCATGCTCACGGCTTGAGAATTCCCGCTTTCATGAATACACCCAGCTCTGCATCATTTCCCCCTCTAAGACTGGTAGCGAGTAGTTGAGCGTTACGAATAATCCTGCTTGTTACTCGGGTGAGACTCTCCACTCTAACAATGAGACCGGCGCTAGGGGTCCAAATGTCCCCTCCGTTTCTCCCGGGGAGGTGCCTCGAACTTCGCTGCACAGGTCCCCCCTGCGCTCCCCTTTTCAGATCCGTCGTTCTTTCCTTTTCCCAACTAAACAACCCTCTTCCTGATGCCGATTTTTTTGAGAGCGTTCTCGTTTCAAGTCGTTACACATTGCCGCTTCCTAATCGCGGCCTTTTTCTTTGCACTCTCCTCTGCTGACCGTTCTTTCCGATGTCTTTTTTTTTCCGTGGGAAGCAAGTCGGTACCTATGGCTGTCTTGAAGTTCTCGGTTTTCCTTTTAATTCTTCCCGTTCACCTTTCTAACCCGCAGCAGCTCCGGTGCGGAAATCCCCCCGCAGCTGCATATGTTAGCGCCGAGCGACCTGTTCTGCAACTTCAATAGCGACCCTTTCTAGCGTTTTTCTCCAACCCTTCAAAGGTTCCACTGATCTTGATTTTTAATTACGCCAACCCAACGTGATTCTCCTCCCCCCCCGGACATTCCCCCGAGTGACAAGGTGGACGCCTCATGTCCCTTTTCCAAAGAGGCTTCCGGGTCTCTTCAAAGCCATTCTTCCCCCGTAACGGGTAGTTGAGCCTTAATTCAAGCTCTTTTTCCCGAACATTCCGAAAATCCCAGTCTAGTTCAGACCATCGTCCAACTTTCCTTTCTCCGAATGATCCGATCTTGTTTTTTTCTCTTTCCCTCTATGGTAATAATCTGGATTTGCCGTCTTCCTTTACGCCCATTGACATGTTTTTTCTTTTTTGGACCTTTTTTGAATACGTTTAATCGAGTTTGTTTGTCTCCGATGTCGAGACTAAACTGCTATTGAAATGAACAAGTGGGGCGACCCCCTCTCCCTTGCTCCTTGCCGGCTTTTTCTAGGTCTGAACTTTCAAGACAGCGGTCCAACGTGTTCCCCCCTTTTTGACGCGGCATACTGTCGTTCCCCTTCTTCCACTGGCGTTCCTTTGAGAATATACCCCATGACTACATTCCATCGCAGCGGTTCCCTCCCGTCCCCCCCTTCGCCCCCACCCCGAACAAAATAGGCCACCATCTTTCCTCTTTTACCCCCGTGGCACCTTGAAGGAGATCAGCTGACCACTATCACTCCTGGTCAATTGGGCGGGTCTTAATTGTTTCACCTTATTTCATGAGATTAGTGCGATATCTCCCCCCCCCCCCCCCCTCTTTCCTTCTCCTCCGTGGTTGTTTGTTTTTTTATTTTAGTTCCGCCCCTTAGGCATTTCGCGATCCTATCGTTCCCCCATTTAAGGACCCTAGCTGTTCTAATGGTTTCATCTGATTCCTTTTTCCCTTTCCTTAGGTTTCGCCTATTTGTTCGGGGTGGGAGCCTTTTCCGTGGAGAGACGAGTCGGCAGGGCCGTGAGTTTCCTTCCTTTTAAGGACCGTGCGTCAAGGCAATTGCTTTTTTTCAGTCTTTGCGTCAGACAGTGGTTGTTTGTGTTGGGGGTTGCCCCTTTTTTTTCTTCCCTCGGTCGAACTTTCCTACATATCTTCAAGCTCGATCGAGCCTTTTTCTTTTTCGTCCCTTGTGCAGTGCCACGATTATCCTTTTTTTTTTTTCTACGTCGGGCCCCGACACGAAACTACGATTCTTCTCCCTTTTCAATTCCAATTGGCGTATACGCGTTCTTTAGTCCTAAAGCTGATATTTGCTTTTTTCCAGTCTTGTCGCGCAGATTGTGTCTTTTTTCTCATCGCAGCCCTGTCTCTCGGATGGCCGTTTCTTCCAGGCCTTTCAAACGCCCCCCCTTTAAGTTCGTTTGTCGGAACATAAGGAAGCCTGGCGGTATAGTGTCCTCTTTCGCTGAAACTTCACTTCCGCTCCTTTTTTTTTCTATGCGGTTGTGGCGGCACCCTCCCCAACTTTCCTGTCAAGGGCCTCTGTCATACCAAACAGTCTCTATTGCAGTTGACCCTCTCCCTGCCCCTCTTTCGCTTTTCGTACTGTCTTTGCTGTGCTCTTGTGCTTCCTGACCCTTTTTTCTTATATTTAGAGCTTCTTTTGAGGTTTCCTGTTCTCTTCTCTCTCTTTGAACGTCAAGAGCCCCCCTAGACGTCCCCGGTGCTTTCACCCAACTTTTTCCTTTTTGAAATCCCCGTCCGAGCCCTTTTTCTCTTTTCTTCTTAGGCCTGATGCCTTCCTCGGATGCCCTCAAATTTACTTTCCTCTCCCAAACTGCCTCTTCGGCATCGGGCGGCAGTCTTTTTGTTCTTTCCCGCCTGAATTGGATTCGAGGTGTTTTACTTTATGTGGAAAGAAACAGTGGTGCCTGTTCTTACAGGTACTTATGACTTCCTCCTTGTCTCAGTTATTCCGACCCATCTTTTTCCTTTCCCACAGGCTGATTTTCGCTCGCACGACCTCCTCGACGTTTAGGTCTTATTGGTGAGCTTTTTATGTAAAGGCCTCGATCGTGGAGTGTTGCTTACGCTCCTATGTTTCCCGTTTCTTGCTTGTTTCCTTTTTCGACAGTCAGGCCTTTTCTCTTTTTCCCCTTTTTCCACACATCATACTGTTTGAGAGATTTAGGCGCCGGCCCCTGCCTCCGGCACTTCCTTCCCCCACCCCTCCTCTCCTAAAGACATTTCGGAAGTCCTTCAATGTCGACCCTGTGTTAAGCATTACCCCCTCCCTGCGATCTCTGTTTCCCAATCCTTACGCGGGAATCGCGTTTTTTAGCCTTAATACGAGTGATAAGCGCTTTCCAAACTCGCGATGTTCATTCCTTATGCTCTTTCCTATGGAAGAAGTCCACTGTTCCCATTGTTCCTCTGCATGTGAACTGGTTTTCGTGCCACAGTTCAGTAGACCCTCTTACGTAGTTCACCCCTTCCGCCCCAAGCTGCTCTCGATCTCCGGGCCGTTCCCATTGAGGGCAGCCGATTTCCGATCTTGTTGCCTAAAAACGCCTTTAGCAGAGGATTACTATTGTCTCTTTTTGAACGTTGGGTGTACCCCCCTTTTTTCATGGTCCTTTCTTTGAAGTTTTTAAGCTTTATCTTCCTGCGATAACCTCAACTCCGTTGCCTCCTCAGGGCGCCTTCCCCCCTTTCTGCGACTTAGAGATTTAGACTTTCCCGAAATCTAGAAAGGTAGAGATTCTGTTCGACCTATGGGTTGGGGATGGTTCATTCCTTTTCCTCTCCCTTTATTTGGACCCACCCCCCGACTCTCTGAACCTAATAGTTTGATGAAAGTTGGTCCCTTTAAATGCTTCTGCCTCTTCCCCGCCCAGGTTCTTCTTTTTTTACATTACACCATTCCGCACACCTCCCCGGCGCTCAATGCTGCCTCCCCGGAAGTCGAGAGACCCCTTATAGAACCTGTCCCTCCTCCACCTATGCGTTACCCCCTTCCTCTCTTAACGGACTATTTTCAGTTTAGTACTTTTCCCCTTTTTAGAATTACTTCCCATTGCAATGTTTTGTCTTTTTCTTGACTTCATTTAGGTTCGGGATCTTGGACGACAGAACCCCCTTAGAATCTTATGAACAAGTTTTTCCCCTCGCTCATTCAGTAATAGAAAGTTCATTCCCGGTCCTGTAATGTTTCTCTTTCCCCCTTTTGCCCAGCAAGTCCGGGTCGGAATCCTGAGTGACCTCCCTAGCTTTCTGGTAACTTCTTTCGAATATGTCACCGCTCCCCTTTTCCCCGATTTGTCGCATTTGGCCTTTTTCCCCCTCCACCAGGGAAAACAAACCTAATTCCTTCCCAAGCGTAGATCTATGAACATGAAATTCGAAATTGCCCCCTGTCGTGTCTTATACCCGAGACCACTCTCTTCATATCTACGGAGCCACA
>Ga0179593_1487222_pt1 | contig 15401 bp, 9 predicted proteins | sample CZODoug2_1_08_16_FD_185931 | JGI IMG/M metagenome (GOLD analysis project Ga0179593, IMG submission 185931) | Vadose zone soil fungal communities from Angelo Coast Range Reserve, California, USA - CZODoug2_1_08_16fungal (PacBio error correction) | ecosystem: Environmental > Terrestrial > Soil >... | reverse complement strand
TTCCCCCAATTTTCCGTGTGGCTTTTCGCAAGCATAGGCGTTCGCACCAGGGTTTGAACCAGAAGCCTTTTTAGAAAACAACAATCGAGTTTAACAAGGCCTAGTTGACCCCCCTTTTGACTTCCCGGCAGACTTCAAAGTTTTCTTCTCTCCGAGGCCGGTCGCCTATTGCTACCGTGTTTTTTGTTGGGTGATTTGGACGCCCTGGGAGTCCAGACACCACCATCTTATCGATCGTATGTGACTTGAATTTAAGGGCCCATGTCAATTTTTTCCGACGGTCAACATCTGTAGCCCAACCTCCTTACTCGGCAAGGACCCCAGCTAGGGGGCGAGCTTGCGCCAGCCTTTTTGCCTGTTCCCCTCCCCCCCCCCACCTTTTTCAAACACGGTTGCATTTTTTTACAAGCTGCCTTATTTCTCCCCGTTACTTCTCATTAATCCCACCAAAAGGTTAGAGAGACTTGCAGGCAGTCTTCATCGTGCCTTCGGGAATCGCGTATTCCTCAAATCCTTAGAAATTAATCCGATTAGGAAGATCTCAAGAAAAATTCCTACCCCTCCCCCCCCTTTTCCCTGAACAGCGATCGCCTTCCACCTGACGATTCCTCTTGAGTTCTTGAGCTGCTCCTCCTCGATATGATACGGATTGGCTGTTAAGAAATCGTGCTGACGTTCGTCTGAAAGGTGAATGCCCCCCCCCTCTTGCCTTAGGAGATATTGCCAGCATCCTCCAATTCATCAAACTTCCCCACCTTAATAGTTTCCTCACGTATTTACCCACCCATTTCTCGGCACGGAGATGTGGGGGTGTGACTTTGACGACGCGAGAATTTTAATCCACGACTGATGTGGGTCGTTTCCCCCACTTCACCAGTCAAATAAAGTCGCGGCCCATTCGAGTTTCCCTTTTTCTTTGCACCTCTTTTCCCCTCCCCCCGGAAGCGAAGCTGGAAATTTCCCTCCCGGTTTTCAATAAAACCCCGTTTTTTTCCACGAGGCTTACTCCCTCCCAGCTTTCCCCCCTTTAACAGTTGTAAAATCATTTGGGTGAGGATACAGAACAGCCCCTGGAGCTTTCGCCCCCCCCCGTCGATCAGTTGAGATCCCCATTCGTTTGCAAGCTCGGAAATTAAAACTAGTCTCCACCTCCTTGAGTCCAAGGACCCCCGGTTCTTGCTCTGAAGCCAAGTCTCGTGCTCGAGATCCCCCTCTCCCTCTTATCTCAAAATGCATCATTTACCTTGGGGTGGCCGTCCCCCCGAGATCACGACCAGTCCCCCCCTTATCTTTCACCTCTTTTCTGCGTTTTTCCTTTAATAGTAGTCAGATTCATCCTTTTTCTTTTCCCCCCTTGCTGCGCTTGCTTCTGTGGGGCCTTTGGTTTTTATCAAGCTTCACTCGGACCCAACTCAAGAGATGTACCTTAGGCAAATCGTAGAGTGTTGACTCTTCTTTTCTTTTTTCGTGTCTAGACCTCCCCGAATACTGTGCTTTGTTCGTTTACTTTCTCTGTTTTCAACAGTCAGGTGCTCCTAAGAGACTCCCCCGGTCCTCCTCCCGGACCTGACTTAAGCCCACCCTTTTTTTGATGCGCCAGTTCTATATCCTTCTCAGTATCAAACCCCCCAAGACACTGGTATGTGAACCTGGTCTGTTTTTTTTCCCCCGGTGTATAGGACTCTCTGTCCTTTCGAACTCCTATATTGATCGCGCCACGAGTCTTCCCCCCCACTTAGGAGAGTGAACGATTGAAGTTCCCCGTTCTCTTTACATGCGCTATAAAGTCCTCTGTTCCTTTCTCTGCTCTACATCATTTGAGTCATTTAGTAGCAAGTCATTCGCGCACCCTACCTCCGGATAGGACACCACATCTTGAAAAATTCTGGGTCAATTCCACTAGGTACCGCAGAACACGTAGGTATAAGGAGTTTGAGCCAGAATTTCCTTTGTTGGCGAGGGGTCTTTCCCATGAGGCTTTATCGCGGGGATTTTTCAAGCTCCCGCGCATGTTGCCACATTGGAATTCCCCCTTTTGGTCTTGCCAGGTATAATAACTCAGACCTTTTGTATTGCTTCAGTTACCGTCGTGAGGATGCCAGTCCGGAGATGTCTTGGCTCTCCAATGCCACCCAGATCGCTTTGCCCCTTTATCATTTAGTCGCGTGGTCCCGTTGCCCCAGAGTAACAGAGCGCTCCCCCAGCCCCTTTCTTTCTCCCCCTTCCACCAATTGCCTCCTCTTTTCTCTCTTTTCCTTCCCTCCTTTTTTTGTTTGTCTCTCTTCTCGACCGTCTTCGGTGAAGTCTAATTGTGAAACTGTGCCCCCCCTTTTTCTATATGGGCCCCGCCTGGTAGCGCACGTTTTTCTTGCAAGGGTTGAATATCTTTATGTCCCCGGATTCTTGTCCCTTGATGTTTCTGGCTGTCCTTTCTGCGTTACGGCACTAGAATTCGTGCCTCAGTGTCATTCCTTTTCGCAAAAAACGTTTTCGTTCTCTTCTCAACCCCTTTTTTTCATTCCGTTGCTCTAATTTTCCCTAACGGTTTTCTCCTAGACTCCCTGTCCTTTCTAGAAAGACATAGCCATCCCCGAAGACTCACCTGTACCTATGTTGCTCCATCTGTGGGATCCCATTTGTGATGCGGATTTTTTTTAAGAAACTGAATTTTAATGTGTTCCTTGCCCCTCCCCAGGCTCGGCATCCCTTAGAGCTTCGGAAGCTACCCCCCGAGCTTGATTTTCCCCAGGTTAATCCGTCCTCGCCGTCTCAGAATGCGTACCTTTCGCACCGAGTGACCGGCCTCGTCCTGGTCTTGGCCGGCCGTTTGCTCTCACTAGCGGTTTCCAATCTCATTGTTACCCCCCTTGGGCGTTGTTCCCAGTACCGCACAGGATGGGATTGTCCCCCGGTTTCAGCCTTTTTTCGCCGTAGCTGAGCTTTTTTTAATGTTGCTGGTATCACCTTCCGGTCTAGGATCAGGCTAGTTTTTTTCTTTACCTGTCTTTGATATTTTTTTTTCATGCTCTCCCAAGACACTTCCTTTGTTTGGCGCTAGAACCTTCCCTGAACCCTCTCCTATCTGAGTAGAGATTTGACTGATTTTCTTTCCGTTTCCCTTGTTTTCCCGCGATCCAACTTTTGCAGTTGCCACAGGACGCACGCTATTTAACACTTTCTCCCGCTCTCCTTTCCTTGCTAGAGACGCCGGTCTGATCCCGCGGTTAACATTTACGTGGGACTTGTTTCGTTTTTTTTCGATTTGGTCTCCGTCCCCACCCCACCCCCCCACTGAATTTCCGAGGACTTTTCGATGAATTTAGTTCCCGGCCCTTCACTAGTCATTCCCACGCTCCGTTCGGCTTTGCAGTTCATCAAAAAAATGTTAGAGATTTTTGTCAAAAGACTTTTCTTCCGCTGTTTACATGTTTTTGCATTCTCCTCCCCCACCGACAATTTTTTTCTGTAAATCACTGGCGAGCCCAATAGGTACTCTCTCTATCTTACTAACCGTAAACCAATTTTCATTTGACACATGTTAGTTCACTCTTGCGTCGACTTTTCTAAGAGGTTTAGTTGTAGTTCACGTACGTGCACTTTCTTGTTTTATTTTTAGATTCTGGTTATGGTACCGTCCCCCACATTAATCGCCCTAGAGACATATTGGCTATTGTATGATTTTTCGTAAACCCTGCGTGTCCTTTCACTCTCGCGGTGGTAGATATCAATTCCCGTACCCACCCGCTGTCCTCTACTTGACCAAGTTCTTACGTATTCCTCTTTACTTGAAGGAAGGTGTTTTTATTCTGGGTGTTGTGTACCCTCACAAATTAATTTATTTAAAATTGGTGCCGTCGGACAACAGTCCGTCTATTCTCGCACGAGACCCCCAACCCAATACGCATATTAGTGACTCCAGGCCCCTTATATCCCATCCTCTCATGCAGGGAAATGCGACCTCGTTTCCGGTACCACGTTAAGGGGAGCAAGGGGTGATAGATCAAGGATGAAGCTGTTTTAGTTTTGTCTGAGTCGGAAGTTCCAGATGCTCAAGAGAGTTTAACAATGAGTTCTTCCCTTCGACGCGCTCCCGGTGATTCTTTGATTTCCGTCGTTTATGGTCGAAAAGCACCCTTTTAACATGTCCCTGCTTTTTTCCCCTTTTTTTTTGGTTAAACGGCTTGTGTACTGACGCGCATGGTATTTTCCGTCGCAAACCAGGCTGGGGGGAGCCCCCCTCTCCTTTTCATTTATTTCAGCCACTTTTCCATGGCCCTGCCGTCTTTGTCCAGACATTATAGATTACTACGCTGTCTTTCTCCCTTAAAGGTGATGGACCAACTCCTGTTCCATCCCACCCCCCCAAAAAGGCACGTGCAAAGGTGGCTGATACCGACCCATTTTGCGATTTTTAGTGTGATGTTGTGTCATCCAGAGATAATTTTTTCTTTTTGGTGAAATCTCTGGTTCACCCTAATTGGTCTACGCTTCTTCTCTAATACCAGGCGTTTTTTTAACTAAGTTTACCCCCCCCCCCATCCGTTGTTGTTGTTGAGCGTTTTTATATGTCCACAGCGTGAAGGTGACTGACGCAAGAAGGATCCCCCTTCCCGGTGGCCAACTCCTCAGTTGAAAAATCTCCCGACCCCATTAAGAGGCTTGACCCTCAATGGACTTCTCGCCCCTGTTTTCTATCCAACATTGATCCCGTTTTTGAGGTTTTGTGATGGGCCGCTGAGGGTTTTCCCTCCCTTAAGCATTTTGCATAAAACGTTCTTTTCGAGATTCACTCTCAATAACCTGGGGCCTCACAAGGTGGCCGACTTAAATGCCCACCCCAATCTGCTCGTTCCCCGAGTCACATTTCCATTTTTGAAGGTGAGCCTCAAGGAGTGCTTTTCCACCACCCAATCCTGTTACCCCCCAACCGTTTGTAAACGCTTGCTACGGCCATTGTTCCAATTGGCCTCGAAGGCGTTAATAGAATACTTTTCTCCCTCACCCTTTCCTCTATACTGCCGAGTTTCGTTCCCTATTCGGCCTTTCTCGTGGAAAGCCTTCACTCACACAATTCCCGTTATTACGCGAAGTTCTTTCGAGCAACCCCACCCCACCCCGTGGCCGTTCTAGCTAGAATTATTCCCCGAGCCGCTGTTATTCCTAGGAGAATAGCGCGTGATATGACTTTTTTTTTACTTTCGCTTCTAAATTGACTCGACCTTTTACACCCATGTTAAAACCACTCTCTACCGGGGAAATACGCTACCCTCACTACGAAAAAGGCCCACGTTCTCGTTAGACTTATCCATTCCGGTGACCCGCTTGTGTTGTGAGGCGGTGACCTGTTTTTGCCCGGCTTTCCCGGAAAAGATGTTATTGTAACACGGAATCAATACACATAGTCGCGGTCACTCTGAAGGTGTTGGTGGACCTAGAAATGAATCCCGAAGACACCGTTTTGACAGGCCGGATCCCCCAAAAACGCGGGCGTTCCTGACCACAGCTTGCTCCCCCCATCGGACCACTTTATGTTTTCTGAAATGAACTCTGTCTCCCGTAACACGCTGTGCCGGCCTCAGTGCTTGTTACATCGTTGTAGGTGCGCCGAATGACGCTACTTAAAACATTTCCCCGTTGCTCATCTCTTGGGGGACCAAAGGCTTTGTTTTCTTCGGCAGAATTTTAGATTCCTCCTCATAATAGTTTCACTCCTGAAACTTTAATGACCGTGTGGTTGGTGTGGAGGATTCCACACTCCCTCCCCGTCAACCCAGGATTCGACCGCGCCTTGGTACTGCGTCGTCGAGTCAAGAATTCTAGATTAGACCATTGCATTCGTCTTGGTCCTTCCCGTTTGCCAAAGAATCTTCAAGAGAACCTTCCCATCCTGGATGGAACCTTCCGATCCGTTTTTTGAATATTACTCCCCAGGTCCATGTGCCTTAGCCACACTTGTGAATGGTACGGTGGATTTTTTCATCCGAGTCCAGTTCAACAAACTTTGCCATAAGAGAAGGATCCCGCCCGGCCGTTGTTTCCACTAGTCGCCACGATGTTCGTCGAGTATTAACCACCTTTACCAAGTCCTTCTTCTTTTCCCGACCCACTGAGCACTTCTCTGAATGCTGCCCCTAGCTAGTACCCCATTTGCGGATCCCAACAGGGATCTACGATGCAGTACTCTTTCGTTCTGAAGGTACGTCCTGCCAACCCCTCCTCGTATGGCTCCTTTTACCTCCTTTCTAATAGAGTAGCTTTTTCCGCGCGCGACTCACGTACCGTATAGACCCTTTCCCACGATTGGCCACAGTTCTTCTTTCCACCCCATGGCTACGAACTGCCTGCGCCCCCGATCACTTGAGCTCGGGATTTTCTTCGGATTCTATAGTCTTTTTGTCTTCGTCCCCTCCGCCCCGAAATCCCGTTTGGTTGCGAAGCTACTCTCCTTTCCTCCAGTGACCCCGCGTCTGACTGGACGAAGAACCGCCGATTTAACGCGTCGTTATTCCCCCACCATCCGCCCCAGTATCGACGTGCGACTCTCCCCTTCGAGAGTTATTAATCGTACCTTCGCCTTGAGATTACTTTTTTCAGTCTCTCTTTTTTCCCATTACCTAAGTTTGCGAGGCATCTCAGTCTCATCGTCCGTTTGGGGGGGAGACTACTCGACTTTCGTTTTGTTGCGAAATTTTCTGTGGAGAATCCTGCTTTTTTAGGAGGCTCCTGATCACTGCCTTCTCTTTGCCCTTTCCTCATTGTTTGTCTTGATTTTGGTGTCCATTTTAACATTTGAGGTACCCAAGGGATCCCCCTGTGTTCCCTTTTAAAAAGTTCTTTTTACCAACGTTATGAGTTGCTTTCGAGGTGACGTCCGACTCCTATTCGAAGGCCCTCTAGAACGAACGCCCCCCGAAAGCTCCCTGTTTTTTTGCGCAGCGTTCGAGTGTGCTTAGGTAAAGAGATTTCAACGTCTTTCCAAGCATGGATTTCCCTATCCGTTTTTGGATCTGGTCGCGCGGAATTATGCTTTTTCATTAGTATAGAAGAGGAGGTCGTTTGAGGAAGTCTGCTGCGACGCCGCACAGGACCCTCCTTTGACCGAGGCCGCACTAGTCCGACCGTTGGACTTCCCTTGGCTGATCAAATTTCGGCGCCATTCCTTTGAGCCATTCGCATATCCAAGTTTTCCTGTCACTTCAGGCACTTTCGTGGGAACGGTGGGACTTCCCTGCTTTCTCTCGCATCTCGGTACACGTTTGTTGATGACAGCCTTTTCTCCGTCGATTGTAGAGGTCCCCTTCTTGGTTTAATGTCAAGGCTCCCTCCACCTTACCAATTCATTCGGGTTTGGGAGCAGGAAATGACCCGCTGAACCTTCTTCTGAACTATACCTGATTGCGAGAGCTGGTACTATTCGTGCCGAGGGTCGAGCTCCCAACGGGTTTCCCAAGACGCCAACGCTCTCACTTGTTTTGCACATTCCCCATAGGCTCCCAGTAAGAATAGCCGGATTCCAGAGCGAAACTTTCTGGTTCTCTTTGCCGTCACCACCACGGTAGCCGAGCCTCTTTTTCGGAACCGAGGGCACTTCCTTTTCACGTTCTCAGTGCGTTAGTTCGTACATTCCACACAAGCCTGGGGTCGCTTGCTGCGCCAAGCGTTATGCGCTTTTTCCTTCCCCTTCTGCATTTTTTCTCCCCCCCGACAATGATTTACCCTCACTTTAGCTTGAGGAATAGTTTCGCTACGTTCCATGGATTACCACAATTCTTTTCACTCTGTTAGTCAAGCTGCTTTCTTGAAGGTCAATACTCTGGAGGTATTCCCCGTTTTCTTCGTGCAATTTCCATCTTTCGGGTTCTTTTTGGCCCTCAAACTCTTTCCCGAACCAGTATGCGACCCTATGATTTTTTGTGCTTTTAACGACCCACCGAGGGTCCCCCGCTTCTGGCTCTAGTCGCCCCCCCCGATGGTCCGCTCCCTTCATTTGAATTACGTGTTCGCAGGAGTCGTATGACCCTTTTTTTATGCTTTTTCGCACGAGATGAAAGTATTCCCTGCAGGTTGTCAGTTAACACCGGTTATAGTAGCCACCCATACGATGATTACTCCCGCCCACTACCTGCATACTCGACTGTTGCGCGAGGGTAAACCTCGCTCGCCTGTCAATTGGTCCTTCCATGTACCACCCGGTCCTTCGAACGCTCCCCCTTTCGGCCTGTTCTCAGCTGAGCTCGAGTTGGCTTCCCCTCCCCCCCGCCCTAGTTGAAATGCCTCCTTCTACCCTTATACCGGTGCGTTTTCGACGTTAGCTATTTGGACAACTTCCTTTACCCCCGAATGGGTCAACAATGAATTCGCCGTGTTTATTGGGTGAAACTTTTTTTGTGTTTTGTTTTTTTGGTGGCAGTCAGAAAGCGACTTGCTTTCACAAAGGAGTGTGGGTAGGCGGCAAGTCCCATTTTTTGTTCCTAAAAGCAGTTACCCCTGACCCCGGCCTTGCCCCTGCACAGTATAGCCTGCATGCCTCGTTGTTAGACTTTCAAGTTTTAAAAGTAGCGGCCATCCCCCACCCCCACTGATCACACGTGCTCCTATTTCCTTCTCGATATAGAACCCACCGGGCCTGTCCATGGAGGAAGGGGAGATCCTCGGTTACTTGCTCTCTCCGCTCTCCGTGGGGGACCTAAAATGCCTTCAGGCGGAAATTTGGGGGTGAGATTTCGACGTTTGAGCGCTAATTGATACGCTTGGCCGATTAGCTCGGGAAGAGGCCGTTTGGTGTTATTAGTGATTGGTCCCCACGCGTCAGCAGTGGATGGATAGCTTAAGGAGGCGCTTCAATTCCGGTTTGAACCAGCAGCATTTTTTCCCAACCTATCAATTACCGTTCGGCCCCCTTCCATGGTTTTCGCCTCCCTCACCCATCAAAGGTTTTTTTCCCTCAGAGGGGTGATTTTTTTACCGTTGCCTCCATTTTTGTTGATTGCCCGCATTTGGTCCCCTTCTTCATCCTACCAAGAATTTCTCTGTCCCTTTTGTCTGTTGACTCGACGACTCCTTCCCCAGTAAAAGGTGGACGACGACCCTCTGTAGTACAGAAGGATAACTCCAGTTACCCACTCAGTTTATGCCGTTTCCAATGCGAGGAGTTCATTTTTTTCCCCTGTTGTCCCATTCGTTGCACGGCATGTAAAATTGGCGTTTAGCGGGTCTGTTTCCACGTCCTCCCTCTCCACTCCCCCCATTCAGATAAGTTTCAGCCCCTAGATTCTTCGGCATCGTGCCATAACACCAATAGCCCCCCCCCTCGCCCCTAGCGAGCTCCCCCCAAGGTTATCACCGTTTAATTTTGGACCTGACAGTAACTTCCGGCGCGGCGTTTTCTGAGTCGAGCCAAGTCGCATCTCTGCCTTCGTTAAGTGATGGTAGATTCTTTTTACGCTATACGTTTTGGAAAAGGCAACACACTTTCGCCTTCATGAGGCGCTAGTGCCCCTCAGGTAATTAAACTGTCTATGCCACCCCACGTTTTTCATCAATTCGCGAGAGGTGGTTTTCATGAATCTTTCTTCCTGACCCCCGCCTGATGTTTGACCCCAGGCGACATCCATGGAAGATTTGCGAGGCCCTTGATGTTAAGGTTTTCCGGGATGATACTCCCCCCTTTTCAAAGGAGAATGATAACGGAAATGGCACGTGCCCACCAAGACCCACGGTCGTCCTTTTTCGACGCTCACACTCTGCTCCCCCGAAATTTTGCACAGAAGTGTTTAGGCCAATGCCTTCGTCTTGTCAAAATAGGTTTCTCGTTTTCTGTTCACTTCGTTGTGCGTTTTTTTCAGCAATCGCTTAAGATCGCTTTTGCACTTTTGAGTCCCCCGTCTTTGTTGTTCCACCGGAGCGTGAATCATTTCTTGCATGTTACGATTTTACGACAACATCTTCCCCACTGGTTTTCCCTCAAGCTCGCACGCCCAGCCACCTCTTCGAATCTTTTTTCTTCGTTATCGCCGCAGTCGAGGTAAGTTTAGTGCCGCGTTTTGGGCGGTGGTCCCTTTCCCCCGTTGGCCTCAGTCGCGGAGGCACCCTATCTTAAATATATCCCTCGTAGACTGTGCATTCTGATCTTGTTTCCGGCTGTTTCTGCCGCAAATGGACCGGTAGGTGCGCCTCTTCAGTACCGCCGGGACATGACTTCCGGATAGACAGGAAGGTAAAAGCAAAGCTTTTTCGCAGCGATCTCACTTGCTCCATCACGTAAAAGACTGTTCCTGGGCTGGTGTTTCTCTCGACCTCACTGCAGCCCGACGATCCTTTCATTCACCCAAGACCGTTTGCGGATCGGAGCATGTCAGTTCACTCGAGTTCTCGTTCGCCGCATTAACGTCCGATCTTTCCTTTGTGCTTCGTAAAGCATTCCCAATCGTGAAGGATTACCTCAAAGTATCCTCCCCCTTTCTGCCGGCAACCCCCATCTGGCAACCCTTAGTTATTCACTCTTCCGAAGCCCACCCTTGCGAAATGTGCCGCAATGCTTGCTTTGATTTCATCCTAGAATCTAATTCGTTTTACACCCCATACATTTCGAGCAAACTTTTCCCTTGTGGTTTGCTACAGAGGAAGCCCCTTGTGTGTCCGGTACCGCCTAGAGTGCCTCAGCAAGACCAATGCTCAGCACCCCATCATGGGCAACCCGCGTACCCTTTTCAGATCTCTTCCCCCTTTCGAAGCCCGTCGCCAAGAGAGTCTCCAGATTCCTTTCTTCTTTCCCTTCCCAGCCGAAGCCGCGTCTGGTTCCTTCTCCTTTTTCCCTTCCCTGTTTCTGAGAGATGTCTGCAAGCTGTCCGAATAGCACTTCACTCTTTAGAGCTCCGTGGCGCGTTAATTCTCGACCCCTGGATCGATAGCCCTTTCTGTTTTTTATGAGTGGACTCCCCCCTATAATTTCTGCGTGGCTGGCGCATATGGTGCCGAGAGTTCACTGTGTTTTAGCACCTCAAGTTTTTTTTATTTTATTTTGCCCCACGGATTAGTTTATAGAATTCGCACTGTTGGCGTCTAGCCCCCCAGTAGGATATATCTCATCGCCCATTTCACCCCGTACTTCCCCTGGCACATTCTTGCTCATTCCAGTTCGTTAGTTAAACTGCTTGTTAGGAGTTTGATGTGGACTTGCCCTTCTGAATTGAAAAGCCATTACATCCCCCTTCCACAATAAGATCTGGGACCGGGAAGTTAAGGATCTTTGATTTCTGTCTTGCTATCGCTAACGGACCTTCCTACGTCTGGCCCGCTTCCATGATTGTTTCCGAAGCCCCAGAAAACTTACGTCGAGTTTCGTAGGCTGCCTTTTGCCCCTCAGAAACGAGGGCCGGAACAGCCACGCTGGGCGCCCGATTGGGCGTCATCCCGCCTTGACAAATTTCAGATTTCGCTTATCCCGTTCCCGCAAGGATAACCGTCGTGGTTCCCTGTTGCATTAAGATCGTGCGTATTTTTTTTCGAATCCTGGAGACCATTTGCGGAAGCAATTCTTGCTGATAAGGATGTATTCACTGTCTGGATTTCCGCGAGCCCTGCGCGCCAAGAACCTTAACCTTTACCTTCGTGGTCAGACAAGCACCGGCACTACGACGAATCCCGTCGAGTTTGCGATAGCCATTTCTTTCGTGCCGCGTTGCCGCTTCTTTTTCCCCGATGTCCGGAAAACAACTCCAACGACACACCCCACTAAAATTAGGTCGAAGTACGAGGGTTCCAGCCTGCTAAGTCGAGAAACGTTTGTATCAGTAGTGTCGCCGAGGTATACGCTTTTCTGGGAGCCGTCCCCAACCCCCCACCCCCCCCCCCGTTTGCCTCTTTCGGAATCGGCTTTAGTCTGTATTCACTCCCGTAGGCGGTGTGAGACTGAACACAACCATTGTTTTTGACGCGCTTCAAAGTTCCTCTGTTTTAATTTAGAAGCTTGGATTTGACTACCCCCGTCACAACGGGCTTTTTGACCCCTCCCCCCCCTGACAAATAGTTATGCCCCGCCGATTCTTTCCTCCTAAATTCTTTTCCCTCGGTTCTTTGAAAGCTGTCTGCGTCGCTTTCTTTCACCAGATCGGGTTTAGTTGGCGCCTGGGAATTGCACCTGCCCTTTGATTGATCCGGTGTGGACAATCGTCCACCTAACATTCATAGCAGCCCCGCCCGATTTCTGCTGTTTTTAACCTTATTTTTTTGTTGGAAGGAACCAAGTACTTTGACCCGGTAGGAACTTAACACGTACAGACCCCAGCTGTTCACAGAGAATTAGGAAGCCTGTACTGAGTTGAGGGACGCGTCCTCTAGGGGTTGCTCGGGATGTTTCCAGTCTTCAGGCAGACCACGTTTGGCGTTCAAACATTTTACTCTTGCCCTTATGAACCCTATACTTTAAACATATGCATCTCGTCAATTTCTCCTCACTTACGATTGGCCCTTTGGTTTGAAATGTTCCGGTCCTGCCTAGAAACTGCCCGGGGACATTTGGAGCTCTCCCGGATGACTATCGCACGTTTTAGGTCGGGAAGTACGTCCGCGCTAAGTGTTTGCCCCATATCTATTCCCTTTTCTCCCCTCGCTACCTTTAGGGTGAGTGACCTACCTCCGTGTCAAACACGCCCCCGTTGAAACCCCCCCCCCCATATGCATAGGTGGAAAAACTTTCCAGGAATTTGTTCTCCCATTTGTAGCAGTGCCCTGCTCAAGCAACCCCACTTTTTATTGTGTCCGACCCCGCGAATTTGAGTGTTCCAATCACCGCTTTTCTGCCAAGGTCCGGTTAACTTAGTAGCGCAGAAATTCTCTTGGAGTAGAATCGTAGTTGTTATTGTTTCGAGGGATGTTAAAAGCATAGCTTCCAATCCACCACCCAAAATGAGCACGTGACCAGGCGCTCCTCGTGGACTTGATGCCTTGCTTTCCATTTGTGTGGTTCTCGCGTTTTTTACGTTGGCTGAATTTTTTTGGTAGAAACTTTTTTTGGTTCACTAAATTTTTTTGCTGATCGTCCGCCGTTTGAGCGATCCACCTCGGGACCGCTGGGCAAATCTTTACCTCCTAAGCTTTTTGGTGTCATTCTTTACCTTCGTCGCATTGGTTGTGCTCTCCCGCAGGCTTTCGCTCGCACCCTAGTTTTCCCCCCCCCTCATCAGTTTCTCCAAAAACACCAGCCAAGGATTTTTGACCCACCCTCCCCCCTGGACTCCAGGGCCCGAGTTCGTCTCTAGAAGGCAGGCACTTTTGTTCACTTTTCAAGTTGGTGGGGGGATGTGGAGCTCTTAGTTTGAACTTTACGTAAGCCTACCACTGGCTTTCTTCTCTAGTTTAGGACCGGCTCCAGTGCACTTGACAGCCCAAGTGGCCTCCGGAACATTCGGAACCCAGCGCTTTCTTTGTTGAAACCCAATATTGCTTGTTTTTGAGTCGCCCTTGCTCTTGTTACGCACACCAGCTTTCCCAACCAAGGTTATTCCGTTCCCAATCATTTCCCGTGGGTTTAGCCTGTACTTCATTAGATTCCTTTCGAACCAACTTAGCCTTCCTGTAAAGATCGGAAGTTCGGCTTTCGTCCCAGTCAGGTCAAGCTACTCCCCCACTCACTTCGGCGGAGGTTCCCCCCAATTTCTCCCCGTCCTTTCCGGCAGGAAGCCCCTTCCGCCACGGTCACGAGTGCGCGTTTATTTCTTTCTCATATTTTCGAGATTCTCCGGTGGCGCGCCTCTCTTTCAGATTTCGTACGACCGCTACCCATTAACAATTTCCTTCCCTCGGCTTCGTTTTTCCCAGCCGCGTACCATTCACCGCCATTCTTCCGTAAGCACGGAGCCTTCCAGGGAGTCTAAAAAGCTTACGTTTGGGAGCAAGCGTGAGGAGAAAAGAGCCGATGGAAGCCACGCAGGATGTCAGGAAAAAACCTTCCATGCCAGAAAATCAACTTCGCGCTGTAACGAATTATTCGTTGTTGAGAATCTTTCATCCCCCTACGTTTCAAGAAGGCCGTGCCCTTACGGTAATCCCCCTGCCACCACTCTTTCCCCAGAGTCCGCTCCCCACAGTGATAATCCCCGATGAAAATTGTCAGTTCTTCCAGACCTCGGTTCTCTTCATCTGTTCCGCTCCGGCTGTTCTTACTTTGTCGTTGGCGCATTGCCCGACCTTTTTCCAAGAGCGGCAGAACGATTTTATGCCCCCGCTTTGTTGCGCCGCGCCTAACGGATCGTGCCTTCCGAGTGAATGAATAATTCCCTCGAAAAGCGCTCTTTGACGGTGTTTGGGGACGTATCCCCAAGCTTCTCCCTGTCCCCAGTCACCCCCGTATTTCTACCGCTGGCTCGCGTTCGCTTCCGAGGCCATGCCTCTGTTCCCCTTGTGCAGCGTTTGCTCTGTGGTAAATGGTAGTTTGCAATCTTAAGCGGCACGCGAACGCATGATTCCTTTTCTAGAAACATGAGAAGTGTGATTTTTTTCGTAGTCGGTCCGCACGTTTTTTACCCGCCTCTTTAATGGTATTTTGTTTGGCGTCTGGAAAACCCAGAACAGGGGGAATTCGAGAATAGAATGTTTTCAGACAGGAGTGTTACCAGAAAAGGCTCCCCGACAGCGCAAAGACAGTAGTACTCCAACGTTCCCCCCCTTAAGGCAGGTAGAGGATGTGATTACCGCCCACCCTTCTTCGTGTCCCCCCAGACCAACAACCGCCCCTCTTCCGCCAGCCAGCCCCCCTCTCCATTTCCCCTCTGATCCTCCCACCTTTTACCCCTCTCGACCCATCTCGACCCCCTCTCAGCATTCCCGTCCAATTCTCCTTACCCTCACGGATGGAGAGAGAGCCTCCCAGATTTTTCGATTAAGCAGCCATTCTTCTTCCCTGGCCGACCTCACCTTCACTCCCGGTATCATAAGGTACACCGAACGCCTCGTTTCCTGTCGTTCCTGTCGTACAGAATTAGAGATAGTTCTGACTTTACAGAGAGTGTCATAGATCACTATAGTCCTTATGCACGCAACTCGTTTCCACAACTTCTTACAATTTTTCTTCAGCGCCCCACAGCTCCTACCTTTCTTTCTTAGGTCCGGGCTTTTCTTGGGCTATCGGTCCAGCCTGGCGACTAGCGAGACCCCCCAAGTTATAGTTCCCCAACTCCTCCAGGGGTTGCCCCAAGATTGTGTGGAGGTGTGCGCAGCTAAAGGGAAAACTACTTGCCCCTGATGCGAAATTCGACCCCCGTTTGAAATTTAAAGTTTTCTGAATCAGGAACCCCCCGAATCGGAAGGTGAAGATCATCGTACAGTCTAGAACGTCGATAAAGAGCCCGGCTCTCTTAAGATTTTTTAGTTTTTATCGGCCAACCTCCCCGTCCTCGAGATAA
>Ga0179593_1446041_pt1 | contig 15401 bp, 11 predicted proteins | sample CZODoug2_1_08_16_FD_185931 | JGI IMG/M metagenome (GOLD analysis project Ga0179593, IMG submission 185931) | Vadose zone soil fungal communities from Angelo Coast Range Reserve, California, USA - CZODoug2_1_08_16fungal (PacBio error correction) | ecosystem: Environmental > Terrestrial > Soil >... | reverse complement strand
ATTCTTCGATGAGAGTTTTTAACACAATGATCTCTTCCATCCCCTCCGTTTTGAGCCATTGCGTGCCGCGGGTCGTCCCGACCGCCGCTTCTGGTTTTTTTTTTTTTTTTGCCCTTTCGGCTGCCAAAATTAATACAACGAGTTCTTTTGACTTTGTTTCGAGATCTCTGCTTTCCCGTCCTCCCACGCCCTCCTCCTATCCATCTGCATATCACTTTTTTTCGCGGCCGGTCGCCGTCGTCGAGGTTTTTGTTTTGCACCTTTGTTCGCAAAGCTTTCGCCCCGTCCGGTGGCTTTTTCGTCCCTCTATTTGAAGTTGATGTATTCGCCGAAGGCAATTTTTTTTTTTTCGCGTTATACCGTGCCACCCCTTGCCACACTTCCCCTCTTATGTTGTCGTTCACGAACCCCTCTTTTCTTCTCGCGACGATTGATCTTTGCTGAAATTAGCAACATGATAAATGCTGCCTTTTTTTCCCGCCTAACTGTGTTCCTGCCCGCCTTCTGTGGCCCCGGGGTTGTTTTTGCGGTGTGGGGGCCTCTTTAATCCTTTTCATGTTAGAAATGTGTGAATGTCTCGATATAGTTGGGCTGGCATTTCCCCTGTTGAGTCTTTTTGATTTATTTTCTTATCGTCTCCGTGATGCCGTTTTTCAGTTCCCCCTTCTATGTTCCATTTTTTAATTATTCTGCTGCATCCTTTTTTCCCCTTTAGCGCTTAGGTAGATTTTCGATTTTTTCACTTTGAGGAGACGCTGCCACCCGTCCGAGGGTGCGCCGGCGTCTTGTCTTTCTGATGGGCCTGTGAGTTTCTTTTGCACCTCCCCCCCCTGATCCCCTCTCCGAGCGAGAAAATAATAGCTCCCTCGCAGGCACCTTTCTGCGGTCTCTCGGCCGCTGACTCCTGCACTCCCCCGAACTGCGTTACGATCGGACCTTCTACTGACCCGGCAGCTTTGCCGTGTCCTCTCTGACTTACCCGCCGAATTCCCCCCCGTTCTGCCCACTGGTTTCTCGCTTGCTAGCGCTTTTCCGGCATCAAGGTCGGGTGAATCTCTCCTACTCCCCTGTTTTTTTCGTAGAGATTCAGCCACATTGTTCCCCTTTCCCCGCGTCGAATGAACGTGCACCCTGTGGATTCCTTCTGGCTCGATCTCTCTCGGCCATCCAGCGTATCTTCGGTCGTAGCTCTCCATTCCCCCCCCTTTTCTTGTACTTTTTTCTTTCGTCGTTTTGCTTCTCGTTAATAGAGAGTGAACTTCTCTCCTTTCTCGATGAGGTCGCCGAGACGATCGCTATTTTGCTTGCCTGAACTACGAGAGTGACTGGCCTTTAGGAGTGCCTTCTCCTCTCTTCTCACTCCCTCGATTCAACTGGCTCCCGCCTTGCCCGCTGCATGCGAAGCCTATCCTGTATCGTCCACTTCCTGGTCGAAAAATTTCTAAGCGCTTCTCTTTCCTCCCGTAACACGCCCTCCCTCGGGTGCCCATGCCGAGCCCCCACAGATATCGACGACGTGCCGTTTTTCTTAGTCACAGGCCCGTCCCGTTTTTCGCAGAGTCGAAGAGCTTTTGCTGACCCTTTTCTTATCTTTTGCCCATGGAGTTAAGCAGCCATGGCCATTGGTGTTTTCTTCTCCTCCTCGGACGTGTATAGCGGGCAATTCCTTTACCTCTTGACCTTCGTCCATGCGTTGACGGGCTTGGTTCCGTTTTTTTTATAGCCCATGACGCCCATTTGCCGCCGTTGGTTTTTTTTCTACCTTTCTTTACGGTTTCGCCGTGCGTCGCCACCGTTTTTCGTCGAGGAAGCTTGTTTTCGCCACGGTATTCTTGCTCTTCTCCGTAGCCTCGCGACCAGACCCCTGCAGATGGATCTGTCCCCTTGCTTTTTTTTTTGACCTTTGCAGGACATCCTCTGTGCCGCCCCCCTGCGTTGCCCACCGCGCTCCCCGGCGTTGTTCCCTTTTTCATCGCCCCTTGAAAACGCATCGCGGTTAGGGATTGCGGACCTCATTGCTCTGCGTTGTATAGCCCGTTTTAGCGTCAGCTGCTCCCCCTTTTCCTTAGCCGAGTTAGCGGGTTCCTTCCCCGGCTCACCCTTTCCCTCGCCTTTCCCCAATTTTCCACTGACAGGCTTTTGAGACAGCCTTTCACCTCTCATTTGCAGAACAGCCGAGAGAATTTCCTCTTGGACCCCCCTGAGTGTGTTTAGGCATTGCTCTTTCGTTGTCGACTTCCTGCTCGGCTCATGCCCGTTTGGCTGATGCTACGTTTCCCCTTGCCCTCCTTTCGCTCTTTGAGTCAGCTTCGCATCGCGGCCACTTTTCGGCGCTTCGCCGTTGGATGCGTATTTTTTTTCGAATCTTTCCCCTTATCCCCTTGCTCTCTTTCTGGTGACGACCGCCGTTTTTCCTTTGCTTTCTCGTCCATGTTTTTTTTTCTGTCTTCACAATCTTTATTTCCCATCCCCCAACCGCTTGCTACCATTTCTTGTCGGCTCTCGCACTCTACGTCTCGGGCCGATTCTTGCGGCGGCCGGCGCCCTTTTCCGTCCGATTTGCTTCATTTCTTTAACTGACGTGCAACTTTTTCCCTTTGTCCTAAAAAGAATCCGCGAAGTTTCTTTTGCCACCACCCCGCCTCTTTATATCGCCTTCTATTTTTTTCCTCGAGCCTCGCTCATTTCCCTTCCCCGACAATGAAGGGCTTATCTTGATAAGAACTTTTATCAACTTGAGGGTCCGCACCTTCTATTTGGACTTTTTCGAAACTCACCTTTTCCCGGCAGCTCCAAAAGCAGCTTCGCGTTTTATTCACGGCCTCACTGAAGCCTCTTAGACTTTCCCCCTCTTCCAAGGAAGAAGAGCACTTTGGACAGGCTTTCTTCTGCCCCTCCATCCCCTCGACCACCTTCTAACGAGCACGAGCGCGTCTTTCCTCCCCTCGCGACCGTGGGAAACCGGAGGAGAGACAATCACGATATCCGAACAGCTGTCTAGAGGAGACAGGAAGAAGACTTTCCCCCTTGCCCCACTTTCGCTACTTTTCCACTATAACTTGCGGTTTTGCTTGATTGATGATCCCCACTCTGATTGTCTCCACTAATACGTTGTGTTTGATCGAGATTGGAGTGGTAAAGCGGCCAGTTATCTTTTCAGTTTTTTCTTCGGTCCCCTTTCAATATGTCCTTTCTTATTTTCTTCGCTCCTCGACGGCGCGTGCTGGATAGAAGCGGAGGTTGCTCGCTTAAGATGGCGTTTTTATCGGATATTTTTTTGTTGGATCGCAGTCTGCTCTCGGAGTTTAGTGTCTTTTTTTTTTTTATAGTTGTCGCAGATCGTTTTCTCCTTCCCCAAGGATCTCTTCTTCCTTTCATTTCTGCGCTCCTTTCTTGTGGCTGTTTCGCTAGCGGCTTTCCCTTTGGCTCTGAGTGAGTTTCTCAATCACTTTAGATCATCCAAATGTCCTTCTTTTCACTTCTCCCTACTTTATTGTCTTGTCTTCACTTCGCCCCCGATGCTCTCTACCAAATCTTTCCTTTTCTAAGGCGGATGTTTGTTTCTTCATTTTTTGAGCTTGGGATTGACCGACTCGTTTTCTTCAGGTTTCTTCGGTTGTTCTCTCCTCTTAGAGGGGGGCGCGCTGCCCGCCCCTGTTTCCCATGCCTCGACCTGCTAGATGATTGACCCCCGTCTTCCCGCTGTACTGATAGGGGAAGAAATCCGCTTGTTTTTTTTAATCCGCTGGATTGCCTACAGCCGTATCATACCTCTTTCTTCCTTACCTAGTCGTCGTTCCTTTTTCCACCCTGCGATTATCACCGGGGTACGGATCCATAGTATCCTTTTTCGGTTTCTCACGCTTCTTTCCCTACTCTCCTTCGAACCTCGCCCATGATGCAAGCTGATCTCCTAGAGGTTCCGCCGGCCTTTAGCCTATGCTTTCTTCGGCCGCGCGAAGCGCCTCAATACCCTGTATGGTATCCTTTCCCTCCTTTTCCCAGCCCCCAAAAGGAAGTGTGTCTTCCCTTTTTGTCCCGATGTTCTTTCTCCAGAAACTAGCTCCTTTTCAAATTTTGAACAGTCTTCTCGTGACTTTTGGAAGGTGACCCCTTGCTAGCCCAATCAGATTTCATGTTCCCAACTACGCACTACCTCCGTTTTTCATTGGACGCTGGTCTGACCGCTCTTTCTTTGCTTGGCCTTCCTTTCATACCAATCCTTGAGCGGTTGGACTCGTAGCCTAGTTCCTACAATGATGTCTTTTCCACCCGCCCCTGTCCCGTACATCGCAGATCCTTCTTGGTCTGTTTCTCTGCCTTCGTCGTCTTTCCTTCTCCTACATTGTTGCGCACGACCTTCTCTGCCTCTTTTCTTTTTCGATTCCGGGACTCCGTGACGTCCTCCCCCTCGAGTTTTGCCGATATGGCTACGCTGTTGTGTTCTCCCTCTCACCGCCACCCCCGGCCCACGTCAACCTCTATTTGCCTTTTTTTCGGTCAAGCCACTATCGCGATTTCCATCAGATTGACTAGTGCGTTCCGCCATTCAGCAAATTGATTCCATTTTGGTTGACATTGCGGCCCCCATTGTTACGATCTAATTTTGGGGTAACCGAAATTATGCTCGTCCCCTTTTCTTTAGCTTTTGTTTGCATGTCGATATCGTTTTTTTACTCTTCCTTCCGGTTTTCGCAGTTTCGATTGAGGGGATCTCGATCCCTCTGCTAAGGTGGTCGGCCATTTCGCCTAGAACTGACGGAATCTTTTTTCCCATCCTGTTTTGCCCAAAATGTAAGAGAGACGTTGTGTCGATTCCCTTCTGTCCCTCTCTTTTTCTCGCCTGCAATCGATTTCCGCCCCGCGTCTCGTCGAGGATGCGGTTTCTTTGTGTCATCTATGGAGGCTAGGTATCCCCCTTGCTACCTCTTCGTCTTTTAAAAGATATCGTCTATTTTTTCTGACGCCCCCTGCAAAAAATCCCATGCTTTGGACCGATTGGACGGCTCGACCTTTCGCTTGTCTTTATGTGGAAGAGCTAAGATAGCCGACAGCAGATTCTTGAAATGGTAACTTATTCCGGCCCTGAGCGCTCGGCACCAAATTCGTGAATCTCTTTTAATGTTCCATCTCCATTTTTTTGTTTCGGATCGCTATCCCTGATTATGGAAGACCAGCCCCCCTCTTTGGAGATTGTACCATTTACTGACTGGTCTGCCTTCCGGGAGATTTGTCGTCAGCTCATTCTTTCCTCTCAGTGCGGCCGGTCGTTCTGACAGTCTATTTCCTTTTTTTTTTCTTATCTTTTTCCCAAACTTTTATGATTCGATTTCAGCGCGCTCGGTTCCATGATGTGATCGCCCTTCGATCTTTTTTATTTGATTGATTTTCAAAATATTCCCTCTACCGACTCGTACTCCTGTTATTCCCCGTAGTTGCCCTGGGGCACGCTCTACCCTCTCCTACCTGCAACCCCGGCTAGCTTACATGGCGAAGGTATGTAGCACGCCATTCATCTGAACTTTTTTCGCCGCCAACCTTCATGCTTTCTTTGAGACCACTCGTAACAATTGTTAAGAGGGTGGAAAATTGCCGAGAAACGCATCCCTACGAAATTCCTTTTTCGTCTCAAGGACGTCCCCCCGGCTCCTTTTCCCTGCCAGGTTTTTTTTACCCTTTTAGATACTGGATTCAGTAAGTAAGGTAATTTTTTCCTGTAATGGGTTCTCCTCTCCTCGTCTCTAGCGTGGAACTGACTCGAAATGTTCCCGCCGCTTCAAATAGAGTTGCGTTGAAGTTGGTGCAGGATTAATGAGAAAGCACTTTTTTTCCGCTTGTCTTTATCTCCCGGCCTATATTTTTGCATTTTTTCTCACCTCCGGTTGTAGAATGGGTGCGCCCCAGGTCTTTTGCTCCTTCGTCGAAGGAGTTTCAGGATCGGAACACTTGATTATTTTTTTTTTTTTGAAAGTGTCCGGTGTTAGGGCGGTCCATCATGGGCCTTTACCCTCGTGCGGCCCGGTTTACAACCTTCCTCCTCTGCCGTTGGTATGTACTGTTTTCCCCTCTGGTAGCGAAAGCGGTTCGGGATCGACCCTCTGCTTGCTGCTCTCCTTGGGAGGCATTGGGATTTAGAAGACTCTTCTTTTTTTTCGCACCTTTTTTCTGAATGTTCTTGTCCCGGGGTTCCGGCTCCCCAAGAAGCTCTCCTTTGTCTCCAACGTGGCAATGACAGGCAGGTTTTTCATGAAAGTTTTGCATGCACCCGACTATCTTGCTGTACTGGGTCCAGAGTGTTTGGACGGGATCGCCATGGACCTTTTTTTTTGCTTAGAGCCCTTGGAATTCCTCTTGATGTGCTCCGTGCTCCCCTTTACCGCCTCTCTTATTTTGAAGCAGTGACTTTACATTTGGCTTTTTAAGAGTGATTTCCGAGCGCCTCGTGCTTCCGCGCTCCTTACCTATTGCTCCCCGTAGATCCGTCCATCCATTCGCGTGTTACCGCCTAGAATTTGCTCCCTCGTTAATGCTCTTCTTCCTCCATCAGCGTTCCCAGCCGCCGCTTCTCTGCGCAGCAACATCCAAGGAGGAGTCGCATCAGGCATATCGCCCTCGATTTTTTTTTGTTTGTTTTTTTTTTTTTGGAAGTCCGTTTTATTCCGTCCTGGTCTTTTGCTCCCACTTCCCCTCGCCGATGATTTTCGCACCTGACGCGCCTTGACGCAAATGTTTGTGGGCCTCAGCAAGGTTTTTGTGTTTCTTCCCCCCACAGCCCCCTTCCCTCCTTTAGTCTCGCGTTGAGATTGTCGCTCGGAATAGCGACTTCCTCTCCATTTTGACAATGACCCCACAGGTAGTATTCATTTCCATATTCCGGTAAGTTGAATTGAGGTTTCTCAGTCGTTTGCGTCGAATCTTTTTCTGACGAAACTTTCCCCCGCCCCGCCCAAGGGTTTTTTTTTTTTTTTTAACATCAGCGAGAAACTGCCAGTGCCTCCTATAGAGAAGAGGTCTGACGTCCGCATCGCTACTTGATCTTATCTATCAATGACACCTACCCTGATCCCCTTCCTCACGAGCTGATGGTCGGAGATTTACCCTAAAATTACCGAGCCCCCTGAGGGACCCCTTCGGATTTGCAGCCCACCAAGTCTTTTCCGCTCGTCTTCTCCTTCCACCCGAAGTACAGGACATATTGTCTCCGGAAATCAGGCTATGAGCCCTGTACCTTTTCTTCACCCCTCGAGGTTTTTCCCTATTATTTTAATATACGTTTGGTTTCGTTCTTTCTTTTTAGCTGGACAGGTTCGTTCATGCTTTCCAGCTTCTTTCATTGATCTCCGTGTCTCCTAGTTCTGTCCTTCTTGATTTCGGCCGCGGCTGGGCGTCTCTCTCTTTTCATGTCTCTCCCGCACGCTTCTTTTTTCTAAGCGGACTTTTTTTGGTCGTCCGCTTAAAAGAGATATATTTTAGTGAGTGTCTTTTTCTTTTTCAAGATCTCTCTCCACGGGAGATCTGCTGTCCTGGTCAATGGCCTCCTGTCCCATTTTTTCCTTTTTTTTTTCCCTCCTTTTGATTTTTCCCCCTTGGTCTATTCGGTGAGGCTGTCCCACGCTCTGTTCGACCTTCATCCCAGTGAAACTGCTACCCCGGAATGTACCTGATCTTCCTTACCGTTTAGCTCCCGAGATGCTATGCCTCCAAATTCTTTTGTCCGCTTTCCGGTGTTTTTTTCCTTTCACCTTTGCGTTGATTTCTGGGCGGCACCTTAGCCTTTTTTCTGTCAGGTCGGCTTGTCGATAAAGGAGCCGGGCGGGTCCGTTATTTTTACCTCCCGGCAAAGGTTTCGCGATCGCTTCCTTCGTCTCTACTGAATGGCTGCGGGCTTCCTCCGGCTTTGCTTGTCCCCCTCGTATTTGCCTTCATGACGATTCATTACGCTTCCCCTTCTTCGCGTAAAAAGATTCTCTTTCCTTTAGACCCTCTTCTCATTTGCCTTACTTTCCCCGCGTCGTCTAGCGCCTCGAAACTCTCTTCCCGGGATTAAGCTGCCTGCCGGATTCGGTCTTTGCCACGCTGAATAACGTTTGCATTCGCCTCGCTCGCCGCAAGCACCTGTTTCCTCTTGATCCGTCCCCCCCTGAACTCGTCCCCGCCCCAAAGGATTTCGTGTCTTTCCCCCCCTGATCGTAACGCTTTGCTTTTCAACGCAGTGACTGTTCATCTTTAACTTGGAACTTCTTTTCTCTTTTTCGGGCACTCTCCTGGCATAACCTCGCATCGATTTGGCTTCCTCTCCCCTTCTGCTTCCATCACCAGAGTGTAGCGTTTCTCCGACAAGCTTTTTTTTCGATTTGAGTTGATTGCCGCTCACAATTCACTACAGCGGCGCGATGTTTGACTGCCCTCCCTGAGGATTCCGCCAATTGGGAAAGAAACTCCAAATTAAATGTAGAAGATCCGCTTCAGTTTTTCAGCGCTGTCTCTGTCGTTCCTAGGAGAGGGCCTCCTTGGTTGACACCTCCTTTTGCGACTGTGCGCATTCAGAGATCTGGCGTTTTCCAACTTGGCAAATGGTCTCATTCTTTCAACCCTTCCCCCTACGTCAAACCGGATGCCCCCCTCGACAAGAATCTCAGCTCTTCCCCTTTGACTATTCCCTTTGGTCTCCCCTTACATACCAATGCTACATGGCTGACTTGCTTCCCCTTGCAAGATCTAACCGTTTTCCTTCCCGCTACCTTATGAGCTGCTCTCCTTTCTTCTGTCCCTGTGACGTTTCGTACGTCGTTGGCCTCGGTTCTGGCCCTGATGTTTTCTTCAGGTGTTCGAGGAGGGGCTTCTCCTTTGACCGTTTGGAGAGAAGTGAGAGATAAAGTTGTCTATGCATGTTTCCTGGACCCATGTACTCTTCCTTTTCCAGGTCGTAGTGCGCTTCCCCTCGCTGGTCCCGCCTGCAACCTCTTTTCCGCCTTGTATCTTTGATATATGGACGATTTTCGGATCTTCAATTCTTCGATGAGCAGATCACTTTCACTCGTATCCCTCTTCGCGCGCCACGCCTAGGCGCTCGGCTCTTTCTCCCTGGCCCACCTACCTGAACAGCTTTTCCCTGAGGCTTCCGGTATAAGACGCTCGCGACGCTGATGGCTTCTCCACGTACCCTCTCCCTAGGCACACGTCCTTTTTATTACACTGGTAACGCCCGGCTAGCGCTTTCCCCTTCATTCCCTGGAGTTCCCTCTTCCAATACCTTGTGTTGTTAGACTCCCCCTCCTGTAGCCCCCCGAAGGATAGGGATTTTTCCTACCCCCCCTTACCCTCTCGTCAATTCCGTCCCCTCGCTGCGTGGCCATTGTAATCGCCGTGGAGGCGCCTCTTTCTCCGTCGGCACTAATGTCCGCGGCCGGTCTATGTATCCTTGAAATCGGCCCGTGGTATGTTAATGTGTTCCTTCCCGTCCTTTTTGAGTCAGTTGACCTCTTTTCGATTCTCGATGATTTTTTCTCGCGAGCGATTCGCTTCGATGTCCCCCCCCCCTACCACCTCGCACCCTGCCGAGTGAAGTTTTTGCCCTTCTTTTCTCTTTTCGTTCCATCGTAGGACACGCCTTTTCCCTTCAACGGCTTCGCGTATTTTCCGGAGTGGTATTTGAGAAGATCATCGTTCCTCTCGCTTTTCTGGCAAACTCCATCACTTTTTCTCTCTTAGATCCCCTCCTCGAACAATGACTCCCCCTCTGGTCCCATGCCGAGCCCCCCTCCCCGCCTCTCACCCTTTGATGGCTCCCGGACGACCGGTTACCGGGCAGAAACGTTTGTGTGCCCACGGTTAGATCGCACATCTTTCGCACGTAAGCATGGCTCATTTGGTTCTTGTCCATGTCTCCCCTCTTCCTTTCTTCCTTCTTTTTTAAAGATCGAGTATTCCATGCTTGACCCCGAGCTCGATTTGTCCGTTGTGTGCCCTTTGATCGCCGACGCCCTCCTCTTGTCGTTGTGCAGCATCCGGCTTTCGACGGAATACGACTTTTTTGCAACCTCGTCTCTTTTTGTTCCTCCCAATTGTCTTTTCCTCTCCTCGCCGACGGTCGATCCGGTCCCTCCTCCCACCTTCCTGCAGATGATCTGCGAACAGGTCGGTTTTGGAGGGACAGGCCTGGGCTGCCCTCCTCTTCCTCCGTTTCACCGCTTCTCCTGTTTTATGCTTCTCTCAAAGTCCCAAGTCCCCCCCCTCGTCGAGTTTTTTTAGGAGCCCTCTTTTCCCCCCCGCGTTTTCGGGGGATTAGTCGATCATTTTACGTACCCTCCCCCATTCGCAGACTTTCAGTTATTATGCAAAGGTTTTCCTCCAACCGCAACGAGACGTAACCCCCTTTGAAATTCACAGGCTAGTTTTGTCGAGCCTCGTTCCGATCCCTTGGCCAGTCCCCCACAGAAGATTGAGGATGAGTTCTTTCTTGGGACGGTAATGGATTTTTTTGTGGCGTTCTGCGGTTCGCATGCCGATTTTTTTCTAGTACCCGGAACCGAAATCCTCTTCATCTCTAGCTTTCGCCTCTTTTCTCCTCTTGAGGCTCTCGCAGCTAGTTGGACTGAAGCCTTAGAAGAGCCGTGATCCACTGATCCTATTCGCGGGTTACTCCTACTAATTTGTCTTCCTGGTAATGTTCTTCTGTCTAGCCCCCCTCCAGTTGGTGACCAGCCCAAGCCGATAGATCAGTCCTCTCAGTCTTTGCGACGGCATAATTTCTCTACTCGGTTCCAGCCCCTTGTGTACCCTTTTAGATCCCCCCAGGCCCCCTAGTTCGATTCGCCACCGACGACCCTGACGCCTCGGCTGTGGCAGCCCCCCGCCAAGTTTTCCCGGCAAACACCCACCTTGCTTTTTACTCCGTTGACGATTTGCGTCTCCATTCGCTACTTTTGTCAATGCCAGGGTGTGATCAGGGTCTTCCTACTTCATTTTCCTTGAGGCGTATCCATTCCTCGTTGCGGACTTGGGCGAAACTCCCCACTCCGCGCCCCCATTGGTTTGACCAAATTCCTTTTCAACAAGTCCAATTTTTAGAGAAGGCGGCCAATGTGCAGCCAGCAGCCCCCCTTTCGTGGGATCGGACGGATTCTTTGTCCCTTCCCCGCGATCCATACCCGCCCCTTCTCCTTGAGGCGCTCCTTCGGAGAACACACAGCCCAATGCGCGAACTGTGCACCTGGCGGCGATGCCCCTCTCCGCATGCGGAGCCCTCGGCGCCGGCAACTTAATTCCCTGCGACATAGGTGCACTTCTCTTAGATTCCCGACGAACGGTCCGCTTTGAAACAACCTTTTTTTTTATACTATATTCATACCTTTTGTTTTTTTGCAGTTATGACATGGAAGTCGGTTTAACCGCGTGCTTCTCTTTCCCGTGCTGTAGTTGTTTTATGTCTTCTTCTTTTGAGCCTCGATCTGCGCGTGCGGTCGATTTCTGAGGGGATTGCTCTCCGCGCTACGTCTTCTCCTTTCTGCAATTGGTTTTTTTTTTTTACCGCCCCAGCCGCCTTTTTTTTTCAGTTTTTGTATAAGGGTGGTAGCGTCGTAGCCGATCCCACTTTTGAGCTGCGGTTTGGGTGGGGGATGTTCGTGGAAATGTTTGCACCTATTTTTCGATTCTTTTTCTTTTTGCGTGCTTCTGTTTAACTTGGGGATTTTTTGTCTACCAAATCCGCACTTATGTTAGTCGCCTCAGGTAAAATTCCCTCCGGAATGTACTGCTCCCTTCCCATTTTCTTTCTGTGATGTCTTCTTCTATATCCTGACCACTCTAAGGCATATCAGGTAGGTTGTGGTTGAGTGACCCTGGCGTTGGAGTCTCGGGAGGACCCCCTCCTCCCTTTATTGCGTCAGGTTCTTCGGTGGCTATACATAGGCTGATTGCGCAGCTCCCCTCCTCGGTTCTGATAAATTTTTATTTATATTTCGCGAGATGCAGTCTCCCCCTGATTTTATGGTCTTCTCTCTAGAGGATGGCTTTTTTAACCCTTTTGGATTAGAGCCATACGATTGCCAAATTCTATAATCAAATTCGTCGCTTTCCCCCTACTAATAGTTAAAGGGGATATCTGCACTTTTCTCATGATGATCGTCCAGCGTAGGCTCGGCCTCGCATTTCTTTTTCCCGATGCGATGCTCTCGCGCGGCTTTGTGTCTGGGTAAAGTAGCCCACGAATTGATAGACCTCTCGCTCAGAATTTTTGCCAGACCACTGTTATCTTGTTGATCCTTCCCCCCCTAATCGTCGTAATCCCCCTTCTCTTCGGTGTTTTCCCAGTAGGTGAACGAGTTTTCCTTCTCCTCCCATATCCCTTCATTTCCCTTTCAGTATAGTGCGGTGTTTTCCCGCCCCCTTCTGCATTCGCAATTGCTCGGGACGTACCAATTATCGGCTACCCATCATTCTCCTGCGTTGCCGTGGGTTCTCCTCCGAACCGCCGCTTTCTTTTCGCTGTCCGTTGTCCCCCACCCCCCCTTCGTGCCGAGCGGGTTGGACTCTCCCCCCTCGTGTCTTCATGAAAACTTCTCCAGCACTTTCTCGATCCATCTAAGCGCCTGTGGTCGCGGCCTTCTCGCCGTCGTCTCTTCTCCTTCTCTCCCGTTCCCGTGCACGCTTTCGACGCCCGTCTCTAGTTGGGTCCGGGTTCGTTCTGACCTCGACCGCCACATATGCTGGCGGCCGCCCGATCACCGGGCACCCCACTGCCACCGCCCCCTTATGTCAGCCTTTTTCCCGCATTCCCTCGTTGTGTAAAGAAGCACGATGAAGCGGTCGCGACATATACCCCTGATCCAGCTGAACTTTCCTTCCCTTTTCCCTCTCTACCCGTTTGTAAGCACCTCCCAATTATTCGTTTCTATCCCCCTGTCTGCAGTGAATTCTTTTGTCCTATCGGTGTGGATTCTGCCCTTCTCCCTTATGGGCTGCCTTTTTTAGTATTATTATCCTCACCCCTTGACGTTGCTCTCCCCTTCCCCTATCTTGAACGTCTTGCATGCGAATCTGCGGGGCTGTATTCGTCTTTTTATGTCTACGCGCTGACGCTCGAGAGTTTTCCGGTCTCGTCGAGATGATTCTCTTCTTTCCCCGGAATCCCCCCATCTCGCTCTCGGGAGTCCTCTCTCTCCTTCGCGCCCGGAAAAGTTGGGAGACTGGCAAAACGTCCCGGCAAATACCAGAAGTTAACGTGCCGCTTCCTCTGCCTGGCCCTAGATGACGTCGCGCCCGAAGGCATCCACGTCGATTTACCTTTACCTCGACCGTCTCTTCTTTTCGGCCCAACGTTCGTGTCCCTATCTTCTTTTTTCTTTTCCCCCTTTTTTTTTGATGATTCCGAAATTGATGCCCGACCTGAGCTTCGCCCTTTGGATTTTGGTACCAGTGTAATAGATTGGTTCCTTTCTTCATCTCGGAAATCATCCGAGCGTAACGGTCCCTCTTCGTCCATTTTATGATGTTCTTTATTTCCTGTCTTCCATTTCAGCTCTCCCCTCTGTTGCTCCTCCCTCTAGCGTTATGATGTGCTCTCCCTGTCCATCTCGTAGATTGGCGATGACCCCGACCTCCTTTCCCCTCATCTCGACTCTCGCCGTCTCTTTCCCTTGTTGCAGGCTTAAGCGCGTCCTTCTCTAGCCTGCAATTCTCCTTCCCTTCACTGACGGATGCGAAGAGATACGGTCATATTTTAGTCCCCCCACGGGCTCAGCGTCCTAGCCCCTCCTCGCCCACCTTCCTCCCCCGGGTTTTGTCCCATGCCGAGCCCACGACCCGTTCACTTGCGCGCCCCTGCCGCCCCCCTGCTCGCCGCGCAGACCATCCTCCAGGTCGGGTTTTTCCCCATTTTTCTATGTTTCGCCCCCCGCAATCCAGAAGGGATTGTGTCTTTAATGTCGCCCCGCTTCATGCGTCGCGAGCGTGACACTCCCCCTCTTTAATTCAAATTGGTTCCTTCTTTACCGCTATAAGTCGTGCTGCTTTTCTCGCCTTCTGAAGCATATTATGCCTTTCGCGTTCCTGCCCTGACACGCCGTGAACTCGATTTTCCTGCCCTCGCACTCGAGAGGCTCGTTTCTCCCCCAGGTATGCGCTGCTCCCCGACGACGCGATCAGGCGATCCCACATGATCTGCCGATCTCTCTCAAGGTCGTTGTCTTCCTCGGGACCGAATGGGCTGGCATCGTGGCCGGCCTTTTTCAAACCTCTTGTGGCTTGTATTTATTTTTCCGCGGCATTTCAACGCAATGCGGTTCTGATGACCCGTTTTGCACGCTGCTTGCGGGGATTCTACGATCAGTTTTCGCGTCCCGCTCCCCCTCGAATTCTTTCTCCCGGTTTCTTGTTCGGCACCGAACTCTCCCGGTTCCAACTTAGGAACAGGGTTTTCCCGTTGAGTTTTTCCCATCCACACCCTTTAAGATCTTGATGTCATGGACATCGTTCTTTGCCGGTCATTTGCTCCCCTTGTTCTTGCTTCCTCTTTTTTATGCGGCGTCGTTGCACGAGGTATGATGTGCCCTTAACGACGTTCAGCGGAGTTCCGCTTCGCATCTGAAGAATTAGTAGAGGCGTCGTAGGCGTCCTCGTTGATGCCGAGTCCGCATTATAGAGTGTCACTGATCTCCCCTGGGGAAATATTCGGGTTTTACCTCCCTGGCTGTCCTTTGTTTCTCCGGCGGTCTATCTCGTTGTTGCAATCAGTATTACCTAAGCCGCTAGAGGCGACCGCCATATCAGCCGGAAGATGCTCCCTCATTCGCGCTTTGATCTGTTTATGTTTTGAGAACGTGGATGAAGGATGTAGAGAGCCCCTTCCTCGTCCCCTGATGATCTGAGCAGACGCCCGACCTCGCGGTGCCGCCCTTTTTCAAGCCCCTTTGAAGTGCCCCCCCACAACCCCGCTCCCTTTCTTAGATCGCAGGTCAGATTTTTCGCATTTTCTCATCGCGCCTCTCCTCCCTTCACTGAACAGGTAGTGGCTCAGGTTTCCCTTCCGTATTGACCCCATTTTCCTGAGGTTCTCTGAACAGTTTTTTCCTTCGGTTGGGAGTTTGGGCGCCATTGAATTGGTGCCCACTACGCCCGAGCACCCATTTTTCCCACTCCAGTTATCCTGAGCACCCTCTTCTGCAGAGGTTTCTCAAAGGCCTCCCGCGCTCCCGTGGATCGGAGACTATTCTTCGACATCCCCTCGATCAACAGAAAGAAGCGATCTCCGCCGGCGCGAGTCCCCCCTACACTCTAGGGCCATGCCGTAATCCATTTATTATCCGCACGGGGCATATCCCTTCCTCCGGCCCAACTCTTACAGGACATAGTTTACCCTGCTTCTCAGATGATCTTTTTCTCAAGGGCCGACGGTTGACCAC
>Ga0179593_1277380_pt1 | contig 15401 bp, 15 predicted proteins | sample CZODoug2_1_08_16_FD_185931 | JGI IMG/M metagenome (GOLD analysis project Ga0179593, IMG submission 185931) | Vadose zone soil fungal communities from Angelo Coast Range Reserve, California, USA - CZODoug2_1_08_16fungal (PacBio error correction) | ecosystem: Environmental > Terrestrial > Soil >... | reverse complement strand
TTGCCTCTTTTGGCCCAAGAAGGTTTGACGTTTGAGTTCAACAAACCTCGTTCTCCCCGCTGTTCAACTCCCCTTTCCTTTTTTCGACAACTTGCTGCCGAAGTTCAGGGTCCCCCATACCCCTACAGCGTGCCCCCCATGTGGCCGCACCTCCTTTCCGACCCCTGAGCGTTCACAGGCCCTTTCACGTCCTTCCACCCACTTTTTCGTTACATAAATCGTTCGATCATGGCCCCCCCGGTGTTTGTCCCTCACTTCGCTACCATTTCTCAGTATTTCCTCCTGAGCCTTTTTTCCTGTCCCGCTCTTCAAAAGCCTGTGAAATTTGTTTTTCAGCCTGGAATTTCGTTCGGTTCTTCTTTCCTCCCTACCTTGGCCCTTAGTCTTCAAGTGACTTTGATTATTCTAGTCGCTCCGATCTCCCCTGGTGGATCTTCTGATACAGCTTGATCATTTTGTTATTGCCCATTCGGCACAATCATTCCTCTTGCTCCTTTCTTTATTGCCTTGCTTTCGAGTAGGCCACCCCTTTTCCGGCGTCAGTTCTTTTTCTTCCCATTGCTCCCCCGCGTTGCAGAGTTTCGTTCCCTTTTCTGTTTTTCACACCCTTCCCTGGGCCGATGTAGCCGGTTCCGCCCGGCGTCCCGTTTCTGTTGTTTGTTAATCCTTGCGCGTCGCTTTGCCGGATGGAATTTCATTCTTGTTGGGGCGTCGTCCCTTAATATACTGGCTGTAGCTGGACTTTTCCCCCCTCGGCAAATTCCACCTCTTCACCGCACTTCGTTTTTCACCGCCGTTTCCCGTTGACTGTCATGACCTAACTGAATCCCCCACATTGGTATCACACCCCCCATTTTTATGTGCACTCCGCCCTCCCCCTGGCCGGCACCCTGCCCTTCCCCCTCCTGACGAAGGAAGTTTTTTCCCAAAAAAAAACATATCGATCCGCCCCGAATTTGCGATCGAGTGCCTTTCACCAGAAGGAGTCCAATGGTCACGCCTGCCTTACTCGACAATCCTTCCCGATCATGTGGGCGCTCCTGCAACCAATTTTGCTTAGAGCTTAGTTCCGTTCCAGATCGCTTGGCGAAATACCACATTCGCGCCCTCCCCTTTTCACATTAGACCATGCTTCACCAATCACCCATTGGAAGCGCCGTTTATCACATGTACTTGCCTCAGTTCCTATGATGGAGTTGTAAGCTCTTGATCCGTAAATCCCACTCTGGTCTTGACATACTTTCAACGACCTTCTCAGTCAGTCCCCCCGTGATGATTTTCTTCTTTTTTCGCCCTTCCGCCCCTGCCGATCACAGCTCCCCCTCTACCCTATGGCAGGCCTCCAGGTTGTGTCATATTTTTTGCCCCACCTTTCTTTATTTCCGAGTTGGCCCCCCTTGGTTTTTCCGGCTGCAGCTTTGCCGTGCCCTATTTTTTGGAGCCTGCCCACGAGGATGATTGTCGATTTGTCTGGTAGCCTTACCCCGTCCCGTGGTTGGTCTTCCGGGAGTCAACTTCAACCCCTCCTTTCTGTTAGGCTATGTGTTTTGGCTGACCAAGTCGTCACTTTTTCCTCCCCCTAAATATGAAGATGGTATTGCTTGCACTTTTTGCTGTTGGGGCAGTTCACGTCGTTTTGTACGAATCAAAAACCCCCTTTCCCCCCAGGGCACGGAACTCCGGTTTCATGAATGTGCTTAATTCGTTTTCGATCCTGAAGCTCTTCCGCCCGTGAGTTCCCCTTCCCGCCCTCCTTCCCGTGTTGTGTCTTATCAGGTTGTACCAGAACAGCTTTGCCGGTATGTGGGCCAACAGTGGAAGTGGGAATTTTTGCTCCCCACGACCTTTGACTTCCTTTCATCTGGCGAACGCTTTTTTGCCTTGACTTCATCCAGAACACTTTTTTGTACCTTTTCAATCCGAAGCGGTTCGCGCTCGTACCTATCAAGGAGTAGTACAGTTCTCCCCCCCCCCCCCCTTCCCAACATCTGTCCTGAGCTGTCCGGCGCGCATGGGTCTGCGGGCAAGAGGCCAACGGGCAATTGGAAGTGATAGCGTCCGCTGGTTTATAATCTTTTTCCGAGTCCTTCATGACCTCTCCCCCCCCAATCTGGTGCCTGCTTCTCCTGAAAAACGTTCTTTCTTCTTTCTAAGCGGCCTTAGCCCATCTCCCCACTTAACATTCTACCCATCCTCCCCCCGACCTTCTTTTTTTTATAGAAGAGTCGCAAACCATTGTTCCCGGCCTCTTGTTCATGCCCGCACGGTATTTACGTGGTCACTGGTTTGACCAAACGGCCCCCCCAGTGCTCTCAGGTCCATTTTTCTCTGATAGGCCTGCGTTTCCATTCCCCAGGAGGCCTCATTGTCATTTTGAAACCGTTCTCCCCTTAACCGCAGGCCCCTTTATGGGTAGAGGCTTCTCTTCCTTTCCACCTCCTCTTTCCTCCCCGCTCTGCCAAACCGGCTTCCCCGAGACTGAGTGTCCCCCCCCTCGAAGTACACAACGGCCCAGCGCCTTCCTGAAGCCGCCCATGTTTTCCTTTTTGTGACACACCTGTCCCCGCCTTGACGTAACATTTTGCTTTCTTTATTCGGCCTGTTTCCAGACCGTGCCCGCTTGCTGGTGGGGACGCATCCTTCCTACCGTGCTCTACCGTTCTCGGTTTGGGCAAAAGCCTGCCAAGCGGTTTTCGCCATCCATGAACTGACCTTCACATTTCGTTAAAATCCACATCCGGAATGTTTCCCTCTTCAGAAGGCTGACTCTATTAAAGGCTATCCCCCTTTGGCACTTTCCGTGGCGTGTTGTCCTGGGTCTTTTTACCGATGACCTGAGCACTACATAACGCGGCAATATTTTTCGCTCCCCCCAAAGATTTCCGGCTTTCATCAATTACCCTCCCACCTAATATCACGGCCCGTGGAAGGAATGTCCCAATTCTCGCCCGAGTTATTCACAAGCATGGATGTCAAGCTCTGATAATGTTTCCTTGAGCTTCCTTTACCCCCCACCATTAGGTCTTCGTTTGTGAAGCGTTTGTACTTATGGACCCTCGCTTCAACAGACCTGTCAAGCTGTTACTTCTCTCTCCGCGGCTGGCTTTTCGGGTCCAACCTCTTTTCCCCCCGTGTACGCCGTGCCTTACGCAGCCTCTTGGTCAACCTCTGATCGTGGCTCGTCTAGGCAGGTCTTCCTCTCTTTCCTCCAATCACTTTCACTTTCTTCTCACTCGACTCGTTTCCCTCTCCTGACTGTCCGCTGTCTCACACGTGGATTCTTTGAAGATTCTTACAGAAGTTGCCAAATACCCTATTAAAGCTCCTTAGACCCCCTGTGGATGCCCCCCTCTTTTCTCCGTTTGTGTTTGCGAGGTGGTTATTTCCCCACCCCGGTTTCTCTTCAAGTCCTTTTTTTACTCTTTTGTTTCGTCGGTTTTTCACTTTGTGTGATACGAATCACCCTTCGCGCAACTGTTTTTAGCCTCCGCGCATATACTCCCCTTTTCGCCTTCCGCGTTAGTTATTTGCCGGTGTTGATTCGTTATCGCGGCCCTAACAACATGCAGCCACTTCCCGGGAAAGACTTTTCCCTAGCTGTATTACGGCACTGTGTAAGCGTTTTGGTCCCTTTCCCGTCCAGAACGCTTGCATGGCATTACTTTTCCACGCCGTTTCGCATTGTTCAATTTCTGTTCTACTTTTGTTTCCAGACATCACACACCGATACCCACTTAGACGGACACAATTTGTTACCGGTGGCACAGGGATACCGCATCGCCGTCGCCCTATTCCTGTCCCCTGATTTTGATCATCTCCGCTTTGCGTCACTTGTGACTAGGGATTTCTTCTTTTTGTCTCATTGATGCTTTAGGTTCTCCCCCGCAGCCCCGTGCCACGAGTAACAACGACACCCATAGTTGCACCTCTTTCGGCGGTTTTCGCTTTTACGGTAACTCCCCCCCTTCCACATCCCCCGGACGGAGCACAGTTAGTCCCTTCCTTGGCACGGTCGCCCTGCCCTGGCCTTTAGGTTTTCACAGCCCTAATTGGATTTTGCCACTCCCGTCGTTCAGTTCAATTGTATGGGCACCCAGCCCTGCCGGTAGCGCTTTTGGCCCCAGCAAGGCCATAGACCGGCATCTCTTTTGGAGATCTCGGTACCGCCGGTTCAGCCTGGTCTACACCCTTTCCGCCCTCCATCAGCCACTGGTTACGCCCCTTCTTTTCCAGTTGTGAACCCCGACCGTTCTTGGGGCTTTTTAACAGTACCCCTTGGATTGTTGTAGATTCGTTTCCCCTAAGTCGGTCCGAGTTTTGTGCAGGATTTGTCGTCCTTCTTGCGCGTTGATTCGGTACAAGCTTCCTACACGGTCCTGCTTCCTATGCAACCGTGTGTCAGATAGGCAGTCCTTTTGTCTTCTCTTTTCTTTCCGCCCTCCTTACGCGCAGAATAAACTTGTGGCCCTTTATATCCCTTGCGTTCACTCTCTTAAAACAAAACACCCAAAATTCCATGCTAATAGCAAAATTTTTCCTTCCCGGGGGGACCCTGTTAGACCTCTCCTCCGAGTTACATCAGCTTTTCGAGGCTTTAATCTTTTTCCTCGCCCGATGAGCAATTCCCCCCCCGCTGCTAAAGAGCATCACTTCGGGCTAGCCCATCTGCTTGGTAAGAGTCATGCAGGGGGGCCTTCGTGACAATCCCCAGGATGAAACCCCCCGAGAGTCCCTCTCTCACCAATGCACGTGCCCCTTGCTTCTGCACGCTGCCTAGCCTCCCTCATTTTCTTCCGGCTTTTTTGGTTAATGGTAGAGCTTTGGTAATCCTTCCGTTTTCGTCGTTATATCCTCTCCTTTCCTTTCCCCTTTCAGGGCCTGTCTTGCTTTCCAGTTCCGATCCCCCCGAGTTCATTTGGGTCGACCAGATGGAAAGCGTAACCCCGAAAACGGGTAAGAACCTTTGGCCTCGGAGTTGTCTCCCCCTTGGAAATGGTTTTGCCAAGTGCCCGCGAACACAGCTGGTTTGTGGAAATTGAACCCCCCAGTTTTAAGCGTCGTTTCTGGTCCGGCTTTTCCCTCTTTTTGCTGTCTTCGCAAGAAAGCGACTTCCGCTGCAGAAAAATTGAGCGTTCCCTTTTGATTGTCTGGAAGAAAAACTCTTTGCAGGACTCAGCCCTGTCCAGACGTTCCAGAGGAAGAGTAGTGAGGAAAGTGGCCTGGTTTTGCGCCGAACACCCGATTTACTCGCCAGCGCGTGGGAGGGCGCCTTCCATCCCCCCACCCCACCCCCTTTCAGTCGTGCGAACTGCAAAGCTAAACATATATATTGTTTTGACTTGATGCTAAAACTATGCCAAACCGGAGCGTGATGATGAAAAACCCATTTTCCATCGGAACCCCACTGAAGCCTGGTAAAGCATATTATACCCAACTGTATTCTCTTCGTTCTCTGTGTGATTTTTTGATAGGCGATTGTACTTCTGAGAACACCCCCCAACAAGATCAGGTCAGCCCAGGAGGAAGAGCATGGTTCGTTCCTATTGCCATGACCAGCGGTTGCTTGACTTAGCAGTCTCTTACCCCATCCCATGCAGGAACTCCACTTGACAGGTGCAATTTTTTTTATACCTTTGCTTACTGGGGATTGGGGAGTCAGCATTGCGAACTGTTAATGAAGGAAGGAAGTCGGTTTGTTTTTTTTTGCCTTTTCGCGATATTTGCGATCCCCTTCCAGTGCAGCGCCCCTTGAATTGGTGAGGAGAGTCCCCCAACAGCTGAGCTTTTGTTTTTTTATTTACGTTATCCCGCTTTTGTAACTGTTGGACACCCGCTGTGTGAAGGGCAGAGATAGCACCGTTTCTTTCTATCTACCTGTAAACAATGAATGATTCTGCTTGAATGAATCTTTGCCCGTCAATTGGGGGGTTTGGGGGGGGGGGGGGGGGCGGGGGGGGGGGGTCGCGGGTGGGGTCGGCGGGCGGGGGGCGGGGGCGCGGGGCTTGCCGGGGCGGAGGCGGGTCGGGGGGCGGGTTTGGTCGTTGTGGGGGGGGGGGGGGGAGGGGGGGTGCGGTTTTTGGGGCGGGGCGGGGGGGTCGCTGTTGGTCCTCGGGTTGGCGGGCGCTGGGGGGCGGGGGGCCGGGGGGGGGGGGGGGGGGGGCGGCGGTGGGGTGGGGGGGGGGTGGGTGGGTCGATGCAGGGGGGGGGGTTGGTGGGGGTGGAGGGGGGGCTGGCGGGGGCGGGGGGGGCGGGGTCGTCGCCCGGCCGTGGAGGGGGGGGGGGGCGCCCGGCGGCGAGGGTCGGTGTTGGTGGGGGGGGGGGGGTGGACCCCCGGTTTAGGGAGGTGGGCGTAGCGCGTCAGAGTCGGGCGGTCTGCGGGCGAGGGTGGGGGTGGGGGGTGGGGCTCTGGGGGGGTTGGGGGGGGCGGGGGGCCGCGGGTGTTCGCCGGGGTGGTTGGGGGGGTTCGGAGGGGGGCGCTTGGGGGGGGGGGGGGGGGGGGGGGGGGACGCGTCGGCGGGCCGGGGTGGGGGGGTGGGGACCGGGGGGGGGGGGGGGGGGGGGGGCGCGGGGGGGGGTGGGTGGGGGTGCGGTGGGGGGGGGGGTGTGGGTGGCGCGCTGCGGGGCGGGGGTGGGTTGGCGGGGCGGGGTGGGGGGGGGGGGGTCGGGTTGGCGGGGGGGGGGCGGCGTGCGCCGGTTGGTTGGGGCGCGGGGGGGGGGGGGGGGGGTGTTGGGGGGGGGTCTGGGGGGTGGGCGTGGGGGCCGGGTAGTGTGGGGAATTTGGGGGGGGGGAGGACGGCTATGGGCGGGGGCGGGGGGCGGGGGAGGGGGTGGGGGCGGGGGGGGCGGGGGGCGTGGGGTCCGGCCCCGGGGGTTGGGGGGGTCCCGCCGGGGGGGGGGGCGGGGGGTGGGGGGGTGGGGATGGGCGGGGCGGGGGGGGGGGGGGTGGGGGACTGTGCGGGGGGGAGACGGGAGGGATGGGGGGGGTGGGGGTGTTGGGGGGCGGGCGTGCCGCCGGGTCGGAGGGGCGGGGGGTTGGGGGGGGGGGGGGGGGGGGTGGGGGGTATGTGGAGGTGGGCGGGGGACTGGGGGTTTTGGTTGTTGTCGGGGTGGGGGGGGGGGGGGCCGGGCGGTGGTGGTGGGGGTGGGGGGCGGGGGGCGTGGGGGGGTGGCGGGGCGCGGGGCGGGGGGGGGGGGGGCGGACATACGGCGTGTGGGGCGGGGGGTTGGCCCCCCCACGCGCCGGGGGGGGTTGGGGTGGGGTTTGGGGTGAGCGGGCGGGGGGGGTGGGGTTGGTGGTTGTCCCGGGGGGTGTGCTCTGGGGGGGCGGGGGGGCGGGCGGGGGGGGGTGGGCGTTGTGGGGGGGAGTGCGTGCCGGGGGGGTTGGCGCGGGCGGGGGATGCGTGTGGGAGGCGCGGGGGGGCTTTTGGCCGGGGAGGGGAGGGGGTTTGTGTGGGGGTTGGCGGGGTGGGGGGGAGGGGGGGGGGGGGGGTAGGGGGGGGTTGGGGGGGGTGGCGCGGGCGAGGGGGGTGGTGGGGCGTCGGTAGAAGGGGTGGGCGGGTTGGGTTTTGGGGGGGGGGTGGGGTGGTTGGGGGGGGGTTGGTGTCGGGGGGGGGTTGGGGGGTGGGGTGGGTGGGGTGGGGGCGTGGGTGGGGGGGTTGGGTGCGGGTGGGGTTTGGGCGGGTGGGGGCGGTTTTTGGGGGGTGGCGGGGGGGGTTTGGGGGGGGGTTTGTGGGTTTTTTTTCCTGGCGGTGGTTTTTTTTTGTTGTTTTTTAGTTGTTCAGGGGGGGAGGGTGTTTTTGGGGGGGAGGGGGTTGGGTTGGGTTTTGGGGGGGGGGCGGGAGGGGGGGGTTGGGGTTTGGGGGGGGGGGGTGTGTTTTTGGGTTCCTGGGGGGGGGGGGGTTGGTGTTTCTTTGGTTGGGGGTTTTGTGGGGTGGGGAGGGGTTATTGTTGGGTGGGGTGGGCGTTTTTTTTTGGGGGGGGGGGGGGGGGGTGGGGGGGTGGTTGGGGGGTGGGGGGGGGGTCGGGGGTGGGGTGGGGTGGGGGGGGGGGGGTTGTCGGGTGGGGGGAGGGTTGGGGTTTTTGTGGTGGGGGGGTGTTGGGGGTTTGGGTGGGTGTGTGCGGGGTGGGGGGGGTTTGTTGTTTGTTGGGGGGAGTTGGGGGTTGGGTTTTGGGGTTTGGGATGGTTTTGTGGGGGCTTGTGGGGGGTTTGGTGGTTTTTGTTGGGGGGGGGGCGGGTGGTGGGGGTTTTTAGGGGGGGGGGGTGGTTGGTTGGGGGGGGTTTTGGGGGGGTGTTGGGAGTTTTGGTTCGGGTTTGTGGGGGGGGGGTTGGCGTAGGGGTGGGGGGGGGGGGGGGGAGTGTGGGTTGGGGGGGGGGTTGGGGGGGGGGTTTTGGGGGTGGGGGGTCTTTTGGTTGGGGGGGGGGGGGGGGGTTTGTTTGGGGTTGTGGGCGGGGGGTGGGTCTGGGGGGGGGGGGGGGTTTTGGGGGGGGGGGGGTTTTGGTTTGGGGGGGAGGGTTTTGTTTGGGTTCGGGGGCGGGGGGGGGGGGGGTGGCGGGGGGGGGCAGCGGGGGGGTAGGGGGGCGGGCGTGGGGCGGGGTGGGTGCTTGGGGCGTGGTGGGGGGGGAGGGCGGGGCGGCGGCTCCGAGGGGGGCGGGGGGGCGGTGGGCGGGTTCGCTGGGTGGGCGGGGGGGGAGTGGCGGGCGGTGGGGTGGGTGGTAGTTTTGTGGGGGGGGGGGGGACGACGGGCACGTCGGTTTGTTGGGGGGGTTTTGTGTGGGGGGGGGGGGGGGGGGGGGGGTTTGGGGGGGGGTGAGGGTTGTGGGGGGAGGGGGGGGGGGGGGGTTTGGGGGAGGGTTTCTAGGGGGGGGGTGTGAGCTGTGGGGTTTTGGGTATTGGGGGGGGGGGGTGGTGGGTGTAGTGCTTTGTTGGGGGGTGGTGTTTGGTGGGGGGGGTCTGGGGTTTTTGGGGGGGGGGGCGTGGTTGGGTTCGGGGGGGTTTTGGTTCTGGTGTGGGGGGGGGGTTTTGGTTGTTGGGGGGGTTGGGTGGGGGGGGTTCTTGGGGGGGGGGGGGGTTGGGGGGGGGTGGGTGTTGGGGGGTGGGGGGTTGTGTGGGGGGGGGGGGGGGGGGGGGGGGGGGGGGTGGCTGGGGGGTGGGTGTTTGGGGGGGGGGGGGGTTTGTGGGGGGGGGGGTTGGTTTGGGGGGGGTGTTGGGGTCGGGGTGGTTGTGGGGGGGTGTTTATTTTGGGTGTGGGGGGGGGGTTTTTGGGGGGTGGGTTTTTGTGGGGGTCTGGGGGGGTGGGGTTTTGGGTGGTTGGTGGTGGTGGTTTTGGTGGGGTGGGTTTTTGTTTTTTGTGGTGGGGGGTTGTGTGGGTTTGAAACGGGGTGCTTTTCGTCGTCTTGTCCCCAACTTTTTTTTTTCGCAGTTGGTTGCCGTTACTTCCGCCTTAAATTCTGTCGGCGAAGCCTGTTCCTGGTGTTCCCCAATCGTGAATATGGTCGAGGGGCCTGTTACCCATTGAGTACCCCGGTTTTAGATGTCGGGTACGCCGACAACCCCCCACCCCGCAACGTTAAGCTCTGGCCCCTAAGCTGCCTTTCCCCCCCCTCGCACAATTTTTTCCCCCGTTTTTACCGGTCTGCCCCGGCATCCTTCTCCAATCGCCCCTTGTTGCATCCAGGACCATTTCCCCCCGGCCCCTTCTGCAACGCTGGGATCTTTCGCTTCCGCCCGTTACGCCGGTTTTTGCCTCACGCGTCGCTCCCTGACCCCTCTCCCCCTCTCCCGCTTTAATGTTGCGCCGTTCTACCCCCCCCCCAAAATGCTTATCAAGCTGTCTCCCGAACTCCCCTGGTCCACTTCGCGTACGGATCCGCCCCTCCCACTGGAATCCCCCTTCCTTTCCGAGGTTTTCTTTGTAGTTCCTTATACTTCCCCTCACCCCCAGACCCCCTCCTTCCCCCCGGGACCCACTCAAGGTTCCCCCCCCAGGAAGTTAATCGCTTTCCCTTCCACTGAGTGCACCTCATGTCATTCGACCCTTGATCGAAATTGCTCCCCCCACCTTTGACGCACGCTTTCTTACCAGGACCTTTTTTTTAAGGTTATGTTTGTTACCCGCTCACGTTTTACGTGCCCACCCCCCATTGAAAAGGTGATTTCCCCCTTAGTCCGATTTCTTTCTTGAAATTTATGCTTATGCGCAAGTTCGGATCTTGGAGTGACCCCGCCCCTCTTTCACGTTTTTGGGTAACTTCCCCCGTAAGACCCTGTTCGCCACATATTTCCAATGCTATCTCTTTTCCTGTTTTTTTGTTGGTCTTCTAGATTGAATATGGTCTGTCACTGAAGGTGTCTTGCCAAGTACCCCCCACTCCCTTTCTCGATTGATTGTTCAATCCCTCCTTACCGACCTGTTCGGCAGAATTCCTCCCCTTGGCCATACACATCAAATCGTCCCAGTTTTGGCCCTTCCCTTTTTAATGTTGCCCGACACAGGGCGCGTTCAAAGCCCCTACTCCTTAACACCTGCCGGTAATCCCTCCCCTTTCCCCCCCCGTCTTTCAGCGGGTGGGACGCCACTCTCCCTATCAAGTCCTTCCGTATCCGGCTTCTGAGCCCCTGTTAAGGGAAGATCCTTGAACATTCCCTTTGGAAATGATGTTCTTAATTGGTCCTGCTTTTTTTTGTTTCTTTTTTTTCCCCATTTCACTTTGCAGGAGTGTTAAGTATTTTCTGATTTTTTTCTTACCCCCTGCCCGCTCCAACCCCCCACCCCCCCCCCCCCCACACCAACCGGTTTGAGAGTTCGCTACAGCCTGGCTAACACCCTTTTTTTACCCGACCATTTAGGCAAAATCCCCCCCCCACTTTCCCCCTTTTAGCCTTTGGAGCTTTCAATTTGAGTTTCTTCGCGTCCGGACAACCCCAGATAGTGGGGGCCGCCTTGTATCTCCCCGATATACCCCCTGAGGTTCTCCCTTCCTTGGTTCAGGTGATTCACACAAGTCCTTCTTTCCCCCTCTTTCTCCCCGGGGCCTTACCGTGAGCACTGTTGATGTTTTTCCATGTAATTCCGCCTGCTATTCTTTTCCCGTATTTCATTGATGTTTTTTTTTTGCGGCGTTCACCAGGACTATCGGTTCTGGCCCCAATCTTGTCGGAAACCCCGCCGTTAATATCAAGCCGGTTTTCACCACCGCGTTGGCTCCCCTCATCCTGGGAATTGAAGGCCCTTAATTCACTCCACTTTTGCGACAAACCCCCCGTTTGCACACATGCTCCGGGACATACTCCCATTTTCTTCCAACATATTTCATTCAATTACGCCTCCTTCTTTTTTTTACCCAAACCGATCCTCCAGAAATTGGGCGCTTAGTGTCACCACCCCCCCCCCCCCCCCCCCCCCCCCCCCCCCCCCCCCCCCCCCCCCCCCCCCCCCCCCCCCCCCCCCCCCCCCCCCCCCCCCCCCCCCCCCCCCCCCCCCCCCCCCCCCCCCCCCCCCCCCCCCCCCCCCCCCCCCCCCCCCCTCGAGTACAACCTGTTTCCCAAAGGTTTCATTGCTTACGTCGAATCGGCGGCTCAGCGTGTTCGGGTCGCAATGCGGTGATTGCCCAGATTTCGGTTTGCCGCTGTCTTGATCTACCTCCCACCCCCCTTTCGCGCCTTTACTGATGAACAGCTTCTTCATGGATTCACACATAAAATTGACCGTTTTTTTTTTACCGCTCACTTTGTCCCCTCCCCTTGAATTCATGATTTGTAGTGGTCTCTCTTTACCTTCCCTCCCTTTGGCCTTTGCCTATGCCGCCATTTTTTTCTTGTGCTTTTCTGATCTTGTATCCCTCTCCGACTCTTGTCCTCCCCTGGACACCTCTACCGATCAAGAATCTTTTTCTCATATGGCTGTGCCCTTTCTTCTTTCGTTTACCCCTTTTTTTTTTCAGTCCTCCCGCTTGCCTTTTAGTTTTGGACTATCCACCCGTTGATGTGGCAGAGTGTCTGGACTCACGACCGGCGCTTTGGGGATGGTCGGGCACGTCCCTGAACCACCCCCGTCGTCTCCCTATAGTGTTCGGGACCATTTCGTCCGCCCGCCTACATATCGTCCCCCCCCCGCCCATCCCCCTGAAGATGGAAGTCCCCCTGCCCAATGGACCCCCGTGACTTCCTTTCGTTGTAGACCCACTCCCAATGTTCCCCCCCCTTCCCCTCTCTCCCCCCCTTCTAAGGCTGGCCGTCTGCTTCTTCGAAGACGCTCTTCCCTCCTTTATCAAGACCGCTTTTCTGTTTGATCCTTCCCACGTCAACAGTCTTTTTTCCTTGCGGTTTCAACAACCTGTGGCAGTTTTGCCAGAAGCTTTTCTGTTCTTTTCATTTTCCCATCTGGCGAAAAATTTTTCCCGTGTTATTTTTTTCTCCGCCCCGACACTTCGGGAAATGAAACCCCTGATCTATGCGGCAGAACCTCTTTATTTGTAGTCTTAATCCCCTCTCCCCCACCCCCACCCTCGACCTTTGTGCCATGACGGCGCGATTCCTGCGGGCCCCCTAGGCAACGGCCGTGGCTTTTATCTTTTTTCCGCGCGTGGTATACTTTTATTAAGTCGGAACCTTCATGCATTTCCCCCACTATTTGGTGCTAAGAGACGAAAAAAGTTCCCCCCCCACTGATAGCGGCTGCGTCAGCGCCCCACCTCCCCACTTCTACCATCGCGCTCTTGATTGCCTTTTTTCTTTTTTTTCGGCTACCCATTTTCCCGTCCCATTGTGGTTCCTATTACATGACCCGGCGTTTTCAGCCTTAGTGTCCTCCAAGGCTCTCACTGCAAACAATTTCATTGTCCTAGGACTGATCGGGTTACAGGTCTGGCCCTCTTCCCGATTTCCCCCTTCTGACCACGTTGATCGATCAGCCCTCCTGTCCCCTTATTTCTTTTTCTGTTTGAGATATCCGAGAACCCTTCCCTCGCCCCGCTCTTTCAAACGTCTGCACGCGTCCCCGATTGCCTCGAATTTCTACAAGCCCACCGCTTAATTTTTCATCTCATTTTTTAGAGTTTATGTGGAAAAAACTTTTCCCCCGCCTTATTTCCCCCATGCTGTTTCTTTGATGGCGATTGACTCCCCCCACCTTACATCTTTCCTCGGCGGGGCAGATTTCCCCTCTTCCCTTATATTTTGCAAGTGATATGGCTGATTACTCTATCCCCTCCCTTTCTGTTTGACATCCCCCTTGACCTCCCTCCCTTTTGCGTTGTTTCCAAACTTTCCCCCCGTCGGCTTTCCCCACCTCTGCGTTTTTAAGGCGCCGTTCAGTCATTTAACGTGGCCTCATTCCGTTTTGCCTTTCAGTTGACTTTTTGCCTTGTTCTTTCCCCTGCGAAACCGGCCGCCTACACCGCATAGGCCAAGTCCACTTTACCCGTCCCCGCCCCTCTTCGGGCTCAGAACCTCCCTCCACTCACCCGGCACTCGTGTCCTCCGGACTCAGCCATCACCGAGGCAGGACTCTTCTGTACTCTCTTATGGGGTTTGCAGCTGACATTACCCAGCGTCCGCGAAGTTTTTCAGGGAGTGTTTTTTCTTCTGGCCCTGCTCCTACCCGACATTTTTGCACAGCTTTCGTCTTGAGCCTCGGCATGAAACCGTTTTTTTTGGACCAAAGGTGATTTCCAACTTACCGCCTTTGCCGTACGAGCCAGAAAAGCTTCTTATTTTTTTAGGATTTAGCCGCGTCTTTGCTTCACCCCCGGCAAGCCCTCCCTCATCCCCCCTCCTTTCCTGCTGCGTTGGCCGACACAGTGTCCGCGCCGAATTTCTTTTCATCCCCACTTTCCCCCACCCCCTACTTGACACATATTTCAAAGATTCCCATTCACTGTGGTTCTTTCTTCCCGCATCGCCCCTCTCCAGTAGTTTTTTGTTGTTGTGAGAGAGATTTTGACCACCTGTGGCCATCATGCAACCTTTTGACAATAGGTGTTTTTGTTGGAAACGCGGTAGAACTTCCATTTTCTGCTCGCCATTGTTCGGCGCCGTGCCTTCGACTTTTCTTATGAGAGGTAGCGTTTTTTTGCCTTGACGGCAGAGCGTCCCCTAACATCGACGATACTCCCTGCACGTTAATACGTTTTACTTTCTCCTTCACGGCGGACTGCTTGCCATCACTTTTTTTTCCTGACCCCCGTTGATGTCCACTGGGCTTCACGTCCGAGTGTTAAATTTTTGTCTTCTGGGCCGGACCTCCCTGAACACTATCCACCCCCCCAATTAGGAGTCAATAATTGAACGTAAGAGAAAGGCCCACCCCCCCCCCTCTCCCCCCCTCTCCCCCCCCCCCTCCCCCCCCCCCCCCCCCCCCCCCCCCCCCCCCCCCCCCCCCCCCCCCCCCCCCCCCCCCCCTCCCCCCCCCCCCCCCCCCCCCACCCCCCCCCCCCCCCCCCCCCCCCCCCCCCCCCCCCCCCCCCCCCCCCCCCCCCCCCCCCCCCTCCCCCCCCCCCCCCCCCCCCTCCCCCCCCCCCCCCCCCCCCCCCCCCCCCCCCCCCCCCCCCCCCCCCCCCCCCCCCCCCCCCTTCCCCCCCCCCCCCCCCCCCCCCCCCCCCCCCCCCCCCCCCCCCTCCCCCCCCCCCCCCCCCCCCCCCCCCCCCCCCCCCCCCCCCCCCCCCCCCCCCCCCCCCCCCCCCTCGCGGCGGAAGCCATGCTTCCTTCTTCTGATGTGCTTTTCCCTGGTGCTGGGATAGTGCGTGTGCTTTTTCTTGAGTGCCCCTGGCTGGGTGTGTTTCACCTTTGACGCTTGTTGTGGAGTCTTCCTGTTGGCGAGGCAAGCGGCCACCATCCCCCCTCCGTCTCAAAGGATAGCCTTAATTGCACTTCGCCCTTCCCTTCTTTATGTTGCACATGGACGTGGCTTGCACTCCTCGGTAGGGCATTGATTTCAACACACATCCCCCCTCTGGGAGCGGGTTCCACGCAAGCCCTTCCTTCCGGTCATCTCGTCTTAGAGATTAGGGCCCGCGCGTGTGCAAGATTGAATGGGTATAAACAGCGCCCATACAACAGTCCGCCATGTTTACGGAAGGCGGTGGTACAGCTTTGGTCCCCCTTCCAAAGATGTTTTCCTCAAAGTAAGCCGATTTTGAGGGTTGTCTTCGCGTTCCCCACCCGGTCGCGGAAGCGTTGTGCCGATCGGGTTTTGAGGATTTGTCTCTGAGATCTCCTCAGGATAATAGGGGCGCGGCTCGCTCAAGTTTTTCATAGCGCGCAGAATGCTGATTCCTTTTTTTTTTCGTCCGCAGGCCGAGCCTGCCTCCCTTTTTTAAGTGAGAGTCAACTTGCTTTCCCAACAGTGCCCCGGCTAACCGACAGGGGGCGGAATTCCCTCAAAAGAAGGAGACTTCCCTCCGT
>Ga0179593_1295655_pt1 | contig 15403 bp, 13 predicted proteins | sample CZODoug2_1_08_16_FD_185931 | JGI IMG/M metagenome (GOLD analysis project Ga0179593, IMG submission 185931) | Vadose zone soil fungal communities from Angelo Coast Range Reserve, California, USA - CZODoug2_1_08_16fungal (PacBio error correction) | ecosystem: Environmental > Terrestrial > Soil >... | reverse complement strand
GGATTTTTCCACTGCGCCCCTGACCTGTAGTGATTGCTTCTTCTTCTGAGAGTTCTAGGTTTCCCTCCGAGTGCCTTTGAATTACCATCCTCTCTCCCTTCTTTCTTCCTTTTAGTCTTTAGGAATCGATCGCTTTAGATTATCCCCCCCTTTGATTTTTAGCGCCTCCGAGAAAAGAGGAGTCCCTTATCGGTTTCCTTCTAATCTCGAGGAAGACCCCCCTTTCCCCCTTACCTTATTTTCTGAGATTTAAGAGTTCTCTTTCCCCCCCTTTGTAAAGGGGTATCCCTACGAAGATAAAAGGATGGAATTCCTAGGTTTCTATTTTTCGTTAGCCCATTTTCCCCCTCGGGTGAGTGTACCCCATATCCCCCAGACGCACCCACTTTAAATCACTCCTTGTTTGTCTGAGCATCGTCCGAGATTGAGGGGCCCCCTCCCCTCTACAAAGGGACGCCCCAAACACTCCAATTCCGGCCCTTTGCGAATTGGTCTTACCTTACTGTCCCAAAGAGTCTTCCCTCTTTCCCCCCTCGGTGTTTACGGTAGCCTAGTATCTCTTTTCCGACGACCCCGACTTTCGTGAGGACCTATCACTCTGTTTTGCGTTCCCCGGTCGTCTTCTTCTCAAACACTGCTTTTTCCTTGACCTCATGAAGATCGTACCCGACCCTTTTCTCACGCCTTACCCTACGTTCCGCGAGGTTTTTTTTTTTTCAATTTTCCTCAGGTTCCCCCAAATCGTGCCTGCCCCCCTGGTCCGGCCCCAAGATCTGTGCCCCCCTCCGCTTACGCTGCGCATCCGTCCACTTGAACGGTCTTTTTTTTTTTTTTGATTCCAAAGGTTCTTTTTTTCCTGCAGCATTTGTTTTCACTGCTCTGACCTTTGAAACTGAAATTGAGTTCTTTTTGATTCCACAGACCTTGGTTCCGAGTTTTGCCTCCTTCCGGCTGGTCAGGTTTGTTGACTTCGACACTTCCCCCACTTTCCCTAACTGACGACTCAGAGGACCTCCCTTCGATGACGTACTGGGCTATTCTTGTTTTTTTCCCCCCCTTCCCTTCGAGATCCTCCCCCCCCTCCTTTTTTTTCTTTTAGACTCTCGCACGCATTCCGCTCAGCCTCATATCCTTTCTGTCGCTGACCTGGCCCGACCCCCCCTACACAGTTCTCCCACCCAAAGCGTGGCTAAGGTTTTCCCCCGGACTATTTCTGCTACGCCAGAATAGATGCAATTACCTTTACAAGTTTCTTTCCCCGACGCCCGTTCCGTCTTACTCCGCCTGGGATGAGTACTTCGGAGGATCCCGAGTCTCTTCTTTATCCTCTCCTGAATGTTGCTCTATCATCTAGTTTTTGAATTCAGTACCCATCGGTTCCCCCGTCTTCCTTTCGTTTCACTTCCCGGTTTTTTGCCTTTTTGCCTGCTCAGGGAAGTGGTTCTCGCCGAATGTACCTTCTCTTCCGGTCAAGTCTTTTGATGCTTAGTTCGCCCTTTCTTTTTCGAGAAGTTGATGGGCTGGAAAGTGTACTGCGAAATCCCTCCCCCCTTTTTCTGGACGACCTCCTCTTCGAGCCGCCTCCTCCGTTTTCTTCTCGTACTCGCTTTAAGAATGACCGACCTCAGTGGCAAACGTATAAAGAGGCCAATTCCCTTCCCCCCCCTGGCTTAGAGATCGACTTGTTCCTCTTCTTTTCGTCTTCCTCTACTGAGACGCTCTCTATCACATCCTATGCCGTCTTTTTGGAAGGGAGGCGTTCTCTTGAAACATGCGCCCTTTCTTACTTAGAAGAGCGTTCCGAAGGCTCCGGTCCGTGACTCCGTTTTTTTTCGCGTCATCCTGATCGAACAGAGAAGCGCAGTTTTTTCTTTGAGCCTATTCTCTCAATAATCTTGGCGCTTCTTCCCTTAATGACAATCGGAACAGGCTAGTGGATTTTTCTTCTCTCCACACTTCGTTTTTTTTTGAATCGCGTCCCGCAGATAGAGAGGAGAAGCCGTCATGTTTTTTTCCCCCTCTATTCTGATGCTTTTCTTTCCTTTTTTGTGTTTTCGCAGGATCAGTTAAGCTTCGTTTCCGATTTTAGCGCTTTTCCCTCTCTTTTTTCCCCATGGAAAGATAGCCCTTTTTTTGGTCTATTCCCCCCCTTAGTATTACTAGGGACTTCCCTCTCTTCTCCCCCGTCTCACGCGTTCCTTTTTTTCGCGTTGAAACTGAGCCTTTTCCCCCCCTGGCGCCGTTCTATTCCTTGGGCCATTTTCTATCTATGTGAGTCACGCCGTTCCCCTCCCTTGTAGTTCTTGATTATGCTGTTTGTTCTTGCTGATACTAGAACCCGCATTCTCCCCCCGCCTCTCGAGTTTTTGAAGGCTCGTCTCGTTCACTCCGTTGACTCCCGACCTGAAATCCCTGAGTATGAGAGACGTGGGAAGCCCTAGTTTTCGAGGCTGTTTTTCTTTCTCCTTTGGCCACTTCAGGTAATGAATATCTCGCTTTCCTTTTACTTTCTTCCTCCGGTCCTCTTCTTCTCCGGCCAGCATCCCCTTGATATGCGCTTCCCCCCCGGCATTCATCCTGAGAAGGCGGGAGGGGGTGTTTTGCCTCTCTCGTTTCCCTCTTTGAATGGACTTCTAATGCGCTCTCCAGCTTTCCGGAAACATTAAATGTACGATTCCTTATTTTCCACTCCTGAACCCTCCTCCTTTTTTAATTTGCCTACCTCGCCCTCGTTCGCTCCCCCGATGCCATACAGATTGTCCCCCTCTCGGTTTCCTTCTCGAAGATAACCGGATATTACCTTTCCCCCCTTATTTGGAGGTAGACCTTGTATGTTGATCTTCCGCAGCGCTTCCCCTTCCCCCCTATGGTTTTTTCTAACCCCTCCATTCAACTTTTGTCTGTTTTTTCGAAGACCCCAGGGAGGGTATGCGCGGAGAAATCCGCGTCTCCTTTTTGAAAAATCTAAAGGAATGTAGAGCTTCTTTCCGCTGATCTTCTTTTCTCATATATCCTCTTTTCCCCCCTGAATCCGAAAGAATATCAGTTTGTATATCTTTTTGGTAGTAATCGTTGGGATAGTGTTATTCGTCCAGCGAGTTCTCCTTTGACATTTCCCCTTTTTCCCCTGTCGTGGTCCCCCTGCCCCGTTCATGAAACGAGTGTCTCTTCCAGTTTCCGTATTTCAGTTGCAACACTCCCCCATTCGTCTTCTTCGTCGAGAAGTATTTCCTTTGGATTCCTTTTCAGATTTTGAAAGCTTTTTGAGTGTCGTTGTTCCTCTTCCCAGGGTATCTCCTAGCGGTTTCGTTGTTCATAGACGTCCCCCCACTCCCTTCTGATCTATTGAATGAGTGGAGGTCCGTTAGGACGATTTCCTTTCAGGTCTCTCTTCCCCCCGTACTTTCTGATCCCCACTTCTCACATACTCTTTCCGAACAGGTCCTTTCCCTGACTGACCATCCGAGTAGAATGGTCTTTAGTATTTTCTGAGCCCTGCGGGAAGTTTTGTCCCCCTGTTTCCAGGGACGCGTAGTACTCCCGCCCCGTTCTGGCGCGTCCGGTTTAGTCTTTTCTTTCTAGGACTTTTTTTCTCTTGTGGCGTTTACCCCTCATCTCTGGAAGATATATATCTGTTAATAAGACTTGTGTTGTTGACGATCGTTCTACTCATATTAGTCTCCCCCCGCGTTCCCCCTAAGGAGACCCCCCTTCCCACCGCTTTCCCTTCCCCTCCTACCGAACATCGCTTTAGCCGGAAATCCACCGTCTTTTTTCCCGTCCCCCTTCTTTGCAAATCCGGTGGAAGTTCTTTGACCGTTTCCCTAATCTCTTCGTAGTGACGAACCTTTCCTGTTTCCAACCCCTAGTCTTTGCCGATTGATTCCGTAAAAATAGATGTGTCGAATTCCCCTTTTCATCGATCCTCCGAAGAACCCTTTCCCCCAGATAAAGAGTGGGTTACTGTCTTTCTTCAGTTCTACCCCTTCCTCCCCCTCATCTGCATCCCTTGGAACAGTCTCCTAACCGTAGGTGCCATTTCGCTTTCCCCGGAGCCCAAGGACATGCATATTGCTTGCCGATCCCCTCAAAAGGTTGATGTTTTTTCTCCCATCCGGTCCTTTCTTTCAATGGACAATCATACACCTCCCCATTCATTTGCTTTTGGTCCACATCCCCCTTGTTCCCTTTGCCGTGTTTTCGCTATCTCTCTTGGAAAGGATTTCTGCCTCCGTCCCTTCTTTACTCGGAGACCAGTCCTCTATAGGCGCAACACTCCCTCTTCCTTCCTGGCCTCTTTTTCCAGACTGATATCCCCCAGTCCCTTCTATATGAAGAGGTGAGATATTTCTTTATTTTTCCCTCTCGCTTTCTGTCCCTTTCCCGTTTTTCCGAAACCTCACAAGTTTCTATTGCACCCCAGTGGCGCGGATATCACTCTTTTCCCTCATCTCACTACCTATTGCCTTTCTTCCTATCCCTTTAGCCCCTCCCCTACTGACCTCCCCTAAGAATGTTTCTGGCCGTCGAGTCTTTCACCTAGTTTCAGATGCGAGATGCCCAGATGAACGGATCTATAACCCCTCGGCTCTTCCCTTCTGATTCCCCTTTTTCTTTCATTCTCTCCTTTCCCTTTTCACTCAATGAATGCTTTCCCTTCTTGGGAAGGGGCTGAGGTCCGCATTGTTTCAAGTCTCTTCCCCTTTCAGCTTAGCCGCCCGCATTCTGCTGAGATTGATGGATTTTCCCCGTGTACGCGCCTCCTTCCTGCGTTATGGACAATCCTCGTTTGCAAGGCCGTAGTTCCTTTTTGATAGTATTCTCGACGATAATCCATGTCCTTCCTGGGGAACGTTCTTCACATTCGTCCTTCCTTCCTCTGAAATAGCGTCTTTGTTTTTTTTTCGTACCTGTTGGAATTACCTTGCTTTATTCTCTGTACCCATTTTTCTAGAACCTTCCCCCCCTAATCTTCCCTGAATGTGAGGTTCACGGGAGGAGTCTCCATTGCAGAACGGCTGACTAGGGTTCCCCCCTCGTACTCGGAAGCGCCTCTCACCCTTTTTTGTAGAGCTATTGACTTCTTCCCCCCTAGGTACGTCTCCCCCTCTTTTCCTCGTCGCGAATTTCGACGGTCGCAGTAGGTTCCCGTCCGTCCTACTGAAAAGTCAGACTTTCTATTTTGCCCAAAACCTTTGAGGGAGTGTCGCGACTTCCCTTCGCAGCGGTCCGCTTTTCTTCCTGGCGACCCCCTTATGGACACGAATCTCTTCCAATTCCTACTTGGGTTGAGAGTTCGAGAGGAGCCTCGGACGTAGCAGCGTCTTCCTGCCGCTATTCTCTTTTCAGCCGGATAACCTGACTTTTTCCCCGTTGGCGGCTACGATTAAAATATGATTTTAACTCTTTTTGCCGGATGGCCTTTACGGCGGACTGAGTCGTTTATTGACCTCTTTCATTCTCCTTCTCCCTGTTTCCCTTTTCTATCGAGAGATCTCCTCTCCTTCCCGTCTCTTCGAAGCCTCAGTACAGGGGAAACAGCTTCGTTTTGAGCCTTCTTCTTTTTTCTCAATGGTGTCCTCCGCCTCTACTCGCCCAACTTTTCTAGAATGTAAGAGTAGGTTTCCAAGGTCGTAAGACCCTTCTTTTCCCACATCGGTCTTCCACAATGCGGAGCTAGACTGCCTTTTTTTTTTTTTTTTCCCATTCGGCTCTGGCCCCTCCGTTTTGGGCCCATCCGTCGGTCATGCTTCTGCTTCAGAGATGATCTCCAGTCAGCCCCTCCCCTTCCTTGATTTCCGACAGACGCAGCGATATGCTTCCCCCAGCCTCGTCTAGACTTAAGTCGGGAGTTATTTTCTTCGTCGGGTTCCCCCTCTGTTCAGCTACTTTCATTTTCTTTTCAAAAGAGCGTCAAAAATTTTTCCCCCCCCCTGCTTCTCTGCCTACGACTACGAACAGCCGATTTCTTTAATCCTCCAGAGGTTATAGAGCAGATCTCCCTTCCCTTCTTTCCGACCTCCGTTTTTCCCCCTCCTTTGCCACTGGCGGGCGGATCTGCCGACCTTATTTTGTGGGCGCAATTGTTACTGAAGGTCTCCGTCCTATTCTTCCCCTCTTTCTTGTTCCGATAACTTGTCCTTGTCACTGTTCTCATAGCCAAAAATTGTGTTTGTGGTAGTTCTGGGTGTGGTAGGTTTTGGTGTCCCCCTGTACGCCCCTTTGACCCGACACGAGGGTTGATTTTTGTCCCCAACCCTGGAAAGCACCCTTCTTTCTTTTTCTCTTTTCTTTATCTGGTTCTGGATGCTCCTTTACAGTAGTGTCTGATGGAATACGCTCTCAGTTTTTCGACTAAAGTTCTGTAGACTCGGGTCTGCCTGATAGATATTAGACAACTAGCCCCCCGTCCCTCGCATGGTCCCTTTCACATTTACAACACCTCTTTTCTTTTTTCCCACGAGGAGAAGGGGAAGGTTTCACCCAGTCAGTGAGCTTAGAGTCCCTGGATGGCTGACTCCACTTAAAATTTGGAGTTGAGTAACTTCTAGCGCTGCAGGGCCGTCTTTCTTCTTTCTATCCCCTCTAAATTGAACTTGAGGGAAGTCCCGGTTAGCTTCAGGTATGGGTGAACCGTTTTGAACCTGCCATACGAGTTTTTCTCCCTTTTCTCCCGTCGTTACTCCTCTGAAGGAGCACTTCTCCCCCCCCAGCTTTTTTTTATCCTCCTCTTCCAGCATAGAGCCACCCCTAGTCTACGTTAAACGATTTTCCATTTCACTCCAGAAGGTCCCCCTCTTTGAGGACTCATGCTTTCAGAGGGAAAGGTGTTAAGGTTCCCCCCTGTATACGACCTACTCGCCCTCGGACTTTCCAGCTGTGGTCCTTTTTTTCTTGAAGTAGGACCAGGTATTAGGGGTGGCTTTCTCCTATAGACAGGGGTTGGGGACCCCTTTATTTTTTCATTTTTTTTACGTTTTTTGTGAGAGCATCTACGTTCTCTTTTCTGGATCCCTCACAACGCGAAAGCATGGTACTTCCCCCCCCCCCTTCTTTCCCCCCTCCGAGTTTTGTACCGCCCCCTCCGGGTCTGCAAGTACGGTATTCCCGTTTCCCTTACCAAGTCAGTCCCCCGCTTTCCCCGCCTGCTGGCACCACCTCCTTTTGAATCCTACCTTTCCTCGAGGTTTTTTTCGAAAACTGTCTGAATTGTCCCTTTTTTCTATTCTCTCTTTCCACAAATCTATGTGGGTAGAATTTATCATGTAAGTCGACGAGTTTCCCTAAGCAACGACAAGACTCTCGAGTGGGTTAAGTAGGAAGAGGAAATTTTTAACATTTTCACTTTTCCTCCTGGCCCTTCCCCCCACGAAACGGCTGCACACCCTTCTTTCCCAAACGTAGAATAAGCGAAGGCATTCTTTTTCCCCTCAAGTTAGTCTTCCCTTCATCCCACCCCTTTTGTCCCCTTCTGTCCCTTGAATATTCACTCCTCTTCGCTGTTTTCCCCCCCATCCCTTTGTAACCGACTCTGGAAATGACCTTCCCTCCCTTTCTTCTTTTCGTCCTAGCTCCCCCTAGCGACCCCCGACTCTGAGTTTTAGGATCAAAAATTCGGCCCCTCGTTTTTGAAAAACGGGAGGAGCCTCTCAGAACCCTCATTGGATCTTGCCAGAATCGGCTAACTTTCCTTTTTGTCTTGATTTCAGTGTCATAGAGTCTGTCGCGTCTAGAGCTGTTTCGACACTCCAATTTCTATGCCCCCCACGTGGTTCCCTCTTTCGAATAAAAGACCCTTCAGCCACTGACTCTCTGATTACATTCCCTACTCTTAGTCCACTCTAAGTAGGAATTCCTAAACTGTTTCTTTTTCTTCTTTTGAGCTCCACAGCGTATGCCACCCATCTTGATAGTTCCTCCTTGTTTCCCACCCCCGAGTGGAATCAGTCACATGATTCGTTCAAGTTATATATTACGGAAGTTTCGGCTTTGGACTGGTTGAAGAATAGGTAGTGGCCTTCACTTCAATTTCCCGTCTTTATGTTTTCGAGTCTATTGGCCTAGACCCGGACTTGGAGTATTTCTTGCTTTTTTTTCATTACTAATACTTCGTCCTTTTCAGTTCCCCTAATCTGATGAGAGAGGCTGTCTTCCCCTTCCCTTATCTTCTTCCCCTGAGATTCCTCTCCTCAGTGGTCCCCCCGTACCCTTCCAAGCGCCGACAATCTAGTTCCCCAACAGAGTTTCGAGCGTTATGAATCTGGTGATCTCGATTTCCTTAGCTTGAGACCCCTTTCAGAAATAATTACACTTCTTCTGTGCTTGCGGTTAGTTTCGACCCCCATCCCCTTTGCGCCAGCGTTCTTTGATGAAGACCTGGGTTTCCCCTTAATTGAAGGCCGTCCTTTTTTTTTTTCGCGCTCTTCCTCTTTCTAAAAGAGAAGTCTAGGTCCTTTTTTTTTTTCCCTCTTTTGCGTCTCTGCTCACTCCCCCCCCTCACGCTTGTTCGCCCGTAGTTCCTTTTTTTTGGTTTTGTTTCCTTCCCTTTTAAGGACATACCCCCGATTTCTTCGGTCGCCTCACCTTTTTTTTGGAAGTAGCGGTAGAGGTTGCCCCCCCTTTTTTTTTCGCTCGAGTCCCTGCATTCTCTCCTGTTCGACCGTTAGTCTGATCGATCTTTTCTCCCTTTTACTCTTGAGTTCTCTGGATCATCGAGTCCTTCGCCTTTTCTCTTTGAAGAATCGTGAGAGAGGTCCTTTCTTTCCTTCACCACAGTTTGGGCGGAACTATACAAATTCTTTCCTATTTTTCCTTTCTTGACTTGCTGCTCCTGACTTCCCCTTTCTTTGCTTCCTCCCCGCGCCCTGATTTCACCTCTGTCGAAGTATATTTTTGAGGACTCGATCCCTTCTGTCCTCCCGCCCCCAGTACGGGGCCCCCCCGATCTCTTTTCGCATAGGTTGAGAATTTCTGTACTCCCCTCCTTCCTTCCGTCATAGATCTAACGGTGTCTCGTAGTTCGTATGGAGATGAAGCAACGCCCGATACCCCTTGCCTGAACAAATGTCTTCTTCTCGTTCCCCGAGGGGGAAGCTGGAATTTCTTCTTTTTTCCCTGTGGCAAATTCCTCTTCCCTTTTACTTCTTTCACTTGAGGCGCGGTCCCCGCGCGAACCTTCGCTTTCCAGCGCTAGTTATGTCGTCACTCCCCCCCCGCCCGCGATATTGAGAACTTCAAGCCCGACTTTTCGTTTTTTTTTCCTTCCAGGCGTTCTTTCTCTCCATCGACTCTTTTGGAAATAGTTACTCTACAGTCATTCCCCCAACTTACCCGTCTCCCCCGGTCACACTGCCACTGCGTAGAGATTTTAAAACACACCCCTCCGTTTTTTTTTGGGAATGATTATCTTGCACCCCCCTTTTCTTCCTGTGTCATCTTCATCTTCTTCTGCCTCCGACCCCCCTCTCTCTCATACTTCCCTCCTTGTGTTCGCCCTCCTCCCTTCAGAAATTTTTTTTTTCCCCTCCCCCGACTTTATTAGTGGAGGAGAAAAGATGCTCTTCCTGCATGTCTTGCGTCCCTCTCTTTTGGGGCTTTCCATCCAATTCAACACCACCCCCCCCCCAACCCGTGGTTGAGATAGAAAAGGTTTATTCTTTCTTTTTCCCGTCGCTCCTAAGAGAGGACCCCTCCCCCTTTTTTTACCAGGCACTTCTAGCTAACCTCTATGCTAGATGGCTCTTCTTCTCCGTCATGGTCCCAGCCCGATACTCCTTCTTGTCTCTTCCCCTTCTATAGTGTCTCCCCTTTCCAGTATCTTGAATACTTTTCGACCCAAGGTTAGAGATCGCCCTTTCATCTTCAACTGTCCCCCAGGTCTGTGTTCCGAGCTAGGGGAAGAACGTTTTTTTCTCCCCAGATTCACTTCTTTTTATGCCACCCCCTAAACTTTGGTCGTAGCCAGTCCTGCTGGCAAGGACTGAATAGTGTTTCACGCTGTCCATTTAAGAACTATTGAGGGCCTGTCCCCCTCCGGAGATGGAGATGAGGTATAATTTCCGCGCCGACGTCCACCATCGCGGCTTCTTGCATGCTTAGTTCTTTCGGTGACACGATAGCTGAAGTTCTTAACTTCGAACCCTAGCATGTTTCGACGACTTCTCACTTCCCCTTCGCCCTATTCTTTTTAGTACGAAAGCTTGCCCCTTTCTTGAAATAAATCGGGACGCCCGTCTCCCCCTTCCATTCTACGCGCTCGGGAGAGGGTCAGAGAGTTTGGTACGTGACCGGTATAAGAAGAATCCCCGTCTTTGGCCTGTCCCTCGGTGACGAGTGTTGGCCTTCCTTCCTGTTCTCTTTTTTTCGTGTACCCTCCCCTCTACTCATCTATCCTAGAACTATTGTTGTTTTTATTGATCCTTCTTCAGATGGTCCCTCCCCCCCTCGCCTTTTCCCCCCTGGTACGATTTTTTTTTTATTTTTTTTTGGCCCCTTCCACCGCGGACCTCGCCCATTAAATTCTTAGTCTCCTTCCCTGTGAAAACGCGGTTTCGCTGCCCTCTTGCTCCAGGCCGTTCCCGACCGTTTCTTTCTTCTATGTCGCAGCTTTCCCCCACCGATCGTGGTCACGCATATGTTTCCCCCCCCCTGCCTTCTCTTGCCTAAAAAGATGGGGTTTCTCCTTTTTTATAATGCCAGACTCTCCCCGAACCTCATTCCCCCGTCCTCCTTGATCCTCTCGGTTTGATCAGTCGGCGCTTTGAGATACCCATCCCATTCGTCATACCTCCATTGTAAGTCCCTCAACTCACCCCGTGATGCACACCATTTCGCGTGCCCCGTCGTCAACGTTTTTCCTTCTCTTCCCTCCTGATCCCTCCAAGTTGTTTTTCGAGTGCGTTTCTTTCTCCCCCCGGTTTGGCCTTTTCTGCCTTGAAATCTCAATCGTTTCCCCCCCCGTTCACCAGACATGGTTACACTGGACGCTTTTGAAATTCTCATCTCTGTTTGACCTTCTCTCATAGAGATAAACTTAACGCCCTTCTCACAGTTAGAGGTCCACTTACTCACTTGGGACCCTGTGGACCCCCCACCGGATTTTCCTCAAGAACCTTTCATCTATTCCTTACTGAAGCGAGACAGTAATGTACTTTCAGCTCAATTTCTGTTCTTGTCTCTCCTTCCGTGGAAGAACCTAACGCTCCCCCCTTTTTATCGCAACCCCCCCTTTTCCCCATGCCTGAGATAAAAGTTACCCTCTTTTCCCACTTCTTGATGACCTTCGATACCAGTCGCACCTCCTACCGGTTTTCGTCCCCTCCCCTCTTCCGCCGATCCTATTAATGAGATACCCTTCTCGCTTCGCTTTTTTTTCTAGAGCTCGTCTTATCACTCTTTCCGAATTCATGAGGCTTTCCCTTTCATCTCAGGGACTTTCCATCTGACCTGCTGACTCTTGCTGGAAGGGCTGTAGCCGCATTTAAAGTCCATTCAAGATGTCCCAAGGCTTTTCCCCCCTACTTTCCGTGAGAGTGCTTGATTTTCCCTCGCCTATTCCTTGATTTTCCCTCCACACTACGATTCCGCTTTTTTGTTCCGCGCGCTCTGTTTTTTCTACATTTTATTACAGACCAAGAAAGTGGACCAAGTAGCCAGCGCGCACCCTCGGCCACTTCGTCCTCGCGGCAGCCTGGTGGAATCGATGGAGATTTTTGCGTCTGAGTGACATTCCGGGTCTCTCCCACTCTTTTCCACTTCCGAAAGGTTCTTGCTTTTCCCCTTTCCAACTTTTTGTCGATACCCTCACACATACCTATATGTTTTTTTCCGATTTGACGTTTGTTGAAAGTAATTAAGGGAGTCTTTGACGACGGGTTTTAGAATTCTCCGATTCCTCGAAGCTCTCCTGGTGCAGACGTTTTTCCTTTTCCTTAATTGAACTACTCTTTTTCTCCGGTGGCCCATTCCCTCTTCCCTGCCCTACGAGGTGGCATTTCAGCCACGTGGTTTCCAATTCATCTGTCTGAATGTTTGCTAGACAGGTTTTCCGTCCTTTTCCCTACGTTTTCTCTATGATTCCGATATCATACTCCTCTTTGTTTTCTTCTCGAGATAGCAGGAATAACGTTTTCTTCTTTTTTCGGCCTTCCGCTCCTTCTCGTGTCGTTCTCAAACTTTTGAGTCCTTGCAACTTTCCTCCAGTCTTCTCTCCCGAGTTCTGACTCGAAGAAGGAGACTTCGTGCTTTCTTTTGATTTTGGATTCCCCCACGTATAGACTCGGTTCTACCTTTTGCCCCTTCTTGCGTCCAACCGGAGTTTCCCTGACTTCTTCCACCAAAGTTTTCTTTCTCTGAATCGGGCTCCCCCCCCCCATGGTGATGTTAATACCGCTTCCCCGCCATCTTCTCCTTGAAGATATGTGTTGGACTTCCTCTTAGACCGCACATACATACTATTCCCAACCCCTTTTGCAGAGAGCCTCTCGTCTTGGCTTAGGCCCTTGCAGGATGCTCTTGTTTTTCAACCGTCATGAATTACAGGATCTCTGCGTTTTCTCGTCTCCTCTCTCTGCCCATAGGCCTCGAGAGATGTTTCCCTGAAGCTTCTCAGTCACTTTTAAGCCATCCTTCTCTCCAAGAAGGAGTGGCGGGAGCTAATCTTTTTTCTCAACCTCGGGAAGCTGAAGACATTTTTCCTCCCCTCAGAGCCCCCCCTTTCCCCCCCCCCCCCCACCTTTCCCCGATCTCCAACCTGTACTGTTGAACTCCAAGGAATGTGAATGCATTAAGCGAGGTGCTCTCTTCCCCTCCTCTTCCGCCCCCTCCTCGCGTATCCCGGTTCTCCTTCAGTCCTCTCCCCCTGGTATTCTGATCTGCCCGAAGTATTCTTTGTCGGGGCGAAATTTTAGTCCTTCCTCCGCAGATCTGATCCCCTTTTTTTATCTACTTCCTGCCTTTGACGATAGCCCGGGTTTTTTTCATCATCGGCGCGGAAAACCCTTCTTTTCGAGTGAGCTTGGAAAAGCGGCAGTGCCGCCTCATTCTTCAAGAAGTTTTTTTCTGAGGTCCTCCCCCCCTTCTTGTAAAAAGAATAGCAACCCTTTTTTCGAATGTGTCCCCCCTCTTCCCTTCGCTGTGGTCGCCCTCTTCACTCGTGACAGATTCGACCACCGTCCATCGCCCCGATGGCAAATCGTCACTTGAACACTTTGTGGGAGTACGGGCCTTTTCCCCCCGAGTGAGATTTCCCCCAACGTTCCTTTTAGCTGCCCTTCTTGTCTTGAACCCTTTGGGTAGTCGGCTGCCCTTCATTCCTTCTGCTCTCCCTTGTGCCCTCTCCTTGAGCCCTCCCCTTTGATGGCACTGTCCTTTCTCTCCTGATCTCAGATGGTGTAGAATTTCAGAGCTTTCAAATCCACTCGCGTGATGAATGTGGCGGTCCTTCTTTACCTTTTATCCGAAGGATAATAGACCTTCATTTCGCCTTTTTTTTCTTCCCTTGCGCCTAGGACATTCGTCCTGCACTCTAGGTGGTCTTTCCTTTTCTGTACTCTCTCTGATACTTCGCTAAAAACAGCTCGACCCTTCATGCTGGAGCTGTCCCGCGGTGTCGTTAGGTACATCCGAACTACCCCTTGATGGAAGTAGCGTTTTAAGCGTTTTCCTTATGCCCGGCGAGTTCGGAGTGTATTATCATACGCCTTCCCCATATTTTCCCCCCTCCGTTTTTTGAGAGCGACTTCGTATTTGCTTTTGTTTCGCCGAAACCCTCTCTTTACTCCTGTAAGACTCCACCACCCCCCCCCTAAAACCGGCATTTTTGTAGACCTTCGTGGTAGTTATTACCTGTCCTTTTTCCCTTGAACACCGAGGTTCCAACTCTCAATTCCTTCCCCTCCCGTGACTGGAACTAAGAAAAGTAGTAGATGGTTTCTCCCGAGACCCCTCTTTTTTCAGCTATACGGGCACTCTTTTGCGCGCTTAGTCGGAATAACCCCTCGATTGTATTTCTCTTTCCTTGATCAGACCACCATCCATCTTTCCCCAATCGAATCTCTTTTTGGGTGACAGTCGGCGTGATTCCCCTTAGTCACCGCCTGCCTCCTTTTGACCCCGGTTCCATCCACCTCTGATGGCACATTTTCTCTTTCCAACCCCCCGAGCTGGAATAATGACCTTATTCTTTGTTTCCGTCCCCTTCATCACTCCCCCCAGTTAGTTTTTTTCCATAGTTTGCACCTTTCCCTTGTCAAGTGTTCTTTTTTCCCCTTCCCGTCTTCTTGTTCCCCACAGAAATGTTACCCTTTCCGATTTTGCTGAGTCGCGCTTCGGTGTGTAGAAATATATCCTTTCCCTCTTTACCTCCCGAGAGAGGGCCCCCTTTTTCGTTCCTTCTCCTGGGGACCACGACGTATTTCCGATAACTCCCTAAAGGAGTTAATCCTCTTCGGCTTTTTACCTGTCTCTTTTTTTCCACCCTCGTCGTCTTTTCGCCGGAAGATGTTCCTTTTTCCTTTCCCAGTTACTTCACCCACGTGCATTTTTTAAAGGACCCTCGATTCCCCCTCCCAGACTTATGTTGATGAACTCTTACACTTTCCTCCCCCCACTACTGAGGTTCTACTCCCCTTCTTTTTTGCGGACAGTTCTTTCGCACTGATCTCTTCGTCTTGATCTAGCCTCCCTCTTTCTATAAAACTTGCGTCTTCACCATCCCTTACAATGGATTTCACTTTCATATTTCTTCTTTTTCCATATAGACGGTTTCCTTGTTTTTCCCCCCCCTTCCCTCGCCTGCGGCTCATCCCCTTTTCCCTTTCCCGAGTTCAATCTCTAGGATCGCCACGCCTGAATCGTGAAGTAGATGATTTTGATTGGAAGTTTCTAACTATAGTACCTCTTCTGGAGCCCCACCCCCTCCAGCTTACGAGGTCCTTTCTCTGATTTACGGCGATACTTCCGGAAAGCCTACCGACACCTCTTTCCCCGTAGTCCCGAGAAGGAACTTTTCCCATAGTTTTTATCTGCGCGTCGGCTCTCCTTTCCTCAGATGTTCGGCGTTATTCCGTATTTCCCCTGGAGAACTTTTTCCCCCCCGTACTGCATTTGTCTGGAGTAATCCACTCCCTTTGAGATCCTATCCTCTCTGTGTTTCCCCTCGTACTGCAAGGTTGTAATTTCACTCGTTTGTTAGACTCTCTTCCGCTCGCACGGCCTCTATCCCTGCGAAAGCTGTGAAAGCGTCTCCCAGTAACTTGAAGCTGAACTGACGCGTTCTTAGGACCCTCTTCCCTATGCCCCCCCATTTCATGACGTATTTTGACTAGTCGCCTCTTTGTTCTGTAGATTGGTTCTCCCTCCCCCTACGCCTGAGAGGATTTCGGCTCTTTGAAGGATGACTCCG
>Ga0179593_1481713_pt1 | contig 15405 bp, 22 predicted proteins | sample CZODoug2_1_08_16_FD_185931 | JGI IMG/M metagenome (GOLD analysis project Ga0179593, IMG submission 185931) | Vadose zone soil fungal communities from Angelo Coast Range Reserve, California, USA - CZODoug2_1_08_16fungal (PacBio error correction) | ecosystem: Environmental > Terrestrial > Soil >... | reverse complement strand
TGGCAAAACCCTTTTTATCGTAAGGGGTGGTGTGCGTTTGCCCGTGTTGCTTAACCTTACCGGTGCCTTAATTTCCCATTTCAAGCTTGGTGTAACCTGCTTTATCCGCCTGGTGCCGGCAGCTTGTTCCATGTCTCCCCCAACCGATTTGGAAAACCCCCTAGACCTTGGCCGGTACCGGCGCCTTGCGCCGGTCGCTCGTCACGCAGTCCAAGGTGAAAGTAGTTCTTTCCCCCCAATTTTACTTACTCACTTCTCCCCCCTGTCAAGACCCCCTTTAACCAAAGATTTCTGCAAGTAGTTTAAGGTGTCTTCGTGTCGATTTTGTCTGTGGTGTTGTTGAGACCTTTTGTTCACTGAAGTTGAGGTGTTGGTACTTTCTTGCGTGGCGGTTACTTGGTACATTTCTGCGGCAACTGAGTAATCCCGACTTTTGTTCCGTCCCCCCCCCCCTCTTGTGGGAAGCCGGCAGTAGGGTCCCCTCCCCCCCCTTTGGGTAATTCATTATCTACGCATTCCCCCCCCCTGTTTCTGTCTTTTGTATTAAAATGCCCTTGGCTGTGACATTTGGTGGCGCAGGGGCCGGTGGGCTGTTTATCTTTCCTTTTAGGTTTTATGCAGTGTCAACTTATCTAATGATCCGGTGGGACGATTTAATGGTTTTTTTTTTATGATGGTCCCCCAACAAGTGAAGATCCCCCCCCAAAGTCTACAACCCCTTGACGTCCCCTTTTTTTCCACCCCCTTCCCCCCCTCTTCTTTCCTTACTGGGTGAACTTGTAAACCTGACAAAACACCCATTAGCATTGTGAAAGTCCGTTTTTTTTATGTTCCCCCGCCCCCTCAGAACAGATTCTGCGCGGTTTTTTTTGCACGAAATTCCTATGAGCGGGTTTCTTTTTGGTATTAGCAATGTTTTTTCCCTTTACCCAAAATTGTTGGGCTTTGCGCAGTCGCTTTTTTCCACCTTTTTTCGCTTTTATTTAAACCCCCAATACCAACGTAAGATGTGGGGGAGCCTTGGCGAAACTCTCACAGCTGAGGTGGTAGGGAAACGCCTTCAAGTCTTTAAACTCACTTCTTCTCTTTCTGATTCCTTTATCGACCGATTCTCTTTACAAGCCCGGCTTAGATCCTTTTCTCAGGGAGGTACTGATCCCTTTCATTTTTTGGAGAACTCTTCTTCTTTATCCCTTTGTTTCCGGTCTGACTGATAGGTACATTCTCTCTCCATGTTCACCCTTCCAACTCCAATATCCGGGAAGGCCGCGTTTTCCAGACCCGTACTCTCCCTTGAACCCTGTCCCCCGTTCCTTCATCTCACGGTGCAGAAACTCTTTTTTTACAACTTCCCCCATTAGACATCCCCACCCATCATTTCCTATTGATGTTTTCTTTCCTGGCCAGGGATTTTGGCCCAATTTTTTTTTTCCCCTTTTTTTTTTTTTTTTTCAACTCTTTTTCAACCCGGTGCAAGATTAAGGCGCAGACTTTGCTGTTGTACATTCATTTTCCCTTGTGTCCAACTTTTTCGCAATTTTTTCCGAACCCCTAGCTTGTAACGGGTGAAATAGTCAGTGCTGCCGGCTCCGATGTCTTCTGTCTTTTTTTCTTTTCTTAGACCCATGCAGTTTCTTGGTTCCATCGCGTTTTGCCCCTGGGATTAAAAGAAAGAAGTCCCACTGGTGCCTTGAAATTACTGATCTCGATTGTCCCATGAACAAACTTTTTTTTCCTACTAAGTCCGGGTAGGTTGTCTTTTTTTGGGTAGAGCGCGGTGAGGGCGGGCCCCTTTCTGTTCCCAGTTGCTTGGGAACGTGCGAATTCCTTGTTTCTTACCAGCCCGGACAACATTCCCTACACCAGTGCTGTCCCCCAACTTTGGTTTCGTCTTTTTCCGGACCCAGTTGCCCCCCAACCCCACTGCTTGCGTCCACTCCCAAAGGAGGCTGCCCCGCCGCGGGCGCGCTTTTGATCTCACAAGTTTTAAGAGCAAATCCTAAACCCTTTCTCCCATGGCTTTCTTCTTTTCCTTTGGGTACTTTTGGTTAAAGAACTTCCAATTTTTTCTTACTGCCGAAAACCCCAACTTTCCCTCGACCCTTTTCTCTTCCTTTTCGGTCATTGGTAGCCCGTCCCCCCAGGCCGTGTTCCTGTTTTTGCCCCTTGTTCAACTGTGATCTGACGCATTTCACCTCTGAGTAACTGAGTGTGGCGACTGGACTATTGTGGTATTTTGTTTTAGTCCCCCCCCCATTTTCCCCCCCCCACTCCCCCGTTATGTTTTGCTACTTTTTGCGCCCACGAACTTCTCTTCCCTTTTTTTTTCCCCACTTTCCCCGTTTTCTTTTTAGTTTCTCGATTTTGACGGTGTGCCGGAATAGTTCGCTTTTTTCCCGTTGCCGAGTGTCCAGTATGTGAGTTACTACGCGATCAACCTAGCATTTCGCACGCCAGGGGCCCGGGAGTCCCTTTGCCCCCTTTTTCACTTTTCCCCCTTGTTCGCAACCATTTTTTTTCCACCCTTGGCTGCACTTTTTTATGCCAACCATCTGAAAGGGCGCAGGGTCGAGTTTTCCTTTTTTTTGTTGTTTTTGGAGTACATGGCTTCGTGTTTCCCCTTTTCCCACCAAAGAACACCTTTCCCCCCCCGGGGTCCCTCTTTTCCCCCGATAGCGTGTAGCCAGGCCAGCCGCCTGCCCTTTTTTCCTCAACACACTCCGGGTTGGGGAATCTTTCATCTTTCTTTTTGTCCCCGCCCCCAACTGTTTCTCCCCCACACAATGTTTCTGCTTATCATTTTGTTATCGATTCTGTTTGGGGCGTTGTTTCCGTGCTTTGGGCGGCACTGTCAAATCCCCCTTTCAATGCCCCCTTCACCCCTTTTTTGTCTCCCTAGAAAGACAGGCCGGACCCCACTACCCCCCTTCTTTGTTTACATTTCCCCCCCTCCGATCCCCTACAATGCTACCCCACCAGTTCGGATATGTCTTGGGGAGATCCCTCCATGCGAGCGCTTTACTAGACCCCCCCCCCCCCCCCATCAACTGCTGCCGGCTAAAGGCTCAGTTCTTTCACCTACCCCTCCATCGCCAGACCAGGAGCAAGGGTTCTACCCCAACTTGCACAATCTCTTCGGAAAACCCCCCCAAGGTCCGTTTTCCCTCTAGGTCACTCAAGCAGGAAATTCCCCCATGGCTTCCCGGCCTGCAGTCCAAGCTTCGTGTCAACCTTTTTGGTAATTCCCCTATCAGTCACCCCCATGAAGGGACAATCCGCCTTCCCATGATTTTTATTTTATCCCTTTCGCACGTATTCGATGTCCTCCTCCAATGGTTACCTGTGAAGGCCTGTTTGACAGCTTTTTTTTCGTGTTCGTTTGGGGGGAATATTTGAGGAAAACCCTTCGCTTCCTTTGCAAATCCCCAGAAAGCAAATGAAACCTTTTTTTATGACTCCCTGTCTGCCCCCTTTGTCCACACTTTTCCGCAAGATTGACATCCTGCCGTGGGTGCATAATCATTTTCGAGAGACTCCTTTCTTCTATTTTATCCTTTTTGCTGTTACACCCAACCCTACCTTCTTTTTGAGTGGCTCTTGGTCTACTTGATAACCTCTTGTATTTTCCCCCCCCTCAAAGCCCCCCCTTGCTGGTACCCCCCGCCAAAACCCCGAATCTGTTGATGTTCGCACCCTTTTCCTTACTTTTTGGTTCACCTTTTTTATAACCTCCCCCCGACCCAGCTGAGCCACCCCCCCCTTGTACATACTTGGTATGTCTTCCGGTGCATTCCCCACTTTCACCCCCCCCCATTTCCCTGTTCCTTAAAAATTTTCTTGGTTCACCCCCCCAGTGACTTATTAGACGCTTTATCTGTGTGAGTCATTAGGGGTTGTAGCACCGGGGATCTATTTTTTTTCCCCCCCCAATTGTCAATGCCCCCCTTTCCCACAGTAAGGGGAGGCTTCTCGCCCCTTACCTTTCCCCCCCCTTTCCCCGGTCTTCGACCCCTCACGTTCCCCCGCACACCTTTTCTGGGCCCACGGGCAATTTTTCTACCCCCCCTTCCCAAGCCTTCACCAAAAGTTTTCCCTCCAAAAATCCCTTGCCGGAACCAGTTCGCCCTCCCTATGTCGTCAGCCTTTTTTGGTGTTTTTTTTTTCCTTACTTTTTTGCCACAGTCAACGCCCCAGTTGTCCCGCCCTTCGGACCTCCAAGTGATAATTCTTTTCCCACCCCACCAAGACGTCTGGCCAAGGACCACCCCCCCTTCCCCCTACGGTACCGGGCTGGTTACCCGGTGGTCGGTGAACTGGAAACCTTTGGTCAGAACCCCCCAAAGAAGGCCACCTGACACAACTGGGGGGTTTTTACCAACGAAGTGGCGGGGAAACTGGTCCCCCTTTCCCAACTTTTCCGTTTTTTTGCGTTTGTCGGTGGGGCCATGGACTGGATGTTTTTTCCCGTTTCCCCTCCTTTTGTGATTAGGAGTCCTTTTAAGCGGTGAGGGCGAGGCCCTTTTAAACTTAGCGCTGCCCCTCTAGTCCTTTTTTAAGGCGCATTTTTTTTCCCTGAGCACCGACTTTCATGAGGGGGCAGACCAGCAAAGTTTACCCTTTTTTTCGTTAGGGTTTCCCCAGGGAGGGATTGCCTGGGTTTCTACCTTACTTCTTCTTTACTTTTCTTCGGTCGCCCCTACCACAGCAAAGATATGGTATATTTTGGGCCCCCCACTTAGGCTTTTCGCTGTTCATCCGTTTGCTGTTCGGTCCCCTTGACTTGCTCTGTGCAGGGAAGTGGTCCCCCTTTTCTCCCCTGTACTCTTTTTTCAACGTTGCTTTTCACCCCCCTGCCCCCCTCTTGAGTAACTCAACGGGCCCGGAGGTGTTTCCTCCTCAAAAAGAGAAAGGTAAATTTTACTCTTTTCTCCTTTTCCTCCCACTTTTTTTTTTTTCCTCTCCCCCTATGATTGATTGGTCTTTTTAGATGAACTCCCATTGACGAGGACGTTCTTTCTTAGTTTTTGTGTTTCTTCTTCCTTTGTGAACATCTGTATGGATCTGGTTTTTTTTTTTTAGGACTTTAAGTTTGGCCACACGTTTTCCCCTGGCCAGACCTTTCCTTATGTCCCCGGAGTCTTCCTTTTTTGTTCCCCCCCGACCATTTGCCCCTTCCTCGCAAATTACCCAAGATGTCTGATTTGGTAACACTCCCGACCCCCTCCCCCGGGCCGTGACCGTAGCAGTTTCCCCTTTTCGCATACACTTTTTCCAATGGTTTGTCTGGTTTTTGAAAAGGACCTGTCTTCCCGCCTCCCGAACTGGATGACCCCTGTTCCTTTTTCACCCCGGGTAAGGGTTAACACATGCACCGACTTGAACCAGCGGCAGTTCGCCCGGTTTTCCCCCCCATGCTGTAAAGTTCGTCCTGTGATCCCTGTTCAACTGGAAACCGGCGTATTAAGGTAGCCGCACGAGTCCTTTTCTAGTTCTTTTTCCGGTTTTTTTTCCTTTTCCCGGGGCCACACCCCCCGAGTTTTTTTTTTGGGTCCCTCTTTCCAGGAACCCGACAAACCCCTGTAAACCAGCCCTTTCTCGGATAGGTGCCGGTGTTCTACCGTGACTTGTTTGTTATTTTTGATTTGACTCCTCTTTTTTCCCCAACCCTTTCCGGACTTTTCTTGAAAAGATGACGGGAGGTACTTTCCTTTTCCTTCTTTGCCAGACCTTCATGTCCCCCCACTTCGCTTCCGAAACCTTCACCTTGACTAAGTTTGAGTTCGCCTCCGTTTTCTTTCCCGAACCTCCCCCCAAAAACGGTAGTGAGGATGTCGAAAATGCAAGGGTTTGTGGAAGGGGCATCTTTCCGGGGTCCATTCCCCTAAAGGGGCGTTTTTTGGTATGTTTCCCCCCCTCCTTTCTGCAGCTTCGGTGGTTGTGATTGGGAAGAGTCCTTTACTCTTCCTGTGTATGTTTCCCCCCTTTTTTTTTCGCCCCCCAGAAGGACCCCCCCAGAAGTTTCCCCCTCTCTTCTTTTTTTCTTTGGGCAAGTGCTTTTTTTTTTTTTTTTTACCCAAACCCTTTTCAACCTTCTTCACACTCTCTCCCAAGCTACCCTTTTTGGGTTTGTTGAACGCATCTTTGCGCTCCCCCTTTCCCCTGGGCTTGGAGTTGTTAGCTCTTCTTCGTTTTTCCTTTTCCTTTTCAACCCCCTACCCGAAGAGTCTACAGGGCGAACCCCCCCCTATCCCCCTTTGTTTTGAAACCCAGCCCTACCTGCAAGCTACCCCCCCTTCTTTGACTTTATTTCCTTGCTCCTGATTATTCCTTAAAAAATTTCTTGTTCCCTTTTTTTTTTTCCCCCCCCCACAGGCTTCCCTTTTTTTTCCCTTGGAGAATCGGGTGGGCTTATTTCCTTGAGGTTCCTTCTTTTTTTTTTTCATGATTGTGCCGGAGTTTTTTGTTTTTTTTTTTTCTTCCCCCTCTGTCCCCCCCCCTCCAAAAACTTCCTGGTCAAGCTTGAGCGCCCTTGACCATTGAAGTTGTTCTTCTCCCCTTTTTTTTGAAAACTTACCAACATCCTTTTTTTTTTTCCCCACAATCAGGTCAGATCTGTGTCCCCCTTCAATTGGTGGAGACTTTTCCCCCTTTTGAAAGGTCCTGATTTTTTTTTCCCCCCCAATTGCCATGTTCCCCCTTTGTTCTCAGCTTGTTTTTTTTTTTTTCCTTGGTCCATCATTTAATGATGGATGTCCCCTCGTACAACTTGGCCTTCACTCTTGACCTAGGTTTTTAAAATTGTGGGAAAGTATCACGTTTCATCTTTTCCCCCAGTTTTTTTTTTTCTTGTGGAGATGGCGTTAGAAAGACGTTTCGCTTTTGGGGACCCGGAAAACATGTCCATTTTTTTTGAGTGTTTTTTTTTCAATATTTTTTTTTTTTTTACGCATTGCTCTAAAGCAATGGAACTCGCACTGGTATTTTGACCATTTTAAAACGGTGGAGACCCGAGTTCAATTTTTTCCCCCTCGTAGAGTTCCTTTCGTGGTTTCCGGGATGTATAGTTTCGAATTCTGTCTTCTCCGTTCGTCCCCCAATTCCGCACAAGCTCCACCTCCCCACTCCCAAAACAGGGAATTTCCACGACAAACCCTTGGTGGGTCTTAAGTGTGGTCCGCACCCTCCCACTGACCCCCCAAAAAGGCGCGTTCCCAGTGGAACCTTGCCTGCTGGACGGCGGAGTTTCGCCCCTAATCCCTTTTTTCCCCAACCCCCCCCCTTTTTTATTTACAAATTTTTATAGGTGTTCTGGGTTTTAGGGGGTAAACGTCCCCCATGTACTCCTGACCCACCCCCAACCTGCGTTTTTGTGGCGTCCTCTTTTTTTAGGACATTCCCTCCGCTTTTTCCCCCTATTCTGGCTTTCATGTCATGGGTTGCACTTGTCGGAACGTTTTGCAGGTCCATGAGCAAAGGAGGCTTTTCGACGCTTTGTGGGGACTGTTCTCCCCTGGGAACGATACCGGAAAAGTTTTCCATGGGTTCCGTTTTCGGTGGCCACCCCCCCTTGCCAGATCTTATTTTTCCGCATCTTTTGTTGTTTTTATTCCCTTCTTCGTTTTTTCATAAAACCTTTTTCTCCGGCCATGGACTCCCGTTGCTCTCCACTGATGAGTACCGAACAACACAACCCCAGTTATCCCCAACGAGAAACTTTTTGCCAATTACTAAGGTTCATTTCATATCCCCACACCCCCCCCCCCGACCCAGTGGCCACAGCCCCTTTTTTTTTTCCCCCCTCCGCCCTGAGACTTCCCTGCCAGAACCTTCTAACCAGGCTATTCCCCTAGGTTCTTTACTGGTTTGATTTTTGAGACATGGATTGTTTTTTTTTTTTTTTTTTTACAAAACCTTTTTTCACAACGACCCCCCCCCCCCCTCTGCTTTGAAGAAGCAGTTGTATTTACCCTCCGGGACAAAGTCCCAGCCTTCCACCGCGTGATTGGGACGGGAGTGTTTGTATTTTTAACGCTGGTGGTTTTTTTTCAGACCCCCCACGGAGACCCCCCCCACCCCCCATGGTTTTTCTTTTGAGTCTTCCTTTTTTTTCGATTCACCTTGTTTAGTGGGTTCGGGGCTTTTATGGTGCCTCACCTCCCCCCTTCCGGTATTTTAAGATGAGCGACGAAGTCCTTTCCCTCAGCCCCGAACCCATGACAAGATTAGGTTTCTTCCCCCTCTTAGCCCAAGTAAATGTGCTCTAACGTTTTGTGTCGTGTCTTGATGGGAGCCTCCCCTTTTCGACCGACCCCTCGTCTGTCAAACCGCCAAACTTTCCGGCCCTCAATCAAGGCTTTCTACCCCCCTTTTACATTTCTGATCATACGTTCATGAGGAATATCCCCGATTTCCCCCCCCAGTCCTCGTTCCCCGGGCAAAAAAGGGTAGGTGTACGCGGTGGACCTTCAGGTACCCCCTTTTTTGAACCTTCAACTTCGTATGCCTTGCCTCTGTACAATTTTGGGAGACCACCCACTGCCTTTGTTTCTTTTCCCCCACGGGCACCATAGACCACTCCACCCCCCAACTGCCGGTCCAACAGCATTTTTTCCCCCCCCTGCTCTCTGTTCCCGAGTGTTTCGCCCCCGTAGTGGTTTCTGATTAGATGCAAAATGTCAAGGCTTCAACTCCCCCCCAACGTTTTTTCTGATTTTTTTTTTGGACCCCTGGGAGAGGACCCAATTGTGCTCATGAAAATCCCCCACTATCTTCTTTTCAAGACAAAGCTCAAGGAAAACTGAGAAAGACCCCCTGGCTCCTTTTGATTTTTTCCCTTGGAAGCCCCCCCCTTCTTGAGACCTAATCATTTTTATTTACGTTTTTCTACCATAAGAACTCCTCCTTCGTTTTTTAAATACAAAAATAATGACCGTGAGCGAGTGTTCGTCCCCGGCTCCCCTCGGTTTTGACTTGCACAGCCTTTTTCTTTTTCCTTTAATATGACTCTTACTGTTGCCCTTCTCCCCATTGGCTTTCCCCCCCCCCCTTTTTTTCTAACCCGCAGACAAAAGATTTTCAACCCTTTTTCTTTTTCTTTCTGGTTGGGGTTTTTCACAACGAATTCCCCCCTAATTTTTGCTATGTGGTTTTCCTTTTTAAAAATTTTGGTCAAACGTGGAATTTTGGAAAATCTTCTGGCGTTTTCTGGTTTTTTTTTTCAAAAGAGGGGCCTCGCCGTTTTTTTCCCTCCTCCCTGGAGAAAACCCCCCCGAAACTCTCCCACCGTTTTCCTTTTTCCTTCCTTTAATTCTCGTTGATTGAGGAACTTTTTTTCCCCAGTCCAGCAAACAGGAAGGGGCACACCCCAACAAGGGACCCCCCCCAACCCCGACTTTAATCTGGGAGATTCCAACCCCCTTCGGCGTACCAACCCGCACGGCGGCACCTTTTTGCAAAGGTTTTTTTTTTTTTGTGAAGACCCGTGGAGGGGGACCTTCACCGTTTTTCCCCCCCCCCCCTTCCAAGGCCTCGCGCCACTTCCTGACCCCCCCCATCAAACGCAGTGGCACTGGGGCATTTCCCAACCCCCCCCACCCCCATCAAAGCCCCCCAACCCCCCCCCCTACGACCCCTTCCCCCCCACTAAACGGAGACATTTCTGTGTTAACGGGTTGTTCTTTTTTTTCCCCCTTTAGCCGAAACACCAAAGACCGGCTCCGTGGTTTCCACCCGAATCCCCCTTTTTTTTCTGTGAACACTAATGTTTTTCGCACCTCAGGGCAGGAGGAGCCTTAACTTTTTTTTCGGGTTTTTTTTTTTCCCAGTTTAAATTCGCTCGGAAAAACCTGGCCCCCGAGGGATTTGGGATCTTTTCCCTTTCCCTAAAAGACCACTTTTCTTCATAGTTGCTTTTCTCACAACAACGGACTGGAGGCATTTTGGGTACAGCGACATTATAACTTTTCGCAAACCGTATTCAGTTTTTTTTCCATTTTTCCCCGGTTCAATGGTGTTGGATGAAGTGGTGAGGGTCCATTTAACTTTCTGGCCCCCTCTTAGGTCATCCCCCCCTCCCACCAAGCAATATGGTACTTTGGAGAAAAAAAGATTTTTTGGGCGGCCTCTTTTTTTTTTTTTTCCAGTTTTTCCTTGCCATTTTTTTTGCAGGGTTATGTTGGCGGCATTTTTTCAAATTCCCCGTAAGAGGACACCCGGACTCATGGACCCTTTTTTCCCTCAACCTGAACCGCTCATTCCACCTTCTCTTTTTTTGAGGTGTTTCCCCCTCCATGTAAAGGTCCTTTCTTTTTCTTTTCAATCCCTCCGTTTGGTCGATACCACCCACTTGGAACATGATATGGATGAAAATCCCAGGTCCGAGAATTTTTCCCATTCTTCTTTTTGTTCCTCGTCCAGGATCGGGCCCAGCGGTGTTACTTTTTTTTGGTTCCCCCCAGGTCAAATCCCGGGCACCGGACTGTCCTAAACTTTTACTTTCCCCCTGCCCCCTCTTGTTTTCCCTTCACTGACTCCTCGTTGTCACCGCAATTACCCATATGGATGTTCTTTTTTTCCAACTTCCAAGACGTCTTGGTCCCCCCCTCTTTTCCAAGTCTTTCCCCACTTAAAGGGGAACCGCCCTCCCGAAACCTTCCCCCGCGTCCTGTGGAGCCCTCCCGCTGAACCTCTGTAGCATTTCCCCCCCCCCTTTGCCTTTTTGAAACTTCCTGATTCCCAGGCATCCGTCCGAAGTTGGCAATTTTTCTTTTCACAAGACCCTCGTTAGAACTCCAAGTAATGGTCCCCCAAGGACAGGGTACTTTTTGGGCTTCTTTCTTTTTCCCCTCTTTCGTTGCGCGAAGTTAACCTTCTTTTTTTGTAACCCCTTCAGTGGTAAGTCTTGTTAGTTCCCAGTACCCCCCCCCCCCCTTACAACTTTTCCTGACAAATTGTTGCCCCGGAGTGGATGTCTTTACAAGGGTTGGAGTTTTTGGGCGCCGGACGTGTGGTTTTCTTTGGCCGTATGCACATGTTTGAGAAGGTTTTTTTTTGTCTCGGTCGACCTTAGCCCTTTGCTGGCGGCTTGGTGTTTTCCCCGTGTCCCCAGTTCCCAACCCTGTTGGTCAACTTCAACCTCTTTCCACTGTTTTCCCGCCGTCGTTTTCTTCGTGTTTTCTTTTTTCCGTCAGATAAAACCAGTTTTTCCCCCTTTGGTCCCTGCACCCGGTGTGGAAGGCACCATGTGGTTTCTTGGTCGTTCCCCTTTCCTGTCCTCCCAAGGTTCTTGAACGGGCGCGCCCCTTTCCCGGTGGTCCTATTCAATTTTTTTTGCAGCTCCTTCTTTTTTTATTCCCCCCCCCCCCAAGTTGATGATTTCCCCCCCCCCTTTCGGGCTTAACAACCCGAATGCCCCCCCATCTTACTGGGTTAGTTCACCGGTTTAAACCATTTTTTTTTTAACCCATTAGGCAATTTCTTTGTTTACACCCTTTTGTTTTCACTCTCCCACCCCCCTAATTTTTTTTGCTTTCTCATCTTTTTGAGGAGTTTTGCCCTCTCCACCCCACTGGGATGTCCTGTGTCCTCCCTCCGCAGTCTCTTTTTATTCTGGGGCTTTCACCCACCCAAATCCGTTTTCCCCCCCCCTTTTCGACCCTCGTCGGGTTTGTCTTTGGTGAAAACTCGAAAAAAACTATTCCCCCTAATTCTGGGACCCCTTCCCTTTTTTTTTGCCACTCATTGATGTCCAGAAAGCCAAAGCCCTGAATCCTGGTTCAGGAGCCAAAATTTCTTGAGACACTTGCTGCTCCCCCCTCTTTTTTTTCCTAGAATCCCCCTTTTGTAATTCCATTCCGGGTCTATAAACGCTCCCCTTTTTTCCCCCCCCCCCTTTTTTGAGTCGACCCCCATTTGGCATCCCGTCTATGCCCCCCGTGATCACACATCGTTCACTCCTTCCTGGCTTCGATGTTTTTGTTTTGATTGGCTGTTGCCTTCAATTTGTTGTGTCGGAGATGATGGCCCCCTTTTCCAGGTCTTTTTTTCAACCCCCTTTCATGCGCCGCATGATGTGTCAAACAGCATGTGAAGGCTGGATGTTTCACCCGCGTACACCTTCCCCCCCCATTTTTTGGTCCTGGACCACTCATTGTGAAAAGTTGGACCGAGTTTTTTTTTTTTTTTACTGAGGTCTTTTCCTTTACTAAAACCGAGATTGAGGGAACCCCCCTACAGTTTCTTGTTTTTTTTATCCTCTTCTTTTTTTTTTTTTCCCTCCTCCCCCCCTCAGTTCCTTTTTCTCCCTGCTTTTTCCACATGGATGGTGCTGATATTTTTGCCCCTTTAAACCCTAGGCTCCTTTTTTTCGTTTTTTCCTTTTCCTGGGCGTCTTTATTAGTAGCAGGAAGGCTTTTTCTGGTCGCACCAAAGCCCCTCCCCCATCCCCAACCCTTTTTTCGGGACCGTCCCAACTTGATTAACTTCCAACATGTTTTTTCCCCTTGGGTTTTTTTTTTTTTTTTTTGCTGCTTTTACCCCACTCCACACAACGGCACCACGCCCCCCCCCCTTTTCTTTGGGATTTTTCAGGTGGGCGTGGCGGGTCTTTTCGCCAACGGAAGCAAACTCTTGCCCCCCCCCCTTTTTTCTTGTTCCTTCTTTTCTTTTTGTTGAGGGGTGGTTCACCGTAAGCAATTGTAACCTGTTTCCCCACAAAACGCTTTTGAGAGCATTTGTGCCTGCGTGGACGTTCCAAGGCCGATTGTTATTTGGCTTTTTTTTTTTTCCTGGGTCTTTTTCTTCCTCCCCGTTCACAAGGGAGCCGGAGGTTTGTTAGACTGATCTTCCGTTTTTTTAGCCCCCCCCTTGGATAAACACTCAATATGCCCACCTCTCATGGGCCCTTCGTTTTTTTGATCTTCATCCCTTTTTTTTTCGTAGAGATCTTTTTTTTTTTTTTTTCAGTGAAGTTTCTTCCCATTCAGGACGTGTTCGTGTACAAGATGGGAGTGTCCCGTCCCCCCCCCCCCCCCCAACCCTTTTTCCCACTTAGAACTTCCTTTCCTTTTTTCCTGGAGTTAAGATCCCAGTCCCGCACAGTGCCCCCCTCCTCACCCGAGGCTTTTTCCTTTTTCCCTTCAGATGGTCACCCCCCGCCGCAAAAGCGCACAGGCTGGATTTTTTTTTTTGTACCTTCCCCCCCCCCGGACCGCCCTACAGTTGGAGAGGGTTCTCCCCTCTTTTCTTCACATTTCTTCTTTTCCGAGCCTTTTCCTTCAGAAAGAGTTCTCGTGGACCGCGGCTGTTTTTTTTATTTTGGGACTTTATCCCCCCACCCTTTTTCTCCTCTGTAGAGGGCTGTTTGGCGTTTATGTGTTCCTTTTTTTCTCCAGTCTTTTTTTTACGTGTCAGAATGCAAGTGGCGATTAAGAGCCCCTCTTTTCAACCCCCCCCCCCTTTACGGTTTTTCTTTTTTCCCAAGTTTTTTTCCCATGGGGGCCTGTCTCCCCCCCCCCAACGTAAGGCTACCAGGAGGTCCTTGGGCTGGTTTCTCGGCGGCCTGGTCCCTGCTCTTCCCCGTTTTCCCCTTTTTGAGTCTTTTTTTTCAACCTTCCCCGTCAATTCAATGCTTCAAGTTTTGAGTTCTTTCCCCCTCGCCTCCCTTTAGAAGATGAATACTACCCCCTTCCGATGGCCACCACGGCAAACCCCCCTTCCCCAGTTTTTTTTCAATACTTCAAATTGGCTGGACATCATCAATTTTTGATTCCTTTCCTTCCGGGCCTTTGACACCCTTTTCTCTTTGAAGGTCCCTGGTTTCCCCTGAAACAATGAAGGTCACAACCCCCCCCCTCCTTCCTGATTTGTATTCCTCTTTTTTCCCATCCAAAGAATTCTCACCCCTTACTGAGATTGACGACGGGAATGGTCCCCTTCCCTCTTCCCTCAGGTTTTGACGGCTAAACCGCTGGAGGCCTCCCACAACACTGTGCCTCTTTTTCTTCCCAACTCTGCCCCCCCCCTTCTGTTATTTTCAAGACTCAAAGGGATAACCCGGGACCTTTCCCCCCCCAGCCCCTTATACAAACCGTATCTCTTTGAACCAATGAAGTGTGACACATCATTCATTTCTCCGGAAGTTTTTTGGAGCCTTTAATCAGTCGCGGCTGTTCACCCCACCCCTACCTCGGGGTTTAGGGTTAAAATGGCTAAAGCGGTAGGTGTTTCCCAAGGTTTTTTCCCTCTTTTCTCTGGTCGCAAATGTCCCCCCCCCCTTCCCGTTTTCCCAGTTGGTTTGAAAAAATATAACCGCGTAAAAGTTCTTGGGCCCAACCCCTTCTGTTTCTGCTGTCGGTGAACGATGGCCCCCACATTCCTTAAACCCTTTTTTTTTTGGTACATTTTAAACCGGCCCAGGGAAGAGGGGAAAGATTCTTTCTTTTTTCCTTTTTTCTCCCAGTTGGCCTCCTCAGGGTTTCCCATCATCAATGAGAGGTTCAACCCTTCCCTTTTTCCCCCCCAATTTTTGCCCCCAACCCTGGGACCCTCAAGTTCTTTCGAGGACCCCGTCCCCCTTCCCCCCCCTCCAGGCCTTTCCTTTCGACCCCCCCTTTTTTCATCTGCGTGAGACATGACCCGTCCAGGCGACCCCCCTCTTTCACGTCCCTTTTTTTCCCCCAGTCGGATGTGAAGAAAGTGGCGGTCCCCATGGGAAAGGCACACCGGCGCCTTCCTTCCGTTAACCTCCATTTTGCATGAGCCCCCCCCTCCCCCCGAAGTTCCCCTTGTCCGACCATTCACATACGGATCAAGGGATGGGGGTTTTCTTTCTTTTGAACCTTTTCACACAGCCCCTTTGTTTGAAACCCGACGGATTGGGCCACCATTTTCCCCCCTCGTCCCTTCCCTTCAGAAAGTCGTGTGCGTTTTTCAAGGAACGGATGTTTTTACCTCCTTTCTAGGTCTTCAGACTTTTTCCAGGGTAGGAATGTCCCCCCTTTTCAGGGCCTTTTTTTTTGAATCCCCCTTTTTCCAAAAATCGTTTTTTTGGACAGGCATTAACTTGCGCACCCTTTCCCGTCTGAGAACTTACCTCCTTGCACCCGTTAAACGTCGGCGGCCCGGTCTTTGTCCTTCTGGGTCCAATTGTTCCCTGATTTCGGTTGAAAAGAAAGGAGTCGCAGCCGTGGCCAAATTCCCCCCCTGAGTCTTTTCGAGCTTTTTCGGCGGCACACGATTTTTGTTCTTTTGTCCCCTCCCCCAGTTTCTTCAGGAAGGGTTTTTGGATGCCGTAGTTGGGCAACGTTTCCCCCGATTTCTTCTTTCCCTCCTCAAAATGAAACCTTTTTTTGTCACATCACTTTTGCCGGGATTTTTTTCCTGTCTCAACACATCCAGTTAAAGGTT
>Ga0179593_1581346_pt1 | contig 15406 bp, 15 predicted proteins | sample CZODoug2_1_08_16_FD_185931 | JGI IMG/M metagenome (GOLD analysis project Ga0179593, IMG submission 185931) | Vadose zone soil fungal communities from Angelo Coast Range Reserve, California, USA - CZODoug2_1_08_16fungal (PacBio error correction) | ecosystem: Environmental > Terrestrial > Soil >... | reverse complement strand
CAGTCTCCTTCTCACGCCACCTTTTCTCGTCCGCACGTCGACGATGTGAAAAGAACGTTGGCGTTCTCCCCTCCCCTTTTTCGAGTGAAAGAGAGAAGGCGTCCCTCCCCTCTTCCCCTCTCGGACGCCCTGCGGCTTAAAAGCGCCCTTTTTTTTTTTCCAGAGAGAGGATTCCTCGAGCTTCTCTTCTTCCCAGTCTTAAGTTTCCTCCCAGGTACAGAAGGGAAGAGTGAACCCGATTCTCTCTTTTCATTAAAGGGTGTTAGATGAGCGCCAGCTTCCCTTTACCGCGGAAGCTCTTCTTCCTGCGGCAAGATCTTTTTTTTTTCTTTTTCTCTCTTCTTTCGACAGAGAAAGGGGAAGAAAGGCGCGCGAGGCGAATATTCCTGACTCGCTTCCCCTCTTCGACAAGGTGGTGAGTGATCTCTTCCTCCATGACAAAGGCGTTTCCTACAGACTACCGGTCTTTTTTTCTCCAGAGGAATAAGGGTGGCTCCTCCCCCTTCCTTCTATCTATTGTACAAGTCTTGAGAGATGTGTCTTCTCAAGGCACGAGAGTGTCCCCTTTTTTTTCATCGCGGTTGACAGGACAAATGAGGAGCCGTCTCTTTTCCTTTCTCGTTACTCACTCGCGATCGACGAAGCAATTGCTCTCTTTCTTCTGATCAGAACGAAGAGCACCGGGAAGCCTATCTCTTCCTCCGTCCCTTTCTCGTCCCCGAGCGATGTCTAGTACGCTTTTTTTTCCAGTCTTTGAGGGGCCACCTTTTTTTCTTTCCTTCCACCTTGATGAGAAGATTGGTAGCCTTCCCTCTTCTTTCCATGCATAACTGGTCTCCCTTCTTCGGCCGCGGCACAGTGATGTAGAGGAATCCCTTTTTTTACATTCTCCCCGAAAGTCGATCTCGGCCTCCTCGTTTTCAGATCTGTCCTGAAAAGACCGGCTTTTCTCCCTTCCCTTCCGCCACACCACAACGGAGATGACTTTTCTCTTTTCTCCCGGAGCAAGGAGATGATGTCGTGGGTTTTTAAAACCCGTGTTGTTTTTTTTTTTTTTTTCTGTTGAGAAAACGATCAGGTTTCTCCCTCCTTCCACGATTTGACGACAGGGCCTTCCCCCCTTTCAAAGTATCTTGTCATCGGCGTTCCTGGTCAAGGAACGATCTTTTCTCCCTACTTTTTTTTTGACAGCGACGAGAAGAGCGTGGGAAGGACTGCTTTTCCCACCGCCTTCTCTTGAACATCAAAAGAGCTCGGTGTTCCTTCTCCTTCCCCCCACGAGAGCGGGCGCCCCCCCTTTTTGGAGCGCTTTTTTCCGAGAGAAGAACGGTAGGAGACAGAGGAACCCTCTTTTTTTTTTTTCCTTCTTAGAGTAGCTATTTCCCCGAGATATCTACCCGTGGACCGACGGGGAAGAGAAGGCGTGCCCCCCCTCACTCCTCTAGAGAAGAAAAAGTCGCTTCCGCCCGGTCCCTCCCTTTCAATTTTTCTTTTTTCCCCAGGGTAAGAGGAGGCTCTCCCTTCTTTGCCATGATCAAGTGCAGAACGCGCAGTTGACTTTCTTCTTCCACAAAGACCGGTTGAAATAGTCTCTCCCTTTTAAGAACTTCCCTGCCCCATCCCTTTTAAGGCCATAGGAAGTCTCTTTTTTCCCCCCCCTTTTCCTCTTCCTTAGAGTGGATTAAGTAAAATTTCCCTATCTTCTCCGCCTGCTTGAGCGACCTCCCCCTTTCTTCCCCCCCTCGAAAGGGGTTCAGCATGCTTCCCTCCTTTCCCCCAACATCCCCTTACTTTTAGCCTTCGGCGCTAGGAGAAGGGAGGAAAGATTCGATTTCTCTCCTCGGAGAAATTCCCGCTTCTCCCTGCATTGCTTTTTGCTACTCCCATTAGCCGATTGATTAGGATATAGCCCTTTCCTCTCGAAGTAAGGTGTGCGAACCCCTTCAAACTTCCCGGACGGCAAAGACCTTGTAGAAAGGATACGTTCGCTCAGTTTTCTTCCCCCATATCACGCAAGATTCTCCTTTACGCTTAGAAGTCTCGCTTCCTTTTTGAATCTTTTCTCCTTTGAGATTGTTTCTTCTTCCTGACTTCCATTGTCCGAAAGATGGACACCCCCCCCTCTCTTTGTGGGAGGACTTTCATCCCCTTCTGTTTAGGTCATTCGGGCAGGTTCTTTTTTTTCCTGTACTGAGTGAGAACATGACACTTCTTTCATCTCCCTGCTGAAGTCCTCTTTTTTGAAGTGCGAACTCGGGTTTTTTTTCCCCTCCCCCCCAGGGGATCTTTTCTTCCCCCCCGTACCCCTCCTTCAGGGTTCCCATCCGCGGAGACGATCTTTTTCCTTCCCCCTTTTTCTCTTCCGGATCCAGGACGAATGCTCCTACGCCTCGCGCCCGGCAGTCGTTGACTCAGTGCTTTCCCCCCCTAGTCCTTCGAGCCCGCGTGGATCACATGGCTGCCTTTTTTCCTTCCCCAAATTAGAGATTTCGCCGGGATCGTCATTTCTTTTTTGGACCCCGCTGGGCTCCGGCCGGGTTCGAAACGTCTTCCCTTCTTCCTTTTTTTTCGAGATCTTCCGGCGTTTTTCTTTCATGAGCGGAGACAGGAACGACGACTGGGCACCTTTTTTTCCTTTCATGAATCAGGGCACTTCTTCCTTCCTATTTCCCCTTCATGATCCGGGGATTGATGGCAGATTTTTTTCCTTTCCGAAAGTGGCAGCCGCTCCTCCTTTCCCTAACATAGTCCCTCCCCGTGATCGGACTTAATCGGGCTTTTTTTTCGGAGGGTGTGGAGTGGACGGTTTGAGACTGCTTCCCTCCTTCCTTGGAGGCTTTTTTTTGTTTTGAAACAAAAAGGATACAGATCCCCCTTCTTTTTTGACCTTGATAGAGATGGATGAGGGGTCCTTACGTTTCCCCTGTTACCCAGTTCTCCCCCCCTACGGACTCTACTCGGTTTAACAGGACCGACCGTCCCCTCTCTTCCTTTTCTTTCTTTCCCTTCACAAGACTATAAGGACGAATGAATCCACGCGAAATGTACCCTTTTCCCCCTTAATCTGTTTTTCTCCCGCCATCTCCTCTTTTAATAATTCTCCTTTCTTCTCGAAAAGGAGAGTGAAGGTCCTCGTACTTAAGGTCATTCTTTTTCTCGTGGACACTTTTTTTTTCGATCCTCGACGACCGGAGGAAAAAGGCTGTACGTAGGAGGGTAAACCGTCCCCCTCCCTTCTCCGGAAGAAAGGGATAGTAAGAACCGGCATCCAGCTTTCTCCGTTCTGGATCATGGTGGGTTTAAAGTCTCCTCTTTCCTTCCCTCCTTCCAACAGGAAAAGAAAACACCCGACGCCTCCCTTTTTCCTTAGCTTAGACCTCTCCCGTGGTGAGGAGTGAGGACACCCTTTCCTTTCTTCCACGGGAAGGAAGGCAAGTTCTCTTTTTCCACCTTCCTGGAGTTCCCCCGGATCTGAAGGTCGGCGCTCCTCCCCCCCTCCCCTTTCCTGTTCGAGTGATCGTCAAGGTGCCCAGTCGGTCTGGTTTCCCTTTTCTGCGTGTTTCCTCTCCGCTTACAAGAGACGAAGAGGTCTCGCCTTTTTTCCTCCTCCCCCCTCGTTAAATAACAAGGCCTTTTTTTTCAGCGACGAGGGACGGTCAAGAAATCGTCTTCATTTTCTCTTTTTTCCTCTCCGCTTTCCAGTAAGGGAAAGAAGACGCGGTAGGCTCCTTTCCCCTTGGTTTTCTGCTGGGCTGGCAAAATAGTAGCCGCGCTTTTTTCCTCCCTTAAGAGCTGAAGGGTTCTGGAGGCATCTTTCTTCTCCCCTGGTTTATTTTCTCTTCAAGATCCCCGAGTCGAAAAATTCACCCACCCTTTCTTTTCCCCGCGTGCAGATACCAACGTGTCCTTTCTGCCCCCTCGAGTACCCTTCCGACCACGGGACAGAACCTGCCGAAGGATCCTTCCTTTGAACGTGCCGCCCACAAAGCTACGAGGTTTTTTTCTTTAGTTTCACTTCAGCGGCGTGCATGAAGTACAGCCCCCCCTCTCCGTAGGTAAGGTTAAAGCGGAATCTTACGCCCCCCTTTGTAACGCGCCGCTAGATTTTTCCTTTTCTTCTAAGGAGCAGATCTCCCCTTCCTGGCGTCCGGCGCACACCTGAACGCGCGCGGCTTCTTTTTTCCCCCTCTTCCGAGATCCCGAAGAAGCGCTACTTTCCCCTATCCCTACCTTCTTCAAGATCTAAAGAGGGCTTTTTCCCCTAGAGCAACGAAAACCTCCCTCTCCCCCGCCAGGCTCCCTTAAGGATAAAGTAGAGATCGGTTTCTCTTTCTTCAGAGCACCCTCCTTTCTGAATTTTTTGATCACCAGGGTGAGGCCGCTCTCCTTCTCCGGAATGGCAAGGCGAAGTCTTCCTTTCTGTTCCCTACGTCTCGAAGCGAGGGATCCTTTCTTTCCCCTGAAAGTCGGCGACAACTGGGAGGGACGTTCTTCCCCATCCCTCTTCATCGACCGTCTGGATCTACGGGAGGTTGATTCCTCCTCCTTCCTTTTGATAAGGGGAAATGAATCTGATCGTTTCTCTTTTCCTCCTACAGATTACCTCGCAATCTAGCCAAGGAGGTAAAGTGGAAAATCTTTTTTTTTTTTCCCCTTTTCCTTCAAAGTGAGGGTGGGAATCCGGCCCGCTGCCCCTTTTCCAAGTTCTACTCCTCTCGGGCGAGAATAGCGTACTTTCTCCCTCCAGACAATGCTGGTCCTTTGTACTTTCCTTCTCGGACCCTCGGACATATCAGAAATCAAGCACAATTTTTTTTTCTCTCTTCTTCCCCCATCCCTAAACGAGATATTCCGGGACGAGGTGTTCTTCCTCCGGCGTGCTGAAGCTGCGGTCGCGGTTAAAATTAGTGATATTCTTTCCCCTTCGCGAAGATTAAAAATGCCTTCCGCCCTCCCCTTTTATAACTTCTTTCGTCATAGTGTAGATGGCCTTTTCCACTCCCTGAGAGGTTTTCTAAAAAAACTTCTGATCACTCCCCCCCCCCACATAAACCCAGACTTGCTCTCGGATCCGGGATAGAAATGGGCTTCTTTCCTTTCTTGGTTGGGCGGGACTCAGTTTACTTGGCCGGGCTTAAGGAAATCGCCCCCTTTCTTTTTTTCTCCGAAGGAGGAATAAATCGTCCAGCCATTTCCCATAAACTTCCCCTCCCCTCTTCATCAACAAAGTGATGATGTAGAACGATCTTTCCTTTTTTCCCCCCTTCTTTTTTTTTTTTTTTTTTTTTTTAAGGAAACAAAGGTGGACCCTCCCCTCTTCCCAGCTCCCCCCCTGCCGTAAGAGTTTTTTCCCCGAAAATAGGAATGGGCGCGGCTTTCCCCCCCTTTTCTTTACTTTTAACTTTTTTGCTGATATCCTCCTGACGCGGCGAATGATTAGAGAGCGCGTCTTTTTTCCCCTTTTCCCCCCTCTTCTCCTCAAGTGGGACGCAAACGCTCTTTCTTTCCTCTTTTCCTCGTGTGTTTTTGACCCTTGATGGTCGCCACTCGCTAAGAAGGATTTTTCCTCTTCCACATGATAAGCAGGCCCCCGACGCTCTCCCCTCCCCCCGTCTGTGTTTCCCCTGTACATGCGGAACAGAAAGATAAGAAGAAGGAAAAACCCTTTTTCCCTCCCCCCCTTCCTCTGCGCTAGAGAGAATGAGATCCCCGAGGCGCTCTATTCCTTTTTCCCCCCTCCGCCTCCACCTACCTCGTGAAGAAGTAGATATGTTCATTGGTAAGGTAAAGCTGGCGCTCATCTCCCCTTTGAAGGCCTCACCTGCGTAACATAGGGTAAAGCTGAAATTTCTTTCCCCCCTTTCCCCGATAGGATGAGATAGAGATAGATTAACCTCTTCTCTCCGGCTCTTCATATCCGCATCACCCTGAACATGTCGCTTCCCTTTCTTTTTCCCTACAGCGTGGAACAGAGTTGTACTACGCCAACGTGCTGGTCACCCCCCCCCCCTTTTTCCCTAATTGGCACACCGGTCTGCTTCTTCCTTTCGTCTTCTGATATCTCCTCTTTTCCCCGTTGTTGTTGTATCTAAGACAGAAGAAGTAATCCCCGCCTCCCCTCAAGCAGGTCTGTCTTCCCGTCGGACTTTTCCCTTTTCTAGGGACGAAATCGTTCCACGCTTTCCCCTCTCAGAAGGCGACGACGGCCCAGCCGCTTCCTTTTTTTCTGATGCGGATAAAAGCGCCCAGGTTGTTCTTTAGCTTCTTCTCCTGCTTCCTCGATCTCGGCGGAAAAGAGCTTTCTTTTTTCCTCCCTTTACAGAAGGGCAGCTTACCCCCTTCGGATGTAGGGAACATAAAGGGTGTAGATGACCCCTCTTCTCTTCCTACTCCTCCTGTTTTCCCTTTCGCTACTTCGGGAAACGACTTTCCTTTTCTCCGGACGAGGGCGATGTGCTTTTCTTCTCCCGGGGAGCGCAGGCGCGCGATTTCTTCTTTCTCTCCGAACACGAGCGACGCCACTTTTGGTGGTAGCCCCTGGTGTTCCGGATGTACTTTTTTTTTTTTTTACGAACAGACGGCGGTCGTCCCTCTCTCTGTCTTTTCTTTGTTGGCCTCGAAAGCAGTAGATACCTTGTCTTCTTTTTTTTCTTTTTCCTCCCAGTAGAAGCGGAAGAGAGTCCACACTAGTCTCTTTCAGCGCATCGCTTTTTGGAGCCGTCTGGCAGCGTGACCTCATTTTTTCCCCCCCCTCCGCTAGAGAAGAATGAGCCGCTTTCTTCGGATTTATCCTCTTTTGCCTAAGATCAGCGAGGACAGACGCCGCCCCTTTTTCTCTCCCCAGAGAGCTTTGTATCGTCGCGAGGTGTGTAATCTCTCCTTTTTCTGGGCCACCTTTGGAAGGATCAGGACGAAACTGACTTTTTCCCAAGTCGACGAATCACGTTTTCTAATTCCGTTCGTGATGAGAAGAACTGCCTGGATTTCTCTTCTTTCTCTCAGGAAGAATAGTGAGATCTTGGCGTTTTTCTTCCCCCCCCCCGGACCTATTTTGTAGTGAACGGCGGTTTTTCCCCTTCGATGACACGCAGACACATTGGGCTGCTTCGGATACTTTAGTCTTTCGGGGACGTGATGGGACCCTTTTTTCTTTTTGTTTTAGAAAAAACGCTCAGGTCGTCGTCGCTTCCCTTCCCCTTGCTACTTATACAGGGACTGCACAAGGAAGGACTTTTTTTCCCTTAGAATGGGGGAATCGGCTGCTCCTGTTCCCTCCCGAGCCCCTATCACGAATTGACAGAGACCGCGCCCCCCTTTTCTTTTTTCTTTGCGCAGGAACACCTCGTCCGTCTTCTCTTGTTTCTCCACGCGCGGGCGCCCCCACCATTTGTGCTTTTTTTTTTAGCTGGCCGAGAAGCACGGTATGCTCTCCCTCCTTCAAGCTTGTCGGCGTCAGGATCGGCGTACGAGCTTTTTTTTTCTGCGGACGGAGACACGGGCCGTTTTTCCGTTCCGGAACTCTTTTTCCGCGATAACGAAACGCTCTCCGCCCGATTCCCCCCTGGAACTCCTTGCTAGATTGCGCCCCCCCTTCCTTCCTTCCTTCTGAGAAGACAATGCACGATTCATCTTCTTTTTTTCCCATGACACGTCGCGTAGGAAGCAGAACGTCTCACCCTCTTCTTCCCTACGCACGGGAATTGCCCTCTTCTCTTCCGATGACTCATGGGCCTCAATCAAGCACCAAGGTGTCGCCTCCTCCTTTCCTCTCTCGGATGAGGGAGTACCCAGCGCTTCTATCCGGTCTCAACCACAGTCCCTTGAGATTCGACATTGCCCCCTCTTTCCCCCCCTCATATATTGCAGCCGACTCCTTTGGGCCTCACCTGGTCTCTCCCCCCCCCATTGAGGACTCCTCTCCGGATCGGGTATTGAAGATGAAGAAGGTTCCCTCCCTCTAAGAAGGTAGACTTCTTCTGCTCTTTCCCAGATAAGGGATTTATTCTTTTCCCTTTCGAGAAAATTACTCCTTTTCTTTACGGGGTCTTAGGATAGTGCCCTCTAGGGGATAGAGGAAAGCTTCCTTCTCTCACCCCTCGCAGTTCCAGTGGGGAAAAAATCTCCGTAAGGAAGAGCCTGTTCTCATAAGGCAGAAGGAGAGAAGTCCGGTGACTTCTCTCCCCTCCAAACCCCCCCTTTTCCGCTTTAGAAGTCCTCTTCTTCCCCTTAGAAGGTGTACTTGTAGCTTTCCCCTGTTAGGATTCCTCCCTCAGATGAGATTTGACATTGACCTCCCCGGTGTCTCCAACCAACATAGGGAGATTGGTGATGGTCCCTTTTCCCTTTTCCCCTTCTTCATTAGGAAAGGTTATGTTTCTCCTTTGTAGAAGCACCCCTGCGCAATGAAAAGGTATGTTTGCACTGCACTTCTTTCCTTTTTTTATTTAAGTTGGAGAAACTTGGGGATCTTTCTCCACGACCCTCTCCTATTATAAAAGCCCTCCCGTCAATGAAGGGTTAACTCGCGGATTAAGACTCCCGCCCAATTTGAAAGGAGCTCTCTTCCTTTTTTTTCCTGAACATGATATACGCGCTCGGCGTGAAACCCCTTCCCCCCCTTTTGATAAATGGACTAAGAATGGATGTTCTGAAGCCTATCGGAAAGGAAGTTTGGGATTTCCTTTTTTTGTTTTCGAACGTAGGCCTTTCTGACCGCTCATAATCGGAAGAGAGATACGTCTTTTTTTCATGAAGCGGAACAGCCCACTTTCACCGTGAGAGATCAAGTCCCCTTCCCATAAGGGAAGCGAGATTGCGCTTGATCCCCCTCCCCTTCAGATCCCTCTTTTTTTTCTGCGAGAGAGGAAAGAGAAAGGGCCGGACTTCTTTTTTTTTCAGTAATGGCCGAACATCTGCTTGTCCAATCCCTCACCACGGTCCGTTCCCTCGTGACCGATGTAGAGTAGGGTTTTTTATGCTTTCAGTAGAGGGACAGTGTCTTTCGGGACCTTCCCCCCTCCCCCAACGGGCGGGGAGAGACCTTTTTCCTTTTTTTCTTCTTACGATGCAAATGGGTTCCTGTCCTCTTCTTTGATACCCCCCCTTCTTTTTACCCGCAGAAGTAAAGCCTTCTTTTTTCCCCCTCCCCGCCTATAAGACGGAATGAATCCACGCGAAGGCCCCCTTTGCCTTGACTTCATTTTTTTCTTTTCCCTCTCTCTCTTTAAATATACTAAGTTGTTGTGTTGAGCTTTTTCTCTTCTCTTTCCTTTCATCGGAAGGGAAGGCACCTTTACTTTCGCGTGGATTCTTCCGTCTGATATTTTTTTTAGTAGACCTTTTTTTTCCTTCGGCTGTGTAAAACGGTGATATAAGTATTCCCCCTTTTCCTTCAAGAAATGGGCATAGTAAAAACGCCAGCCATTCTCCCCTTCTCCGGTAAGATTTTTCTTTTTTGTGATCCTGGTGGGTTTAAAGGTTCACGCCCCTCCCTTTTTTCTCCCCCCCCCTTTCTCAACGGCCAAGAACACCAGCCGCCTACCCTCTTTCTTGCGACGTTGTTTGTTGTTGCGGCGTGGAAAGAAGATCTTTTTTCCCCTCCCTTCCCCTGTCCGGAAGGCCAAGGGAGATGGAATCTCCGGGCAGACTTTTTTCTTTTTTAATTTTCTCTGACGGTAGGAGATCATCCCCCCTTCCCTTTTTATTCGATAAAGGTTGAAAAGTAGGTCGGGCTGCCCGCTCATTTTTTTTCCTCCGTATATCCTGTTTTCATCTCTAGTTAGAAAAAATGGACGAGCCCCTCTCCCCTCCCTATACAGGAGAAGAGAGAAATTTCCCCTTTCAATTCCCTTTCTTAAGAATGTGATCCACGCTTTTCTCCCGATGCCCCCCAGTAAATGTAAAAGCCCTCTTCTCCCTTTCGAAGAGGGGATCCCGTCGTTTCGCGACCTATCGTCCGACCCCCCCCCCCCACCGCGGAGGGGAACACTGAGTGAGAAGCTCCCCTTTTACTCTTTCTCCGTCCCCCGGGTGCGTGTCTAAAGATCAACCGATTCCCCCCCTCCCCACCACAAGCCGCAGTTTCTTCCGGCTTGCTAGTGCCAGAGATTCATGGGCCGTCCCCTCCTTGAGGGAGTGTGGCGGCGAGGCTCACCTGACGACCTTCCTCAATCAAGGAGGATGAATGCCGCCCCCCCCCCCCCCCCAAGATCCACCTTTCTTTTTTATCGGTACGCGTAAATCTTTCTTTCCCAGAAATAGCAACTCTCCCCCTTCTGTGAAGGTTAAAAGCGGAGTCCTTTTTCAAGCGGAAAGGCGCCGAGTGCTTTCCTGTCCACACCTCTTTCGAAAAGAGGTCTCTAGTATTTGTGAGAACAACCTCTTCCTTCGACTCTATCTGTAGGGAGATTTCCCTCTCGCAACGGGACTGGCACCTTTACCTCCCATTCGACGATCTTCCCTCGTTAGCACTTCGATCCACTCCCTCCCTCTTCCGCCCTGCGCAGAAGAAAGAATTCTATCGGGAAGGTGGAGTCCCCTTTTCCGCGTCCGTCTTCTCGGACTTCTTTGGATGATCACAGGGTGAGGCCTTCTTTCCGTCGCTCCAGAGGAGCGTCTTTTTTCTTCTCCAGGGAATGTTGACGGACCTCCCCGGATCGAAGCGCCTTTTTTTCCCCTCCTCGACTGCCGATGGCTTCACTCCTCCTCTCCACTCTTTCTCCATCGTCATCGTCATCGACGAGGGCATTTCTCTACGCGGTTGATACCCTTGTCTGCGGTCCTTCCGTGATATGGGCAAAGGCATTTCTTTCTTTCCGATCAGAAGTACCCTGGGTCCGCCGGCAACCCATTATCCCCGTGGAAAAGGAGGGAGGAAGCTCCTAACCTTATCCACCCCAAAAGGGGTCTTCTCTCCGGGCCTTTTTCCATCGGAGCTGACACCCGGCTGCCCCTTTTTTCTTTTTTTTTTCCTCGCGTACGCGATACTGACGCCCGACCCTTTTTTCAGCCGTCTTTCCTGCCATCTACCTATAGATACAGCAAAAGATTTTTTTTCTCCTTCTTCTAATACACGAGCTCTTCCGTGTTACTCTGTTGTTCATGGCCCTTTTACACGTAAGTAGAGGTCGAGGTCAACTTCTTTTCCCCCTTTCGATAGTTATAGGGACCAGGGCGCCTCCCCCCGCATCTCCCTTTTTCCTTCCCTGGAGTAATAGTGTCCTCCCTTCCTCTCCCGAAATGAGAGTTTTAGAAAAAAAAATTCCTTATAAACGTTCCCTTACATAATAATGGAATATAGGACTCCTTCCTTTCTCCATCTCCATAGAAGTGTGGTGTGGGAGGGCACTCCTTTTATACCTCTTTTTCTCGAAAGAGAAAAGGAGCCTTTTTCCCTCTCGACGGCGCTCCCTTTTCCATCCCCCTGTTCGCCTCCTCCGGACGACGGGCAGCACCACAGTTCTTTTTCTTTCCCCCCCCCTCGTCAGTTCGTCAGGAGCCTGCACAAAGGTGAAAAACAATCCTTCCTTCTTCTTAAGAGAAAGAGCTCGGGGGCGCTCTCCCTCGTACATAGCTGATTCTTCCAGGTGATAGTAGTGCTCCCTTTTCCGAGGAGAATTGCATTAGAGATCTCTGATAGTACCTTTCCCCCCTTTTACCAAAAAACCTCACTTTGGAAGGAAAGAGCTTCCCCCTTTCTTTCTTGCCTCTAATGGATGGTAGCCCCCTCTCTAAGAAGGACCGATCTTCCACAATGATTAAGAGGAGAAAGACCTCTCCTCCTCGTATGTTAGTAAGACGCCGTTCGTCAATTCCCTGAGTCTTTCCTCCCTTCACCAAAAAAGTGGAGTAGCTCTTTTTCTTCCCCTCCGCTCGCGAGCCTGCGCTTCCCGGGCGCGCGCTTTTTCCCTCGTCCCCTGAGAGGAAAAGAACTTCGTGCCTCCCCTCCCTCGGTGAAGCGAAAGAGAGGAGCGGGAAGGGCAGGCTGTCCGCAGAAGCTCGACTCCGTAAAGAAACTGTCGGACCATCAACCAGCCCTCCAAAAAAAGACCCACAAAAAACCCCCAACCCCCCCCACCTTCCCCCCATTTCACCCTCCATTTTTCAACCCCCCCACCCCCCCCCAACCCCCCCCCCCCCCCCCCCCCCCCCCCAATGGCGTTAAATCGTTTTCCCCCTTCCCCTTCTACCCCCTTTCTTCTCCTTTGCCGTCGAGATAGAGGAAGAAGATTCCTTCCCTTCTTCCCTGATCCGCATCATCCTGAAACATGTCGATCCCTCTCTTGCCGTCGTGCCCCTTCCCTTTCAACGAGTTAGGATGACGAAACCTTTTCCCCCCCCCTTTTACACGATCCGACCGTTCTGGCTGTTTCATTTCTTTCTTTCTGAGATCTCTCTCTCCTTTCCTTCCCAGAAGAAGACGTCATCCAACTATGACCCACCCTTTTTCTAGTTGAGCGTACGCAAGTAGACGCTTTTCCCCTCCCTTTTTCTTCTCCACCCAATCTGAGTGAACGAGAAGAATGCCGAAGGAGCTTTACTCTACATGGGCATTTTTCCCACGCGCCAAGGTGTGTGTGATCACCCTTCGACGAGTCTCCTTCTCTCGAGAGGAAAGAGGCGTCCTCTCCCCCTCCTTCTTCCTCCCTTTCAGCGTGAACCCCGAGGTACTCCAGGATTGCCTGTTTGTCGGATGTCTCTTTTAGACCGGAAGAGCGGGTCCCCTCCCTGGCAAAAAGATGTCTTTCAGGCGCGGGGCCGATGAGTCGCGCGTCCGGGGAGGTCCTTTTCTCTCGGCGCCGAGCGCGCCTACCCCCCCTTCCCGGTGGTGTTGACGGCGATGATCGTGCTGTCCGCATGCTTTTTCTTTGAAGAACAGGAAGGACCCTCTTCCTTAGTAGGGAGATCCTTCATCATTCCCTTCTTAGATTCCTTGTACTTCTTGCTCGAGGTGTGTCTCCCCTCTCGTCACAAACGAGGAAGAGCCCCTTCCTTCTTGCCGGCCCAATTGAGGAGCCGCTGTTCCGCGGGCCCCTCCTCCTCGCTGCTCAGCAGACTTCCTTTTCCCTGATGATGATCAGCACGACGAGCACCGGGAACGAAGATGCAGTTTGCCCAATGACGAGGGAGGCGTGCGCCCTATCGTGTCTAGTAAGCGAGGTGGGGAAAGATTGCTTCTTTGGCACAAAAGGGGGGCAGGGTCATGAGATTGGTCGAAGTAATACAGATCGTCGAAAGTTTTTTTTTTTTCCTGCGCGGCAAAGTGATTGTAGCAGGAAATGTGCTCTCCCCCAGTAGATCTCTTCTTTGCGATGGCCTGAAGGCCCGGCCAGGAATCTCTCTCCTGCGTGCACAACGACCACCCCCCCCCCCCCCCCTTCCCCCCCCCCCCTGGCGAGCCGGGATCCGAGAGCCATTAGATGATTCGTTTCTTTTTGTAACGTGATCAGGACTAGAAAACGCTCAGGGTGTCGTAGATCCACCTCCAGTCAGCGAGTCTTTTTTAGGAAAAGGACTCTCCTGGCATTGTTTGAATCGGACGACTCCTGGTCCAGAACGAGCTTTTCTCCCCGATCAAGAATTGACCTCCCCGCGGCCGGCGTGTAGTAGTACGACTTGCGTGAGCAGGAAAAACCTCTTCCCTTCCTTTTTTTTCTTTCTGAATCCCCGATGAAAAAGCGCGGGAGCCCACCTCTCTCGGTAGATGGCCCTATCACCCTTCTTACCAGCGGGGTCGGATCTGCTTTTCTTTCCTCTCCTCAAGAGAGAGGCGTACTGCCCCTGGGCAGAGAAGGATTCCGGTTGAAGCGATCTCCCCCCCTTCCAGTTGGGCCACGGGAACTCATTGGCTAGATTGAGGCTTTTTTTCTTCGGAGGAGACGCGTCATTTCCACTCCTGATCAAGTTAGAAGCTCAGACGTTCTCCCCCCCTCCCCCCCTCCACGGGATCGAACATAGTAGATTTCTATTGAAGCCCCCCCTCTAATTTATTGAAGGACATTCCCTTTTCTCTTCTTAGGCTTCAAAAGAGATTCGATAAGTTTCACCCCTTTCCCTCTCAATTGAGATTAGGAATTCCAGCCTTTTTTCCCAATTCCTACCTGCACGGTGAAGGGAGAGGGCCACCTTTCCGAGGACGAGGGTGAAGATGACGGCTTCTTTTTCCCCCCTCTCCCTACGGGGTAGCCCCTCATTTTTCCCTGAAAGATAGAGGTCGATTCTATGCGAAGGGGAGAAAATTTTTTGAGGCTTTCTCCTCTTCTCCTTTGAAAGTAGAAGATGTCTTCGTGTTCCTTCTCCTCTGAAGAAGCGCGCCTCCCTCCCCTTTCAGAATACGGAAGGCCGCGTTTTCTCTCATTGGTGACAGCAGCAACGCACTCGAGGGGCTCTTCCTTTCCCCCTCATTACGCTTGGAACATGAAACCGCCGGTTATTCTCGTTCTGACTGAATGAAAGCCGCTGACATTGACCAAGACCGATTACACCCCCTATTCTTTTGTGGGAGGCAAAGGTAATAAAAGTGAGGTTGAAGGATCTCCCGTGGGCGACCCTCCACCCTCTGCGACAATGCACGTCTGGCACTGCACGCCTTTCCCCCCTCCGGGCTTGGGGTGAAGTTGGACGAACTCGGATCTTTTTTTTTTTCTTCTTCTCCCAGGTAACCCGCTCTTTTCCCCTCCGAGGCGACGATAGGTTTGCCTCCCCCCTCGACGGAAGAGTTATCCCGGACGAAATGATTATACGAGCTTGTCGTAGTGGACAGTTTCTTCCCCTTCCCCGCGTGCCCCAGGCTGAAGAAGATTGGGTGGACCGTACCCCCCCTTTTATCGGAAGGACGTTCTTGGGACCTTTCCCCCCAGGGTTAGAAAAGTAGGCGATATTTTTCCCTTCTTTCTCCCTCTCTCCAGCCAGGCCCTTTTTCTTCTCTCCCGAAGGGAAACCGTGAGCGGGAACGTCGCCCCCTTCCTCCCCTTCTTGAGATGAGAGAAGAAAAGACTTTTTTCTTTCTCTCTTTCCCCCCCCCGGCGATTAAATAGAACTTGAAGGCTTGCCCTTTTCTCCCCTGTAATGGAAGAAAATCTGCTCTTTTTTCTCGGCCTAATAGGAGAGAAAGCGTCTCCGCTGGTAGGAGTAGGGTGTGTGTCTTGTCTTTTTTTTTTTCTTCAGTAGCGGGAATTGGATTTTTTCCTGAAAACCAACCAGGATCCGATCAAAACTTCGTTTTCTTTCCCGTGTCGCGATGGATGCAGGGGCTTACGATGCCAATTTGCCCTTCCTTTTCTTTCTTAAATATACTCGTTTTACCCGCCTGCTCCTTTTTCTCTATGGAAGCGACTCAAACAGCCCTCAAGACGTCATGGCCTCCCCTCCCCCCTTCCCCTTCTCCCGTCCCGCGCCGTTTCTCGCC
>Ga0179593_1429384_pt1 | contig 15406 bp, 15 predicted proteins | sample CZODoug2_1_08_16_FD_185931 | JGI IMG/M metagenome (GOLD analysis project Ga0179593, IMG submission 185931) | Vadose zone soil fungal communities from Angelo Coast Range Reserve, California, USA - CZODoug2_1_08_16fungal (PacBio error correction) | ecosystem: Environmental > Terrestrial > Soil >... | reverse complement strand
CCAGCTGTTAAATTTCTTCCTTAGTATGAAAAATTGGACTTTGCGCCTATGCCCCCAACCCCCACCTCCAACTGTATTTTCCTGACTTTCATAGCTTCCTCCAGTTTCTCTTTTTTTGAGGTTCCAGTGCCGTTGGACCTTTACGTCGTTTTTTGGCCGTGACGGCAAACTTATTCTATTTCCCTACAGCGTTCCTGCTCCTCCTTTTCTTCTTCCCGGTCCTTTTTACCCTCTTCCTCTTTACTGGGGATCCCGAAAGTCTTACTTTTATTCAGACCGTACTCGTTGTTCCTTCCAGACCATTTTTCTGCCCTCTCATCATCTTCTCCCTCCTCGCCGAATAGTAGGTAATTGGGCTTTTTCTCGGTAGAGGTGGATTCTACGAGCCTGGCTTAACCCCTTCACTTTTGTACATCAATTCGTCCCTACCTTCGGATGGTCGTTTAGCTTGGAAGTGTTCCAAGCTAAGTTTCCGTTCCCTCCTTTTTCTCCTAGTTTAGTTTCTTAAAGGAAGGCAGCTCCCCCCGGCGGAGGTTTCTGGTTGCTATTCTTTTTCGTCTTTCTCCCCTCTCTCTTTTTCTCAAAGCCTTTTTCTTTTTTAACCGCCGTGTCACCTCTGACTAGGGATATGAGATTTCTTCTCTTTTCCTTTTCTCCGAGAGGGGTTTGCTCCTTTGGAAAGACCCCCCTGTTTTCCCTGAAAGCCCGAAGAGTACGAGAACAGAGAGAGGCTTTCTTTCTTTGTGAGTTTCGAACCAGGTGTCTCCTCCTAATTATTCTATAGACACGGATTTTCATCATTATTCCTTCCGGTTGGTTTTTTGAGTTTTCGAAGAGGTGAGTTACTTTTTCCCTTGTCTTTATTTAGATTTCGGCGTGGGTCTGCCTTAGACCAGGATTCATTAGGAAGGGCCGGCTCATTGTGTCGTTTCCGCTGATTGTTCTGAAGGGTTTTCCTTACTCCGGGGATTTCCGCACTCTTTTTCTTTTATCTTCTGATTGGAGTCTCCGTATCTTCGCTTTTGAACCCTGTTCACGTTCGGGGACTTCTCTCGAATTTCCTCTCTTTTTGAGGCGGAGATTCCTGTCGGCTCTGCCCCTTGTTTTTTTTTGATTTTTTAACCTCGTTGTCCAAACGATATGAACCGTTCGACCTCTACGTGACCGTTTCCAATACGTCCTATTCTTCCCCGTTTTCACGTTTCCTCGGGGTGTGCGCCTGCTGCTGTTTTTTTTTCGCTCCTTGAATCTGTTCTCTTTGCCCTTTGTCATTTTTCAAGATTTCTCTTTTCTCAGTTGTCGCCTGTGCGTAAAAGCCCCTCGAGATTTGCTGACGTAAGGGAGATTACTTTATTCTTGGATGAGTCCACGCCGCCTTCAGTAACGGGCTTCGTTTCCCTTAGTATTCACTCCCTCACGCCCCGAATCGGCCCTGAGAAGTCCTCTATTAGCCCCTGTTTTCTTTTCCCCCTATCTACGGATAGCGACAGCTATCGTGGTCACTTAAGCATTGTAGTAGGGTTCCGCGTATCCCGTCGAACCCCCTTTCTCCTTTAACGCGCCCCAGGTAGGCTTTGTTTCCTTCCCTTTCAGACTGTCATTAGAACGTGGTGTCCCGGTGAAAGACAGGTGTGCCCCCTTGTTCGATTCCCATCCCTTTCCTCCCCCCCTCCTCTCAGTCTTGGCAACCAGTGTAAGACTTTTTATTCGCCATGTATTCCCGAGTTTCGTCCTTTCCTCCTCCCTAAACTGCGTCAATAGTCCTCGAGCAGTTCCACTGTCTTCCGACCGCTCCATTGCTTTTGTCAACCTCTCCCCCATCTCTGTTCCCGTTCCCCTCCCTCTACCACTCAAAGTTCCCCTTTGAGCGTTTCGATCTTCCTCCTTTTCTTCCTGGTTTTTTTTTCTTTGATTAGATGGGTGATAGAAAGCTACCTCCCGCGCCAGTTGTTATCCTTTCGGTGACGTTCTTTCCGAGGTTCGTGCTTTCCTTCTTCTCTCCCCTGACGCGAGTTTTTTACGGGTTACTACTTTCGCCGATGATAGGTACGGCAAGGTGAGGTCTCCGAGATGAGCCCCTCCCCCCTCTCCACTTTAAATTCTTTTCGGGTATTAAACCGAGTCTCCTTGGATTCGGCTTTTTTACAGCGTTAGTTAGGCTACCCTTTTTCTCCTCCCGTTTTCCAATCCCCCTTCCGATGACAGCGACTTTTTACATGTTTACACCCCCGCGTTTCCCTTCCCTGTAAACGGTTTTCTGGGGTTAGAGGTTCCCCTTTCCCTATTTTTTTTACCCGTTTCGTTCGATCCTACTTTCTCAGTCTCCCCTCTCTTCGTCAAGCAAGGACTTTCTACGCTCTGTTCGGTTTCATAGATGCGACTCCCCCGATTCCCGTCTTGGCGGTTTTCCTTAGTGCCCTTGTACGAAAGCCGTGTCGAGTTCTCTTGGTGAATAGCCCTCTCCCCCTTGCGTTGTAGGCTCTTTCCCATGTGTTTATTGCAAGTCTTCCTCCCCTCTCACTCGGGTGAAGCTCAAGTGTTAACAACGTTCACGATTTCCCCGCGTACTAATTTCGCTGGCCCCTCAGCTTCCCTGTCGAGTGTTCCCCCCCGCGGAGATACCTTCGCCGCTTTCCCCCCTGAGTGTTCCTGCCAAGTTGGGCCTCGTTGTTTTGCTTCCTCTTGACACCATCTTCCCCCGATTTTTGCGCTCCCAGGGCCTCTCTCTACAAGAGTTTTTGAGTCTTCTACCCCCTGCCATGGACCCGCCAAGGGTCGGTTTTGTCGTCGACCCTCTCTTTATTATTAGCTTGCCGGTTCTCCCCCCGTCATCCTCCTCAGCATTCCTCTGAAACATCCAGCTCCGCCTGCCGCCCTTTTTTCTCCCCTTTTTTGAATCCTCTTATACCTTCTTGCCCTCTCCAACCTCTCAATTGGTATCCCATACAACTAACGCGTAAACTTTCCTGGAAACCTGTCCCCCTAGTTTGTACACCCTTTCTCTTTTGAGACACCCGTTTCCAAGTTCTTTCCCTCCAACTTTTTCTCCGAAAGTGCCAGCAACTCCTTCCCTCTTTCCTGGTCCTTCCTAACAGACTTCTGTTTTCCCCCCTTAGCATCTTCCTTAACTCCTCCGCCGTAGTTCCCTCCCTCGCCTGTTCGCCGGCAGCCAGTGCCACCGGCGTACCGCTGGTGGTGTGCTCATTTCCTTTTTTTTCCCTTGATACGCCCGTTGGACCCCCTTTCCTCCTTCTCCCCGAATGTCCAACAAAAGACTTCTTTTCTCCCTCACCGGCGCTGGGACCAGATGCACGCCCGTGACCCCGACTTCGCGCGGGCTGTACCACTTTTTTGACAGTCCCCTTGATTCTTGTCCCTTTTGTTACTCCCCCCCTTCGCTAGGAAACTCTCCTTTTTCTTCAAGCAAGGAAGTCTGTTCTCGTTCCCCCTTCATTGGTACCTGATATCCCGCACCTTTGCCTCTCCTTTTTTTTTTTTTCCCCTCCCTTCCTCTTCTCGGCTCGTCAGCATCCCCAGACGTCTCCTAAGCTTGTTTCTTTTTGCGAGCCACCAGGAATCCTTCCATTCCTTCAACCGGGGGCCCGATCGGCCATTCAAACGTGCGGACCCCTCGAATTCTCTCCTTTTTCTCTAGAGCCCTCTAAGCTATGATGTGTTAGTAAGAAGTCTTTGGGGACTACCCAGCATCTCTCCAGCTGGACGTTTTTTCTTTTCCCTTCCTAGATTTCCTCATTCCTTTGTGTTGTTGACTATCAGCCCCCCCCGTCCCGTGTGCTTTTCTCGACTTCGTATTCCCCCAGCTTGTACGTTCCCTTCCCATCCCTTTCTCGTTTTTTTCTCTCTTTTGAGAAATTTGTGGTAGTTTAAGTTCGTTTGGCATTTCCCCTTGGATCGACCTCCCTGCAAGTGTTAATTGCCAGCTTTCCGGCTTCTTCCTCCAGTTTTGTACCCCAGAGTTTAATTTTTTCCTTAGGCGTAACTTAAAGACAGATGATTACTTCCTCTTCCGGGAGGGAAGTGTCCTGTATTTTGTCCCTTCCTTAGTCCATTTTTTACGTCACCCCTTTTAATCTCCCGTCAGGTCGTTTCCGCTTTAGGAGTTTTTCATCTTGTTTGGTTTCGCTTGATTAGTCTCCGGCCCGCTTTCCATGGTGCTCGGGTGACCTCCTTCTCCTCCCTCCTTCTTTGTTTGGGGGGTTTTTCCCAGCTCCGCTTTTTTTCTTTTAAGAATTTCATCTATTTTTCCTTCACCCTTTTCGCCTATTTCTGAGGCTTGTTCTTTGCCCGACTTGGGTCCTCGGTCTCCCATCTCCCCCTTTTTTGCTCCCAGCTTGGTAGAGGTGAAGATTAACATTTTTTCTCGGGACAGGTCCTCCCTTTTGCTTTTCGTCCTTCTTCTTCCCTTTTACCCCAGACTTGTATACGTTGTTCCGACGCAGCTCCTTCCAGGTGTCTTCTTTCCCCTGCGTAGTCTGTCCTTTTGTTACTGGGAATTTGGAAATCGGAGTATCCTAGCCCTAATAGTTTTTTTCACAATGTCTGATTCCCCGGTCTTTCCCATAATTTTTCGGAGTTGCGGAGATTACCGAGTCGAGTCCAGGGCTTTCTCTCTTTAACCTGAGGGGTTAGCGGATTAATCGGTCATCTTCCGGAACCCTTCTGGCTCGTTTTGTCCCTTTTTTTGACTTTAGGGGGAGTCGGGATTGGGTTGCATACCGCCCCAGTCGCGTTTTAGTTATGTTCGAGAAGATAGTTACAGGACCCCCCTTTTTGGTAATAAGGTCGCGTCCTCCTCGATGGCGTGTTTTTTTGCCCCCTAGTAACTTTCTTCCTTTCCGGGCGGTGTCTTTTGTCAACTCGTGCGTCAAATCGATTTTCCCCCTCCCCCCCCCCATTCCCTACCCTCCTCTGATGACGATGTCGAGATCCTCCGTTGACCGTCATCATTTTTCTCCCGATCTGTTTTTTCTTCCTTCCGCGATGGGATCACTTCTACCCAGTGCCCCCAGTTCTCTTCCCCTCCTCTGTACTCAACTCGCTCTTTCTGAAGCTTTTGATTCCAATCGCCAATTTTCCGCTCCTTACGTGGCGCTTGTTCCCTTTTATTTTTTCAGATCAGACCGCGTTCTCCACTGTTTGTACCGGTCTCCATTTGGCCTTCCTCCCCCTCCGTGAATGGCCGATGCGCAAGCCGACCCGACGGATCGCCCTGGCGTTGTTTGACTCCTCTCCGTTCTCTTTTCCTGGACGATCTTTTTCTTTGACTTTTAACCAGGGCAGCAGTCCTTCCCCTTCGGTAAATTTTCCGTTAAAGGTAGTCTCTTGCCTTCCCCCTCTTTTCTCCCCCTCCTTACATAGAAAGTTTCCTTGGAAGAACAGTCTGGCTTTTTATTCATCAGGTAGACCCAACCTTCCTCTTTCCCTGGCAGTTTCCCTTCATTTTACTGGTTTCTTCGTAACCCTCCTAATTCATTCGGTGAATTCTCCCCTTTTCTAACTGCTTGTCATCGAGAACGTAGTTCCCCTTGTAACTGACGCATCTCCCCCCGTTTTCATAGCGGCGCCCAGTTCAATTCCCTCCCCTCTCGCCCCTTTGAGCTTTCTCTAATGAGCGGGCGGAAACTTTCTCTCTCCCCTTTTCTATATACTTAAGTTGTTGTTGTTTATCTGCCCGTTTTTCGGCCATGTGCTTTCGTCTTTTCCCCTTGCCTCTGTCTTCTTCTTCTGCAGGTCTCTTCCGTTTCCAGACTTTGATTGAAGCTTTGCTTCCTTTCTGTCTCGGGTCAACGAAACCTATGTCCCCCCGTCTGCGGAGGGTTTCCCCGCCTACTTTTTCCCAGTTCGTGCCCTTGTCCTCGAGATTTACACTTTTCCTCCAGCCAGGTCCGGTTAATGTTATAAATCCCCTTTAGAGCAGCTCCCCCGGTTCATCCTTGCCCTTTTTTATCCTACTTTCTACCTTTTTCTAGATTTTGGTCTATTTTTTCTTTGAACGGATACACTTTTCTCTCCGAAAACTTCTCCTTTCCCTGTAGTCAATTTTATGAGTAAAAAGTCCGTCGCTTTGGGTGTCGTTGTCTCCTCTTATCCGATTGAGTTTTTTTCTGGTTTTCATCTGCGCTGGAAAGGTAACTACTCCAATTCGTCGCCTTTTTATGATTAAGAACCATGATCCTGAGCACCGGGTCGATTCCTAGTAAATCGTTCGACTGTTTTTCGTTTCCTTCTAAAATTGCCCCCTAGCCTGTCGCTTCCCACGCCCTTTTCACTTCAGCGTAGAGGTTAGAGAGAATACTCGCCGGACCCTTTTCTTTCGAACCCAAACCGGCTTCCCTTCCCGTTTCATATGTACGGTGTTCATCGCGCGGTCTAAGGGAGAGGCTCGTGTTGTGAGAAAGACGAGCCAAGCAAAAATCCCATTTTTTTCGGCCAGACTCTTTCCTCCTCCTGTAGGTTGTATGCAGGTACAACCTGTTTTGGTTCCTCCTATGTTATAGATTTTCGACTTCGTCCCAAATCGATTCCCTCCGTAGACCACGCGACCGACTCCCTGCCTTCCGCGCCGCATTTTTTTTATTCTGCGCTGCTGCAGCTTTTGAAAGACCCGTGATGTACATCTGATTCTCCTCCTCGCACATTTTTCCCATAAAGCTTCCCCCTTGCCTGGAACGTAAAATCCTTCCCTTTCTCTCTCCTTCTATTTCTCTTTTGTCACAGTCGTAAGAAACAAACTTCGCAGCCGGCCAGGACCGATGCGAGTTCGTTTTACTCTTTCCCGTCCACGCCAGTCCTTCTTTCTGTTCCTTCTCATTCTTCCTCTTGCGGGGCCTCTTCCTTTTTCGCGAGCTCCCAGTGCCGCGATTAAAAGAGACGTGTCAGGTGTCTCAATCTTTCTTTTTTTTTTTTTTTCTTTTTTTTTTTCTTATCTCGGCCTGGACCTCCACCGTTCCTCTTCTCGTAATTTCTCCTCCACAAAGTCGGGCGTGACCTACCCGAACCGTTATGACTAATTAAGGTCCCTCCCCCCCCCTCATTCCTGTGATTCTGTCCACCTTCTGGGTGAACAGATTCTCTTTGCCTCGGAACCACAGCCGCCAAACCGCCATATGCTCCTCTCCTCTTCTACTTTGAATATTCTCGTTTAACATTTCCTGTTGCGAAAGATGGCCTGTTTTTTTTTTCCAGTCATACGAGATTTTTCCTCCATCGGCCGGACGTAGGTGAATTCCAAGACTTCTTTCCCTCCCTTACGTTCGTAGTAACATGAACTTCCCCTCCTTCCCCGCCAAGTTCTATCGGATCCACCGTGTCCCCCCCGATAATCTTTTCTTTCCCGTTCCATCGTACCCGCTGAATATGACCTTTTCATTTGCCCGACTTTCTCCGGAAACTTTTTCAGCCTTGAATAAGAATTACTCTGGAAGTTTGTGGCTTCCATCCTCCCCCCCCTATTTGTTTTTTATATTCTCTTTTTTCATTCACACCCGAGTTGTTTAATTTTACGTCTTGCTTCCCACCCTGCTTGCTCATTTTAACCTTTTTCCGGTTATCGATTTGTGGTTCTGACAGGGTTATATTACTTCGCTTTTTTGGAGCAGTTTCCCCCATCTTGTCGGATTCCCTGCATTTTCCGACACTTCCTTTCTTTTTCCCTGACTATCTACCAGAAGTATCTCCCCCTGTTGGCCTTTTTCCCGTCACTCGGACTCCCTCTCATGACTAAACGGGGCTTTCATCTCCCTCCCCTGTGCGCCCTTCTCCTTGACTGGTCGTTCAGTAGAATATATGTACTGTTCGGGTCTTTTTTTTTATATTGATTTTGAGATTTTTCTTTCGTGTTTTTCTCTTCAAAGTCCGTTCCCCCGACGGTGCCAGAGTCCTTTGGTTTCTTTTTGTGGTGGCAAGTCTTTTCGCCGATTTCGTTCTTTCCCTCCCTTTTTTTGAGGGTTCCTTATCCGCCCTTGGCCTCTGGTTTCAAGAAGACCTTCTTCTTTCCCTTGTCCCTGATCCTGCTTGTTTCTCCCGCTGTCGGTGAACTCCCGTTGCATGTTGCTTTCGAACAGTTCCCTCGGGGCCCCGCTGATTGCTCTTTCCGGAGTGTCCTTTGGGCATTCCTCCTGGTGCCGTGTCCGACGCTGAACTCTTTTTTTTTGGCCTTTCGTCCCTTCCCTTTTTCTTCCTCCCTGGTGGTCTCAATGTTTTCCTCTCCTTCTATAGTTTATGACACTTCCTCAATTTAGTAAAGGTTTCTCTTTTCTTTTGCTTCTATTAAAATTCCATGCGGCCCCCTCCTGGGCTGTAGGCGTAAAGAGGGTTTTCTCCTTTCACGTTATTTATTCTTCCTCTTGAGGTTTTTTTTTTGATAGTATTTCGTCCTGACTGGGCCTTCTTTTTTTCCCTCAACTGCCAGGATCTTCCGAGCCGCTGTGCGCTAGGTCGTCCCGTTTATCTTATGCAGTTAGAAGACTCGCTTCTCTGGTCCTGATTCCTTTCACGTCTTACTGAGACTCGGGCTTGTTGACTGTCCAACTGCTTACACCAATCTATCCCCAGCTTCGAATGCGGACCGATTCCCATATTGAGAGGATATTTTCCGAGACACCTTCCTCTTGTTGTTTAGAGAGCTTTCAGGTGCATTCCTCCTATTTGGACCCGCGCCCTTCTTTATGTAACCTTCTCCCATTCTTTCTTTTCGTCTGTGCGTTATCAATAATTTGCTCTTCCATTGTCCACCCCCGATGTTCCAGACGATCGATGGAGAGGGATCCCGTTGGGTTTTTGTTGAGAGTTTTAAACATGCAGCCGTCTCCCCTGGATCCCTTTTACGACATAGCTCGGCCCGACATCACTCCCTCCTTTCTTGATAAGCTGAAAAGCCCCTCCGACGACGTCGCCCTGTGCCCGTGCTTTCCTAGTGAATTCTTAAGGCTCGCTCCAGGGTCCCTCTCGCGCCCGTTGTAAGCAATCTCTTTCACTTAAAAGCCCCCAGCGAATTACCCTCTTTCTTCTATCGGAGTGTATTTTTCAGGTTGTCATCGAACCACCCCCCCCCCCCCCTTTTTTCTTTTAAGGACTTTCCGCCGGTTAGAGAAATATCAGCACATCTCGTCATTTTTTCCCCCCCCCAGTTTTCCTTACTCTTGTTTATTGTTCTTCCGTCATGACCTTTTTCCTCGTTGTCTATTTGCTCCTAGATAAGAAAACTGCTTCCCTCTTCATATGATTTTACGTAGTAAAAAGAGCTTTCCAGCCCTCCGGCATCGAGGGAGCAGCCTTCCCTTCCATACCCTTCCCCCTCCTCCCCCCCCCTTTCCCTCCCTGTTCGGGGTAAAACCCTGGATTCTAGCCCCTATCTTTCTCCTTCCTCGTCTTTTTTTTTCTCTCTCTGGAGGGTCTGTAAAGATAAGTGGTGATAACTCCTGCAGTTCGAGCGTTGACGGCCCTCGATTTTCTTTCTGAGGCAGGCTGGCGTCCTATTCCTTCTATGATTCAGCTCAACTACGTGCGAGGACGATGATGGTCTCCCCTGCGTGTCTCTTCTCCCCCCCTAAGATTTTCCCCTTTTCTTCCAGGGGTCAGCAGACAGCGTACAGGACTGTTTGAGGACTCTTTTTCCCTTTCTTTCATCGGCTTTCTGTCCCAGTTCTTGTTCCCCCTTTCCGGTCCCGCCTCACCGGGTCTTTGACCTCTCCTTCCTACGTTCTCAAGGTAAAGTTCTTTGGGGCGGTGTAGTGCTGGGTTATACATGGTATCCCCAGATCTCCCCCCTCTCCTTTACGTCGCAGAGCGAGAGTACTTGCTGCCCTCCCAATTTTTTGCAGTTGTCTTGTCTTTTTGCGTTTTGAAGAGGAAGTATTCGGCGTGTCTTAGTCTGTTTCTGTGGGTAAGTCCGTCCTTTTTCCCTGGGTTTTTTTCATTTGCTCATACCTTAGAAAGGGACCAGTCTCCGGCGAGGCGTATTAGCATCGTGTCTCCCGGCCGGGCTTTGCTCGCCCCTTTTCTTTGCAACTGTTCTCCGGTCCTTCCGATGTATGGGAAACGTTAAAGAACGTCTTCTCTCTCCAGCAGTTCTTAATCAAATTCTCGGCGAACACCAGGACTTCCACCTTATCCTAGGCTTTCCTCTTTTCTTCCCTTTTCTTCCGTCAGTTTTTTTGTAGCCGTGGCTGCTGATTACCTCCACCTCCAAGAAAGTAGATCTTCCTCCTTCCCCCCTTCCCAGCGACGGTTTTGACCTCCTTTCCCCTCCCCCTCCCCCTTTTTTTTCTCGATGTATTCTACCAGCTGTAGTTGAAGGTTCTCTCCCCCCTGCGTTACGACTGAAAAGGTCGCCAGCGCCGCGCCCCCGCCGTGCTTATCAAGATCCGTCCTTTCCACTGCGCCTGAGTAAGTCCTCCAGCCTTAGCCGCCTCGGCTCTCCCTCGTCTATCCTGACTGTTTTAATATAAATAATAATGTGATATAATATCTCTTCTTCGCGGGCCCCCGAGGTACTTTTGGTGAAACCCCTCCTTCTCCTCTCCATTCCTTCATTGCGGTACTAGTGCAACGTAGCACCAGTCGTAACCCGGAGAACTACCTTCCAGGAACTCTCCTCCTTTTTTGCCAATCCTTAGTGATCCTCCCAGATGGATTTCACGAGCCGGCGTTTGCTCCGGTTTTTTCTTTTCTGGTTATCCAGGTATCCCCCCCCTTTCTTCGACATTTCGCGATCGTCCCCTGTCTAGATACAACCCTTTCCTTGTCCAGCCCGAAAATCATGCCCCGCTGCCCTTTGCCACTTTTTCAGCCAGCTTCGTCCTTTCCCACGGGGTTTTAACTGCCAACGTTCTAAGAGTTCCCTTCTTCTTATAAACCTTCCCCTCGCACAGAAGATGAAGAAAGATTGCGACTCGCTCTGTTCCTTTTGTTCAACCCCTGGTCCCATGTCTATTCCTCCCTATGTTTCCGTACCGGCGAGATCGAATTACCTTTTCCTTTGGAGTTGTCCGAAGGAAACTCTTTGCGCTTTTCCCCACTTTTCCGCGCCCTTTTCAGTGAATTACCGTGCCCGCACTTTAGGATAGGTCTAACGGTTTCAAACCCCCCGCGATTCTCTCCCCCTTTGTTCCCGTTCTCGCTGTTGAGACGCCCTATCTTTCAGGTCCAGACTTAGTTCCAGTTGTGGAGCCTTTCTTCCTCAAATCCCCCCTTGATGTTCATGACAGTCCTTTTCCTCCTATTTTGTGTCTTTTCTCTTTGCCCAGGTCCCTCTTTGTGGTAGTTTCGGCGGCCCTTTTGTTACTTCTTCACCACCTGTTTTTTTTCTATTACGAGGTACAGCATGCGGAGAAGTGGTCGAGTTTCGTCTAGTCATCCCTTTTTTCTATTCCCAAGCCGTTCCGGGAGCTTAAGGACTTTACTTCTTTTTCCTTCTGGCCGATACAACGATTATAGGGGCCCACTGCCAGGACCTGAAAAGTTCCGTGAGTTTGCTTCTTCACGTTTCTGAAGTGAATATCCGTACTCGGTGCTATTCAGGTCCACGTACGGCACTCATGCAAGCTAGCCTCCTAGTCGACTCTTCCTTTGCTGCGTCTGGGCGATTTTAGAGGGGTGATTTTTACGCCTTTCTGTCCCTCTTCGTTAAACCTTCCGGTGTAGCAAGGAAGAGTTTGATGTTTTTTCCCCTCCTTGTAAACGCCCGAAGAAGGTTAGCGGGTCCGTTTATTTTTTCTTTGGTTTAGCGGACAAGTCATGTGTCCCTACCCCCTTCGATTTTTTTTGGAAGATTTCGGATCCTTTGCAACCCCTCCTTCTCAACCTCCCCGTGCTCCCGGTATGGCCCGGCCTCACAGGGTTTGCTTCTCCCCCCTTTCATTTCCCTTCGTTCTTTCTTCTCCGCACTTTTCTTCTCGTTGCACGCCCGCCTAGTTTCCCTTGCATTCCTTTCCCTTTTGATTGCTCTTGTTTTTTATACTGTTTGACAAACCCATAGGGGTAACTCTCCTCTTTTCATACTTCTGACACCTTATAATGTGCAGGACATTGGGATTTATCGGGTCCCTAGATGCGGTGAGAGGTTAAGGGCTGTTAGCTGACCCGTCGTTAGCCTTTCTTCCACCTTATTTCCCTATCTCGAGGTTTTTCCCGTCTTTTTCTTTCTGGCATTTTCCTTGGGATTGTCGCAGTGGGCTCCGTGCAACGGGAGCTTTCTGAGAAGATGTTATGAATATTCCTTACCCGAGTTGGACTTTTTTCCCCCATGTATTAGAAGACTCGGCGGCCCTTTTTCCTTTCTTCTCCTCGTTCTTACGGGGGTTTTCTTGTTTTCAACCTTGGAGAAAAAGACACCCTCCAACAGAACTCTTCGAGTTGACGTGAATTCGACCTCTTCCTTCGGTACAAGTTCGGTTTTCTCTAAATATTTGCTCTTCCCCTCTGATGGAGCGCTCTTGTTCTGTGCACGTTTTCATTTACCGATTAACATTCTTTTCTCCTGTGTACTTCTTCGTACCATTTCCTCCTTCTCCACGAGGTACCTACCCCTCTGAAATTTCTCTTCCTCAACCTGTATACCTTGTGTCCTCTCACCCGCGCGTACACGGGCCTCTCCCCGGTTTGCCAGTTTTGCCCCCTCCTTTTTCTCTCATTTGCCAGACAGGACCTGGCTCCTTTCTCCCGTGACCCCTTTCATTCATGCTATGGGACTGAGATCGTGGTATTGCAGCACCTTTAGGGGGCGGTCCCCCCCCTTTTTGACCTTTTTTTTCGGTAAGCTCCTCTTGTAGGATAGTGAGTATTAGATTTTCAGCTCCTTTTACTTTGGAACCCACCTTTCTCCGGATAGGTCCATTCGGGTAGCCATCTTCCTTTTTCAGGCCTCCACGTGTATGTTAATCTTTTTATCTTCCCCCCTTTTTCCCCCCGCAGGACATTTTTGAGTTGAGAAAGACGCTCCTCCCTTTGCCCTGCCTTCTCTCCAGTTCCCTCACTGTCCCTCTCCAGGCAAGAGCATCGTTAACATCACTCTCCAGCAAGGTGTTACCTTCGCTTTGTCCTTCACTTTCTCCTCTATCTAACCCCCCCCCTTTCCCTTTTTTTTTTTTTTTGAGATCTTGGTGATATTACGCTTTGTTCTGGCCGCCGTTCTTTGTGTGTCAGTTCGGTGACGGCTTTTTATTCCTGCGGTTTTTTTTTGTCTCTTCCTTTTTCCCTTTCCTTTCCCGACCCCTGCCGAGGACGAGGACCGGCCTTTTCGAGCGGCGCTGTGAGCTCAAATTCCTTTTATCCTTGTCCATCCACCCCGAAAAGGTTTTGTCCCGGCTGCTTGAGAGTCTTCCACGGTTTGTCCCCTGATCCTTTCTTCCTGTCAAAGGCACCGTTACTCCCTCTTCCGAATTTTTTTCACACTAATAACTTTTTTGTCGACGGTACGTTTAGGAAGTGGTTTGCTTAGCTGCCCCAAGGTGATTCCCCTTCTCCTACCTCTAGTTTGCTCATCCTCTCTTCTTTCGTATGCTAAGGACAGTTCTCCGTCGTCTGCTTTTCTGAAGAGTCTGCCTCTTTTTCTTGTGGTCTCGGTTAGTTAAGCAGATGATGTCCTTCGCTTGGCGGGTGGAGTTTTTTACTCCCCCTCAACCCCTCTCGGCGCAGGAAAGGACGATTTTTTTCCCATCGTGACAGTCTCATGGACCCGTATTTCTCCCCCCTCCGAGAAGGTGAAGTTCCCGTAGATGGAGACTTTTCCGATAAACCGCGTGCGGGCGCTCCCCTTATCTTCCCCCGCTTCCTAGAGTCCTAAACAAAATCTGGACCGTCACAGCTTTTGATGGCCCCTTCTCCTCTGATTTCCCGAGTGAGGGATAGGGGTTCACATCCCGCACCGTTTTTCCACCCTCGTAGCGATTTCCCTCCCCCAGGGTCCGGTTTCCGAAGAAAGCTTGAGGTCAGTAGAATGAATTTAATCCCCTTTTCCGGTTCCTTCCGAGAGTATAAAAAGCTCCAGGAGTGCTTTCTTTTTCGTCCCCCCCCCCCCCTAGCTCCCCCCGTCCTTTAGCCTCTCCACCAGCCTTAGACGAGGAAGACTCAGATTTGCGGGGGTTTGGGGGGTTTGGGGGTTTTGGTGTCGGTTTCAGGAGACAATGGAAATTTATCATCCACTTTTCCCGCTTACCCCCCCTCCCTCAATCCCGGTCTTCCATCCCCTTAAAATTGATGCACTGATCCAATCCTACTTGTCATACTATTTAGATATAGAGGATACCTATTCCCCTTCCGCATTTGTCCTCCTTCCGGTCCCGAAGTTACCTTGGGGTCGCAATGACCCCTCTTCGGCTCACGAACTCTTCTTCCCTTCCTCATTCGTTTTTTTTTTACGAAGAATCACCCCCTTTCCGGCCTGTTAGTTGGTTCTGATTAGTCTGTTCCAGGACTCAGACCCTTTAGGAGTGCTACCTTTTGCTTAGGCCCCCTCTTTTTTTGTTTCTGCTCGGCCCCTTCAGCCGGCGTGGACGAGTAACGGCTGATTCTGGGACCCGCCTTGCACATTGACAGCAACCGAAGTCAAAGTCTTTGTTCCTTCCCCCCCCAAGTGCTGCAGTAGGGACGTGCTAGCATTAAACCCCCCAACTATGCAACCAACACTCGATCCTACCGTCTTTTCTCTCCTTTGTTTTGATGGCCGAGCAACCTTGGTCTTCTCAGTCTGCTTTCCTCGCCCTTTCGATGCCTTCGTGTCCGTCTTTTCGTTCGTTGGTCGAATTCTACCCCTAGGTATATTTCTAGAACTATGCCTTGTTAAGATTCCCGTTCCTCTTGCTCTCTTTCAAACGGCTAGGCAACCCCGCTCCTTTTTCCCCGTTTTTCTCGCTCGAGGACCTCCCTCAGTCCTTCGTAAGTAAGTTCCCAGCTGTGGTCTTCATCCCTAAAAGTCTGGTGGTCCCTCTCTCATTTTTCCTTTCTTCTTTTTTGTGGTAGAGTCTTTAACAATTAGGTGAATGTTTCTTCTTTTTTGCCACCTTTGCCGGCCCTTCTACAATTCATTATGCCGGCGACTCCCCTTCCCTCACTTGTATTAGATTCAGCTTTGTTTGTCCAGCCTTTTTTAAGATAGCTACCGCAGCGTGAGCATGCCGTTAGTTCTCCCTCAAACTGCGTTCGCGCCTTTTTTTTCGTCCGGAACGCTTTCTTACCCCTGCTCCTATCTCAATGTTTCCTTCTTTCCCATCCTTTTTGAGTAGGGGGCCCGTTTCCCGGCAACCTCCTTCCGCCCTGTCCGCACGAAGTACTCTCCCTTCGTTCTTGTAGTCTGTGTCCTCTCGTCCTCTTGCACCTTTGGAAGCTTACTTTGTTTCCTCCCTGCCAGCCTTATTTTTGTGATGTTCGGGCTCTGGGTTTTACCTTC
>Ga0179593_1299069_pt1 | contig 15406 bp, 16 predicted proteins | sample CZODoug2_1_08_16_FD_185931 | JGI IMG/M metagenome (GOLD analysis project Ga0179593, IMG submission 185931) | Vadose zone soil fungal communities from Angelo Coast Range Reserve, California, USA - CZODoug2_1_08_16fungal (PacBio error correction) | ecosystem: Environmental > Terrestrial > Soil >... | reverse complement strand
TTTTTTTTTTTTGTTATCCCTTTTGGAAAACACCCCCCCACGGCCCGCGTTTTGACTCTTCGGTCAGGAGTCTTCAAAGAAGTACCGCTTGGATGGCAGCTAACCATCTGTTTTTGCGGTTATAACTTGCTGGAGTTTTCGTACTTATCGTGTGACTGTTGTGTGGTTTTTGGTCACACGCAGTACTCACAGGCGACTCCGGTTCTTTTTCTTTTTTTCTCCCCCCTGATCAGGTTTCTCAATCTTGGTCCCGTCATAACGACATAGTGTTCAATCTTTCTCTTTGTTCCTCCGCCCCTTTGTTTGATCCTCATTCCCCCGAGTTATTTTTACGGTTACACCAAGTCTATTTTCTACCCTTCTGGGTCTCTCCCTCGAGACTGTTTTGCCGGTTCAGTGGTACCCACACCCGGTCAACTTATACTTTTCCCCACTCAATCCCTTTTGCTTTATACCCTCAACCCCTATTTTAGCTGCTCTTAATCGGTACTTATCCTGCTCCTTGCGAGTCTCTCCCCTCGTGGCATTCTTTATACCCAACCAACCCCGGATAGTCTCCACCTTGGGCAAACCCTGCAACCAATCCGGGGCTTCAATTTCGAAACGCCCATCCCATCCAGTATGTGTTCCGCTTTCCCCTCGTACTCTCCCCCTCCCTCCCCCCGGAAGTGAGGGATCCTTGTTTGCACATGTTGGAATTTGAGGAACTCCGGCCCCCCCCCACCCCTTACGTTCTTCACCCCCCCAGATCCCCCGGTTGCTGAACGGGTGTATTGTATCTTTTTTAAGCATACCTCGTTAAAATCCAATTGGTTTCCACAGGTTTGACCCCCTCGCCCTTGGTCCCACCTTCTCCCATCTCCCCCTTTGCCAGGGCCCACCACCCTTCACCACCCATCAACAAAACTCCCCCATCCTTCTTCCCAGTCCGCTTTTGGGAATGGCGTTGGATCCTTGTGGATTTGTTTTGACAACGTTAGTTCTTGCCAATTTATTTCCTTTGTACGAGTAAACCATGTTTCCCCTTTCACGTACCTCTTTCGTAAATTTTTGCTGCATATATTTAAGTACTAAGTTTTATCAGATTAACTTTCCCAAAGTTCTTTTCAAAGCCAGAACTTTTTTTCTTTCTTTGACTGTCCCCTCTTTTTTTTTTCCCATTTGCCCCATTTTCATTTAAATGGGGCCCCTTAACCCCAGTCCCTACAATTCTTTGTGACCGTCTCTTTTTTAACTGCCTCCCCATTACCGGACAACCTTTCTGAAATTTCATCTATCAACCCCTGTCCCTGCTTCATATTTATTCCCTTTCTCCTTTGTGGATCCCTCCCTTTAAATGGGATGACCCACACTAGGATTTCCCGATATATGCCGTTATTTTTTTCCCCACTCTTTATCGTAATAGGCCGGTGGAACACCTCCTCTTTCCCCGACTCGGCTAACCTCCAGAAGTCTTGTGTCTGTTCACCGCTGGATTTTTTCCCCCCCAACTCAGTGTTTTTTTTTTCCCTTTCCCACCTCTTTCTTTTTTGGATAGATGGGCCTTCCATATTTAATGCGGGAACCTATTCATGTTTCCTGCATCAGCTTGGTATTTTTTCCGTATTACAGTCCGGGTGCAACATTTCCACCCGCTAATTTTCTTGCCCCGGTTTCAGTGCCCCAGTCCCCGGGTAAGCTCCCCTGCCTTCGTCTTTCTCTAAATTTTTCGGGCCACCCCCCCATCTTTGTACTACCCCCCTGTGTAAGAAACCTGCCTCTTTCATGTTTCTCCCCCGTCCGTTTAAAATTGCCCTCCTCAAAAAATTTCCCCTATTTCCATTCCATCTTCCGTTTATAATCCGTACTTTCCTTTTTTTCCCCCGCAAACTCCGTGCATTGTTTACCCATGATCAACCTTTCCAAATTTGATTTTGTGGTAATTCTGATGTTACACCCTCACCCTTCTCGGTAATTTCTCCTATAACTCACCATTTGAAGGTCAAAGTTTATCCGGTGTCTTTTTTTTTTAATTACGACCCCCCAACCGGTTTGGTCTCTTATTGTGCATTTTTACCCTGAACCAACCACCCTTATTTTGCAGCCTCACCGTATTCTTTTTTCATTTTGAAAACTGTTTTTTTTTTCCGTTTCCCCCCTCTACCACCCTCCTGACTTATTGCTTGTCTGTCCTTTAACCATGTATTTCTCTCTTAACAGTACCCTCCCCATGGACCTTCCCCCAATGTTTTTACTTGCCGTTTTTCTGCAGGTAATACTCCCGCTCGCTTCATAGGAGGTCCCTTTTCCACACCAACTTCCTCGGCGTATTATTACACCCGCCTCGCTATATTTCTGCTAAAGACCCCCCTCACCATTCCCCATTTATCCCAGTCCTCTTGAGTTACAGCTTTCGAGTCTTGACCCAGGCCACTCCTTCCTCAGTCTTTTATTTCCCTGCAGTACCGCCCCTTTCCTACCGTTTACCTGACTCCCTCTCCCCTGAACCAGTGCTTGCTGCCCCCGAATGGGTTTTTGATCCTCCCCCCCCCCCCCAATAGATTTGTCAGTTTTTTTTTCTGAACTTTTTTGGGCCGTTGTGCGTCGTAATCACCTTCTTCCTTTTTTTCTTCTGTTTCCATCCGACGTCTTTTCAACCCGTAACGCGTTGGCATTCCCTAAGTAGATGTTTTTCGAGAGCCGGAATGGTTGCGAACCCCCTTCCAGGGGACTCCTTACGCCCTACCGGCCCCCTTCGTCATCCACCCCCTGCACCGCTCTTCCAGTCCCTCCCCCCTCCAGCTTACCTGTTAGCCCCCTTATTCTACCCTTGTTTCCGTCTTCTCGCGCGCTTTCCCTTCCGCGCTTCTCCAAGCCCGAATCACCCACACGCTTTTTCTTCTCGGTCGACATGGCCCTGTGCGTAGTCGGAACCTCGCCTGCCGGAATTGCAAGCTACCCCGTGCTGCATTCCTTTCACCTTCTGTGCTGAAAGCTTGTCGTATTTGCGGGGGGTTTCCCTCTTTTCCAGGTGGCACCATCCTTGCTTGTGCCACCGTCATTGATCTGTTGGAGCCCTTTTTCTTTTTATCACCCCCAGGAATGTGGGCCGCGAATGTGTAACGCGTCCCCTAGATTTTTTTCCACTCCGGTTGAACTTGCCCCCTTGGCAGGTTCCGGCCCCGCCCCTTCCTTCGTGGGGACGGCGAGTCTTTCGCGATTGGCGGCTGGTTTCTGGACTCATTTCCTGGTGATGCACTCACGGGGTGACCGAGAGTTCCTCTGATTACACTCGGATTTGCCGTGCCTTGTTCCCCTCCATACCTCTCCCCCCGTGTGATGCCTTGAGAGTTTCCCCCCGTTCCCCGTCTCCCCCGCTCGCGACCCTTTTTTCGGTCGGTCTACAAAGCGGCCCGGGGAGCTCTCCTCCCTCCCGCGCCATCCGCCGTGTTCGATAACCCTTTCGGGTGTGGGACCGAACCCATGCAGGTGCCCCGGAACCTCTGCTCCAGAGGATATAGAGTGAAGTCCGCCACAACAAAATTAAATTAAGTACCGACCCGCCATGAGGGCCTATGGTCTCGGTCATGCATTCTGGAAAGGAGGCACTGTTCTAGTTAGATCGGTAGAAATAAGGCGCCAAGGACTTTGCTGGTGTTGAATCCTCGCTACCGCGAGGTTTGATGCCGGTTTCCCACCAAGCTATTCGCGGACTCCGCCTCATAAGTTTCCCTCCAGCACTACCCGGTGCTTTCCTATCGGCACTGTTGGTTGCTCTTCCCCGTACTACCGCGTTTCTATCCCGTCGTGACTTTTTTCCGTTGCGCCGCGCGTTTTGGTGGATATCCCCTACGCATGCTGTTTCGCACGAGCTTTGAACTACCACTCGCGAGATCTCCATGACTTTCCCCTTCTCCGGCACTTTGCGACCCTGGTACTCTGGCGGGCAACGTCGCCCTCTCCCGTGGTGCGCACGATTCTGGCCCCCTTCCGCGCGCCACTGGACCTGTCTCTTGATTTCAAGAGTGGCCGAGGCTCCGCTCGCTTCCTCTGGGTCGACGGTGTTTTCCCCGTTTTTTTACTTGTTCCCTCCCTCCGTCATGGCCCAACGTGCTTCTCATAGTGTAATGCGGTCGTTTCGTCGGCAGCCGAGGCATTCTTGAACATCCTTTGCCCGGTCGCTTCTGCACCTCCTCCGGCGGACTTTTCAAATATTGCCCTTCCCTGGGATTGGTACGGCGGGTTCCTCCTTTCCCCTCCGGCTGGCCGACGCCTGGTCTGAGTACTTCAGAATTTTTCCGCCGGCGTCTTATGGCCTTTTCACTTCCCCCCTCTTTGACCACCTTGTGACTGCCAAGTGCAAATCCCCCCATTAGCCTGCGGCACCTGACCTGTTGCCCAAGTGGCCACTGCGACTTTCATGCGCAGCAGCATTGGTCACTGCTTTCACTCACGCCTTCGGTGCCATGCGCAACCCCCACTTTCGTTCTTCTTGTTTACTGCAGTGGTGCGTCGCGGGACCCCTTGGGTCCCGGTCCGGCCAACGCTCCTGAAGCTTTTTCAAGATAGTTTTACTGTCGTGAGGACATGCCTCCACGCCTCCCGGTGGGTCCTCCCCTGTTCGTCGCATCTCTTCAAAAAGGCACCGTCCCCTGACTCATCCCCCGTCGATCTGTTGTCGTCATTTGAGTGTTTTATAGCCGGGGTGTTCTTTTCCCGATACTGAGTCGGGGGAGGCGAAGCTCCAGACTTTCTGCGATACGCCGCGTTCAGTGAGAGAAGGCCCCTCTTTGCGCCCTACGCTTCCTCCTCCTTCTTTTGAGGAAATGATCGAGCTCACACAGCCAATTCCAAGTTTTTTGCTTTCGTCTGATTCTCCTGATCTCTTTCATAATCCTTTTTTTGAGATCGACTGTTTTCGTCAGTTGTCTTTAGCACAATTGGTCCTTCGGTGTGTTGATAGTTTCTCCAGCGACTTCCCTCATTCGTACAGGACAGACCCTTTTCAAGCGCCTGGAGCGTCTCCCTTTTTGGGCTGTCGCCCGGACTCTCGTCGCAGTTGACACGAGTTGCGAACCTTTGGTCCATCCGCTTAAGTCGAAGTGACGTGGATGCCTTTCCCCCGTACAGAGGTTGGCCTTTTTTTCTATTCTTCCTTCATGTTACTCCCGCAACCGGTGTCTTTGAGCTGGCTTTTTCTCACTTTTTGTCGCGATCTTTGAGGTTCTTTTTTTTTTCGCGACCTTGTAATAGTTTACTCCCTGCACCCCCCCCTGCGCCAGAGTTTGACATTTGTTCATCACGTGTGCATCCTCTTGTGGATTTTTGACAGCCCCCAATTCCCTGCTGCATGCCGGATCCTGGTGCCACTTGCAGGTCAGTGGTGCGCCCCTGCGTCCCTTGTTATTGCCCAACGCCTTTGTACACGGTGATTTTTTTGAATGAAACGGCCATAGCTCGGTCCAGTGACCCCATTTCTGAAGTTAATCCGCCCTGTCCGGCCGCGGCCGTCGTTCCTGGCAGCCTAAGGAAAATCAAATTGTTTTTCATCGGGCTGTCCCCAAGTTTTTTGTGGGGCGGGCTCGGTGAGACTCTGTAGGCCGCGGCTCTGCTCCATTTTAACTCTCTGATTGCGGTTCGGCGGTCTTCCTCATTATCATCCGTGTCCATGTCTGCTAGCCCTTCCCCCCCTGAGGTCCACAGGAGGCCTTCCTAGGCGCGCCGCGGCGCACGGGCTCCCCTCCTCGTTTGAAAGCGTGATCGAGGTTCATGCGCTGCGTAGTGGATTCCTTTTTGTCCCCAAGTCTCGGCGCAGTTTCCGCCCCCAGATCCCTCGCCAGGCGCGTCGATCTGTGTTTCCTCGCTTCCCGACGCTACAGTTCCTTTGCTTTCCGTGCTCCCCAAGCTTGTCTCATTTTGTACCCGTGCTTGCTACGGCGGCCATGTACGGTATACCGGGAAGGACTGGTTTCCTTTTTTTAACGTCACGCCCTTGTCGTTCCTAAGGGTAGTGATTTTGCGATTTTTTTTTGCTTTTTAGCACGTCTAACGGAACGCTTAGTCCCAGCGGAAGACCTCGCGGTCCTTGATGTTTTTGTTTGTTTGTCAACAGCTTTGCCCCCCCCCCTGCAGACCCCGGGCATCGTTGTCCTACGCTACATCTGAGCACACCCCTTAGTTCGCCTGCATTTCGACCCATGCGCCTTTTTGTTTTTTCCCGGGTGAACCGTTGTTCCGCAACAGCCGCCGATCCAGTCTCTTGTGATGCCCGCCATCCTAAATTGAAAGGGATCTCGCACTGCGGTCTTCGTGATTGACGCTCCGTCTTCAGCACAGCCTGGCCCCTTTCTCCGAAGTGCAACAGCCCTCTCTTCCTCGATCCTTTCTGACGCGGTTAGTTACCTGCTTGGCCTTCACAGGTATAGATGACAGGCACTTCAAGTCTACCTCGGGTGTCGGCATTTTGTCGTCCTTTCCCGGCCGCTTTTCACGGAGCCTGCTTCTCCCGTTTGCGGCACCATCGCAAACAACGCTTTTCTTTCCCTGTTCCTGCGGACCGTCTTTTCTGGCCCCGAACGTTTAGATGGCGGTGCCCCCAGGTTCAATGCTCCCGAGTGCTCCGTTCTAGACGTCCGTGCCACGTCGTTGCCCGCACAGCAGTTGGTGATGCGAATCACCAAACAGCCCCCCATCTGTCTGCTTTTGGCCCACACCCCGCATGGTGCTTTTCATCGAACATGTTCACCACTCCTTCACCCTTGGTGATGGATGAATTTCCCCAGAGGTGGAGCGTTCCGTCCCTTTTTTCCTGAGTGAAATGCTCTGCACGTTAGATTTTTCTCTCGTTATGCGCCTGCGTCGACCCCACGGAAGAGTTTTTTGTTTTTAGTGCGCACGCGTAAATGGCCCTATGTGAGTAGGGCTTGCCCCCGTTTTTTGACTGTCAGGACTTAGGCCAGTCGGTAAAAAGGTTTCCCTGCTGGCATTGGCTCGTGAAATGCTCGGTTTTGTTTGTTCTTTTCCGATCCGGGAGTTTGGCGTTTGTCATGCCACTCCCCCATTTGCCGTTCGTTCCACAGTGCCTGCTCTGTTTCCCCCCCAATTCCTTCCTTTTCGTCGGAAAAGTCCGCAAAGGTTCCGTTTGTCAAAGCTCCTGATTTTAGACAGGAAAACCCCCTTTTCTTTACTGATCCCCCACCTTCCCCCCCCTCCAAATTCAGGGTTCCTCCCCTACCCCCCCCACTGGCCCCTGTTGTCATCCCCCCCCCCCATTCGGTAGTCGAACCAAGGGTTCCGGTCCTTCTTCCCCATTCGGTCAACAACATTTCACCTTTTGGTCTTTCTCGGATTCAACCCCCCTTCTGATGTAGTTTATCCTGTTCCCGTTGCATGCTCCGCTGTAATTCCCCAATATGCCGTTCAACCCTTGGTTTTTTCTTTCGTTTTGCTGTTATCCTCTGCCGTTGGTAATCATCGCATATTGATTGAGGTTTCCCCCACCCCTGACTTTCCTTCGGCAGTATGAGCCCTCCCCCCACCCCCGTGCAAGCACCGTGCTTTTTTCCAGGTTGTAGGTTTCTTTCCATTCCCCTCCCCTTTATGTTCGTACGATCCCTTTTCCCTTTCCAACCCCAATATCACCAACGTTTTTTTTCCCGCCAAACAAACCGTCATGCAAAACACCCCCCTTTTAAACACCTTCGGCCCTGTTTACGGGCCTCGGGGTCTTTGGAGCCTTTGTAAAACCATTGTTCCCACACTGCCAGGCTTTTTTTCCCACGTGTTTTTTTACTATGTCCCCTTTCCACAGACCCCCAGCACCCGGATGCCTCCCACCTGTTCCCCTGCAAGGTTTTTGCATTTCTCGGCCTTTTGAATTCTGATATTAGGGTTGCCCTTCCCATCAGTTAAACCCCACCCCTTTCGTCCACCCTTTGTTCCTTTTATGTACCAATGCCGGATTTTAGCGGGTCCCCCCCCAAACTGTTCCCCAGGCTTCCCGCTACTCTTCATTTAAATTTTTCCCACCTAGTTTTGTCGGTCCTTGCCATTCTGCGGCGCCCAAAATTGAAAAAGCCTGGTCTTCCCCTTGTCGCCCCTTCCTTGGTTGTTGCCTCTCATTTGCATTGGATTCGCTGCGCCCCCTTTTATTTTTCACTTCCCTTTCTGTTTTGCCTAACTTGGCACTCAACGCCTTCTTTTGAAACCTTGTGCAGCCTCCTGTTACTTACTTCAGTTCCCCCCCCTGCCCATTTCCTTTCATGTCCTCTTGTCATTTTCATGGCATTCCCCCAATACTTTACTCCGCACCTCGGGCAAGGTAGTACCCAGGCCAGTCCCCATCTTCCACGCTTTACCCCTTTCCTTCTCCTCTTATTCGGATTTTAATTTTCCACTACAGGCATAATTCGGGACGATCCTATGATGTCCTCACGAATTATTTTCGTGCCCATGCTTATCCACTTCCATATGCCCCCCTATCTTTCTGTTTGGGTTTGGAGGATGACTACATTTGCATGTTGTCCGGTTTCCCGTTTCTTCGTACCTCAAACCCCACATCTCTACCCGGCCTCCCACCAGTGCTTTTTTTCTGCGTTTCACGTGAGCCCCCCATTCCTTGAACACTTGTTGATTTTCCACGCGACCCTCTCCCACTCCAAAAACATCGATATTCCGTGGAGTGACAGGTCCCTATGGTCTTCCAAGGGGGGTTGCGTGATAAGATCGCCCGCTTTTGCTCCTTTGTAGCTTACACTTTTACCTTTTTGTTTTTCCACCCGCGTTTCAACCTTTGACATAATTTCTGACATATTTTTCCACTTCCCCCACCCCCAACTCAAAGTCTTTTCCCAGCCCACTTCGCCCACCCTGATTCGTATGGTGGAGTTTTTTGGTTCTTTAGCTGTCCCCTTTGAATTTTTCTGCGGTTTGTGTTAGCGGTGTCCCTGATTCCATGTCCATCGGACTTTGCATCTTATAGCACCAAATCTTCCCCCCCCCCCTACCCTTTAACCTGTGTGTCAATGTTTCAGACACGGTTTTTTCTGCCCCTTCGTATTCAGTCCCCAATCCCCCTCCCGTCAACCTTTTCTTGATCGTTACTTGCCCTCGTTTTTCCCTACTGGGACATACTGCTGGATTTATAATTCACTTTTTTTCGCTTCTTTTTTTTGGGTTTTTCTTGTTTTCCACCAATTTCTCTCGATGGGTTTTGGGTTGACCCCCCTTTTCCAATGCTGCGTTGACTTTCTTCTGTCCCCTCCTTTCCCGAGCTGGCCCAAGGCAAATCTTTTTCTTTCCTTCGTTTTCCGTTAACCGTATAATTTTGCCCTTTGTGTTTGGTTTGCCCTACACTTCCGCAAGGGCATTTTCTCTCTCTCTCCCCCCCATTGCAGAAGGGTCTCCAACTCTTCGTTCACTGTAAGAACCCCCTAGTCCAACCACTTCTCTCTTTGCCGGCCTCCTTCCGGAGTCTTCTTAAAACACTATTCTTTTAGTTTTTTCCCCCCCTATATTGGATACGGATTTCCACCTTTGGGGGAGATCTTCCGATCTTTTTTCCGCCTTTTTCAAGGTTAACTGGACGTCCCCACACAGGTTACTCTTCCGGTTTTACCACGTTCTTTTTTTTTTTTTCCCCGGTCTTATACCCTAACCCCAATCTTGTCTTTGCAATGCTCTCCGAATCGGTCTCTTTTTCAGTGCCCCGTGCCGAGGATCCCCACAGTGCATGAAGTTTCATACCCCCCCACAATCTCCTTTCCTCAAATTTGTCCCCCAGCACCTCCTCCTTTTTTTCGATCTTACTCACGCAAAGCCCAGAACTTCTTTCCGTAGCTATAAAACACATTAGCAGTCTCCACTGCCCCCACATCACTTCACTTAGTGTTCCATTTGGCCTGTTGTCTTTTTTTGGGAGGACATCTCCCGTGAAATGACCCCTTACCTCACACCCGCATTGGACCACACCCTGACGGGTTTTCTTCTACTTTCCCTCTTTTTTTTTTTCTCCAGTCCCCCTTCCCAACTCCCTATTTACCATGGCCCTTTTTCCTATGGACCCCACCTTATAACCCCCCCGCAGCATACCGCCAAGGGCTTCACAGGCCCCCCCCCCCCCCCCCTCCCACCTCCACCCCCATAATGAACACACTTTTTCCTGGGGGGACTTGCTTTTTGCCTTGACCTTTTGGTAGTTGTTTCCTTAAAAGTTTTTCTTTTCCATTTATTTTTTCTTTTGTCCTTTACCCCCCCACCAACAACTTGTTTACAACCTTCGTCCAATGAAGTGTTATGAACTATCGCCTATTTCTCCCTCCCCCACTTTTTACACTCCTATAATTCCCACCCTTTAGCGGTTCAAATTCCCTTCGATTTTTGGCTTTTTGTTTTCCGTTTTACAGCAGGTTTTCTTACACCTTTTCCCACCTTTTGTGTTTAAGGGTTTCCCTTTTCCCCCCAAAGCAATACCCCCCTTTGCCTTTTGAGTCCTTATTGTTTTTTAGACCCCCCGATTATGTACCGGACAACCTTTCCTTTTCCCTGCATCTCCCCCCACAACTTTTTTTTCATGTTTCCTTCTGGCTCTCCCGAGGCGTCCCCTTTGATCGCCCCCATTAAAGTCGTGAGGTACCCCCTTCCACTCGAGTTTTCCCCTGCCTCAATAATATTTATGCCTTGATTTTTTTACAAGGGGGCCCCCAACAAAGACATCCCTCCATAATTGTTTGAGCCAGGTGTTTTGTTCCCTTTTCCCCTGGTGTCCTTTGTCCCCGGTCTTTTCCTTTCTTTTTTTTTTGCGGATCTGCCCGTTCCGTATTTTGGGGGCCGCATTTACAATCCGGGTCCATTTTATCTGCAGGCTGCCATACTTTTTAGGGGTCCTCTTACATTAGGGGTCTGCCCAGGGTCACGTGTTTTCGGTTTATTTTTTTTTGCCGGTCACCTGGCCCCTTCCCCCCCTTTTTTGTAAGAAGGCCAATTCCCCTGTATTTTGTTTTCCTCTAAGACCAATGTTCCCCCCTGGCTGTCAGTTGAAAAACAACATCTTTTTCCCCTGTATACCCATGGTCCTTCACTTCCCGCTCAATTTTTTTTGTCCTCGAACAAAATTGCAGAATCCAAAATGAATTTTTAAGGGAAAAATCCCAATTTCATCGTTTTTAATTTTCCCGTCTTTTTTCTTCCAGGTTGCCCCCCCTGCCTATCACCCCTCCGGTGTTTTACCCTTTCCTCCACCCTTTCCAATGTTACTTGTGTTATGATGATGTTCTCTTTCCCCCCACCCCCACCCCGCATTATCCTTCCTTTCCTCTCTCTTTGCCTTTCCCCCTTTTGCTTCCCCCCCTCCCAGTTTCCCCACTCTTCTTTTTTCCCCTTTTTTGCGTGAAATACCTTCCCACCAATGGCCTTTCTTGTTGTTCCCAATTTTTTACCAGGTCCCCCCATTCCCCCTGGTTGCCTCCGTTTCCCCCCATTTTGCCTTATTTTAATTTGCCTTGTTTTCCTGGTTTGTGGGTCTTGTCTGTTGACTAATCCCCCACAACTCTTCTTGCTTCTTTCACTGACTAACTTTTGGCTCTTTCCCTCCTCAACTTTTCAAGTTATCTTTTTCCCCCAAGACCCTCCACCCAACTGGCCCCTGAAAAGTCTGATCCGTCCGGCAATCCCCCCCTCCTCGTCTCCATAGGATTCGTTTTTTTTGAAACCCCTTATTATATGTGCCGCTTACCCCCCCCCCTGTTGTCGATTACTTCTTCCCATCTCAATCCACTCATCCCCCCCTGTTTGACCGTGATATTTGATATAAAGCTGGCGTCTCTGTGAACGGAATAAACCCTTCCGTTCCGGTTACATCCGAAGTTTACGCCAAAGTTGAATCCCGTTTACCCTGATTTTTTTCCCGAGCCTTGACCCCACACCCTTTTTTCTCATGTGGTTATCCAAGGAAAACCTCTGCTTTTCCTTTCGAGTCTGTTCCCCCCGTCATTGCCGTGTTTTTTGTTATTTTCATTCCTATCAGCCTTTTATTCTGTCGGCATCCCTTCGATTTTTCATCATGAACAGACTCTTTTTTTCTTCCTTGTAGTTTTTTTTTTTTTGTCTTAGCAGGAATTTGGTTTTCCGACAGATGTTGTCCCTTTCCCCCCTTTAAGCACACTTCAGATTCTTTTCCGCACCCTAGGTAATTTACCAAGTCCCCAGACAGATTTTCGTTCCCCGACTTAGAACATGCTTTCCCCCCTTCCGCTCTTTTTTTACCCCTTTTCCGTGGAGTACCTCCTTACGCCCCTGACCCCCATCTTTTGTATGGTCCTGACATGGAGTCCCTACGTCATTTTCCCTCTTCACATCGAACCTTGCCAAGGCCTTCCCCCCATTATAATACGTTTCTCGTCCACCCCCCTGTCGTGAATTGTTCAGCACGACGTTTGTGCAGGTTTGGCTTGCTCATTTTTTTTCAATCCTTTTGCCCCAACCTCCCCCTCTCTGCTGGGTGTTGAGTGCTTTCCCGCGGACAGCTTTTTTTTTTCTTGGGCCACCCCTTCTCCCCTTTATCTTGCGGCTTCCTGAGTGTTCCTTCCTTCACCGGTAGGGAAAGCTCCTCTGCCGTCTTGCTCGACGGATCGCGTTGTGATGGTGAACTCGGTATAGCTTTCCCCCTGCCTGGTGATTGCAAGCCGCCGGGACCAGCTCCTTTCCAGAATGAATCCCCCTGACTGGAAATGAGCATTCCTCCCCCCCATACGGTTGTTGATCAGCAGAGCGTTTAACGTCTGCGGTCTTTCGTCCGATTCGCATTTCCCTAGCTTTGTGATCCCCGGCGAAAACGGTCGAGGCCAGGGTTAATTCCTTAGCCTGGACCCCAAGTCCGCCTCCGAGGCAGTGCCTTTTTCTTTTTGTCACCGCTGTGCCCTCCTTCGCCGTCTTCTCCCTCGCCGGCTTTTTCTGCCCCAAAAATCTGTTTTTTCCCGGTTGAAGCCAATTCTGCATGTTTTCTGCTCCTGGCCTTAGAAGTGTTTTTCTTTTTTTTCCCCTATTATTTTGTTGACATGGCTTGTCCCGCTGGAAGGCCCTCTGTTTTTCGGTCAGAGGGACCGTCTCGTTTTTTTGGTTTTCATTTCCTTCACTGGTCTGCCTTTGCCTCATTCCCAGCCGCACACCAGGTTTCTCTCCCCCTTCCGTGCGGTGTGTCATGTTTCAGGGTTATTTTATCCTGTGTACCCCCCACTTAAAGGATGGGACCTTGTTCTCCTTCCCACCTCCGGTGCCTGTGCGAGCTCTTATACACTAGACCTCTCTTTCGAACTTCTTGGTTGCGCCCTACACTTTGGAGACCTGCTTATCTCCTAGTTCGATTAGTACATAGACACTGCTCGAGTCCCCCATTTTCTCCGTTCGGGTTTACTCGGCCTGTCAACGTTCGAAACCTTGACGCCCCCTTTGTTGCTTTATTTCGTGGACACCGCAGCGCGACCAATTTACTTTGAAGCTACTTTTGGTGTGGTTTGGGCATTTTTCTTAGGCTTTCACGAATTTCCCAAGTCGCGCGATAGTCCGACGTAGGTTTAGGTTGGGTGACTAACCTTTTCGGGGCCCGGTGTTTCGAAAGCGACCAGAACATGGACCCGGCTAGTTAGCCTTTGCCCTTGCCGAATACTCTTTCGCGCCGCACCCTTATTGATCATTGGCCACAGTGCCTATTGACCCGTCTGAACCCTCGCGGTCCGTTCATTGTGTACAACCTCCGTCAACTTGCCAGACGTTTTTGGGATTTTTTTTCCCCCGAGGCCTGTTTTTTGGTAATTCGGGTACCTCCAGTTTTCCCAGGCCCCTTCAAGCCTGGCTTTGTTTTTGAGATTCAGAATTTTTCCAGGTCAGCTCTATTTTCCCAGTTTTTCCTCAACCCCTCTTTGGACAGCGTGGAAGAAGTCCCAATCCCCCCTCGCCGGCGGTTACCCCTGACTGCACGTGTCTAACAGGGGTCCCTTTTGTCCTCCCGGGTTTCCCCTTTCCTTTTAACCCATCACGCCTTTCCCCCTGCTCACCATTGCGGGACCCCCGGGCGCTCTCTTTTCTTTGGGTCCCCCCGTTTTCTTCCGTTCGGGGACAATTCCCCCCCCTTTGTTTTCCTTCCCAATTCAAGTCCGTAAGGCCACTCTTTTTTTTTCCGTCGAACCGAGTCTCGTGCCCCCCTCAACTGCTGACAACTTTTTGTCCGGAGTTCCACCTTCCCTCGGCTCCCACCACCGTTCTTTTCTGGTCACTTTAACCTTCGAGTCTGTTAGGCGCGGTTATCGCCGAAGGTTCGCTTTCCCTCGTGTTTCCCCTTTTCCCTCTCTTCGCAGCCGCCCAGTTTGAGCGTTTTGCTTTCCGGCTCGCTTGAAGTTTGCGTCTCGTTTTTTTCTTAAGACTGCCCCTGCCGTGCGTTCCTCCTGCGCCTTTGATCTGACGCAACCCGACCCCCTGTGTGCTTGCCTGACTTGCTCATGATCCTCCCTATTCCCCCCTTTTTTGTTTTTTCTATTTTCGTTTTTTTTTTTTCATTATGTGTATGTGTGGTTTGTGGTTTTCCACTTCTTCCCTGGCGTTGTTGTCTCCGATAAGGGCCTTTTCCGCGGCCGGCGTAAAGCCTTAGGTCACTACGATCCTTCCTTTTCCAGATCTCTCCCTCTCTCCCTTGGTCGGGTTTTTTTGACCGATCGACCCCCGAGTTACCTGCACGCAGAACCTACTCTCCTTACAAGGACGCTCCGTTCCCGTGTTTCCTTAACTGGCCGGACTTGGTTGGCTTGTTTCTTTCTTTGTCTTCCTTTTGCCCGACCCAAAGGTTGCAGGCGTGTCGGATTTTTTTTGTATAGTTCTTCTCTCTAGTTCTTACTCGTTTTTAGTGCCCCCCCCCTCCTACCCCCCCTTTGTCCCTTTTTGCGACGCAATGACGTTTTCCCCGATTCCTTCTTCGTGGTCCTTTTTTTTGCAGCGAAGGCTTGTTTTGCCCTCCATTGTTCAGTGTGTGCCCCCCCCAGGCGTCTGGCGCCGCCACTTCATTTTGGGTTTTTTTTTTGTCCCGGTGATGTGACCTTTTTTAAAGACGGTCCCTTGACGGGGTTTGTTTTTACAATGCCCATCCCTCTGCCCGCATTAAATTCTAACCTTCTCAGCCCTTTTCGTTTTTCTTTTCGGCGGCGCCCCCTCCACCCCCAACACAGTTGAATACTAGTTCCCACTTCCCCCTTGCTGGATGTTTCGATCCCGTCTTCCCGCGTCCTTTATCCGTGCCCCAACTGATTCGCTCTCAGCTGTGAGCAGCGATAGCATTCGCCCGCTAATCACCGTTGTCCATGTCGTTACTACGGTTTTACCCGCCGGTCTCTCCCTTCCATTTCCCTCTCCGGGTAACAAACAGGCGGACACATAAGTCTTACCC
>Ga0179593_1314906_pt1 | contig 15407 bp, 11 predicted proteins | sample CZODoug2_1_08_16_FD_185931 | JGI IMG/M metagenome (GOLD analysis project Ga0179593, IMG submission 185931) | Vadose zone soil fungal communities from Angelo Coast Range Reserve, California, USA - CZODoug2_1_08_16fungal (PacBio error correction) | ecosystem: Environmental > Terrestrial > Soil >... | reverse complement strand
AAACCCGTGCTAGGTCAAGCGCTTTTTAGGTTTTCTCGAATCCTCTCGGCTTTTCTTCCCTGCCTCCCGCAAACCTCTTCTTCCCCCCGCCCTCCCTTCTGTTTCGGAAACCTTGTACGGCAATTCTCTTCCTTTCTTTTATTCTTCCACCTTTTGACGCGGCGACCTTTGGGATTATAGTTTAATTAAGTTAGTCCCTTTCCGCATTTTCATGTGTACATGGCAGTTAACGGGTAAGTCGGTCATTGCTCCCCCTTCTCATCAAGAAGGATCCCCAACACCCCAACCCCTCTTCCCAAGCAGAACGACTGCTTCCCGGGCGCCGCGAAGAAGGTTTTCCAACCGATTAGATAGTCTGGATCTTCAGTTCCTCCTCAGGATCATGGCCAATGCATGTGTCCTTTTAAGACAGATGGTGCCCCGTGGCGGTAATGTCGGAGAGAGAGCGGCCCAATTTCCATTTACATTCAAACCTGCCTTCGGATCCCCCGCGTTTTACTCACTACCGCGGGCAGAAAGGATATGACAGGTGATACAATATCACAAGCCTCAGTACTTTGTCGAGGGGAAGATTTTCAGGTCTCTGGTAACATACCCCTCAGTCGGTAATCCTCCTCGCCAATTGTTCTTCTTACTGAAAGAAGGCTCCGGGGTACAATTCGTGAGAGCACGTGCTACTCCTGGAAATTGTTCCTCCCTCGTCTTCCCCCAAGTTCCCCCCCGCCCCCGTTTTCCAAACGTCGGCATGGTTTTGAGCGCTCACCCCCTGTTGCCCTCTTTCAGGCTTCCCTCAACCTCCCAGTCTAAACAACACGCATACCTCCATCCTTCTCGTCATGTTTTCAACGCGTACGGCGAACGTGCCTCCCGGCTCTCCTGAGAGCCCATAATCCCCCTGGTTGATGTATCAACCCCTAACATTTTTTTCTTTTGCCCTTGCACCTCCTTTCAATTTCACCTTCTCTTTAAACCCCCGGGTCTCTGATCACGGCCACAGGCCTAGTCGGTTGCGTCGGCTCCTGCGAGGTGAGAACTTCATCGAGTTCTGGCCCCTTCTTTCAAATGCCTTAGGCGGTAAGCGTTCTGCGTTTAGTCGTTTTGTGAGGTTTTTCCCCACCTCAACCCAAAATTGCTCGACCTTTTCCGTACAAGTTCCCAATCTTTCAAGGAAAAGCCCTTCGGCCCTGCCGGGCAGACAGTCGACGACGGAATTGAGTAGGGAGCCATCCACGTTTGTACTTCAGTCTTCCCCCTTCTTTACGATTTTCTCCCTGAATCCCGTGCTGCCCTTTTTGCCCCTTTTACTCCTTCCTAGCTCATATGTATATTCGTAGAATGGGGCTTTCGGCACATGCCCCACCCCCCCTCCGGCCCCACCGTTCGCCGCAGTGACCCCTTACTCCCATTGGCTTTTAAGGTCCGAGGAGCTCTGGTTGGCTGGCGCCTGAAGACTAGAAGACGCCGGAGTTGCTTTGATTTCCTCAAACTTTTCCGAGCACCTGCTTTCCTCGCCCCGCGGATCAAAAGAAACATCTCCTCCTTCTTTTACAAAATACTAGAGCTCTTTGCGTTAGTCTTTCTCTTCCGCGGCGAGTTATTTTTTTCTCCCCTCCGGCCTCCTGTTGTCTTCTATTTCTACCAGAGGCGCCGTTGGAGGCGAAAACAGTTCGTCCCGAGTACGTCGCGCGCTGCCGTGGCTGCGCCTCTTGGCCGGCCAAAGACGACGGCACCAGACTACCGAACCCCAGTTAGCCTCCTATACCCCCAGAGTTTTAATCCTTAGACGGCCTGGTAAAGAAAGTCTATTTTTAGAAGACGCCCCCCATACTACTCTCTGACAACCTTATGCTCTGAAAAGCTTCCCTGACGCCCCTCAAGTCCTTCTCAAGGACGCAGCAACGTCCTCTGATTGTTTTGTTGTGAGCTATCTTTTCCCCCCCCCTTTTCCTTCCCTACAGAAAGGTCTTTCGGTATCGGAAGACGCTGTTCCCTAATCGCTGAACCCCGGCCTGACCTAATCCTTTGTAGTGAGCTTGTTTCAATGTTTAAAAGATTTAAACGCTTCCTAATTTTGCATGGTTTCAAGGATGGCCCTGCCGCTTTCCCCTCGCGTTCCCCTCTGCTTAAAAGGTAGCCCCTGTTGAAACATCAGCTCAATCTCTTTTTCTCACCTTCCCTGATGAACTGCCGCCAATTTTTTGGAAACAAAGCCTTACTCTTAGGGTCCTCTTGCTCGGTTGATCGTGTCACTAGGATATGCAGCTGATGATGAGACTCTGCGACATACGGCCGCGCTGTCTCTATTTCTCTTTCCTCTTCCCAGTAGAACTTTGCGACCGCGGCCGCCATCTTTATGTTACCACGTTCCCTCTCCGAGTTTCCCTTCTTTTACTCGGCGTTCGAAGCAGTGCTAGGCTGCATTTCCTCTTCTTCGGAAGTTCTAACGTCCCCTCCCAGTGGTTCTGATAAGCCCCCATCCGAGCTTTAAGTTTCATCCGGCTTCGCCCTTTATGTACCGATTCTCCGACACATCTTATCTTCTTTGAACTCTTCAACCTTTCAAGTCTACCAAATACAAAAAATTGCTCTTCCCTGGCGCGGCCTCTAATTTCAACGATTTTGCGGACACCTTTCTAGAGAAGAGATTTCCTGTTAGGAACCTGACCTTTTCCCTTTTCTCCCCTAGGTCCCAAAGATGATAAAGCTCTCCTCTTTAATTTTCTCCTAAATTGAAGGGACCACCCCTCCTCTTCACTCTCCTTCTCCATCCTAAGCGCATTGCATGCCTTCTGTTTTCCTGGTAGATCACCCAGAGCACTGGCAGGGCTCCAGCGCCCCCAGTATGGTGTCGGCATTTTAGTGTCCCAAGTATATCGGCGGTCTCTTCAGTCGCGGTAGAGGACGTGTCCTTTGCCAGTAGATTCTCGGCACTCAAATGACTCACCCTCTTAGGTCTATTCCTTTCCGGTGATCCGTGAGCCTGCCCACCCGGTTGTTCAATTTAGAGAAGCCTCTAACTCCCTTCCCTCAGCGTTTATAGCAGGATATTTTCCCAACCCCCTTTGGAAGAATTTGGTCGCTGAAGTTCTTCTTCTCTCTTGACTCTTCAAATCTCCTTCTGCGTTTGGCTTTTTCGCGGTTCGCGAACTTGATTCCGGTAACTCCTTGCTAGCTCCCTTCGCAACTGGTTTGGAAGATAATATTCCGTCCTCCCCTTCATCGACTCCAGTGCTCTCCGGATCTCTTCCTAACCAAGCCCCTTCCCTTCGAAGAATTGATTGTCTCCCTTGGACCGTTTCTATTTCACCCGAGAGATATGTGATTTCCTCGGGCGCTTTCCAAGCGACGTCCTCTTCCTTCTTGGGCTCTTTTCTTCTCTTCTTGAATAGGATCGCACCCTTTTCCTACTTAGATTGTTTGCCGATGCTCAGGAGACGACTTCGTTGGCGGTTCTCCTAGCGCGTTTTTATGAAGGCCCTTCTCACCCCTCATCTCCTCTTCGAGGCTAGGAAGATCCTCTCTGTGCCGCGCCTTAGTCCTCTTCCTGGCTTCAACACTTCGCGATATAGTGTAGCATTCCTCCCTGTTTCTAGTTTTGCGATTTCCTTTTTCTTTCATCTCTAGCGTTTCTGCATCGAGTTTTGGAGGGTCATCATAAGGCGTTAGCTCCCCTATCCTATCTGTTTAACTCAGCTCTGAGAAAAGGAAACCCTGAGTTTTCGATTTATTTGCTTTTTTTCGAGTGGCAGCTCGTTTTGCTTCAGTACGAAGTTAGGGACACAGTTCCCTCCTGACGAGACCTCCTGGTCCTTCGCTTAAACCTCCCCCGTTGATCGGCTCTTCTGCCCGAGAACTTCGTACTCGGCGGCTATAATTGACGCAGTAAGATCGTTCCTGTACCGAGGACTTCGTAGCGGATCCTTTCCCTTGGTGCCTGACGAGAGACACTCCCATCCTTCGGTCCACTGATGACTGAGTTTTCTGTTCATCCCCCTCTTTTTCCTCATCCTTTGTTTGTGCTCTCTTGTCCACCTTGCCCTCCTGTGTTTGAATCGAGCGGCCTTGCGCTTATTTAACCCCTGTTTCAGGCATAATCGGATAAGCCGTCCCCCGGTAGAAGGAGATCCACGACTCGGCTTCTCGCCGACTATTCCTTCCTCTTTTCTCTGATTCATGTCTCCCTTCTTCCACTATCAGGCAGTCACAAGGAGGTTCAAGCTTCTCGGTAATGTTTTTCCGCACTTTCTTAGATTTCCATCTAGGTCCACCTCTCCCCTTCTCGATAGAAAGCACTTGTCTGGTTTTAGGGAAACTCTCCTATAGGATAGTTCGAGCCCAGAAAGCGTAATGCCCCCCCTCCCTCGGCCTTATATTCTCTTTCTCTCTCAGAAGAAGTAGACAGTCGTTCTTCCTTTTAGTTCGATAGGAGATATCGCTTTTTTTGGACGTCATTATAGTAGAGATCAGTTCAAGTATCTATTTCCTCAGCTCCTCTCCCCTGCTTGTTGTCGACTCCTAATAAGGTCCGCTCCGCCCTTTCCCTTCTTTTAACGAGAACGCAGGCCTATTGCTCGTCCAACCCTCTGGTCTTGGCTTTTTGCTATAGAGCGCGCCAATAGCCCTTCCCCAGAATGAGAGGATAAGTTGATCAGCCTCCTAAAGCCACTAATACGGTTGTTTTCACAATACCAACCGGCCACGGTACCACTCAATGCTTCGATTTAAGTACCTGAGGTCCCGGTATTATGTCTTCGATGCTGGAGAAGCCCGCGGCCCCGCTTTTTTTACGTCTGCGCGTGTCCTTCCACCCCCCTTCATCGACTAATTTTCTTGCCACGAGAACAACGCCCTCCCGGCCAGTTTCCTCTGCCTTACAGAAGACTCGCCCGTTCCCTCTAACCCCATTCTTTCCCCCTTTTTTTTTTCTATCTCAGCTTTACCCCCCTAGTCTCCTTATTCTCCCTGGCTGGAAAAGGGGAAGAACCCCCCAGGTTGTCCATCTGCCTTAAGTCTTTTATAGATATAAGAGTTTTGTCTCGGTTCCTGGACCGCCCCTAAATTCTCATCCTGGGCATCGAAACACCTAAACTACTCATCTCATCCTCTAGCTTGTTTCAAATTGCCCCCCCTGAAAGAATGAGTCTCTTTCTGCGCGGACGGCCATTCTCTCTGTTTTATATAGTAGTCCAAGGGAACTTGATTCGAGGATTTATCTTTTTCTCTGATCTTCGGTTTTTAGAGCCCGTACGATGTACTGTGAAACTTTCCGTTACGGCTTGTAATATGGGCCCTCAGACGAGTCCTCTTTCATTTTCTCCTCAATATCTTATTGTAGCCGACGGGTCGTTTCTTATGATTCTCACCTCGCGAATGCCGAGAAGGTTTTATTTTTTCGCGAGGAATTTTTATATTTCGACTTCTCCCCGGTTTAGTATAGACGTCATTCACTTTCCAGCCCAGTGCTCGTTTCTTCTAGTCGATGGTAGTCTGTTCGCCCAGTTCCGGATCGGCAGCGTCAAGCCGATCTTTTTTTCTTTCTGAGACCTAATGGATGAGAAAATCCCAATCTTGCTCCTGCCTTCGCATATTCTCTCCCTATTCAATTGATACCGATTCCCTTTTTTTTCGAGAGTTAAGAGCGAGACAATCGGACCCGATGAATCTTCATTCTCGCGTTTCTTTCTTTTCTCCTATTATGATAGACCATCCCTCTCAATAGCTTAACGCTACTGCGCCCGAATCCCTCTTGGTTTTTTTTCCCCTGTTTTTTTCTTTCTGGCAAGATTTACCCCCTTCGGGTGATCGTTTCGCAGAGTGAAGGCATTGAGAGGTTCGCTCGCTTTGTCTCCTCGCTTTTCAATAAGACTATGCCCCCTCTTCCTCAGAGTTGAACCCTTTTTCTTTTCCCGTCGTCCCCCTCACCCTGCCCCTTCTTCATACTCTGATTCGACATTTGAGTAGTCGATTTTGAGGTCCTCATCATTGCGGTTATGTCCCGTCGAACCGGTGACCACCGGTTTTTCCTCCTCATGGACTTTACTTTCGAGCTTCTTCAGTGATCTTCTATTTAGCAGATATATAGTTTCTCGCGTCCCCCCCCTTTTGTTTCTTTCTATCTGTTCTGACAGCGAGGTCCCGCATTAATCTTCTCTTCTTGATCTCTAACCCTTGTCAGACTCGGTTCCTTTCCTGTAGTCTGGGGAATCTCCCCGATGCACCTCCCTCTGCCACTCTCTTTTTGCGGAGGAACTGATCGGACGAGCCCTTTTAATCGTTGGATTTCATCCTCTCCAATTTGGGCATGAGCACGAAATAGTTCCTTCGACTGCCGACTACGAAGTTCTTCGGCGTCAGGGTGTTCTGACCTTATCTTCGTATATCTTGGGTTTTGTATCTTTTTTGCACATCGGGTAGACTTGCCCTTCGGTGGAAGCACTTAACAAGCCAGTTTCCGGCGATCCCGCTAGCTTCTCAATCAATGCCTCCAATAACGGCCCGTCCCTGAAGTACTTTTAGCCTTTGGAGTGAATGTTGCGTCCGAATTCTGTAGTTTATTGTTAAAGCCAGCACTTAGAGAACTGGCTCATAAGTTTATGCGTCGCCGGCATTTTTTCCGTTTTTAAGTCACGGTTCTTTCCCAATCCCGAGGATTAGGTTCTAACCGTGTCCAAGGTTTTATACTCCCTAGCGGAAGAGATGATGAACCTCTGTGCAGGTTTCTTTCTTTTCCTAAATGACGTCTTTTATATTAAGTCGATCAATTTTTCTGTTTGTCCCCTCCATAGCCCCCCCCCACGCCTTTTCAGAAGACGCCCTGCCTCAAAGATCCCGGAAGGAACCTAACTCTCTGATTTTTCTCTCTCGGAAGCCGGACCTCAACAAAACATGTCCTCTTCTTTTGCAGATTTAGCCTTGGTTCGCTTCCCTTCCTTGACTTGCGCCCACTCACCCAATTCTAATGGGCCCATAAATCCCTTGATATCTTCCTCTCCTTGCTTGACGTAGACGTCGAGTCCCTCATCGGAAGGAGGATGGCCTTATTCAGATTTTTTTCGATATGTGGAAGTGTCGACCTGGCCCTCGTATCCCCTGCGCAACCAGTTGTGTGATTCTTTTATTGTCCTACCCCCTGAGCCTTTTTGACTTTTTTTTGGTGCTCGAGGCTGACACATTATTATTCTGCTGATCCCTTCCTCTGACGCAAGAACTTCTTTCCAGAGAAGGTTGACCAGTTCCGCCTAACGGCCTTTTCTCCCGAGCTGCCTGCCCTGCTTTCTTTTCCTGCTAAATCTGATAGATAGAACTTAATGTTGAGACTTTTCCTCTGTGATAGTTCCTCCACCTTCAGAAGGTCGGGAACGTCTTTCTCCCTATGAGTTCTTTCAAGATGCCGATTCTTGACCCTAGGCCCCGGGGCCTCTGGTCTCTACCCCCTTCGGCCCAGGAACTTTGAATAAAACCCGCAGTAGACGATGAACGTTGTCCCTCGCCTTCTCTTACGTCTCCCTTAGTAGTGATCTTTTTTCCCCTTCTTTCCTTTACATTCGCTCTCCCTTTGCTCTCTAGAATTTATTGTTTTTTTCCTAAGGATACGTCTGAACCCCATCCCGCTCCGCAACTTCCATTGACCACATTACAAATACGTGGTCTGGACTTCCGTCCCTCTTTTCTTTTTCTTCCCACACTAGTATCCTTAGTAAAAGTTTCCTTCAAGGAAGAGAATTCCGTCAAAAACCGGTCCTATGGCGGCGTGTTCATTAGGTTAGTTGTCGGGCTCCTCGGACTCCTCTCTATTAGCGAAACCGATCCTTTGACATCCGTTTTTTATCTCCTTCCTTTTCCTAATGACTCCTTTTGATTGTTTCTCAAACCCCCCCGGCTCTGTCAAGCGCTTCGGTGCGCGGATATTTATTAAGTCCCCCCGAGCCACCGGGTTCTTTCACAGAAGCAAATCCGAAATCTGCTCCACCTATGTTGAAGTCCCCCTTCTCTCCTGCCTGGAGTTCAGGTTTCAGCCGGAAGTTCTTCTTTTATCGTGTCTCAAAAATTCACGGGGGCCTTTGCCCGCATTACGCGTGTAAATTTTTCTTCTTTCCTGTAATCTTAGTCGTTCTCCTTTCATTCATACCTTCGGCACAAAATACCCCACTCCCCTAAAAGAAGCGTTCTTCCCCCCCATGTATGAGCCCACATTTTTTGAGGGCCTAGTGGCCAGTACGAGCTCGGAGAAGTATTGCTCTCTTGGTCAGCTAAGGCCTCCCCTTTCAGGTCTCTTCCGCCTCTTTTTTTGCCCTGTGGCGAGTTTTTTTCTTTTTTTTGAATCGGGAAACAAGGCTCATATCAGGGCCATCACCTTAGAAGTATCCTCCGAAAAGACTTTACGGTGCTAAATCATACACCTCTTCACCTCTTTTCTTTTTCTTTTTAGGAGAAGGGTCTCCCGTCCTTTCCTACCCCTGAAAGCAGCTGAAGCTCTAGCAGCAAAGGCCGGTAGACGAAGAAGGCTCGTTTTTCCAATAATTTCTCGTCAGCTCCTTTCTCTCCAGCACTCTCCTGTGTCTTCTAAGTGAGGACCCTAGGCCTCCAATGGTCATGTTTGCCGCTGCTCCACCCCGTTCGCTTGCTCCTAGTGCCATTTGAATCCACAAGACCCGCGTCCCCCCCCCCCGCCATCGAAATCCCTCCCCTCAGCATTTTTGCAGCTGAGTTAACCTCCTAGACTCTCATCCCGGACGCCTTTCTCTCCCTATATCAGGTTGGTTATTTCAACCCTTTCTCCTTTTGTTCCCCATTTTCTTAAGTTCTCGATCACTGCCACTTTTTTCCTTAGAGGCAAGTCTGGCTGCTGCCGTCTGCGCTCGAATTCATCGGATTTCTGGTCAGGAAGTCGTGGTGATGATTGGTCCGTTTTTCCTTAGGCCCCACTTCGCCTTTTGTCTCTGTCGTGAACGAAACACCCCTTTTCTAGAATTAACGCTAAAAGAGTGAATTCAAGGCCAATGAAACGCCGTCCCCTTGCTGGACGAAGACTCGACTCGGAAGTTGGCCCCGAGAGTCACCACTTTGAAGGTCAAGTCGGCGCCGATCTCCCCTCTCTGAGTCCGGCTCTTGACGTGCTGCACGCCCTGTAGCCGTCCCCCTTTGCTTTCCTTTTTTCCTACCAGAGGAGACGGTCCGGCAATTTTCACTAAAAGAACCCTGACAAACCGGGTTCCGCTCCATACGGAACGCTTCCTGTCGTGCTGATCCCTGGCTGCGCCCTGAAGCTGATATCCCGTCTGGCTTGTTGTTTTTTTTTCTTTCCTAACGCCCGTCACGTTAGAACTTGAGGGCCTCTCCCTCCCTTCTTGACAAGCCCATGATCTTCCTTACCAATTCTCCGCAGATCTTCTTTTCGGACCGTCTAAGAGCGAGTTTTCCGTTCCTTTGTATGGGATCCCAACTTGGGGAGAATTATGGATCTAGTTCCCCCTCCTCCCCCTGTCGGACTTCTTTTCTGCTCCTTCTTTTCTTGACACTGCCGCTCCGTCTCCTTTTCCGTCTACCCTGAACGGTTCGCTCCCCTTCTTCCCCTCTTTGACTCGCCCCCGTTCCCCCCGATATCGTTAGCCCCTTAAAAAGTGACGAGTCCCCCGAGATATCCCTCCTATCGCCGTTGTGATCCGTGACTTCCCTTTCCCAGTAATGCTTCTTTGAACGGCGACGTCAACTCATTTACTTGCTGCTTATCCCCAAGTTGATATCCTCCGCTTTTAGTCTCCTTTCCCTTCTAAGCATCGGGTTCCTTATTGCCGAAGTTTTTTTTCCCTCCCCAACGCGGTTTTTTACGCAGGGGTTCTCGCGTTCCTCTTCCGACTGGCGCAGATCTTCCTCTCGACACTGAATTACTCCGATCCATATGGAAACCCTTCGCGCCATAGCTTTTTTATCATACCTGCCCCTTAGGAACCCCCCCCGCTGAAGCCCTTTCGCGGCTGATGGGCTCTTCTCCCTTTCTTGCTGGTCTCTCCTAGCAGATTTAATTCCGCCTCGCCTTTCCTCTTGGAGAGGAGTTCAGCGCTGCACGCGAGCGGCACTCCATCGTTATCACTGGTGTTCTTTCCTTGCTCTTCCTCCCATCTTGTTTCTTTCTTCGACGCCAGATGAAGATCTGACCGAGAAGTGCCCTGACCGGCGTTCGTCGACCCTGTGGCGCTCCTTACAAATGACGCTCGGAATCCAAGGACTCCCCTCTTCGCAGGTGCTTCCTTACTCTCGGATCCAGAGGTCTCCCCGGTCCCATCGCAATATAAACGGCTCCGCCCAATACCAAATTGCCTTCGAGAGCTGCTCCTCAACCCGATAACGACCACACTTAGCGGTTTCGTCCGCCAATGTACCTTTCTGCTTGAGCGTTGGCCCCCCGATGATCCTCTCCTCCCGTATGCTTTTTCTCTACATCTTTGGCATACAGATAAGTCTCAACTTCCTAAGCCGCGCAGCATTTTGAAGCTTTGACGAGATTCCCCCCTCCGATACTGGAGTATTGGCTCAGAGAAGACCTGATCAAAGATTCTGCGGCCATGGTTGACCAATCTAGAGTGGTTTCTCTCTTCGCCGTTCTCGTACGAATGAGACTGTCCTATCGGAAGGACACCGTCCGGCGCGATACTTTAAGGGCGACTTTCACTTTTCCAACTTCCTCTCCCTCGCTAACCGATTCAACTCCTCTTGGAAGAAGGTTAGTCTCCACCCACGTCTTCGTTGCCTGGTGGTCGATGACTTTGGCGATGGGTTCCCTCTGAATCTCTTCTCCTTGATCTTTTTTTTTGGGTAGATGTGAGACGGCAACTTCGCGAGTGCCTTCGCCTTTTTCTCAATCCCACCATAAACTCGCCCCTCCTGGGTTCTCTTCTTTCTCGGCCTACGCCGTCAGACCTCCTCCCCCTTATCTACATGCCCGTGTCCCTCCCCTTTTTTTTTTCTGGGATTCCCCTGTGGCAGGGTGGTCTCTTTTCCCCCGAGTGATATTTGGAGCTGAGCTCAAGGACTCCGTTAAGGATTCTCTCGGCGATTGCGATCTCGTCTTATTACAAAGACCCTCTGGTTTTCCTCTATTTTCTGAGATATTCCTATTTTTTTAAGAAGCTCGCATCTCTTGTCTGAATTGTCCCAAGCATCCTTCTCTCTGCCTGCTTCTCCATCTCTGCGCGCTAGAAGCTTTTCGGACCACGGCGGATCTCGTCCTGATCCACCGTCGCTAAGTGGCGTCTGGTGATGCCTCGATGTTGTCTAGACGATCTCTACTTGTTCCATCGACGCGGCCTTGGCCCCATTTCTGATCGGCTAGGTTTACCTGGCCCGGAACAACCAAAAGGGTCTTTTCCCCTCCGTAGCGCGTGCGGTTCCTCTCGGTGGATACTCATTTTCCTGATTTCGTGGCCCAACGTGACCTCCCGACGCCCCTTTTGCTATGCATGCTCGTGCCCAAACCTCCTTTTCCCTTTCTACCCGGTCTTCGATACAGCTTTCTTTCGGCTTAATCGCTTCTTTCCCCTCACCGTTTTCTTACGATTCCCGGCTTCTCACTTTTTTCGCCCCCTTTTTGTTCCTCCTCCCCGCGACGTTCCGAGATTGGCCCATGAGTTCTTGGAATATTTCTCTGTCTCCTTTTGTGTTATTGTGTACCCCCGAATCTGGTCAAGACTTTGGGGCATACGTCTTGCGCGTTCGCTCTGTTCTGCACATATAGGTCCCCTGCCTGGATTTTCTTTTTTCTTAGGAAACCCTGCTTTGGATCGACCGAGGTCACTACTGATTTGCGCTGCCTGATAAGGTCCTGAGTTTTCCTCTGAGTATTAATCTGCCGCGTCGTATTTTGGACGCTATTCTATTCTGCTATCAACTGCTTCACTCTAACTCCTCCGAGAAAGACTTTGACGTGTTCCAGCGTTTCCCCTCGACCCCGATCCTGGATCGGCAAGTCCTCCCCCGCGACCGCGTTTAACCCCTCCATCGATCGAGGGCGATTAGCTCAGAGACGGTTAGAGTGAAACCTCTCCTTTCCCTGGGATTGCTCGTTTGCTATATCGCTCCCCTTTCCGCCAGGCTGCATGTCTCTGATTTTTTCGCAACGACGGTCCTGCGGTTCGCACCCGGCCTGACCCCCTTCGCTAGATAAGTAGGAAACGGGATCGCCTTGAGTTTGCAAAATTGGTCGTTTGTATTGCATTATTGCAATAGTCCTTCCCTTAAACCATCCTTCTTTTTTTTGTCGCAGGAATAAAGAACACAGCTCTAGAGTTTCTCAAAAGGTTTCGTCCCCCCTTTCCACTTCTTTTTAAACTGGATTTTATGTAAGAGTTTCCGGCTCGTTTTCTCGCTTGCGTACTATCGTCCTCGTCCAACTTGAGACCTTCTTTTGTTTCTCCCCGGTTCGCAGAAGCTAGAAGTTGCGCGCCCTCAACCTACCTCCCCGGCCGCCTCTTGATGAAAGAGCCCCCCTCCTGCCTTGGCCGTCATCTACCCACCCGTATGGGTTTAGCCTAGCCGGTCGAATTAGATTTTTGAGAGGTAAGCTTGCTGATAGTAGAATTTCTCTGTCTCCACCTTTTTAAGGATCTCTCATTCGGTCTTCTCTTTGAACTACTTATCGCCCTTTCGAATTTCAGTCCCCTTGAGAATTTCTTAGACCGCCTCGAAGTCTTGTCCCCCCTTTCCTTTTCTTTGAGGCGTGACGGAATCTTGCCAGTTATCTCTGGGTTCTTGCGCACCATCAGAAAGAGTTCCGGTGTCTTTTTTTTCCGCGTTTCTGAGCACGTCTATCGGAGAACCCCTCTAAGACTTCGTTGAGATGCTCAATGTGACCCCGATTCCTCAATCGTCAGTCGCCGAACTGGCTCTCTTCTGTCTCCTCCTGTGGTTGATTATTCCACTTCACGAGCCGCAGTCATTCGAAAGTGTTTATGGTGTTCTGGCCTTTTTTTCGATGTTTCACAACCGCTCATAGTTTCGTCCGAGCCGTCAGTTTCCGCCACTGCTTCCCTCCTCTACTTGGTCGCCGCTTTCGGCATTTTTTTTGTCTCGTTCGCCAGTCGGATCTTGCCGTTCCCGCCTCCTCTCCTTTTTTTTCGTAGTTCCATTTTTTTTAGTTCCCAGCCCCTGAGCTTTCGCTGGCACATCTTCGCGCCCGAGTCCTATCACGAGGCTGTTCCGATCTGGACTTTCCTCTTTACAGCTTCAGCCAGTCGCTTCGTTTTTTGTGATCTGATCGGCCCCCGCAGCGCGATGCGATCTCTCCCACGCTGCGTGCCCGCTCATCGGGTTTGCGGCCCTTTCATGTCCTTTTACCTTGACTCACGTCTTCTTCCCCGGTGGTTTCCTCTTGAGGGTTTTTTTTTTGAATAATTGTTCTTGTTCATCCCCTTTTTTGCTTCCCCTTCTGTGTCCTCTCGATCCCCCCTGCGTCTCGTCCCTTTGTGACAATCTTCTTCCGTCTTCAAAGAAACTTTCTTCTTCCTTTTTTTTTTTTTTTTTTTTCTTTTGATGAAAGAGTTTCGTCTCACCTTTAGGAGTGTCCTCAGTCGGGGATGAGTCGCATGACACAGGATAATCAGACGAGTCCACTTTTTTCGAGGCCGTCTTCCCCGCGCTTTGATAATATCCGTGTTCAGTAGAGTGGTCTTGTGTCTGGGAGTCCGATTTCTTTCTGACGCTATTCCGGCTTTCCTTCTTCATGTGAGCCTGCCTTTGCACCCCTTCTTGCTCCCTGAGGAGAGTTCGTCCTGGAGGTGCCGTACTGATTCATCTCCCTCTGCGCGATAGGACACGATGACCCCGCTTTCGACGTCTCCCTCGTGGTCTCAGTTCAACCCTTTCATTTCGTGCTGGGACCTACTCTCTTATTCCTATTTCCTATGATGCATGCTAGTGGTTTTTCCCTTTTTAGAGTCTTTGGCGATCTTGCGTCTTGTTTGCAGGTCGTCCACAGCAGGTTAGAATTTCACTGACGTTTAATCTCCCACTCGGCTTTGGAGATAAGATTCCTTCTCATCACATATCCATATAGGAAAGACCTGCATTTACTTTCTCCTGTTTTTTGTTGGTTCTTTCTCCTTTCTTCCCCCTGATTGAATTCATCCCCAAGCTCCGAAAATTTATCATCATGATGAATCGAAATTGGTCAGTTCTTTCTCCCGTTCCGACCAGACTCCTTCGAGTATCTCTTTCTACCGTACAAGTTTATTTTCAGAAAGACTGATTCTCTTTTTCTTGCCCATGACGAGGCAGGAAGTTGGCCTTGACATGGTCATGTCTCTTGAAGTCGATCATTTGTTGAAAGTCTAGACCCTCTCCCCCCCGCCGCCCTTCCTAGTAACCTCCCTTCCGTTCAGAGACCATTTCTCTCACTTCCACGCCCTCCAAAGGTCGCCGCCGTGGGACTTTATCAGATTTGACATTTTTCTGGTATAGCTGTACATTAATGTCTGTGTAAGCCCACCTTTTTTTCAAAAGGGAATTTTTTCCCCTCCCAATGGAATATGTGATTTCTCCCCTGACTATTCTGTCCTTGGTCGCCCCAAGTAGGTTGAATTAAGGCGTCTGGGTTTGGAGCCTCTCGGTGTTGTCCCCGCTGTTCTTTAATTCTAACCTTTCCCTCAGTTGTAACATGTTTCATCCCTTTGACAATGCATCACTTTCTCCGGTCCTTGGTTTCCTCAGCTCTTCAGGAATTCCAGGAGATCCACGGATCTCCCTCCTTTAAAGAACCAGACACACAACCCGGATTGAATTTTCCTCCTCCTAGTTTTCGATATAGAAGCCTGTTTCTATGTGCCATCAGGCCTATACAATCTAGTAAGTCCTTACTTCTTTCACGTTGAAGTGTTTCTCCCTTGTTTTTAGATACTTTCCGGTTTGAAATTTATTGATCCTATAGTTATGAAGACTTCCAGCTTTTGAATCTCGTCCTTTGTGACCTCGGTTTTCTCGACCACCTTCACTGCTCCGGTTCAACCATCTTCGATTTTTTTTGCCCCAAGGGTAGAGACGTCGTACAAGAGAGCATCGAGATCTTTAGTTGGCCAAGGCTTGCCCTTCCACGGAGACTACCTTTGATTCACGGTCAGTTATGGGATTGACATTTTTCTTGTTTTTTCCCTCCCCTTTTTTTTATTTGATTTCGCCACCTTTTCACTGCCTGATTGACCCTTTCACACATTACAATAAGTTGTACTGCCAGGCACCTAAAGTTCCTTTTGGAGCACTTAAAGCCTTTTCCTTTCTTTCCAAAATGTTTAAGAACTTCCTGACTGAGCTGAAGTAAAAATATTGTCATGTTGACATACTGTCTGTTCGGGGTCGTGATTTCCCCCCCGACCCGGTGGCGGGATGAGGATCCTATGGGCTTCTGCGACCCCGATCGCTTT
>Ga0179593_1340841_pt1 | contig 15408 bp, 16 predicted proteins | sample CZODoug2_1_08_16_FD_185931 | JGI IMG/M metagenome (GOLD analysis project Ga0179593, IMG submission 185931) | Vadose zone soil fungal communities from Angelo Coast Range Reserve, California, USA - CZODoug2_1_08_16fungal (PacBio error correction) | ecosystem: Environmental > Terrestrial > Soil >... | reverse complement strand
GACAGTTCTTTGAAGCATAGTTTTGCATATCCTCTTACTGCATCTAGGGGATCCGGTATTCTAGCCTGCAGTAACAATCTGTTGGAGGGACCGGATGTTTCTGTCTATTTTTCTTGCGATACATTAGACCCCGTTTTATTTATCGTATAGCAGATCGCATGTTCCCTCCAGTAGGGTTCCTTTTTAATGTGTTCCTTCCTGAATGCTTCCTCCTGGCAACATTCTTTTATGGGCTCTTTGTGGTCGCCTTGTGTGGAGGCAGTGTTCCCATTTTTTTTCTTCCTCGCTCTTTGTTGACTTTTGTGTAATGACCCAGGGTCCAGTCGCCGGGTGCTCATTCCGTCTGTTGAGCGTGCCCAATCTCCTTTGGCCTGTCTCCCTTTGCCTGTTGACCGGTTTTTTTTTTCTTTTGAGTTTAGGTCAGAAGGTGTACTCCCCCCTCCCCCCAACCTTCCATGCCTTTGTTCGGCCTGCAGTGGTGCTAATTCCTCCTTTTTTTCTTTTTTTTTCCCCTCCCATCCGTTGTTGTTTGTTCGCCTTGACCCCCTAACGCCACTGTCTTTGCGCGGGTTCTATTTTTCCCCGCGGTGCTCTTTTTATAGATTATTGTATACCCATGCCTTTACATCCGATAATACACCGTTTGGCGCGCGGCGCGGCCGAGAGTGTTCATATTTCCTAATAGGTTGCTATCCCCCCAGGCATAACAGTTTTCTCCTACTGGGTAAAACATGCCCGGCTGCCCGCCCCTTTTCTCCTCAGACCTCGTTATCTTTTTTTCGTTAAATGTTTTTCATCCCTCCCCCGATCCAGGAAGGAGCACAGTCATTCCCCTTCCCTGTCACATGCAGACCTTTCACCATTCACCCATTCTTGCTTTACCCTCAAACCCTTTGTCCGAAAGGCGCCCCTTCATCTCCTGGGGAGCCTGGGTGATTCCCTTTCATCCCGTGCTACAGTTGCACGCTACAATTGATTGGTAATAGATCTTGTGCCTTTGACTCGCAAAGTTTTGCCACATATACTTCCCTACGTTAGTGATCCACCCCCACCTCCCTCCGCGCACTCATGCTTCTACTTAGTCGTCGCCACGGTCATCCCTGAACCGCACGTTCCCCGCCCCGGATAGGGGGGATAGAACTACTACCCGCCTAGTTTTCGGTTAGACATTAGTTTCCAGCACGGCGCACCATGCATTCACGATGGGCGTGGCTCAGAGAAAAGATTGGCACCGTCCGTGGTTACTACCCCTTAGCAGAATTCGGAGGGGTGGACGGTGTGACCCAAATGCTATAGTTCCAATCGCTACCGCTGTGGTCTGTTTCTGCTGACTGCCTTACATGCTGTGTCGTATACGACTTCGGACATTTTTTTTCTGGGATTAGTTGCCCTGATGTTTTCTGCGCGAGAAGGTTTCTTCACAGAAGTATTACTTTTCCGAGTCCCTTCCCCGTCCATCTTCCCGAAATCCGGACGTATATCTCTCGAGGCGGCTGCCTTCTATTTAGATAACTAGTGGGCCCCCCGGCCAGTGGCGCGGTTATGCCCTTTCAGCCGTCCAGTAGCTGCAACTCTTAACGTCTTTGCCCCCCTTTCCTTGGCTCCCCTTCCAGGCAAGGCAGTCCGAGGTTTGTCTTTTTTCTAATGCGAAACGTCCCGGCTGCTTTCACGAAGCCTTTCGTAGACTTTCATTCGGTTTATATACAGATGTTACTCAATTGTATGTTTTAGAGCTCCAAACGCCCTGACGATCGAGTGTAGGGGTAGGCGTTTTTTTTTTTTGTCCCCCCCGCTCTATTAGTCTTTCCGTGACCTCTGTCCCCTTTACTCCCCTGCGCCCTCCAGCGCTTGGGTTTTGAGTTTTTGTTGTGTTTTCTTTTTGCCCGAGTATTCCGTCGATGTGACCTTTTTTTCGTCTTTGCCCCCCCTCCTGGCCGGGGTGTGTGTGTCTTATAGTCGCTCTGTTTCGCTCCCTAGACTGTGGCGCCCTGGACCGAGTCTAGCTCGCGTGCGGCTTCGTTTTCGGGCTCCTCATTGATCTTTGCATTTCTTTTTTTTGAGCCCTCGCATCTCTTGAGATTTTCTAGTCTAGGATTTAGTCTAGAGGTGGCGTTCTTGCGCGTGCTCGCCGTTGGTGTGGTGTCGTTTCGTGCGGCCTTTACTATTGCACAGTAGTTCGTTTCGATGGTTTACGTGGGGAGTGGCCGGCACTCTCCTACCGACTCTACAGGTCAGTTATCTTTTTCGCTACTCGTTCTTCTGGTCTTTGCTTCGCTTTCTCTTGCACAGAGCCCCCCGTCTTTGTTCTTGCGCTCTTACCTCGGCGTTCTCAGTCGTGCTGCTATCCCGACTGTCCGCATGTTCTCCGTAGTCCTTTCTTTTCTTTTCTGTTGTTCGGAACCCTTTGTTCATACTGCGCAAGCTTGAGCCTCTACGGCGTAAAGATCCCCCCACCTTGGGATGAGAGCGTTCGGACCCCGCCTAGTCCCGCACGGCTCTCATTTCTCTCGTTCGGCGGATCGCTGCAGTAAGTCCTCTAGCCTCGGTAACACCTGTGTGGTGGTCGTACTTGCAGCGCTCGCGTGCTTTGGGCGTTTTGATAGGCTTGACGTTGCGGGGTGGATGCCGACGGGAGTCGCTTCTCGGCCTTCCCGCTCGCTAGGGCGAGCATGCGACGTACTAGAGCGGGCGAGGTTATTGGTGAAGGTGATCGGTTGAGGTCTCGGGTGCGGCGCCTTTTTTTTTGCCGAACGTGGCTCTTTCTTAAGGAGTCTTTTTCTTCGTCCTTTGTATCTCCTTTTTTTCAACTGACATTGACTCTTCGCGGTTCCTGGCGACGTGCGTATTCAGTCTCAGTGCAACAGATATTTTGCTCTTTTTTTTCTCTCTCCCTCCTTTTCGTTTTTTTTTTTCTTTTTTTTTTTAGGTTGTTGTTTTTTTTTTTTTTTTTTTTTTTTTTTTTTTTTCTTCCCTCCTCTTGTGTCGGCTTTGCGTGGATATGTGTGTTTAATACCGGCACATTTTTTCTGAGTATGAGTCTTTTTTGCTTTACTTTCTCTCCCTCCCTCCCTCGGTCCCGCTCCCCCCCACCCACCCCCCCCCCCCCCCCCCCCCCCCCCCCGATCCACTTCGCAAGACTCCCACCCGACCGCCTCCTCTCAGCGCCACCCCGCCTCTGCTTCGCCTTCCTTCCCTCCCTCCCAAGCCATAAATGACCCACTCCAAACAACAAGACCAACCCCCCACACACAGCACCCACCACCAACCCTCTTAGACCACATACATTTAGCCTGACCTCGTAGGTGAGCCTGCGTCTATGGATGTGAGGTTGAAGGGGAGTTGGCCTACCACGGAGATTACGGGTGGGGGTGGGGGGGGGGTGATGTGTGGGGTGTATGGTTGTAGGTTTTGAAAGGAGGTAACTCGTGATACCGTGTGTGGGAGACTGTTTGGGGCGGATGTTTGTGTGTTTGTGTGTCTAGTTTTTTTTTCCTTCCAGACGTGTGCCGATGACCTGGCATAGAATTATTCTTCCATGTAACGGTTCTCCTAGTTTGGTTTTGTTGGGGTGTGTTTTAGCCTTCCACAACAGTCTAATTATTTGGGAGGATGTTCGTTCTCGGATCTTTTGTGTTTGATTTGTTGTTTTTGGGTTACTTGTGCCCCCGCCAGATTTCTTTGTGTCACTGACAGGTCGTGCTTTCCCATCTCACTTGTCGTTTTTTTGATGAGTCATGGGGATTGCTCCTGAGCTATTTGTTTTCCTGAGACAGATCAGTTTTTTTTGGTTATGTGGAAGAGTGTTGTTGGGGGGTGTGTTCCGTTTTCTTTTACCAGTGGATGTCTGTTTTGTGTGTCTTTACCTCCCAGATGTTGCAATCGCACCTTATCCGTGTTTTTTTTGAAGAATGTGTGTACTTCACACCTGGAGTCATGCGTATACTTAGACCCCCCCATGTTCCTCTTTTATTGTTCTTTGTGTGCTTACCAGGCCGAGAGTTTAGTACGGGGTTTATGATGAGGGAACAACCCTTTGTTGTATTTCCCTTGCCCGTGACCTGTCTTCTGCCGAGAGGTTCGCTGACCTCCAATGCACGAGATTCTCCGCCTCCACCCCCCTGCTGCAAATTACTTCCCCTGACCCCCCCGGGCTTTTTTATTCCCACCTGTGTCCAACTTTTTCCCTGGAACTCCCTTGACTGACGTTAATCGTAGTCCTTATTTATTTCTTCGTGTCTGCCTTTTCCCCCTCCTTTGTCCTGTGACGTTTTACAACTTTCTGTTTTTTTGCGGCAACTGTTTAATAGACGCTGCTCTTCTCCTGTATCTTCCCGGTCCCCCCCCCCCAGTGTCTCCTGAATGGTATGGTGGGCCGTAGCCCTTCCCCGCGGCCACCCCCCTTAGGCTCCTTTAGCTTTTCTGGATACTACTTCCCCCCCCCCTTGTCTGCCGGTTTTTTCCCCTGTTTTAAACATCCTTCCCCCCCAAGGGTTTCCCTATTCTCTTTTGCTATCGAGGATTGGGGGGGTGACGTTTTTTGTTTAGAGATTGCACTCGGACGATTTTGACCGAGTTCTTTTGCCTCTTTTCCCCCTTGACATTATTCCGTTGGTATGTTCCCCTTTTTTTAGCACGCTAGTTTGTCACTCTTTTTGAATGGATCGCCTCTGGTCATGTTATTTCCCTTCCTCGCATGTCGAAGATCCCCCGAGAGAACCGTTCTTCTATGTTCCTGTAGGAAGTCCCCTTGCCTACCCCCAATTTTCCGCTCCCTAGAAAAGTTGTTTGATCGTGGTGCCCCCCTTCCACTGGACCAGGAAACAATAATAGTCGGTAAGTTGGCCTACCTTTCTCCCCTGAGGAAGTGTTTTCTGGGTGATTTTCCTCCCACGAGACCGGTCCGCCCCCCGGCAGAGGCGAGCCTGGCCCTTTTTCGCCTAAACCTTCTTCTTTTTTTTTTTTTTGTGATGGTGAGTCCCTACCCTCCCGAGCTTTTTTTTTTCGTGGCTTTTATGCTGACTGCCTTTCTTCTTAAACTCCTACCCCGGTTTTCGTTGCCCTTTTTTTCTTTCCCCCAAAGGACCCCCCCCGCCGCTGTTCAGTCGATGGAATTACTTTTTTTCCTTTGTTTCCGATTTCCACACCACGCTTTTGGCGCTGTTATGATTTTCGGTTCACCCCCGCTTTTTCTCCTTCGATGTCTTTTCTTTCTGTATGATAGGGAAACAGTTGCGTCCAATGTCTAAAGTACATGAAGTTTTTTCCCCCCCTCCTTTCTCCGATTTTCCACCCTCGGGAGAACCCGACCCCCCACGCCTGCCCCTTTCGTCTTTCCCTTTCCCGACTCTTCTCTCTTTCCATCCGTTCTTTTGAGTGCGATGTCTTCAGTCTCCCCTTCTCTCCCGTACAGGTTCGTGTTGCCTCAGTATGCCCCCTCCCCTTCCCCCCACGCGGCCACCTGAAGGGTTTTTCTTTACCCTTTCCTATGGTGAAGCACCTCCTTCCCCGTTGACAGGAGTTCTTTTGGGAGAAGAGATACAGATTGCTTTTGGTGCAGCTTTTCAGGTGTCCATTCTTCTCTCTTTCAGAGGCTTTGGTTTTTTTTTTTTTAGTTTCCACTTTCATTCGTGTGCCAGCTCTCTGAAAGTAGCCTCATTCCCGCGTGCCCCTTTTTTTTTTCCCTTTTTAGTACCTTTTCGTCAGGTGCTTTTTTCTTTCCCTTTTCTCTTTCCGCCGAAGGAAGGTTGTTCGCTCTCTCCTGGCTCCAAGGGTTTAGTGTCTTCTGCTTTCCATTGCGTGGGTGTTTCCTGTCCCTTTTCTCGGCGTCTTTTAACGTTCCTCTTTCCTCTGGAGCCTTTGGGTTCGATTGTTTCCCCCCCCTCTTATGTCCGGGTCGTTGTCGTTGGCCCAAAGGACCCAGGCGTTTCGGGAGTCCCTAAGGCCCCCTCCTGTTTAGCACTTTGGCTCCCCCTCCCCCTCTTTCGCTGCCTTCGTTAAATAGGCCTCTTCCATTCTTTTCTTTTTCAACACAGGGCAGTGCCGCGTCTTCCCCCCTCTCGCCTGGTTTACCCTGGCCCTTCCGACGTCTTGGCCTTTTAAGAGCTGACGCGTTCGTTCCCCTTCCCCCTTTTTTCCCCCTCGCGACATAGGCCCCGCTCTCTTGCGCAGTTGGCTTTTTTTTTTTTTTTTTAGTCCAAGGCGGGTTTTTCTGCGTGCCCCTCGTTCTGGGTCCGGTCTTCTCTGATTCTGCTCCCCCTCGTTCTTTTCTACATTGTCTCAGGGTTTTTCCTGCGGATTTTCGCCCTTACTCCCCCGGCCGGGGTAGCCCTTTTATAGGAGCTTTTTTTTTCCCCCCCAAGGCGCCCCTTCAGTTTGAAAAATGTTTCGACCCCTCCTTTACCTTGTCCCCCCTGCTCCCTTCCCCCCCTGATCTACTTTTTCCTGCCGTTGTCGACTTTCCCTTGTGGGGCCCCGTCTTCGGCCTGATCGTTTTTTCCGTTTTTCTGCCCTGGTCCTTCAGTCGGAACTCCCTGTTTCCCAGAGCTTTTTTTCCCCCTTGCGTCTTCTTCGCCTGGTTGCGTAATTCTCGCTGTTGTTTCTTTCCCCGCCGTGGCTTTCCCGTTTCCCTTTCATCCTTCCCTCCCCCGTGTGTTTCCCCCCCCTCTGAGTTTTTTGAATCTCTCCGATTTTTTTTTTGCGAGTGGTTGGTCTCCCTTTTTCGGAGCGGCCGCTCCTTTCTTTTTTTGCCTCGCTCCCTCCTCTTTTTAGGTCAAAGGTCCGTGTCTTCCGTTTTCTGCTTCCTTCTTCTCGGTCCTTGCTCGCCCTGTCCTTTGCCCGTTCGTTCCTCCCTCGTCTTTCCGGTCTCCCTTTTTTTTTCGGCTGTTTCTTTTTTTTTCGCAGGTGCTTACCGACCTCCTGGGCCTTTTTTTTTTTCCTGCACTTTCTGAGTTCTTTTTTCTTTCACTGGGACCGCCTTCCGGTTGGCTTGTTTTTTTTTTTTTGCAGCCAGTAGCCCCCACGAACTCCCCTGTGACCCCCTTTCTTTTTTTTCGCAGTCAAGCTCGGGCTTTTCGGTTTTGGTAGGTTGGGTCGTTTGATCCACAAGTTTGCGCCTTTTTCTCATGACATCCTCTTTTTTTTTTGGGTTTTTTGCTTCCCACTTTTCTTTTTTTTTTGGAGTTTATATTTTTTCATGCCTTTTGGGTAATTCCTTCTTCGCAGTGCCCCCTTTCCTGCCTTTTCCTTTTGCGTGACCCGTCTGTTCCTTTTTCGCGGAGTTTGATTCCTTGAAGCGATTTTCCCTCCCTTTTATGTCTCCTTGTTCCTCGCAGATGGTCCGTCCCCCCCCCTCTTTTTTCACGGTAGCTTTCGGCGGCACGCTGCGCCCCCCTCCTAGGTCTGCCCTCCCATTGTAGACCCCCTTTTTTGGGCTTTTTGTAAGTTTTTACGTAAATCTCCTTAATTTCTTTTCAGGTCCCCATAGAGTAACCCTTTAACGTATTTGGTCCCCTCTGGAACTTTGATAGATCTTTTCCTTCTTTTCTGATCTTAAGTCTTGGGTTTGCTTTTCGATGTTTACTTTTACAGGCTCCCTTGGTTTGTCAATTTTCCTTTCGACCCTGAGCTGTCCCCCCCCCAGCGCTTGTTCTTCCCTTCTGCGAATTTGTCTCTTTTTTTTTTTTTTCAGTCGACCCGGTTTTACCCCTCTTTTCCCCCCCTGAACCACTCGTCAAATTGAGAGCCCAATCTGCCGGGGAGTTGGCATCAGTAGCTTCTCCCCTACCAGGTGGTTTTTGGTGAGTTTGCGGGAATCCTGTCCCCTACTCAATCCAAACCCCCCCCCCCCCCCCCGGCGTGGTTTACCTTGGTATCTTGTTTCTTCCCCCCTATGAACTTTTACTAACCCACCTTCTGAAGGCGTTTTCTCCCCCCGCTATCCCCAGAAAATCCACTTTTACCTGATAAGAGTAAAACACTCATCCTTTTCCGCTAGCCTTGGTGCATCTAACTCCTTTGATGCCCCCTCCTTTTATTTCTATCTTTCCCTGAAAATGGACTTCGCTCCCCACCAGCTTTTCCCCTTCATTAATTGAAGAAATCCTTTATACTTCTATTTTTACCCTGGAAAGGACGTTTCCTGAGCCTTGTCCCCTTTAGAAACAGTTAGTTTTTCGCAAAAAGAAAGCAGGTGTTGGAGAGAGAACGTCCTTTTATGTTCTTTTACCTACCCTTAGGGTGCGACCTGTGTTTATTTCTTGCTTTGGTGACCCTCCCCCTTTTCTTTCTCTTTGTGTTCTACTTTCTCGGCCGATTTTTTTCCCCCTGGCGTTTCCTTTTTTCCCTCAGTCTGCCCCTAGGTTGGCAGTCTTTCAACAGTATTTACTTTCTTTCCTTTAGAAATTTTCCGTCTTTTGTCTCGTGCCGTTTAATGACTTTACTTCTTTGAGGAACTCGTCTTTTTCCTAGGCCTTTTTCCCCTTATGTTTAAGATTCCCTCCAACTGTATTTTTTCTTGCGGTAAGAAATTTAGTGGGTTCTCCCCTGAAACCACCTTCCCCTGTCCACAGCCCTGTGTTCCGCTGTATTCGAGGCATCCCTTTGCTTGCGCTACTGAGTCGAGGTTTTTCTAGTATAGCCATTTTGGCCACTTCCCCCCCCCCTCCATTTACCCCCCGCGTCCCCTTTTTTGAGTACCCCAATTGGCCCCTCAGGCCTTTTTTTTTTTAAAACACGCCCCCCCCCCCCCCTCCCCGGGCCTCCGCTTTCCCGCGGATGTCTTTTTTTTTTTGTTTCCATGGCTTTTTTCAGACCCTCCCGCCACCCCTCTAAAAGTTTCCTCCTCTTCTTTTCGTGGTACGCCGCTTTGGTTTCCCCTTCGTGACCTCGTTACTTAGTCTTTCTCCCCCTTTTCGATGGTTACCGGCTCCCGCTTTCCTTGACTTACACCTGGTTCTTAGAACTTCTATTTTTGAAGTAATCCTACTCTTTTGTGTTTTCCTGGCCCTTTCCCTTTCCCCCCCGGGGTTTCTTTTTCCGAGATGGCTCGTCCCCCTGCCCCTTTCAGTTTTTTTTGGTTGTTTTTTTTCTTTCCCCTTTTCTTCCACAGACCCAGTCTTGGAGGTTGTGCTTTTTTCTTTGAGGCTGATTTTTTTTTTGTATGTGATGTGATTTCCCCCCTCAGGGAGGGCATATCGAGGACCCCTGTCTTTTTCCCCTTCAAAGGAAAAGATTCAATCAAAAGCTTCCTTTTTTTTTCTGGTAAACCTTCCACGCAGCCGTTTTTTTTTGAATCGGTTTCCATTTAGGTCGACCCTTTGTTGGGTAACCCCCTTTGTTCTCTTGAGTTAGCATTTACCTTTACGGCGTTCATTTTCGTCCAACAGTTTTTGCCCTTTTTTTATGTTTTTTCCTCCTTGTGTTGTTGCAAATAGTCCTTGAATTTCCTTTTGTTGACACTTTCTCCTTACGGGGACATTTCAGTTCAAATTCCCCCTCCCGGATTGTGCCTTATAAGAGGCCACCCCTTGTCTTCAGCATCGTTAGGTAATCCCCCCCCTTAATCATCCTCTTTTCACCCGATACCATCACCTGAAATATTTACTTTTTTTTTCCGACGGTCTTCTTTTTTCTCAGTTTTTTTTTCGGCCCATTGGGACGTTTACTCTATGCATTCTGAGAGGGGGAGCCCTTTTTCCCCCTAGATAGATTATGGGCGGTAGCCGAATTTTGTTTTAGTCTTTCTATTTTTTCCCCTTCCGGTTCCTGATGGTGGGATCGTCTCAGTTGCCTCAGATTGCCTGGGCTTTTTTTTCCCCTGCGAGCTTGACTGGGCTCCCTTTTTCTGCTTCTTTTGATTTTGTCATTTGACCTCGCCACCAGGAGGGGGTCTCGTTTTTTTTTGCCCACCCCCTCCACCGCTCCGAAGTGTTCCTTTTCTAGTTGACGCCGTGGTCTTCCCGTCTTCCTTTTTTTCTCGATGTCGACCCTTTGTGGCTTGGAGCGTTGTGCGAGCGGGTTCTCCTTCTCGTACGCTTTCCTTTGTTTTTAAATGGGCCCGCCTACTTGAGGGAGGTCTTGTTGGTGAGAGCTCTTTTTTCAGTTCGACCTTGCCGTAACCGTTTTTACTCCAAACGTTGCTCGCCCTTCTTATTTCTACGGTGCTTGCTGGCACAGTCCCCCGCTGGCTCCCCGTTCCCGTATTGTTCTTCCCTGAATGCCTCGCTCTTGACTTCTAACCCCGCGCGCCCGACCTTCGCCGTCGGCTGCTCCGGGGTTTCCCCCCCGGGTGTTTTCCTTCTCCGTTAAAGCGAACCTTTTTCCCTCGTTTTTTTTTTCTTTCCTGGTTGATCCGCCGAGCCCCCCCTCCCACCCAACCTTTTTGTCTCTGGTCCCCCCCCTCAACAACTCCCTCCCCCTTTCTTTCCTCTACCTTGGGTTGAGACTTTCGGTCCTTAGGGTCTTTGGTTGGCAAGCCGGGTGGTCGTTTTCTTCTTCTGTGCCCAGTCTCTCCTCTCCCACCGCAGGGTTACTCGGCCCGGTGGAGCATCCTCTTTTTGGTCCCCGAAACCTTTTTAACATCGTCTGTTTTTTTCGAATGTCCTCCCGCAGTTTTTTCTCCCCTTTTCTTTCCTTGGCGCACAGGAAGTTCCTTCGTGCCCTCCTTTTTTTTTTTTTGCACATCGACGAACTTCCCGAGGCCGCGTTCTGACCCCCTTTGATGCGTTTTGCGATTTCTTCCGTCGTCCCCTGAGCGCGGGACCATTTTTTTCGCGGCGTTTTTCCCAGATGGCGGTAAATTGGTCCCCTTCGTCCCCCTTTTCCGCGCGCGGCGCCTTTCGCGCGCCCACTCACCCTTGCCTCGGGTTCATCCGTTGCCCCCCTGTGTAAACCTTGTCGGGACGAGGTTTTTCACCACGAGCCCCTTTTTTTTTTTTGGAGGGGGTTTGTTTCCTTCTTTTTTCTTTTGTTTCTTCTGTTCCCCTACATGACACATTTCTGAGCCGCCGGGTTCCCATTTCTTCTGTTCCCCCGGTCGTTTCTTTCGTCCCCAGCTTCCCTCTCTCGACTGTGCAGCTTTTCCTTCCCCCCTGGCGGTCCGTGCCCCCTTTTTGTATCCCCTCGCCGAGAGAACTGTCTCCCTCCTTTTTCCTTCCCCCTCCTCGGCGTATCCCCGATCCCCCCTTTTTCAAAGCAGCCTGCTTTCCTTTTTTTTCTTCGGAGGGCGGTCGGGGTACTCGGGTGCTTTAAGGCTTCTCAGTGGGTCCTTTTTTTTTTTTTCTTTGGCTTCGGAGTTCCCCCCCTAGAGCAGGGGGTTTTTTTTTTATTCCTCTTTCCTTCCCGTTTTTGTCCTCACCCCTGCTTTTTTTTTCAGTGTCTTAATTGCTTTCCTTTTGTGCGATTTCACCCCCCGCGCACACTTTTTTTTTTACCTGCCGACACCCGCCCGTACGTCACGCCCTGCCCCTCAGCTCCCCTTTTGTTTTTTGGTCCTCATTCCTTAATACTCGGCCATGGAAAGTGAGTTAGACCCGCCCGAGTTTTTTCCTTGGGACCGATGCCGCTGTTTTTCTTGAATCGGTTTTCCGGAGGGCTATCGTTCCTCCTTTCATTTCCGTGGAGGATGCGCCTGTACTTTGTCTTTCCTGAGTTCCTTTTTTTGAAACCCGCAATTTTTCCTTAGATTGGCACTCCTGTCTGCGACCTGCAGTTTTTCCTTTCCCATAGGCGGACCAGCGGTTTTCCTTCAGATGAGCTGCCCCTGTTTCTATCCCCTTTTGAGGTCACCCCCCGTGCCGTAGGCTCCTTGTAGCCCCATCTTGTCGTTCCGCTTTTTTTTTCCCTACGTGATTTCTTTTCTGTGCCCCTCGGCCAGCCAGGCTTCCCACATCCCCTTTTTTTTTTAAGTAGAGGTTCTTTTGTTAGAATAGCAGCCCCCTTTTTTTCAGGGCCTTTGAACCGGCCCCCACTGTCAGACCTTTTTTAGGTTAATTTTCTCTGCCAGGGCCTGTGTCACTCGAGGTTCGCTTTTCTCTGTGAATTACAACCACTTAAAAATTTGGTGTAGAATATAGGCGAGTTAGGGAAGACCTCCTTTTGACGCGGAATTTTTTTTTCGTTTTTTTCCTATTTTTTTTCGGGGGGCTCGACCAAGCCGACTCTTTTCTTCCTTTAGTTCCTCGGTTCGCTTCACCGATTGGATGTTTTTCCTTTATTGCTCTGCCCCTTCCCCTCGCGGACGCTTTTAATCGACTAGCCCGCAGTCGGCTTTCTTTTTTCTGCGTCTCGTCGTGCCCTTTTTTTTTGACGCATGTTTTTTTCTCCCCCGGGCCGCTTTGGCTCGGCCCGCGTTATTTTTTGTTTGGGCTCGACGTGCTACCCCACACTTCCCTTTTTTTTTGGGCACGCCTCGCGCCCCTCGAGATTCCCGATCCTTCGCCCCCCGGTCCGGGCCCGATGACTTTTTTTTTTTCCCCCCGGTTTAGATTCGTGCGACTTTCCAACGCCTTTTTGTGAGGATCATCTGGGCCAGTATCTAGCATTGGGCAGCTGTTTTTCGGCGACCTTTCTTTCTTTTATGAGCTGTTCGTTTTTTTTTTGGAGATGGTCAAGCCACCAACGTTTAGAACGAGATTTCCTTTTTCGTCGGGGCGACGGTTTCCAGTCGGCTTGGCCTGGACCCGTCCGCGAGGCTTTTTTTTTTTAGTCCGCGGGGTTCCTCCTTTTCGACCCCCGCTTGCCATTCCTTCTGTCATGAGCCACTTTTCCGTAGGCACATCCTCATCTCAAGTTGTTTTCGGAAGAGAGATTCCGGATTTTCGATGCCCTAATCTCCACCTTCTCTTGACTCTTTGATTGGCACTCCTTTTTGGTATCGGGCCCAACTTTTAAGAGTTAACAATCATACTACCACCGAGGTGGATCACCGGCCCTCGACCTTACTTTCCAAGGGCCGCTGGCCCCCTGTCTTGGTTTCAATGATCCCCTCCTCCCCTCCCTCCGTTTCTTCGCACCCCTGGGCAATCCGACAGTTTTCCCCCGGAACCTACGATCCAGCTAATTTTGCCCACTTTTTTCGCTCTTCGAGGCTTAAGATCCCCCGCAAGCTCTGCCAAGGATGAGCTCTCTTTTGTGGGCCAAGTTTTATTTTCCCTTTCACCGAGATTTCCTGTCTGGCGCGTCGACCTCAACAGACTTGGCGAATGGATCGACTCCACCTGAATCGTATGGTCCCTCTACCCTCTTTCGAAGATAGGACCCTCCCCGAGCTTTCCCTTGTTTCTTGGACTGGAACTCCCTTTTTTTGAGTGATCAACGTAGACACTCCCGTGAGGACAGCTTTCATGTTCCTCTTATGTCCTTGATTTTCTTTGTCCTGTCCCTCTCGGTTGCCTTTAGAGTGAAGGACCCTTGCCCGCCTCCTCTTCCAATTTCTAGGTGTTGAGGATTGTCAGCCCCGCGGGTCTGATATGCTAAGAAATATCTCTTTCGATCGAACAACAAAGGAAGACCCGGGCCCTGGTTGGCTCGATTGGTGGAGCTTTCAGCGAGTTAGTTCTTCCTAATGGTGGCCCCTTCCGAACCTCCAGGAACCCTTATTGCTCCCCCTAAGTGTTAAATCTAGAAGCCACCGATGGTCAGCGTCCCAATTCCCCACTCATTAAGAGGGTTAGGTCCCTTGAAGTGCTGGATTCCGACACGTTGTGCTGCGCCCCAAAAAGATTCTCGGGATCGACTTTGAGGCGAGGTTGGTCTCCTTTGTCCCCCTTTGACGTTCAGATTGGCCAGTTTTTTGTTTTGCGTCGAGGCGTCACGCCCGGTGCTCCTTTTTATTCTACGTGACGGTGGCCCCCCCACCCCCCCCCCCCCCCCCCACCACCCCCCCCCCCCCCCCCCCCCCCCCCCCCCCCCCCCCCCCCACCCCACCCCCCCTCCCCGCGTGTCCCGAGCGATGCCGTTTTCTTCGGCTGCTCCTCTTCTTCTTATTTCCTTTTACCCTGGCCCCGCGCACGAGCTCCAACATATCCCCCCCCAGGTTTTCCACCCCCCCGGCCCGGGGCTTCGATGACTCACCACGGTGGGCCTGTTTTTAGCACGGCTTCTTGTTTGCATCCTCAGCGGCATGGCGTGCCCACGTTTCTCAGTCTTCGGTCCCTTTGTTTTTCCTCTGTTCCCTGGCACGATTCGAAGGCACCGCCCCCACCGGCTTGCCCCTTCCCCTGCCCATGAACCCGCGGTTGCCCCTCTTGCATTGCCGTCGGAAAACCTTTTTGTCGAGAACCCCCCCTTCTGTTGAGGCGTCTTTGCCATTACGGGGTAATTTTTTTTCACGTTTCCCCCCTTGGAGTCCCCTGCTCTTGGGTTTTGATTCCGATGACTCCTCTAGCTCCTTCTCTCCCCGTCATTTTCGAGTGCGACGGTGAAGTCAACTTTCCCTTGGTCCCATGGGGACCTAGTTGCCCTTTCCCTGACTTTGACCCCCCCTTTTTTCGAGAGCCCCTTGCTTCCTGAGCTTCTGATTAACTCCCCCTTCCGCGCCCAATCCGACTGCCACAATACCCCCCAGCGGCCCTTTCCTCTTCGGTATCTCTTCTTGGGACGAGTTTCCGCTCCCTTCGCGAGGGTCACTGTCCTCGGGGCTTGCGCGTTTGATTTGGTCCTAGCTCGGCCTTACGACGTCCCCCCTGGTTCGCCTCAGTGGCTTTTTCCCATTTTTTTCGGTTTTTAACGCGGGTCCTTCTGGGTTCCTTGCAGGCTTCGTGCCCCCGCCGGAGTGCGCAAAGCGTGTTCGGAGGTTCTCTCTTTTTTTTTTGAGGCGATGCCTCCCCCCCCCTGGATGCTCTGGAAATCCTGCCATGGGACTTTTTTGCCCCCCCTCACGTTCCGGACCTTTTTTTTTTGTTCATGGTTTTTCCGGACGCCCTTCCGAGGCGGGGGACGTGGCGTTCCCCCTCCGGGAACTGAGACCCTTTTGCCCCCTCCGCCTTCGTGCGGCGGGGCTGTGACCTCCTTTTCCTTCTTCACCTTCCTCGATTGGAGGCCCGCCCCCGCCCCCTAGCCTTTGCCGCCCCTTGGCGGGGGCTTGCTGATGCCGCCGATTTTCGGCGTCTCCTGCAATTTTTTCCCCCGGTCTTTACTCCCACCCTTAAGTCGCCGTCCCTTCGTCGGTTTTAGTGCGTCCTCTGCCTGGAAACCAACCTGCTGCGCCACGTTTCCCCTTCCTTTTTTCGTTCTTTTCGGACGATGGGCGTTTTGTTACTGTTTCACTCGACCTGCTTTTTGTCCAGATGGTGGGGCCCGGCGGCGTTTTTCCCCCCCTGTGCTCCCCCTCCCCTTCCGGTGGGTTTGAGATGGCGGCCACGTTTCCCCAACACGACCACCGCAGGCCTTTTCCGACGGTCTCCTACAGCC
>Ga0179593_1502733_pt1 | contig 15409 bp, 14 predicted proteins | sample CZODoug2_1_08_16_FD_185931 | JGI IMG/M metagenome (GOLD analysis project Ga0179593, IMG submission 185931) | Vadose zone soil fungal communities from Angelo Coast Range Reserve, California, USA - CZODoug2_1_08_16fungal (PacBio error correction) | ecosystem: Environmental > Terrestrial > Soil >... | reverse complement strand
GCCGCTAGCGTACTGTTCTCCCCTTCTCAGGGAAAAAAGAGCCTCCGCTAACGCTTTTTTTTTTTGATGTCTGTCTACCCCTTTTTGCGTGACAAAGTCTTTTTTTTCTCCCCTCCGCGGCGGTTTCACGTTTCCTTTATCAGGGCAGCTATTGGGTAGCCCTCGGCCAGATGGTTTATTTGTCTTGCTCCATCCTTTCGCCCATTTTTGCCCATCACCCCTTTTTTCGTGACCTGATTCCCTTTCTTAGCAAGTTTGTCGTCCTCCGTCTTTTTTGCCACCCCTTGACTGGAACTTAGCCCCATTTTTTTCCTATGTCGGCCCTGATCTCACGCCGCTCGCGCCATCTGCACCGTCGCCCTCTTCGTCTTTGCGTTTATCCCCGGCCCCGCCACCTGACGGATTTTTCTCTTGCGCGTCGCGTCCCGCGCACAATTCTCCTCTGCTTCCCATTCCGGACCACCAAAGAGTTGGTGTCGCTATTCGATTTTCCTTTCTGGTTCTTACGGTGAGTTGGAATATTCCTTTTCCTTCCCTCGTCCGCAGGAGCCCCTCCGTTCCCGCCCAGCTTCTCCCCCCCGCCCAACTCTAGAGCGACATCTCCTGCCCGTCCCCGATGACCTCCCTTCCCCCCCCCTCCTGGTAATGGCTGAGCTGTGATATTACGGCAGGGGAGCAAAGTAGCACTCCGCTTCTTCCTCGTCCGAAGCTCCCCCCTAGAACTCCTCTAGCCGGCCCGTTCCCGTCCTTGAAGGGTGTAGCTCTCGCAAAACTTGAGCGCGTCGAACCTACTGCCGCTCCTTCTTTTCTCAAGTATTTCGAACATCACTACGCCGATGGTTCCCCATCGATTTTTCTCCTCCTTCCGTTGTTTTTTTTTCTGAGTCTTAGATGTCTATATAGTTTTTTTTCTCCCTCTTGCCTCAACTGGAAAGAAGAGGTCGCTTAGTGGACGGCCTTCCTTAGGCACGGTTCCATTAGAGCTACCCCTGAAAGGCTTCTGTTGCCTTTCGCGTTCGTGCATTTTTCATGAATCTAGCTTTTTGTTCCCTCTCTCTTTCCTTTTGTCTCTCGACCGTGCCGTTCAGTAGAGGAGCGACTCTGTCATACTGATTGGAAGGGTTCGTATCCCCCCGCCCCCCTTCGTTTTGCTTCTGCTCTTCCAATGGGTGGGTCTTCCCTTTCTTTCTCTTCGCTTAGTCTTTTCACGCTTCCTCTTTAATTTTTTTGAAGGAGCTCCTTCCCCTGCCGCCCAGTAGCCACCCCTTCCCCTCTCATCCGGCGTCAACTTTTCAATGTTTTCCTCTCTTCCCGAAGTATCGCTTTTATTTCCCCCGGCCTCGGTTTTCCCGTCACGCTCCCTCCTTTGTCTTTGCCCGAGGTCGCCGCCCTAACCCAGGGCAATCCACGCTTCCCTTGAGAAAAGTTTTTTCGAGTCCCGCGAGTTAGTTTCTTTTCCCTCCATTTACCGGTGATATTCCCGCGTACGCGTGTGCACCCAAGACCGCCTCGCCAACGTGGCTCTTGACTCTTTCTCACCCTTTCCACTTCCAATGGATGGTTCACATTTTGGCTCGTGCTTTCTATTTCCTCTGAGACCATATTGGCCCGAGCGCCCCAAATCGATTACCCGGTCGTTTAATTCCCCTTGAAAAGCGTGCACTCGCCGCGTTTTTTTCACAAAACCGTTTCTCCCTGCTGTAAGGACGATGTCACTATAGACGCCAATCTCGTTTTTTTTCTGCCCGCCTCTTTTCTGGCTCTAGGCATTCTTTCTCATTAGTCTTTAAATTTTTTCATCCCAGTTTAAGACTGTTTCTTTCCAACGCCATATACCTAAACAAACGGTAGAATATTTTTCAGAAGGTTTTTCTCTCAGCACTCTTCAGCTACCCATTCCATTCTGTTCCCCCAAGCCGATTCATGTGCAGCTCCCCCAAACTTGCACGGTCTTTCTTAAATTCTCAGAAGGGTATTGTTCCTAAAGGCGACGTTGGACCTTGGTTTGCCTTCTCTGCCCCTCCACCTGAGCCGATGAAGGCGATGATTACGTCTTTCTCGCCTTAGTTGGCGGAAGTTTCTTCTTCTCCATTCGTTCTTCGTAGAGACTTATCAACTTCTTCGCTCCCCTTGGTTTTCGATCTTTTTTTTTTTGTAAAATAGTCTGCGGGTTCCTTCCGTCTTTTGCCCGTAATTTTTAAGGCTCGCTTGAGAGCTGTCTTTCTGTTGTTTTCTAATTTCAATTACATTCCGTAACTTGCTCGATTCTTGACCTCTTCTCCGATTTTCTCGATTTAGATTCTCTCTCGGTTCGGATTGTTCGTCGTAGAGTGTACGTTCCTCCTGATGCCCCCCCTTTACTGGACCCGGTTCTTGGAAGGTTCTTCTGTATCCCCTTAGGCAGATAGTTAGACCCTTTTTTTATCTTTTCGTCCCACTATGTAAATTTTACCCAGACGCGCCCATCGATTCGGTCGGTCCCCCATTTTGTTCCCACTCTCTTGTGCATTGAGTGCGACATTTCTTCCGCGTCCTCCTTTAACTGATGTATGGCAGTATCCCGTTCTATTCCTTCCTTTTTCCATTACGCAGACAGCCATGTTTTCGGCCTCTTCCTTCTCTCACTCTCCCTGGTTTCCTTTGCAAGCTGCCAACGGTCGCTGCAGATTTTACCGGATAAGCATCTTACCCCCTTTCTTAAATCCCGGAATAGTAGTGGGGACATCGTCTTTCCCCTTGTGCACCGCCTCGCGCTCGCGTTGCCTCCCTATGACACGGCAAATTTTCCCATCTTTCCCCCATGTTCCCTGCCCGTCTCGTCGACCTTTTAAAACTTCTAAGAAGAACACTTCAGTTCTCCTTCCATTCGTTTGGACATGACCAGCTTAATGCACTCATCTCTCCGCCCTCTGATTGTTTTCCAATCCTTTTAAGAATATGACTCCTAGAGTCTTGCATGATAGCTTTTCCTTCCGTTTTCCGGCCTCGCCCCCGTAAGTCTCCCCGCATCCCTTTTGCTGTCGTGCTTTTTTCCCCTACCGTCATACGCTCCTTACGGTTTGCAAGCTCAATTTAGGATTGAAGCAGCCTTTCTCTCCCCCCCATCCTTTCTGCTTTATGCAACATCGGAAAACGAGACTCTTTCTTTCTTTCACTCCTCGCTCCCAGAAGTCGACTACTTTTCTTTCCTCTTTCTCTTGTTTATAGCTATATCTCCTCAGTGTTTTTGTTATTCTGATCGAGTTTTTCAGATTCTTCCCTACCCTATTCTCAGAATCAGTTTTAGCCTTCCGGCGTGGCCCTCCCCGCCTCTTCATTCTCTTCGTTCTAAGTCCCGGCTTTTATTGTCCCAAGAGGTGCTTAATCGCTCCGTGCTGCTGCTCGACGTCTTTTCTCGACTCTGTCGGTTCCAGCAACGCCTCCTCCTCCACGGTTTTCTGTGGGATAGGCTGAAGTCTTGCATGCTTTTTTGGTGCAACCCCCACGCTATTCCTTTCCCCTTAGACGACCAGCTACTCTCTTAGAATGTCGGGCTTCCCCACTTCTTCCTTTTTTCGGTTTCCATAGGCCTCACTCTTCGACGTTTCGGGTTTGCTTCTTCTATAGTTTGGGCTGTAACCCTTTGTGATCTTTGTAAAATTTGACATGCCTTGAGTTTTTGATAGTTCCCTCGAGCTACCCGTTTCATCCCCTTCACCCCTTTTCAGTGTTTCTCCCCCCTCCGCTTGCCCTATAGCCTGCTCATTTCTTTTTCTCGATGCCAGGTAATGTAAGAGACCTCTGTTGAATAGGGTTCAAGTGACCTTTTCTTCTTCTCGCCGATCTTCTGAAGCTTGATGTTTTTGTTTTCCTCGGCACGCCTCCCCTTTGGCGACTGATTTTCTTTCTCTCCTTTTTGGCCATTCCGTTTTATCGACTCCTTTTCTTCGGCTATCGTTTTGGCTAACTTTCAGGCACTGTTGACGCCCCTTACTCTCGCGATTTCGGGCTTGACTCGCTCTGCATCGTCCTGACCGATCTCTCGACGCTGTCTCCTAGATACTCCTGTCGGCCTTTCCCATCACGTGCCTCGTCCTCTCCGGGTTTGAAAGTTTTTTTGCCCTTCCCTTTCTTACCTCTACTTTTTGACTCCCCGCCGCTCTGATCTCCCCCGATGCTTGCCGTCCGCGCCCTGCGAGGTCGACCTATCAGAGACGAAGAGTTTGCCTCTTTTCCATGCTCCCTAACCAAGAGAATCTGCTTTCTTCCTTGAGCCCAGTTCCTGTTTTTCTTTTGACGTGGTAGTCCCTCCTCGAGTGACTTCTCGTCCACTGCGAACCACGGTAGCCAATACTAGAAAGTTTTCTTTCCATTTTGCATGCCGCTTCTTTTCATCCAGCCCTCCGGCATGCTCTCCACTTCGCCGCCCCCTCTCGCCTTCGGTAGGTGCCGTTTCAGCCCAAGTGTTCTTTCAGCCCCCAGTTCTCAGCCTTTCTGTGCTCATTTAAGAGCCATGCCCGTTCAATCGGCTTTTCATACGGCTTCTGGTTGTCCCCGAGTGATGTCGATTTAACTCTGATGCTGCCCCCTTGCTGCTCCCCTCCCTGAGGTTTCGGCGCGGTTGGACATCTCCCATCTTACCATGGTCGTGTTTAAGCAGTTGTGATCGAATCCTCCCCAGCTCTCGTGCCCATTGTGCCTCCTCTCTCACGCTGAGATGGGACCTGGCTCAAGGATCAGGGGTGTATTTCCCAAAGTCTTTTTGTCTGCCTTTGCTTTTGACCGCCGTAATGTTTTTTAGTTCGCGGCCAGATTGCAGTGGTTGTTCCAGACCACTTCGCCCGTGTTGACACATCTTATTTCCCTTCTCCTTTGCGTCTTACTCTTGTGTCGAAGACGTCTGTTTGCGGTCCACAACTTTGTTTAGCAGGCTCTTCGGCGGCATTTCCGGCGCTGCCCCCACATCGAACCCCACACCGCCCACCCCGTCGCTCCGACCTTTTCCTCTTCCATGGGAGCGCCACGCTCCCACCTTCCCCAGGCCCCGGCCCTTTTCCTTTCCCCACCCCCCCTCCCCCGACTCACCCCCCCCCCCCCCCCTTCCGCCCCCCCCTCAGCAGGCCCAACACCGACACTCCACCCCGCGCCCTCCCCCAGGCCCACCATCGCCCCACCCCCTTGGCGAGATTTGCTCGACCGCCGCTGCGCCGCACCCCAGCTCACCGCCACCCCGCTCTCTTCACACCCTTTGTCACCCCGCTTCGCCCCCCCCGCTCGCCCCCCGGACCCTGATTCTCTGGACAAAGCGTAGGTATCCTCAAACGGCCAGGATATGTCCACTTCCCACCCCCCCCCGACGCCCCAATTGATTATAACTGAGCGACCTCTCTCCCCTGTCCAGGATCCGCGCTGCTCTCTACTCCTTGATGTCGCGAGCACAGTCTCTAGTATACGCTTCCTCTGAACCCCCGGTACGATTTCTTTGTAAGGCCCGGGCCGTAGCGCTCGGTTCATCTCGCGCGCCCATGCTCTTAGTCGCAACTTTTACAGCGGCCTTTCCTGGCTTGCAGAAAAGGTCCCCGAGATGAGCATTCTCTCTTTTCACTTGGATTTTTTTGCTCGAGAGATGGTCTTTGTCGTCGTTTTCAATTCATTTAGCACATAACTGGCAACTCGGCGGGCTCGTGTCCCCCGGTGCACGCGCTTGTTTTAGATGAACACTCGCTGATCGGCCTGGCACCTTCGAGTATGCCCTTGTTCTCTCCCGAGCGCCGAATACCGATGGTCCGTAGACCCCTCGCTTCGTTACGGACGTTTTCTCGCTTTCGCCCTTTTTATCGTTTCTTTGCTTCTATCGGCATTTGTTGTGCGCGCTTTGCCCAACGTGGTTCTGGTTGGGGCGCTGCAGCCCCGAGGTTTGGCGACGTACGCGATTGAATTGCGGACCCCCCTGCCGACACTAAGTAGACAACGCCATCGCTTACTTTAGCCAGATAATTTGTTGTGTCTTAGGTTAGCGTTCCTTTCCTTCATTTCGCTGCTCGGGTCCCATCTGCAGCGGAAGGACACCGCCTTCCTTGGCGTCTTTCCAGCTGGCTGCGAAACCGGGCACGATCAGCATCTTGACAAGTTTCGCAGAGCGGCGTAGATCTGGCCTCTTCGTTTGGTCAAATGGTTGATATTTTCCCGAGTACGCGTGGTTCCGCAATCTTTTTCCCTGCCATTGAAGTGCTCCATCCCCGCAACTGTCACGACGGGGTCTGTCAACTAGCGTGGGCTAAGATGGAGCGACATATCCCAATCCGCAGTTCCCTCCCCATCATCCTTCTGGAGGCTCTAACCGCGTTTTGTCCAGCCAGCGCGCTTGTCTTCCAAATTGATCATGCTTGACGGAGCTGTCACCCCGCCTCAAGGATCTGTCTGCATGTGGCCGCTCATCTGATCGTGCGTCATCCCCTCGGACTTTTCGTCACCATCCATGGGTGACGGCTTTCGCTCCCAGCCATCCTGTCCTATCACAACGTCTCCGCTCCCCTGGGCACGATCACAGATTGTAAGCTGCCCAGCCACGCGGCACTGACCTATGGTTCACAACCCAATCGATGGCCTTTTTTTTTCGCGGCCCGTGACAGCTTGACGGGCGGGTCGCTCCCTGACGCTGGAACTCTCTGGGGCCTTGTCCTCCTGCTCCGGCTTCCTGAGGAACGGCCCGCTGAGCTTGTTCTCTTTATTTCCTTCGTCCCCAAAAATCATGCATGCGCTCCTTCGCTAGGAGATTTCAAGTGTTTTGAGCACTTGTCGTAGCTTGTATCTGTCTGATTCCTACTTCAACTAAGCTGCCGGTTTCACTGGTTTCCGAGATGAAACTACGTCTCTGGTTTCTGATATGTCCCACTGCCCTTCTTCTTTCGATTCTTACTGCTGATCGCCCGGCCTGCACCGTTTCGTGATATGAGGATGGCTCTTTTCGTTCCCCCTTTTCGTCATGATGGCCACCCCCATTTGGCCTGGCTTGGAGTGAGGCCTCTCTCTCTGGCCTACGTACCACGAGGCGCTCTTTCGATCTGTCAGATGGCAAGAGATTAGTCCCTTCTCCTCTCTCGCGTTAACCCGTGCCCCTCCTTCCACAGCGAGTGTGATGCGGCTACGACCGGAGTTAGACTGCGTTTTATTGCACACTGCGCGCGTTGCAGTCTAATCGCGAGCTGGTCCTGTTGTTTGAGAAGCCCCCCCGGAGAATGAAGTTCGTACACGACTACCAGGTTTCTGGCCCAGGATCCCCTGTGTGATACATGACCTTTGCACCGGAAATGATTTCCTAAGCTGAATCCTGTTCCTCGCTTTTTGAGAACCTAGGTTGGTATTAACATCCTCGACTTCGCTGAAACGCTTTGGCATGCAATTTCAAGCCCAGGTCCACCGGCCGTACTCGATTGAGTTCCCCTTGAAAAATAGCAGCCGAAAAGCGCAGGCCCAAGAGTGGTCCTCATTTGACTAGAACTTTGACCGCATCGAATACTATCGGGTTGAAGTCCCCCCGCGAAGCTCGGCGAATCTTTATTCTTCCCCCCCCCCCCTCCAGATTTCATCGCTTTGTTTCCCTTCATCTGCCCAAGGTTCCACAGTCCCTTGCGCGTCGTCGTGTCCCTTTCCTCGCCGGGAATCTGAAATGTCTTGCTCCTGCATGCTGAGAGCAAGGCGCGTCCCAGTCAGCCATTCGTGACCATGCGGGCGCCTGGGAGTGAAACATCTGGCCCCCCGCCTTGATTCTACACGCTTTATCGTTCTTCCCGGGCCGATCGCGGGTGTCCCCCTACTTTATATCTCTCGCTTTCCTCTCTAAGTTGTTTAGTCTTCTTCTTTTTCTCTTCGACGTCGTCTCTCGGAGCTCTTTCCTACCCTCCCGGTGCCGTTGTTCAGCCGGTTTGTTCTCCCGAAGCGGCTGCTTCTTTTTAGAGCTAGTCCCTGCTCTACCTATGCTTCGCGCCATGTCGGTGAGGGCCCCCCTCCGCGCGCACTGTCGCTTGGGATTGACCGTGGTTCGATGCCTTTGAAAACCACGTGGACGATCACTTCACGCGATTCGCCTCTCTGGACGGGCTTCGCGAACCCCGCTTTCTTCCGGCCGGATGAGGTACAGCTAGATCCGCTTACACTACATGCGACCGAGTTCGAGGCGGCTGATACATGTCAGGGAGGGGACCGGTTCCCTGGGTGAGCTTTTCATGCCCGCGATTTTTTGATTTTGCACGCCTCTAGAGGCCTCCTTGCCCCGCATCGTCGTTTATGGTTCTTCAAAGGCACCTTGACTTGGCAGGAGGCTGAATCGGCCTGATAGCGACCTGAATGGGGTTAAGACGACACCCAAAACCCCTTTAGTTTTTTTATAGCCCCCCTGTCAGGAACCCACATTTTTTTCTGTACTCGGCCACCACCGCACTGAGCGAGGATCATTGCATCGTCGGCAGGTTTCCATGAATGACGCCCCCCCGTCGACGTCCCCCCCGGCCAGTGAACGCCTGTGTCTCCTAGCAAGGAGCCGTACTCTTTCCCAGCGAACACTCGGGTGCGTAGAATTCTTTCCCTAGTGCTTGAATTTTATCCTCCCCACCCTTTTTTCGTACTCCCCTGACGTGGAAATCTAGAAAGGCATTCGCGTATTCCCCCGGGGAAATGTGTTGGCAATCATGTCGGACAGTCCCCGTACAGCTCTCCCCTAGTGAGAAATCTTTCCTTTTTCCGCGTCTTGCCCCGCTTTCGTGCAGCATCCATTCGAGTAGAGAGGAATCTTCCGGTCGGTACTTTATCAGCCACAGGCCCGGTCGCGTCAGCTCTGACTTCCCCCCCGGCCTTTTAAGAGTTCCGTTTACAGTCCCGACAGAAAGCCTGACAAAGTGCTCCCAATGTAGCCATTATCCTTTCGCGAGCGCTCTAGGCGATTTCGCTTTACCCTTTCTCATACGACTTGAAAGAGGATTCTGCGTGCCATCGGCGTCGTGGCAATGTTTCCGCGGTCCCTGCACAGCTTCCAGCATTTCGCTTCCCGTCCCCGTCGCTCATTCTTCAAAAGACGTGTTCAATGTCAATGGCGGATTGGTAGCTGTCCCCATTATGGATTTCCCTTTTTGACCCGATTAGGGTTTGATGGTTTTTTTATGCGGTAAATAGACAGCTCTTTCTTTCTTTTAGGGTTTTTGAAGGTTCCTCGATCTGCAACGCCAGAGCCGCTTCCACCGGAATAATATGCAGCCTTTCGTATAGATGCGTACATTTGGCTCGTAAGCATGATCCTGAGTGTTGTAGTCCCAACCCCCCCCCCTCGCGAGTTGCATTGAAAACTTTGCTGACATCTGCTTGGGTCGCCCTTTCCAGACCCGGACGAGTCGCTTCTAAAGACCCCGCACACGCTCTTTTGACCCTTAGTGACCTTGTGTTTTCCCACGTTGCTAAGCCGGCTTGCTACGATTTTACGAATGTCAGAGACCCACTTTCGATTCGGCAGGCCCGCTTCAGCCAGAGATCGACTCGCCTTCATCCTGAGCTCGATAACCCCCACGGCGAGCATCGCCCTGCTTGAGGGCCTTTTCGCTGCCGATCTCCAGCGATTTTTTACGTACTTCGATTCGTCACCTCGAGGTGACGGCTACGGGCTCGGCCATGATTCTCCTTTTCCAGTCTCTCCCGCGGACGCATGCACTCATGGCTTCTCTGCCCGACGACTCCCCCTCCCCGTCACCGACTCCACACGCGATAGCGCCGCCTCCCCCGCGCGGTACGAGAGTTGTTCCATATCACCTTCCGTTACTTTTCTTCTCCTTTAGCCTCCTTTCGAGTATTCACCCTCTCGAAGATAATGTTGCTCCCCTCCCGAGCAGCCCGGTTTTTTACCTTTGCCGGGTGAAGCGCGACTGGCCGCTAGTCTCGACACTTCGCCGCCTCCTTCTTCCCAGTTCGGTTCTGAAACTTCAAAGCAACGCGCTCTCTCTCTCTTCTCTAAGTTGTGTGTGTTCGATGGCATCTTCGTCGTGCTAACGTTTCTTTTTTCCCGAAATGTCCGAGCGGCGCGCTTGTCGGTTTGATAAAGCGAATTCGTTTGTAGCGTGTCACTCAGATGTGTGATCCGCCGTCCTCGCGTAGGGGTCTGGTTTTCACTCTCGGTGCTCCTGAATAATACTGCGTCCCTTGCTCGAGCCGTTTTTGAGTGGGCAGCTCGCCTCCCCTTCCTGTGTCGAGATCCTCCGTGGTGTCGCGATTGTATTGTGTGTCGTGTCTTGCGATAGACCCTTTTCTTCTTCTGCATCGAAATTCATGGCCGCCTTCAACTGGTGCACTGTCTTTTCCGACCCAACAGGGTCCTTCTTGTCCTCGCGGCGAGTCATTCGGGAGACCCCTTCCTTTAGCGGAACGTAAGCTCGTGGGTGTGCGTTTCGTGAGGCCTTGAACAAGGGTCCCTGATCGCATCGGGCGTTCCAATGGTGGGTTTGCTGGCCGCGTTCTCGCTCCTCCAATTTTAATCAATGGGCTCGTCCCCATCATCCCCCGCTCCGCTACTTGTCCGCAAAGACAGTCTTCTCCCCGTTGCGCGTCTCGTCCTCACTGTCACTTACTTTGCTGGGCGTGTCCCCCCTTGTGGTTCAGTGCTGTTTGAATGATAGCCCCATCTTCACTCGGTGACCCCAATAACCTGCGTTCCAGTATGCACTCCTCCTCGCGCTTTTTCTACAACTCCCGGTTGATAATTATGGTAGCTTTTCCATTATCGCTCACAGCTGCAGGTGCCCTTGTATGATGATTGCCGGCGTTTAATTCTTCTCTATTCCCCACCTCGCAGGTCCCCCCCGAAATTAATCGCTTGAATGTCCATTCTCATCCCAAACCATTTTTGCTATCTTTTTCTGCACGCCTTTGTACCCGATTCCAGCGAACCGGACCACTCTTTCTCCGACTTTCATTGTTCGCAACTTCTGGCTTTTAGAGGCAATGGGATTGTTTGGTTCATAGAATGCGAGTCTTCATTTTTTGGAGGGACAGAGGTAGTCAACTCAATAATACCACTGCTCATAAGGATGGAATTCTTAGTATTCCTGAGGTATTACTGCACTCTCATTCGTCGTTAGGTGAGACGAGCTGTATCGACAATTGGAAGCAATTGCCACCTTGTCCCAATGTTCTGGGGCCCGTCCCACTGCTTGAGAGGCGTCACTTTTATAGAGCTGCGTAGGAAGTGTTTCTTTTTTCGATACTATCCTCCCAGGCCGCCTCCGCTATGCGATGTACCGATCTAGGGACGGACCTTTCTCTGCGCGATCTTTTCCTCTTTCTCTGTTGCCTGCTTTCCTTTTTCCGAGGATAGACCGGTTGAGATTCCGATGCTTTTCACCTGTCACGGCCCTTGTACTCTTATCACTGTCGAAGCTGTCTCAAGGTAATCTTTGCCTCCCCGAAGGGCCTTCTCCCCAAGTTGTTTCCCCCACAGCGGGTTAGCGGTCCCGGACGTTCTATTGCGTTAATTTGCCCCCCTTCCTCGACGACTTTCCTAGAGCTTTCTTTTGCCTTTTTTTGCCTTACTCCGACAGCAATTTTCCTGAATCTCTACCTGACGCCTGGGGTAGTTGAAACCCGATTCTCCCTGGTCCCTCTGATAAAATTCCTCAGTGTCCTTTTTTTCTTTCCCTTGCGCCCCCGTGCATCTTTGTGGGGAGAAACTCTTCGATTCCCATGTTCCCAGCCCGAGCTCTTGCAGATCTTTTCCCCGGCTAATTTTTCACCTCTTAGGTTCCCTTTCCCCGCCCCCGAGGATCCTTTCTCAAAACCCTCTCAGACGCTCGGCAATTGTAATGGAGTGGTCCCTTGCGCGCTCATAAGGGGACCCCTTTTTCCTTCTTTTCTTGAAGAACGCTTCTGTCTCTTTAGGACTGATTTTACTCTTTAACGTGGTTTCCGGCCCTCACCGGTCCCTTATCCCAGGACCGGTGTTTGTCGTGGCTTTTAGCGCGTTGTGATTCCCCTTCGCTAAGATCGCGAGCAGTTGCCCTTGACTTTCGCTTGTTGACCCTTCCCCCAAGCGTGCGTCTTGAGGAACCTCTTCACCGCTCTTCAGGTTCCGACGGCAAACGCTGATTTTCCTCAAGTCTATCTTTTTCTTTTTTCCTTACGTTCTCTTCTCTATTTTCTACTTGTTTTTCCCTTAGATCTAGAGTTTTTTTCTTTTCCCGACTCACGTCCGCTCCTCACTCTCCGAAGGAGTGAGCAAAGAATTCATCGGTGCCCTCCCGCAGCGGCGTTTCCGACTTGCTTCAACTTCGCTTCTTTCTATGTCATAGGCGGATTCCGTTTCCCCTCTATGGTCGTGCCCCCCTTCTTGGTGACTTCAAGAAGACGCGACACTTTTTTGGGGTCTAGGCTTGACGGGGGCCCTATGCTTCACCCCCCTTTAACCCTCGCCGCGTTCTGCCCCTTTATTGCATATTTTTTGGAGTCTCATCTTTCTTCCTCTCGCGTCTGCTCATTTTCAACCTAAGCTGATAGTTCTTTTTGCTCTTGTGGGTTTTAAATTTTCATTTCCGCGGCGGTTTCACGGGAGATTGTTTTTTTTGTGGCCGCTAGTTGTGATGGCCGCTTTTTTCTATATGTCTTTGCTCCTCTTACTGTCCTCTTTTTTCCCCCCTACGTCTTGCCCCCCGTGAGGATGCATTGATCTTCCCTATGAACCCAAGTTCCTCAGCGGACTCTTGGGAATCCCTCCCCTGGTCTAGTGATAGTCTCTCTTCAAGGAATTTTTTTTTTCACGGCTCGAGTTAAGTGAGGCCCCCCTTCGTCAATCCCGAGAGAGGATGCTCCCTTCGTTGCGCATTTTTCTCTTGAATCTTTTGTCTCGGTCGCGCTTTGCCACCTTCTTGCTAAGTAGCATTGTTCGCGGAATCGCGCGACCTCCTTTTTGGTTCCCTTTCGTGTCGAGATGCCCTCCGTTGATTGCACGTCTCCTCAATTTCTTTCCCCTCCCCCCACATCTTGACTACATTGTCTTCCTCATCGCCTCTTCCTCCTAACTTATCTCCCTTCCTTACTTTTTCCATGTCGACCTGCCCCTCCCCGTCTCTCCTCGGGATCCAGAAGAGCGATTTTCTGCCTGTTGCCATTCCGTGTATCTCTTTCCGCTCTCAGAGTAGAGTCGTCCCCTTCTCGAATGACTGACCCCCCGAGAACCGCTCGCGTCCTCTCTCGACCATTGAGGACGTTGAAAGCGGTTCCTCTATTAGGAAAGAAGAGTCCTGTGGCCCCTCCTCAAAAATTTTCTCCAATGGTACCGAGCAAGCTTATTATCGCGCTCCGCTGCTAGCATTTCGCCGGACTTGCCAGACGAATGCGCTACATAAATGGATCTCCGGGCCACTTCCCTTGTTTTTTTCTTTCAGAGTTGCACCCCCGTACAGAAGTAGCTGTACTTTTCAGCGCCTCCCCCGTAGTATTCGAGACCTCCCCCTTTCCCCATATTGCGATCCAATTCTCAGGAGTTCTGAACACCTACTCTGTGTTTTGGGTTCTGACCCCTGTGTTCATTTAACGGTTCCCTTTTTCTCCCGGAAGTTTATGAGGTTCTTACTCGACATCGCTTCACCCATTTTTGGTCGTTTTTCTTGTGCCCTAGAGATGCATTGTGCAGCCCCCCCAGGTCGCTCACTCCACTTCGTGGGCCCTCTCGCATTTATTTCGTCGAACTTGGAACAGTAGTCCCTCGTGGGGTTTTTCCATCTTCGTTTCTTGCAACTCGTTGTGCGGACCGCCGACCCTTCTTTTTTCGCGTCCTTATTCCCTCGCAGATTTGTCTAAAGCCATTCTCCCATTGGAAATCCCAGTGCCACTGTCTCCTCTTGAGTCCGTAGGACTTTTCTCAGACGGATTGACGTGCCCCACCTCCGATGGCCCCCCGAGCATGGTTTGCTAATGGTGACTCTCCCTGCCTGCTCGAGACAAACAACATCACCTGAGTTATCTTTCCTGGTTCTTAGAGCACGCAACTTGATCGCAATCTCGTGTCTTAAGATGCAGGCGGGACTTTGAGCAGCAAATGGCTTTAGAGATTCAATGCCCTAGACCCACCACCCTTTTCTCTTTTGCTTCTCTGTTAGACGTACGCGAGGTGCGTGTTCTAGGTTTTCCTTTTCGAGTATGTTCTTCCTTCTCCCCCCAATCGCGTATCTTCGCCGACCCTGGGCCTAGCTTTACCCGCGAACAGTCCAACACGTGACAGCTGACCCCGAACCCTTCTATCGAGAACAGCAAAACTCTGGCTTTCTGCGCGCCCTGCATTTCCGTTCGCGAGGCATCGACTCCCTTCTAGTATTTTCTCTAAGATCTGAAAACGAAACGTATCCGCTCCTTCCCGGAAGGATTTCATCTGAAGTTTGATCTCGCGTCCAGAAACTCCTCTCGTCCCACCCGCCAATGCGCTCCATGATGAGTACTTTCCCGGTTCAACCTGATCCCTGAAGACGCGACCATTTGTCTTTCTCCTAGTTTTTGTTGTTGAGCGCTGGACTTAGTCCTTCTCGTGCTTCAGTTCGAGACCCCGGGCGAAAGCTGTCCTAGGCAGCAGTGTAGTTTGAGACGCGAAGGCATTTTCCTTTTGTAGCTCTTACCCATGAGAGTTGAGGGAATCTAGTTGTATTCCTGGTGTTTAGATTTCGAATCTCAAACTCGAACTTTTTTTTTTTTCTTTCTATTCATACGACTTCCCGGACTTGAGGCGAGCCTTCTGGTGAAGCTGTGGCAGAGGCGGAGAGTAGCTTTTTCAGGCGCTTGCTCATCACCTTTTTTGTTCGGCTTCGGTCTGGGATATGACCTGATTGTCTTCTTTCCGCTTAATCGATTCTTTGTCTTTTGTCTATTTATAAAAGTATGACAAACTTCCCCCCGGGGAACCCCCCTTTTCTCCCTCCCCTTTGTGTCTATGGACTAATAGATAGGACACGTCACATCCTCGCTGACTCATTTCCTGCCAGAGGACCGTACCATCCTTCCGAGAAGGGAGGGCTAGATTCGACTTCACCTTTCACGAATTTCTTCTCACAAGGTGGTGTATATTCCCCGTGGTAGCTCTTTTCTCGTTGAAAATGGGGTTTTTTGGTCCTTAGCGTGGTGCCCTTTCAAACGTCCCCTAGGAAAAGTGTTAATCTTCCTAATCTTTTGCACCCGACGGGGTGGTTCCCCTCTGCTTTCGAGTGATTGTATCCTCCTTCCTTGGCCGCTCGCTACCCCCCTTTCCTCCTTTTCCGGCTTCAGAAGCCGCCAGATCCTTTCCCTTTTCAGGTGATCGCGGTGGCCCTTGCGTTCTGTCCAACCCCCTCCCGCTTTCGACGTGCCCGAGCGGGCTTTCCTAGATTTTCCTGCGCATGTCAGCTTTCGGACTATGCTGAAACCCCCGACCATT
>Ga0179593_1531075_pt1 | contig 15410 bp, 26 predicted proteins | sample CZODoug2_1_08_16_FD_185931 | JGI IMG/M metagenome (GOLD analysis project Ga0179593, IMG submission 185931) | Vadose zone soil fungal communities from Angelo Coast Range Reserve, California, USA - CZODoug2_1_08_16fungal (PacBio error correction) | ecosystem: Environmental > Terrestrial > Soil >... | reverse complement strand
ACGGGGCAGACAGCAAATAGGTTCTCTTTGCAGCTTAAATTCCTCCTCCTCCTAGAATTTCCTGAAATGATGCCGAACCTTAAATTGTGAGCCACCCCCCCCTCCCCCTCCTCTGTCCGGTAAGGTTCCCTTTCAAAACCCCCTTTCTTTAACTTTTTTGGCATTGAGTAAAAAAACGAATCGTCCCCTCCCTTTTTTTTTTCTTCGCGGGCTTCCAGCCGTCTTTTTTTTTTTCTTTCTTTTTTTGAGTTTTTTCTCCTTCCCGCGCACTGAGATTTTTGATGGACAGATTTTTTCGTGAATTTGCATTTTTTCTGTACTTCTAATTTTTGCGGATATCTCATGGATGTTTCCCCTCCCCCGCGACATTTTTGTCTCTCTTTTTTTTGTAGCTTTCCTCCCTCTTTCTTCCTTTCAACATCGCAAGGGATCCCCGCCTCCAGTGGCTAGACTCTCCCGTTTGTGGCCTCTCCCGACCCCCTTCCGTCTGTCAGCTTTCTTCAGATGGTTCGTTGGCCTTTTGTTAGCCCCCCATTCCCCCCCACCCCCAAAGGTGAGTATTTTCCTTGTGGACTTGCCCATCTTCGAAACTTCAAGTTATTCCCCCCCTCACCTAAGCTGTCTTTTCCCCTGATTACTTTTCACAATATTTACCTGTAAGAACCCCCCTCCCTTTTCGGAGGGCACCAGTCGATCTGATTTTTCTTGCCTTTTAGTTTTCTTTCTTTTTTTAGACTATCCACCGAACCCCGCAGGATTATTTTTCCAGGTGGTTTTTTTTCTTTATTTGGATTTTTCCCGACCAGAAAGTAGTTTATTCCCACGGTCAATGGAGAGACGTTTTCCTCAACTGTTCCATTGCAAACTCCTTTTGGACGCCAGCTCCGTCTTTTGCGGGGTTTTTTTTTGCCAACCCATGTCCATCGTGATTTTTGTCTCATGGGTGTTTCTCTCAAAGGTTCTTCCCTCCCTCTTTTGGTGCTTGTTTTTTTTCCCTGGTTAATAAAACTTCGGAGTTGCCCTGAGTAGTTCTTCCTTCTTCCTTTTAAAGAAAACCCCTCTCCTTCGGCTGGCTTTTTATGATTCGACAACCCCCTTCTCTTCTTTTTTATGATCTTTTTTGATAGGTTTTTTCCTTCCCCCCTTTTGGTTGTTTCCCCACGGTTTTCTCTTTCGAGTCAGAACTGCCCCTTCCCGAAACAAAGAAAGCAGAACGAGGCACCCTCTTTTCCCTCCTTCTAAACATAGAGGTTCCCCTTTCCCTATGAATGTTCCCCCTCTTTTATGCATCTCTCCTTTGGTGACATTTTCCCCCTCTTAGCGTGTCCCCTCTCCCCCCCCTTGCAGGTTTCCCCGCCACGCTCTTTTTACTTAAGTCTTTTCTCCTCCTTCCTGAGCGTTTCCCTCGAACAAAATATTTCCTTTTGTCCGGTCTGTGAGGGGCTCTTCAAGAGTATTTAATGCCAGCTTTTTTCCGGTGTTTCTGAGAATCTTTTGTTTTCCTTCCCTCCCGGCCTTCTTCTTCCAACCAAAGATCTTTTTTTTCTTGATTTGTCTTTTTCCCACTTGTCTGATGCACGGCAAACAGTAACGAGGGTTTAGTCTCCTTAGGTTTTGCAACAGGATTCCCCCTGGCTCGTTCGGGTTGCAACTCAAGCTGTTCAGCGGCCCTTTCTTGGTTTCTAACTTCATTCTCCGCCCCTTTCCAAACCCTTTCTTTTTTTTCCTTCCAACTTTTTTTTCAACGCAGGTTTTTCCAGCATGTGCGTTTCCTTTTCGCAGATGCCTCCTTTTCTGGCTCACAGGATGAGGCGACTCCCCCTTTCCCAGGTTTTTTTTCCACCCGTTCGCGATTAAGTTTCCCTCTCTCTCTCGATGGTCTTTTCACCTGTTTTTTTTTCGTGTTTTCTTTTGGAACCCTCGTAAAGCTTTTGGCGAACTTTTCGAGTTAACTTTGTCGAGCCTGGGGCACTTACCTCTTATCTCCTTCATCCACCCCCTTTTGATGCCCCCGGACCCTCCTGGGATGCTTTTCCCCCAACCAAAAGGTTGCTTTATCTCAAGTGATTTCCTCCCCCCCTTCCCATCTGAGAGCTCGTTGGTTACAGGGGATGAAAGGCAGACACATCTATACCTTGTTGGTGTTGTTTTTCTTTCAACGAGGAGAGACCTCTTCCTTTTTCCCATGATCCCCCCCGATTTCAGCCAGCCATAAGCCCCCGTATACTGGTGTCCTCTCCCTATAACCCTTGATTGATCTTTTTCCTTTTCGGTTGTTTTGCAGGGCATTTTTTCTTCACGCCTTTTCGACTTTCTCACAGAGGGTCTTCCCACTTCTCCGACATAAGTATCGCTGAAGCTGGGGATAAACGACACGTCCTTTCTTCCTTTTTTCCGGAATTTGCAGAACCGGTTGCCCGCAGCGGACTCCTTTTTCTGATATAGGGATTTTTCTCAGGGGAAATCCTCCCCTGCAGAATTTCCCGCTGACTGAGGAGACAAAGAGCACCAAGGAGTCTGTTCCGAATTCCCCAATTCCAACCACAAGCTCCCTCCACCCCCCCAAAAAACCCCCCCCCCCCACCCCCCCCCCCCCCACACCCCCCCCCCCCCCCCCCAAACCCCCCCCCCCCCCCCCCCAAACCCCCCCCACCCCCCCTTTGAAGAGTTTTTTCTAACGATAGAAGGCGAAGTGAGGTCCCCGTTGACCTTTCTCTCCCTTCCTGTGACGTTTCTCTTCGCTTCTCCTGTTTCCTTCGCATACCCCTGTTGCGATGTTCCATACCGATTCCGCTCCGAAAAAAATCGAATGTGTCTCTCGGTTTTCCGATTTTCTTTTCTTCCTCTTCATTCACATTTTCAGATTCGCTCTCCCCTCGTTGATCGTTTTTCAAACCTCTCGTTTACTCCCGCGTCTATTCTCTTTCCCCCCACGGCCAGAGCTTCCCCACCCTGCATTTTTGACACGGAGCACTTCCTTTCCCAACTGTTTTCTACCTTACCCTTTTCCTCCCCCCTAACTCTGTCCCAATGAGGCCTGTCTTCGACTTCTCTCCCACTTGAACTTTTGATTTTTTTCTTTCTGGTCGGGCTCAGAATGACCCCCGGATGAGCAAGTCCCCCAACCACCCCCCTTTCCCGACCCCCTCCTTTTGAGCGGTCTCCTCGATCGCTGCCTGCCGCCTCCCCCTCCACAGCCTATGCTCTTTTCTTACTTAACTTTATAGAAATGAGCAACGTTGTCCCCTCCCCGTTACCATTTTCAGTTTTAACTTAAAAAGCCCCCTCAAGGGCCCCCTGAGTTAAATTTCCCAATAGGACCCTTTTCCTCCCCCATCAAGATGACCCCACTGTGGAGCCTCTGGCCCCCTTCCCGCACGCCCTTCCGGAACATTCTTTTGCTAATTTCTTTCAAATCTCAATGGACTGGGCTTACCCCCCCCTTCTGGAAGTTCACCCACCCCTCTCTGATGGACCCCCCCTTTTTTTTCAGACGCTCGCAGACGTTTTGTTCTTCTTGTAGGGTTCTTTCTAATGACGCACGGAAAGTAACCATACCTCCTTATTCCCACCCTGAAGTTTCGCCCCCCCGGCCCCCCCCCCCCCCCCGCCCACGCACCCCCTTCTTCTTTTGGCCCCCTTCCCCCCGATGGGCGGTTCCCCTTTTTTCTCCCCACTGAACTTTCTTTTTCTTAGAGATCTACTTTGCCGTAGCGAAGTTTTCGTCCTTCCACGAAGTTTCTCCGGTGGCTTCTCCACCCTGGTAGCCGAACAAGTCTTATCCCTGAACGGTAGTCCCCTCCCCCACCATTCTAAGGTTCTATTCGTAGGGAAACCCCCTCCTTCAATCATGTACTTTTTCTCTATCGGCTTTTCCGCCGTAGGCATTTATATGGCTTTTTCACCCCCAGCCCTAGGATCATGGCCCTTGAGCTTCTTTTCACATTCCCTTTTCGAAAAATTTTTAACATAACCCCCGTAGAGTCATTCCTCCCCGCTTAAATCCCCCCCCTTTTTTTCTCCCTTTTTCGCCGGTCATCAACGCACAAAGCAATCACTTCAAACACCGCGTTGCTTTTGAATTTTTCTCTAGTATCGACCTTCCCCTCCTTTTCGAGATGTCCCAAAGTTCGGAAATCGACCCCCTTTTTTTTTTAGTAAGACCCTACCCGCCGAAAAGGCCCGATTCATGATAATTTTGACCCTTTCCTTTTTTTAGGTTTTCTTTACGATCGCTTTTCCTTTCAGTTTTCCGGTGTACTGCTACTTTTGTCTGACCCCTCCCCTTCTAAGTGGGTGTTTCCTTTTAGAAGTGCCGAAATAGTTTAGCGAGTAATTCTTCTTTCCTTCAGTCATTCGGGACCTCCCTGACTTTACTCTCCCTTAGTATCCAAAAAGTTCTTTCCCTTTTTTTTCGGAGTATTTCCTGCGTAAGAAACCACTTTCCCTAATTCTCCCTTTCCCTAAAAGCACGCTCCCCTTTAAGACCCACCCCCCTTCCTAGCTGGATGTCTTTTTTGCGGTTTTTTCGTTTTCTTTCCCCCCTGCGATTTTGTTTTTCGGAAGAGTCGATTGGCCCCCCTTTCCGCACTTTTCCTTTCCTTTTCTCGAGACCCCTTGATGGAGGGTTTTTTCTCCGCATTAACCACCAGACTCTCTTTTCTGGTTAGGTCGTGAGAAATCGGCCTCCCCTTTTTCCCCCATTCGCCTGTACCCCCTCGTTCTCTGACATTTTAGGATGGACCTTGTGGTCCTAATACGGTCAATAATGAAACGGTCAGTGGTAGTTCTTTTTCCCTCTTGAATTTCCGTTAGAGTAAATTTTCTCCCCCCCAACACTCTTATAGTTTCCATCGGCCAACGTTCAATAGGATGATCCATATAAAGTGCCCTCCGGTTCCCACGGACCTTCCCCAAACTTTCCCTGAAGCTTATGGTTCCCCCTTTCTGATGAAGGGTTTTTTTTTTTTCTTCGGTCTGTTCTGCCGTGGATGATCCTACCCCATTAATTCAGCTCGCTTTTTTGTCCTGGGGCTTGTTTTGAAGAACCCCCCTCCCCTTTTTTTAGAACCCTTTTTTCCTTTGAGAGTTTCAGTCCAAAAATTCTCACAAATAACTTCCCCCTTTGGGAATTTTTTCCACCTTTTTTTTGAGAGGGCCTTTTCGCATCCCCTCTTTCATCTTGCTCAGTTTCCTCTTCTTTCCCAACTTCTCTCCCCTTTATCTGGTGATTTTCTCTTTGCGTAGTAGAAAAGTTCTGAAAAGAGTTGTAGGGTCAGTTTAACTCCCTTTTCCCAATTCTTTTTCCTGAATTGGAACCTCTGCTGGTACCCACGAGATATGTTCTCCTTTTTCCATGTGCTTTTTTGAGGGGCACTAGCCCTTTTGGTTGGTTTTTTCTTCTTCCCCATCCTTCTCCTTTTGAAGTCTTCCCTCACTCTGAAGGTTTCATTTGGTCCGTTTCTAGCCGTTTTTTTCCATAGCTGTCGGTTATACGTTTCTCTCATGGTCATCCTCTTAATCCTCCCTTTCTTTCCCGCTGCATGCTTCCCAAGGATCGCTTGTTCACCCCCCTTGCAGTTGTTTTTTTGACTCGAGCCGTTTTTTTTGATGAAGTTCCCTCCTCCCCTGAGTTTTTTTGCCCCACTTACAAACCCCCTCCCCCCCTGAGCGTTACTTTAGAGATCCTTGGCAAGTTTCCTTCTAAGCCTTTTTTTTTGAGGCTGAACGATTCCCTTCCCCCCTCAGGTTTCTTTGCGTGAGTCTCCCCTCGTTCCCCCCCGCAGCTGCAAGAGTTCCCCCCCCCTTGTGACCGAGTGGAGGGTGACTTCCTCCCCCCTGATCTTTTTCTAGGACTCCTTTCCACGCTTCTTTCTTGACCCCCTCAAATTCCTTCCTTTAGAAAGGAAAACCGCGCGCGACATGAAACCCTTTCCCCCCCTCCGGTTTTTTCTTCTTTTTGTGACTGCATGAGACAGTCTAGAGAAACCCCCTTTTTTCTGTCGGAGCTTTCCTTTGCCTTTAAAGTATAGCAGACAGAAGCTCGAGCTTTCTTTCCTCCTGAATATGTTTTCTTTTTTCTCTAGGACCCCCGGACCCCCCTTCCATTCATAACCCTTCGAACCTTAAATTTTTTCTTTCCAAGATGGCTTGATGAAACGAGCCGTAAGGGAGTTCTTCCTTTTTGGACCCCCGTTTTTTTTTTTGCGGCCCCCCCTTTTTGCCAGACCTGACCTCTCCCATTTTTCCATGTGAGGGTTCCTCTTTTCCTCCCCGATGAGTGCTGCTGACCCGCAGTTCGCTTGTTTTTTTTTTTTTCATCGGAAGTTTTCCCTTTTTTTTTTTCGTTTTCCGTCCTCTCTTGTTGTTTTTTTTTTTTGACATTTCTTTCTGATTCAATGACGACCCTCCTGGGCAGTTTCATCTTCTTCACTTTTGGCTACAGCACCTGACCTTCTTCTCTTTCCCCCTTGTTGTGTTTTTTTCCCTCTTGCAGTTCCTTTCCTTTCCTTTCATCACCCTTTGTGTTAATTCCCATAACCCCGCTCAGAATCCCCTTTCCCTCCTCTGCCCCTCGGTTCCGACACGCAGCCCCCAAACTTTGTTTTCGCCTCCTAGGCAGTCTTTTTTTGTAAGCGCAGCGTTTTGCGAGGGACGTTATCGCGAATTTTAGCGTTCCCTCCCCTCTCCATCGCGTTTTTTCTTGTCGGCTTTTTCCCCTAAGAGCCACCTGTCCCCCCAAGTTGTCATTTTTTCCCCTTTTTCCTGTTTTTTTTTTCTCTAAGATCGTTTTAGCATTTTTCTCCTTGAGTTACCCTTACTTTTTTTACACCGCTTTATTCGTCATTCCCTGTTCGCCCCTTTAACATGTTTCTTCCCTCTGCGATCAGACAAAAATTTGCTCTTTTCTCAGGTCGTCTCCACAGTCTTTTCATTTCAATTTTTTTTCTTTTCCCGAGAAGCTTTTTCCCCCCTCCTCGTCGTTTCTCCTTTTTCATCCCACACACTGGGAAGACACATCTTAGCCTTCCTGGGCTTTTCCCCCCATCCCCCACCCTTTTTTTTGGTTTTCTGGACGTTTCGTCACCCCCCCCTTTCTCTTTCTGCGTTCAGATATCTCCTGACTCTGATATCAACCCTCCTTTCACCTCGAACCCTCCTGAACCTTTTTGTGGTTCTTCTGGTTCGTCGAAGACGATTCCCTTTTAGAGTTTTCCCAAAAACTTTCCCTCAACGCCTCTTTCCTTTGGTAAGACCAGATTCGCTAGTTCTCACCGACCCCCGAGGGTTTTGTTTTCCCTTATAGTCTTCTGACGACCTGAACAATCGGTTCCCCGTTTCCTATCCCCCTTCCCCAGACGAAACGCCACCAATAGTAGTGACTTCCCCTTCCCCGGTTTTTTTTTCCCCCGGCCCCTGTTCTCCCCTTCAACACAAGCTTTGTGATTTTTTTCCTCCCTTGGCCCTCTCCCCCCCTGTCCGTACGGACCCAGTTGGCTGGTTTCTCTTCCCCCAAACCCTTTTTTTGGATCCCCCTTTTTACCCATGGGACCTCAAACGATGTTCCCCTTCCGCCAAACGAAAAAGGAATCTTGCCCCTCACTCCCCCTTTTATAAGTCTTCTCCCCTTGTCGTTTTTTTAGAACACCGTTTTCCCCCAACCTCCTCCGGACACAAACGGATCTCTCTCCCCCTGAGACCTTTTTTCTGGACCCCCCCCCTCCCTTTTGGGTTTTCCCGTTTAACATTCCCAAACTTTTCTTGATTCTTTTTTTTCCTTTACTACGTGCCGTTTAGCGAACTGGGCAAGTCCTTCCCTCGTTCTATGCGAAAATGTTCGCCACCCACCAGTCCCACGGTCTCAGAGGCCCCAATGACCTTTGCAGGAATTCGTTATTCGTACCCTTCTGCAACCCCCGCCAATATTCCTCGGCTTTTTCCTTCTTTTAGTTTTTCTCGATGGGCATCCTCCCCCCCAGCCCCCAATAGGACGGTGCTCCCTTTAATTGTTCCCCCCCCTTGCTTCCCCCCCCCTTAGCCAGGACCCTAAAACGGATGCAGCCCCCCCGTAGAGTACCTTCCCTCCACTCGATTCCCCAAACAAGCAGTTTGCCCTTTCCCCCCCCTTTTTTTCCCCGCAAAAAGGACCGTAATCCCTGCTTTTTTTCCTCGCTAACCAGGCGTTTTCTTGTGAGACTCCACGAGGAACTTCCCCCCCTTTTTTTTAGTAATCCTTAACGTAGGCAGGAACTTCGATATTTCCTTTGTCCACTCCTTTCGATCCTCCTTTCCCTCACTTCTCTTTAATGGTAAGTTTGAAGGAGCTTGCAAACATCTCAAGGAGGGCGTTTGCCCTTTCTCTTGTCCTTCCCTCCCCTCCCCTTTTTTTTTTTCGCTCTCTTTTCCTGGGCAGACCCCGTTTTCCCTCCTTGCATTTTCCCCCCTTACTTAATTCTCCCCCCCTTTCCTGCCGAAACGATGCTTTCAATTTTTCTTTCCCTTTTCACGGATCCCCCCCCTCCCCCCCCCTGCTTGCCTCCCTAAACTTTAAGCCTTTGAGTCTACTCCTGACCCCCGCTCTTTTGATTCAAAGGCTAATTTAGGGCTTATTGCTCTACCAATCTTTTTTATTACTTTCTTTTTTGTTCCTCTCACTTCCTCATCGAGTGATTACTGACAGCTACTTTCTCCGGGTATGTGTTTTTGCCATTGTCTTTTTCTTCTTATGCTGGAGCCCGGCCCGCCCTTTGAAGCGCCAATAATAATTGCTGGAGCTCTTGGCGTTTTTCCCTGCCTCTCCCTCCTTGACTCCCAGGGACCATTTTCCGCTTCCCCTTTTTCGGTCCCTATGATCAGTCTTATTTCTTACGACCGTCTTCCCCCCCCTCCTGACCCCCTTCCCCCCTTTGTCACCTTGTTCTATAGATATTGGATACCTGACACCCTTAAAGGTTTCCGTTCCTGGGTCCTTTCCCCTTCTCCGCCTTTAGGATGACCCCAATAACTTTGATTAGTTTTAGAAATCTACTTTTGTCCCCCACACCTTTAATTCCTACAGGTTTCGGACCCCTTCCGTTTTTTGTATGTAGTTTTTTTGTCCCTGCCTTATATAGAAACTCTCCACGGTACCCCCTGACACTTTCCCTTTTTCTTCCCCCCATAGTGGGAGCCTCTTATGAAAGAATAGTTTTGGACCCACGTCCCATTATCTTAATTACTTACGAACTCCCCGGCCCCCAGTCTTTTCCCTCGGACAAAAAGCCATTTCCTTCGTTTTCTTTTTTCCTGTCTCTCCTTCTCCCTTTAGTGGATCCCAACAGTCCCTCTTTGTCCTGGTGGCGTTTTGTCGGCTTGTTCCTTTTTTCTTCCCCTTTTAAGGCTTTCAGACTAAAGGTAGTTTCCACAAGAGACCTTTTTTTTTGTCTTAGAACAAAACTCGAGGAGATCTGTTCTGTACCCCCCTTTCATCCTTTTTCTGTGTTCTTTCCCCATTCTGGTTCCACATCACTTAGTCTCCCCTTAATGCCTCCCCCCCGCCCCAAAGAACGAAGGGATGACAACGGGGGCGGAAACCCTTCTAAGTCCCTTTTCCCTGTGGTCTTGTATCTTTTCTTCTTCTTCCCCTCGGAGAGACCGAGAATCCTTCCTAGGCATTGGTGTCTTCAGGATTTCTTCTTTTTTTACCCCCTTTGGGTTTGCTCCCCTAAGATTAGATCTCTCCGGAGAGGTTGTAGACAGCAGAGACAACCTCTTGTCCTCCTCCTCCGCTTCTTTTTCCATCTCTTTTCCCTTCCCGAAGCCTTTTTTTTTTGTTCGTTGCTTCTTTCGCGAACGCAACGAGCTGTTTTGAGATGCTGGCTGCCCCCCCGATTTCCTTCGTGCAACTTACGCCCCTCCCTGTTTTCCTCTTTGTTTTCTCTTCCAAAGGTATTTTACCGTTCTTTTGTCCAACTTGATCAACAGGCTGGAGCCCTTGGCCCTCTGGTGTTTCGCGGAACCTTTGCCATCCCCCTTCTCGCGATCGTATAGCCCCGCGCTTCCCCTCCCCTCCCATTTTTTAAAATACCCCTCCATTTTCCTGTCCAGTCCTTGTCTTTCCTCTCTTTTTTCCGGGATCGCTCTAGAAAACTGTTTAAAAGGAGCGTCGGTGCCCGTTATCTCGGACGCCTTCTTTTCCCCTTTGGCCTGTTTTTCCGACCCCCCCATTTTTAAAGTTTTTTCCTCAAACCAGTCGTAACTATTCGAGACTTGGGTCCCCTGATGGCGTCGGCCCCGTAACCTCCCAGTTTTTTTTTTTGACTAATCCGGCCGTCCAACAACCGACGCTCACTTATCAGCACTGGGGTGCTCCATGTGCTTTCCCTTCCTCCTGTCCTCCTCTTTTTCTTTTTTCTAGACCTCTTTTTCCGCCCTCTATCAGGATTTTCGGAACTTTCCGTTGATTAAATGACAAAAGCACGGCCTCCTTTCTGGTGGCTATTTCATCCAATCTTTTTCCGTTTTTTTTGCATGTCTTCCTCTTGCCGGCGCCCGACCCCCCCTTGATGTTCGCAAGTTACGCGACCATGTGAATTTTTCCCCCTCTCTAATTTCTCTTGGAAGATGTTCCCCCCACTACCTTTCTCTTTCCCAACTTCGGCCCTTCACAGGTATTTCTTTCTTCGAGACGTTAGGAGAAACGGCGTGATCCTCGCGCTTTTTTTTCGCCACCTTTCCTCATCATTTCTACACCCCTCCTGAGTCCCCCACAGTCCCCCCAAATTCTTTCCCGAAGCGGTTGGTTTTTCTTTATAGACGATCTCTGGAGAATTTGCTCCTTATTTCCCTCTCTCAGATTAAGATTTTCCCCACCCCCCCTCAAATTCTTGACAGGATTTTTCGTAAAAGGTGATGATGCAGCTACTTTTTTAGCATCCTAACCCTACAATCTTTGTTTCCTTTCAACTCTCCCCGCTGTTCCTCACCTGGATGTAGGATGGCATTTTCCAATATCTTCTTCCCGCTCCCGCTTAGGTCCCCCCAACCTCCCCTCGTATTTTTCAACCCCCTTCTCTGCTAGACACCTGAGTCCGGTCCCCCCTCCTTTTGGCTGACGACCCAAGAGGACTCCCGTCACAAATTCTTTGACGTTACGATTCTCCCCCTTTCCTTTCCTTCCCATTTACTATCCCCAAACAGTCCCTTGTCCCCCCTTATGGTCGAAGCTTCTGATTTTTTTCTGCCACGGCACAGGTTCTTCGCCCATTTGTCAAAACGGTCTCTCCCCCCACCCCCCCACCCTACGTCACTGGAGCTCCAGAAACACAGTATATCGCTCGTCATTTTTTTCTCCGCAAGCAAACTTCTTCCAGGATTTCCTGATACCTTCTCTCCCTTTATGACCGACCCCCCTCGGATTTCCCCTCTAGCCACAGTTGAACAAGCCTCAACACGACCACCCACACCTTTGACCGCCCTCTTAACCGGCTGAACTCCTTTTCTTGATTTTCCCCTCACAAGTCCTCTCCCTGTCCATGGCCCGCGCACCAAGACCCATGCGGCCCTTTTTCCTTGGAAGGAATTTTCCATGTGTTCTTTTTCTCACTAGGTAGGCGCCTCAAACGACCAAGCGACTTCTGGACACACAACTGCCTCCTCGCTCCCTTTTTTCCTTCTTTTTCGGGAGAGTCTAGGACTCCTTCCCAAACTTTTTTCCCCTCCGCTAAAAAAGGAACCGACAATCATGTTTTTTTTTTCCCGAACGATTTGTGTTACGGGAGGTCGTAACCCCTCTGGCCTCTCCTCTAAGATTTTGCCCTAACGATCCCTTGTTGGTACTGATCAGACCCCCCCAAGGGGTCTCAACTAACCAGGCCCCCCGGACCTCTTGTGATCCCCCCCCCCCCCTCGGAGTCCTAAAACCCCCCTCTTGCTGTAGATGCATACCTTCTAGCAACTTCATATCCTTGGCCTTCTTTCCCTTCTTGGACATTCCGCCCCCGACCAAATAGCTTTTCTCACCTTAATTGCGCTTTCGGATTCCCCCCTTTTTCTTCGAACCCACCTTCCCCTGGCTGCAGCCCCCTTCAATCCCTCCAGTCACTTCCATCCCCTCATTGCTCCCAGCAAAGCCCGCCTCACAACTCTCTTTTTTCTCCCTCCCTGATAGAGAGAAAGCAGTCCAATCCTTTTTGTCGCTCTGACTTTTTTTTTTTTCCGTGTGTTCCCTTAAGTTGTGATGTGACAATTGCCACTTGTTGCTTCATTTTGTCTTGTCTCTATGGTTCCACTATCTGTGTTTTCGCAGTCTTGGCCCTGTGGGTGGCGCTATCCTATGTTTGCGCTCTGTTTCCTCTGTCACAGATTCTCGTCCCCGCAACGATCCCCGGTTTCCTTAGTCAGGGTTATTGACGCATCCCTCCTGTGGTGTTACCAACAGCAGCAGTTCAGATTTTGTGCCAGATCCCTTCCGCCTCCCTTAGTGTCTTAATGGTCCTTGCAGCGGTCCCCCAGTCTGTCCTAGGCTCTCCTACATCACACATCCAGACTCAAGGATCCTCCGGGCGAGCGTACTAAGTGCATGTCTTGCTCCCCTTTCAACGTTGACTACGTACTTAAAACCCTGACGCATTGTACCTATCACGACTGATCAATCATCTCTTTACTGTGTGTTTGTCCCACACACCCCTACCCACCCCTCAGTTCTCCCCTCCTTCAAAGTTGGAGATATCCTTGACTTTTTCTCGGTTTTTGATGCTTTTTGCTGGGCCTTTTCCTATGCTCTGGTTTGTTTTGATGGATTATCCGCGTAGGTGGTATTTGGACCTTACCCAACTGGGCTTTCCATGCCGTGTATCACTTTGTTGCTGGTCGAAGACCCCCCACGCAGCGCGTTCCCCGGCGACAGGAGGCCTCCCCCGCCCTGGTTCCTTAATATGCATCACGGTACTTGGCCGCACTTTCTCGTTTATTAAGAGTATGCGCCCAGGTTCACCTCGACATCGTTTTTTTGCACTTGCTTGTTCGACTCTGTTCTCCGACCGCCGTCTTGCCATTGTTCTTTAGGCTTCTCTTTTTCATATTGAGGCCTTCCCTGCGTACTTGCCCCTTGTGAGACCGTTATGTGCGTTCAGTTCGTCCGTATACCTTGCGTAGGCCACTGTCACGCTAAATTGATGTTGCACACCAAGTTTCCCCCACCAACCTGCCTTCCCCTCATTGAACCCTTTCCGGAAGTTCCCTACGCAAGCCAGCTGCAGGCTGATAGAGCACACTCTACTTACACACGACTGTGCTTCCCGCAGAGCCCAATCCCTAGTGGAGTGGTCTCACCGCCACCGGAACTTCTTTGGTCGGTGGCACCCTTGCTCTTATTCCGCCTTCCCCTTTTGCCTGGACCGGCCTTTTTGACGACGATTTTGGCGGCCACTGATTCTGTCCCTTCTTTTCAGACCCCCTTCCCTTCATTTTTTTTTTTTTACCTTTCTTTTGTTTTATTATGCCACGACTTTTTAGCCCTTTCAGCTGGTGACAGCCCCATGGCAGTGTTCCGCCACGGGTCGTTCGCCTGTCGATTCCTTCATTCAGTGGACCACAGCAATTCTCTTGTCCTACCATGTTTTGCTGCTGTCGCGCCTTTTATTGATCTCGTTTTTTTTTTTTTTTTTTGTAGTCCGTGCTGGGCCCGTGATGGGCCAAATTTACCCACGAGTTTTATTGGTCTCTGCCGTCACAGCCCTATTCTACCGTCTTCATAAATGATTTTCGATATCGGCGAACGGTCCCATGTTTCCCATCTCGTCCCGACGTCTACCTGATTTTAGCGCCATCTCTCTCCCCCCCCCTTCTTGACTGTTTTGTATTTCTGCCACCCCCTTGTACGATTTTCTCCTTTCGAGATTATGCTCTCCCCCCTAAAGAGGCACAAATGTCTTCCGACAATTACCCCGCCTTCCATGTTTTCCCACTCCGGTTTTCTTGCACTTTCAACGGTTTGATAACTGCACGGCGCCTGTCTTCCCCAAACCCCTCCCCATGTGACGGCGTTGGCGTCAAGTCAGCCGCTTTCTCAAAGAGATGTGGTCTAGTCTCTTTTCCCGGTGTTGAGAGGGTGTAAGTGTTTGCCCGCTGCTTACGTCGGCCTGCAGTCTTTCCTTGCTTTCATCTCTGGCCCCCGCTACTCATACAATCCTGCGATACTTCTCATTTGGTTCTAAGGTTATGTCCCCTTGGCCCACCGTCCCTACTCCCACTCCCAAACCCATCAGTACGCTGGCCGATATCTCCAGTAGGGGCACTACTTGTCGTTGTTCGTCCCCCTCCGCGCACCGCTCTTTTGGAAGGCGGCTGGCCGTCCGGCTCTTCACGTGCGACCCCCTTCCCTAGTTGTCACAAGGGCCTCCACACAATAATACTTGGACGCGAAATTTTTGCAATGTGTCTGATTCACAACGCTTTTATGCGGAGCACGATTGCTTTTGTGACACGCGTGTTCTTTCTCCCCCTGCGATCACCCTTGCCGATGTAGCCCCACAGGTCGAAAACTATTCCAAACACCTAGATACACGTGTCCACTCCATTGCTTATTGGCTCGATCTAGCCCCCCAACCCTGTAAAGTGTTTCTTTGGCGTGTATAAGGCTTTTGTGAGGCGGATGTGCCATTAGATCTTGATACTGATCGGTTCCCCCCTCACGGCATCCTTCACTCATATTGTATTTTGTTTCCCACACCCCTACTTCTAACGCCTTCGATTTCCGAAAGTACCCCGCTCCCTGACACATTGTTTTTTTGAACCCCCCTTTCTTCTCACTTGATTCCTCTGATCATCTTCCTTCCAAACATGTAAAAGGAGCTCACGCCACGTTCGCTATTTTTACCTCCCCCCGATCCCGATGCTCCCTGGAGTGATCCCCCTGAATGCTCTTCCAAAATCTTCCTCCTTCCAGTTTTGAAAACAGTTCCAGCGCGAATCTTTCGCGGGGAAATTTCACTCTTCCTACTTTTAACATCACTGGTGGTCATTTGGTACCGCCCTCAAAGTCCTTTCCGGCGGGCGTCAAGACCCCCCGTTCGTTAAGGGGCTGTTTTTTGCTGGTCCCCCCTCTTTAGCTGCTTTGACCGTGCGTTCAGTCTTGTGGATCTCTTCTCCCCCCTCGTTCCTCCAACACTTTTTGAATCGTTTTCTATGGTTACCTTTTTTCTCCCGGATCTAGCCACCCGAAGCCTTTTCTCCCTTTTCTCTGCAGAAAATTGTATCACCCCTGTTTCTCTTTCTTTCCATTGGTGTTGCTTGCCTTGAACGTGCAGAGTCCTTTCTCCTTCATTTCGAATCGTCTAAGTTTCAGTTAAGCCGAAGATGGTTCCGAAACTTTTTTATTTCCTATTTTTTTTCGTCTCCACCCCCGCATAGGCCGCACTTTAAGGTAATAG
>Ga0179593_1368261_pt1 | contig 15410 bp, 20 predicted proteins | sample CZODoug2_1_08_16_FD_185931 | JGI IMG/M metagenome (GOLD analysis project Ga0179593, IMG submission 185931) | Vadose zone soil fungal communities from Angelo Coast Range Reserve, California, USA - CZODoug2_1_08_16fungal (PacBio error correction) | ecosystem: Environmental > Terrestrial > Soil >... | reverse complement strand
GCTTCTCATATTGTCGGCCCCCGGTTGGTGTTGTTTTCACTTTTATTGTATCCCTTTTATTAGTCAGTGGTGGTGGCACTTTTGCCATTTCGCACATCGTTTGAATCCTCAATTTTTTTTAACTTTTCCCAGCACCCCTATGCTTTTTTGGGGCCCCCGGGGGCGCTTTTTTTTTGAGTTTTCCCCCTCCTCGGCCAGCCCCCTCTATTTGTGTGGACTCCCTCAGACTTTTATCGGGCTGTAGCCCTGTTCTTGATGGTTTTCTTGACAGGTTTACATACACCCCCTGTTGTTGTTTTCACTGGCGTCAGCTGTTATTTCCTTATCGCCCATGGGTCTCCCTGCCGCTTTTTCTGCTCCCCCGGAGGAAGCTGTCGCTTTTCAAAGTATTTTCCTTCCCGTCCTCATTGTTGTCCTCTGCCTGCGGGTGTTTTGGACGGCTGTTGCCTTTGCTTCCGTTGCTACCGACCTGAGTGACCACTGGCCTTTTTTTTCGGAAGTGCAATCAAGCTACTTTGACCCAGTTTTTTTGACTGCTTCGTTGTCAGCCCATCCCCTTTTTTCATCCCTGTTCCAAACAGCCTGTATTCCCCTATGACGTCCTGTTAAATATACCAAACCTCTTTTATTCTGCGATTCAGCATACCCACCAGGCTGGCCACCATTTTCTGTTCCGCCTTACTTTTGAGAATGGTCCCCCCTTTCCCCTCTTGAAATGATTGCTTTCATCTTTCCCTTTCTTAAACTCTTTTCAAGTATTCTTTCCCAAACCCTAAACAAAGCTGTTTTCTCTCCCTTTCACCGTCCCTGATCCCATACAGAGGGTTTAGGTTTTTCTCCCCCCAGTGGTCTCGGCTACGGTTTATGTTTTTGGCCGATGTCTTGCGTCTATTTTTATCCCACCCATGGGAGAGACCATTCCTTTGTGAACCCCCTTGGTCTGCAATCTTCTCGATTGAACGTGGGAAGTTGTCCTTTTGGAGCAGCTTTTGCTTTGATCCCTTGACATCCTTTTCTCTTTTTTCAAGGTTTCGGTCTTTTCATAACCATGGCTGGTACACTTAATTTTTTCGTAGTGACCCCTTGTGGACTCTTTCCCCTGACATTGATTTTCATTGAGAACGACCTTCCCCCTGGTCCCCCGATTTTTGAAGGTCTTGTTTTTCTGCCCGTTTTTGCCTCCTCTATGATTTTAATGAAAGGGTTTCCCTACCTTTCCCCTGACCGTCTTTGTAGTATATCGTCTGGCCCTCTGCATACGCTTGGTTGCCCCCCCTTTTGGAACGGTGTGTTGTAACATCTTTCCCCTATCGTGCTTTTCTCGCTAGCGTCCTAGGCCCTTTTCTTGGTTTCGTGTTTAAAAAAGCGCTCTTGTTTCGTTGGTTTTTTTTGCCCCCCCGCTGTCTCTTAAGCGTCAAATGCCCGTATCCGTTTGACCTCCTTTGCTTGATGTGGGTCCCATTCGCCGCCGGAATCCCGAAGAGAGAGATTAACTTTCTTAGCGATGTCCCCGATTGCCGTAGCGGAAGTAATGGCCTCCAGAGTAATTCTAGTTTTTTTTGCACTTCCCCACCTGATGGGTATATAGGGATCGTCCCGTGAGGGACTTGCTGGGATCGTCCTCTGTCCCACACCTTCTCTCCTCCGTTTTGTTGTTCTTCTCTCTGTTTTTTCGCGACCACATCCTATGAAGATTCCTGGTCCCCCCCCTGACGTTTCACCACCTCGCCCCAATCTGGTGGCCTTACACCCCCCCGCACAAAAAACATGGGTTCTGGGCACCTTCCCTTTCAACCCCCAGGCGATTTCTAGCTACCGCCTTGAAGCCCAGAGGACGTGTAATTTCCTGCTCGGAGTGCTGCTGACTCGCATTTCCCCCCCGGATAATGCTTCAGTCTTTTCCCCGAGTGAGCTCAACTCCCAGTGTGCCTCTCAGATGTTGGGGACTCACCCCCCGCCCCCCCCTTCCCCCAGGTGCGAGAGATATGCTTTATCACGCCTCCGAGGAAACCCCCATAGGTAGAAAGTACCCTTCTTGTCGTCCACACCGGACAGTCCTCCTTGCACTAATTCCATCTCATCCCTTGGCTGTTGGACCTGTATGGTCCCCCAGAAAACCCAACCCCCCCCCACCATGCAGAACCTTCCTTTTAGAGGGTCGGAAAGTAAAAGCAATTCCCCATTAATACCTCGGGTCCCGGGTACGCATTGGTGGACGCTTCCCCCTTCCGTGCAGGTTTGCAGTCCGCATCTCGACTCCACACCTGCTTTGCACCTATGTTGAAAGAGGTCCCTCCCTTTCACAACGTCTGCAGCTGTGTCCCCCCCACGAGGTTCAATAGGCTCCCCCCATACCTCTTCCTTCCCCCCACCCTCTCATCCCGTTTCGTTCCCTCCCCCGTCTCTTTGCGGAACCCCAAGTTTGCTTTCCCTATGGGGATTCCCCGGGGGCTACAAGAATCCTCATTTTTCTCTCCCCCATGCCAGTCCCAAGTCAAGCCCGATTACTGCGTTAGCCTCTGAACCTTCATTGCCCTCCTGGAAGGACGGTTCCCATAAACCCTCCCCCTTCGATTGAAAAAAGCTTGGTTCTGCTTTTTTTACCCCTGTTATTGTTATAGATAAAGTTAAATCTTACGCACTCTTTATAAAATATTTACCAGATTCTTTCATCGTCCGGGTCAGCCCCTTTTTTTTAGTGCTCATAAGAAATTTTGACCCTTTTGTATGATCCCCTCCCCCCCCCCCCAAACCTCAATCCGATGTTGGTCTCAGCTCTCTTTATCCGGATCTTTTTGCCGTGATGATGGGTCGCGTGATCGCTTGTAGACAATTGTGGGCGGCTGCGCTTCTGCTTTGATCTGCCCGGCCCCCTCCCCCGGTCCTGTTTTCATTATTTCTCCCCCCTTACCCTTCCACAAATTACAACAGAGCCCCCCCAATGTTCTATGTCCAACAGAGAATGAGTCGTTTAGCTGCCTTTTTTTTTCTGATTCCAGCCTCCCTTTTAGCCGCCCGAGAGGCCTGGTACTTCACCTGGAGGAATCCCCCGCTTTTCAATTCAAAAGTTCTCCCTTTTTCTTGCAGTTCTCGGCAATCCTCCCGGTCAAAGCGCCCCCTTTCAAGTAGATTAGCCCACGACACTGTCCTGGGCGATATTTGGTTTCCCCTCGCCGCTCTCCCCCTCTCTTCCCTCACCTTACTGAGGTATGTGAGTAGTTGCCCACCCCTTTTCCCCCCCCCATGCTGTAAGAGCTGCAAAAGGGCCCCCCCGCCGACGGCAGCTTACCTCTCAATGCTTTCCACGCTCCCCTGGGTGTCATCTGCGCTCTTTTTCTGTGTTGTCTTCTCTTCTTGCGCAGATGTCTCAAGCAAAAGAGGGTGGTGGGAACCACGCGCTGTTAGCCGTTCAGCTTTCCCTTATTTTTGTTTGGGATTTGTGCCTCGCCAGCTTTGAACCCCATGTTTTCCTTCTCCATAACAATACCCGCCTTTTTTCGTGCCTTTGGCCGCCGTTGTTGACCACTCCCCCTGACCTTCCGAGGTTCGTCCCAGCAGCCGCTGCCGGCGGCAGGGGTTCTTCCTTTTTCCTTTACCTCAAGAAACACCCGTGGTTGTCCTGGCCCACCTTCCGTTTTTCTGGCCTAGCAGTTATGACCGGTTGGCGCCAGCTTTCCTTCTCCTGTCGGCAGCTGTACCATTTTTCCCTCCCGATGCTTTTGCCATGCACGGGACCTGCTTTCCCATCCCTTGCTCTTTTGGACTTTTTTCGGTCCTTTTACCAAGTGAGTGAAACTGGGCTTTCCTTGTATGCACGGAACTCCCCGCTCGGCTAACCGACGCACAGTTTGACTTTAGTCGTTCAGTCCCATCACGCTCATATCCCTTTCCCCCCAAAACTAATTCGAATTGCGCCCCGCTCCCAAACCCATTTCTTTTGGATTTTTTTTTTTTTCTTCCACTCTCCACCTGCTGCCATTTTCCCCCCCGCTCAAAAGCGGAGCAACTTTGTCTTGCAGAATCGATTTAACAGGTTTCTTTCAAGCATCCCATTCTATACCAATTCACTTGCCAGAAGACATGTCTTTCAAAACCCTCCAAATCTTTTCTTCAGTCCTGTTCTGTCAAAGTTTTTCTTGACTGCCTTTCAAGTGGATTTTTCAGTCCGAATTTCTCCTCCGGTTTATCTTAGGACTCTACCCTTCCTTTGCCCCTACCTCTGTACTGTGGAGAACCCTCCTGAATGACCTTTGGTCTACAGTGGTTTCATACCTATGCCGGATCCGTAACCTGGTCCGAAAGGAGATGGACTTTTTGTAGCTTTTTTTGATTTGGAAATGATCAGTGGCACCGACCTAGGGTTTTTGCCTGTCGTTTCTTCACATCGGGGCTGGCCACGCATAGTTTGTGTCGCCGTTGGTTCAATTGGTCTGTCAGTCCGAAAGTGGCTCCCCCCCTGGGCACCTTCCAGTCTTCACTAAATTTATGTTCCCTTGAGTCTTGATGGTTCCTGGACTCCCCTTTGAGGTGTCGGGTTCCGGGCCCAGCAAGGCCCCGCCGTATGTTACCATAGTTTGTCTGACCGCGGCCCTCAGGACGACCTCCCCCCGTGCAACCGCGGGTTCTGCGTTCCCTTCGAGATAGTCTCAGAGGCCCTTGTCCGGTTTCTTTTGCCAAAACAAGAGTCCGGGTGGGTTTAGCCTGTCGCCGAGTGTGTCCAGTAAGCCGACTTTCCTATACTTTGTCCTAAGAGCGTTTTTACTTGGATATCAGATCATTAGGAATCCCACCCGCCTCTCTCTTCCCTGTTCTCGATCAGGACCTCCTTTGGTAGTAATTTAGCTTGATATGGAAGGTTTTCCAGCCCCATTTGGTGTTTTTTGCATGGCACCACCCAGATGTTTCATTGGGTGCGATTTCCTTTTTCTGACGTGCTTGTTGATTTCCAGCGTTGTTTTTCTCCCCAACCTTCCGGGGGAAGAAGAAGCAGTTTGTTTTTGTCGAGTAGTGTTTGTACGCGAAAGAAACTTTCCCGTTTCTCCCCGCAATCCCCTTACTCCGATTACCCATCGTGTGTTGAACCCCCCCTCCCATTTTTTCTTTGGCAAAAGTGGCCGCTCTCTTCAATTTATACCTGACCTTTCATTCTAATTGACCCCTCCCGATGCCTCGCGCTTTTGAACTCACCGCGCTTCCCCAAGGTCTTCCTGGATTAATTTGACCAGCTTGCGCAGGAGTCAAATCGCACATGTCCGCTCGTGTTTTGAAAGACCCCCCCCATGCCCTAAGGCTGCGACTTTCTCCAATTCCCAGCAACTTGGCCACGGTCTCTTTTGACAATTGTCTTTCTTAACCCCGTCCCTTTCTTCCGCTTGGTCAAGAGTTTATACTTCTCCCTCCGTCGTGGAGACTGTTTTTATGGGTAGTCCCCCTTAAGTACACATGCATAGAGGAGGTAAGGTCCCCTCCGGCCCAGCTCCATGCTCCCTATCCTTGTTTTAATATGGAGTTGGTCGTTGTCGTCACGAGCCACTTGAATGCCTCCTCTGCGAAGAAAAAGATTCTGTTTATTGAACAGTTAGAAGAATGTCCCTGCCTTTCAAAAATTGCTTTCCATCGTTGGACAGCGGTAATTTTCAATTTTCGTCTGCTAACACCCCATATCCGAGCTTCGCCTTTTCCGTTCAAGCCTTGCCCCCCACTGTCTTTTCCCCCCCCCCATTCGTGAGATCTTCCGTTCCTTAATACCTCCTTTCTCTGTGCAAGGTACTTAAACCAAGTCGTCGATACCTTGTGAGCAGGAGTCCCTCCCCCCTTCTGCAATTGCATCAGGGACAGACTGGTGTTGACTACAAGTTTTAGGGAAGTTTGCGCCCCTCTTTGATTTGCAGTCTTCAGGTCTTCAAGCATTTTATAGCCCTGTTTGAAAACCCAGCTTTACCAACATTCCCAAGCTTTCAATCCTCCTTTTTTCCTTTTTCCTCGGTTTTTTTCCCTCTGCCCCTCCCCTTTTTTCTGTTGATGTCATCAAAGCCCCCCATCAGATCCGCTGCTCGATCTTCTAAGTCGTTCTTTTGTTTGCAAGTGATGATTTTTTTGTGATGTCCGACACTCCTTTAGAGAAACAGATCGGATGTTTGCGTCGGTTGTTCGTTTGATTTGCCTTGCCTTATAAAGACCCGTCAATTTTGTTAATCCTTCGGTTCGCCACCGGCGTCCGTTTCCCATTACCCTCTCCCCCCCCCGTCCCTCCTTTCCCAAATTTCCTTGTGTCTACTGGTCACATATACATGGTGTAGCGCCTCCCCTGTAATCCCTTTGAGCGCCCGACTCTGCGCCTTTTCCCCTTTGATCTTCCCTAACCGTTTTCCAGTAAAGGCCGCCCCCTTTTTGGGAGTTCCCGTGCCTATTAATTGAGAATCTTTATCCCTCAAAGCGGATTCCCACCCCTAACCGACGGTGGCCTGGCGCTCTTTTTCACCGACGGATTCCCCGTATAGAAGCACCGTGACCGCCTTGTAGTGTGTTTAAAAAACAATGAGTTTTCACCGCTGTTTAAGAACCTTCCCCATGGCCCCCAAACGTCTTTTTTATTCTTCCCCCTTTCTCTCCCCCCCAACTTCCTTTTTCCCCTCGCCTTTTGAGGTTCATCTTGCCTCCTCCTCTTTTTCTCCTCATACGTTTTTTTTTCGAGTTCTGTGAATATTGAATCCCTAAACCTGTTTTTTTTTTGGTGGTGCGCTTCAAACGTTAGTCTCCCCCCGTGTCCTTTCGTCCTCCGGGGTTTTTAATGTTGTGCGGACCTTTTTCAGACCTAACGGGTTCTTTTTACCCCCCACCCCCTACCGGTTGCTTTTTCTTCTTAGGGTGTTTCCTGCCCGGTTACTTGTTCCCCCTATTTTTCCAAAAGTCTTGTTCTTTGTAATTCGCCTTGATTTCGCCCGCTTCTTTCTTAGTTTGCGTCCCCCTTCCAACCCCCCTTTTGCGTCCTGGTCAGTTCCGCTTTCTCTTTCTCGCCTGCAAAAATTGAGCAGCTTTGGGCTCCAACTGGCGCCCGCGTTCCCCCACCCCAGGATTGCAGCGAGATTGCCCATGCGGTATGTTGGTTGTCCCCGATGAGGTTCGCTTTGACTTTCTCCCCCGTAGTTGGAGACCTAAGGAGGTGACCTTTTCCGGAGGTCCCTGCAGCGTTTCAAACCGACCCCGCCACCCTCTCGCTTTTTCTCGAAGCGTTTTTCTGGAAATAAAGCTCTTCAGTTTTCCCCCACTCTATCGACTTCTACGGCCGGCGCCAATCTCCCTTTTCTTTGTCTGTTTTTGGTTTCCCTCCTTTGCACACCGGCTGTGAACCGTTCTTTTGGTTTTTACCCCCCCGCTCCAAGTTCCCATGGGCTTTGACCCTTTACCCTCTTGAAACTCTTTCCGATTTTTTCCCAAGCTTTCTTTGTAACCACCCCCAATGCCCTTCGCGATTCCATGCTTTCTGACCCATATCATACCAACCCCCCCCCAAGCGTTTTCTTTTTCCCTTGAACCCCACCGTCTGGCACTGCTTGCCCATCATAGGAGTGTCATCCCTGAATGAGAACGAAGGTTTTTCTTCAGGAATACCTTTTTTTTATTTTGCGTTCCTAATTGAATGAGTAGTCTCGGATCCCCAGGAAGTCGATTTACCAATCATTGGTTAGACCTCCATTTTTTTTTTTTCTGAACGACTGGTTTTACCGCAACCCTGCCCGAACTTTTGGTCTCCTTTGGTTTGTGCTCCCGATGTCCCCCCGCCCTTGGGACCCCCTATGCATATGTTAGGGCATATTCCATACGTTCCTTGCCCAATTCCTCTTTTTGCTCTCCTGGTCCAGGTTAAGTTCAGGCCCCGCCAGTTTCCCTGAAGGCCCGCCCCTCCGGTGTCCCCGACCTTCTGTAGGGACCTTAGATGTTTCTTCTTTGCCGGGCCCCCTACCTGATTGTTTCCCTCCGGTGGCTTGAAGACATTTTTTTTCACGCCTCCTTCTGTCGTACTTCCTTGCTCCTTGGACAGTCTCCTTTGTGTTCCCGACCTCCCCACTTTTCCTTGAAACAGTCTGTTTTTTTTCGGCTTTTTAGGCCGATTCTTGCCAGGGGGTGCTTGCGTGCCCCACCCTTGTCTGTCACTTGCGAGTTTCGCGGTCCAAGCGGTACGGACCAAAGCCGCCGTTGTTAAGGCGCTCCGGTTGGTCCGTTTCTCCCTTCCTCGCCGCAGAATTTTCCTCCCCTCTCCGTCCGTGTGAGGAGAAGAGTCCCTTTCCAGTCCCCTGGAGGTTCCCCTGTCCCCTTTTTTCCAGCCCTTGAGGCTTTTGGCAATGACACCCTATGGTTTAGCGTCGCGTGTAAGGGAGGCCCCTTGCTGGGATTTTTGCTCAGCGTAACACCCCATCTCTCTTTACCAGCTCATCCTTTTTTGTTTGAGTCGTTTTTTTCCTCGAAGAACCATTACGGAGAGCACTCTTTACCAATAGCAAGCTATAATGCGTTTGGCGCCAACCACCCGATCATGGGGGCACTTCCTTTGACCTTCTTACCTTCCCCGCGCTGTCATCGTCCTACTTACTCCCGATTCGTAATGAATTGCTTTCGGTCTGATGCCTCACCGCTCCGTTTCACACTTTTCCCTTAATTTTACTAGTCCCCTCCAACCGCTTCTGCGAAACTAAAGTGCCTCTCCTCTTGGGGAAAGCAAACTCCCCTGTTCCTTTACGCGGTTTAGTCTTCGCAAGCGACCGTGAGTTCCCATAGGTCTCCAGCACCGGGGACTTTCTGGTAAAAAAGACTTTTGTTTTCAAGCCGCTCTAGGAGCCGCGTGGACATGTGTCCCGACCTTTGCAGGACACACATAGAGGTATTCCAGGAACGCAGGCAAGATATGTACTGCCCCAGCATTGTCCAGTTCCTCCTGAGGTTTTTGATGATAGTAAGTAGACTTCCCCCGATACCCTCGCCTATGCTGACGGCCCCATCTTCTGTTCAATTTCCTTTTGGTCCAAGGTTTCCCCCCAGACCCCCCCCAACCCATTTTCAGAGTGTGGGTCCCTCTTATCACCCCCCAAGCCCCTATGCCCAACAACCATCTCCTTCTTAATCAACCAAAGCTTGCATAAAAAGGGATGGTTTCTTTTCCCCCCAATGGGTCTCTCGCATGCTTCCACCATATCCTCAGTTCTTATTCCTGCCATTCCACCCCTTATTCAGAAGACCCTCTTGAATTTATGCTGCCAATCCCCAATGTGGCATCCTGTGTGTCCACACCCCTTTATCACCTCGACCCCAGCGTGTTTATGATATTTTTGAGTCTGTATATATGAAAGGTTCATTTGTGATATACCTTGTACTTTATCAAAATTTTAAGCTTTTCTTTCACTGATGCCCGGTTCGCCCTTTTTTAAGTTCGTTCAGTCCTCCCTGGTTCACCGCTGAGGGGCTCTTGACTTTCCGATAAAAGATCCCTTTAGATTTCCTTCTAAGACGTCACATTCGAACCGTTTCTTTTGGCCCTTTGATGGTGAGAGTGATCGTCCCCGTCTTTTCTCTGTCAACCGTCGGTATGTGGTTTGTCTTGTGTTTTATGATATTGCCGTCATAACCTAAATGGTCCCAGTCCTTTTTCCTCCTTCTGTCTCCCCATGAATTCCGACCACTACAAGCGGACCACTTCCCCTTAGCTGACAACAATCATCTTCCCGAATGGTCACTCGCAGGTCCCATGGAAATTGTGCGCGAAATCTTCCGCCTTTAGCCTAAAGAAGCTTTTTCTCAGGCTTCGACTTCCAGCCACATTGCACTTGCGCCTTTCCAATGTTAAGAACAGTTGGTTTCGTTCTCTCAGATCCTCTTCCGGCGCTGTCATAAAGCGGTTCGTACCCCCCCCCAGAATTTTTTTTTCATGTTCTAGAGTGGTCCCCCGCGTTGTGGCCCCCATAGGTACGCAGTAAGCCTTTTCTGTTGTCTGTTTTTTTGACATGAGGTTTTATTAACGCTGTCTCGATACACAGCCCCCAAAGACTCTCAAGCTTTTTTCCAACCGGCTTACCCGTGTTTCTTTCCTTCAATCTCTCCATCTATATGTTCCAGCTTCCCCTTTTTTTGTTAGATTTCATCCAGATTGATTCTCAACCCATGGGGGAGGCGGTTCCCCCAAAGCGTTCTTCCCCTTCCTCTTAACGTCAGGATTTTTTGTTCAATGTGCCAGAGTTCCGACTTTCACTGGACCCATCCCCACTGAAGCTTCCTTTTCTTCTATTCTCCTTCTAGTGTCGAACAACTTATAGTCCCCATGACCCCGTCGATTTGTGATTTAAGAAGAAGCTTTCTCTCCGATTAGTTAGGATTAACGGAACCCCAACCAACCGGTGGAACTTGTCCCTTTTCAAGCCCCCCGGTTGGATTTTCTTTTTCCTTGCCTCCCCAGGTGGATTTTTTTGGTCCTTCTCCCCAAGTTGAGGAACCGCGGTCCGCTCCTAATGTATGTAGAGATGTTGACCAGAACCGGGCACTCATCGGTTGTGTCCATCTGCCTTTCGGGTGTTGTATCTTTTGGGACCTTGTTCTCCCTCCCTTGGTACCCGACGTTTTTTTTTCACACGGCAGTAATTGGACGGCGCCCCCCCAAGAGCCGTGACCCACCGACCGCCCCCCCAGCCTCTCCGTTTCCTTTCTCCTCGTTCAGGACCGCCAGGCCCCCCCAACAGACCTGCCGTACATGGAGGACGGATCTCGCTCCCTGAGATTTATTTTCTTGCAGCCTTTCCCCCCTTTTTTCCATTTTTGTCACGCCCCCACCCCTTTGGTTTTTTGCAAATCCTTTGAAATTTCTAAATTTTTCCCCTTTTTTTTTTTCACCTCTTTCTTTCGTATAAAAAATGAAAATTGCGTAAATGATACGCAATATCTACCCCCTTCTCTTTTTTTGTAATAACACGTTGCAATCTCCCTTTTTTTCAGATTTGATGCCTTAATGCTCACGCCCGGGTATATTAGGCAGTATATGTGTATGCTTTCTTTGCGACTCCCCCTTTAGGCTGCTGGAGAATTCCTCTCACAGCAGTGTTAGGAACACTAAAGTGGGATGCCCCTTTCTCTTTTCCCTTCCCTAAACTTCTCCTTCTCTCTTCTCTTTAGCCGAGGATTGTGTGACTCAACGACCTTTCCCATTCTGTCCCTCTTGGTTCCTTTCTTTTCCCCTTTCAAATCGGTATATTTGTATCGCAGATTTCTTTTCCAGGATTTGCGGACCCTCCCTTTTATCCCTTAAAACTTTCCCTTCTTTTGTTTTCACTAATGATGGGATCCCCCTTCGATGGATTAGGCCTAATCTATCTTTTTCCTTTCCCTTGTAGGCTCCAAGAAGTTTTGTCCCCCCCCTCCCTCCGTCGTTCTTAGAGCTTCTAATGCTTTGTTTGTCCATACCTTAAAAGGGTAACCTTGTGTTCACCCCGATTTTTGTTCGGAGTCGAGTATCCGGCCATTGGTGCGGGGTCCCGCCACCTCGCTCGGCACTTTAGATTCGACGTTAGATTTGGTCCCCTTCGGCATCGAATGAGGGATAAGTGGATCCTCTGGTGGTTCCTTGTTTGGCCGCGTTCCTTTCCCCCTGCCTTATGTCAGTTTGTGTTATCCGACCGATTGAGTCATTTTGGAAGGGAACCTTCCTTTTCATCGCCATTTTTGCGTGGTGCTTCAATGGCCACCGTATGGTTCTTTTCAGGGACTCTTTACTTGCAGCCTGGAAGAAGAGTTTTTTGTAACAACATCTTCTTAATACTCCCTTTTTTTTTGTTTTGAGAGAGATTTTATCCTCCCTCCCCGTCTTCCTTAATTCCTTTCCCTTACCTCGCTCAAAAAATAGGTTTCTTGCCAACACGCCTCATGGCGCTGTCCCGGAAGAAACTTGATAAACTGCCTCCAGAGTGGTCATCGATCTAAGCCACATGAATTGCCCTTTTGATCCGCAGGATTTGATGCCACGTCCACCTAGGCTTCCCGGATACGGTATTTTTTTCTTTGCCCTTTTTTAGGCGTCCCATCCAAGTGCAGAGACTTTGGTGGGCCCTAAGCACTGGCAAGCCGCGGCGTCTAGCCGCAAGCCTCCCCCAGCTGAACCCTTGCTCCCCTTGTCCCCTGTTAAGGTATGTAACCCTACGGAAGTTGGTCACGAAGATACTCTGCTTAAGCCGGCGGTTTCTGAACCTGTGGGCATCCCCCGTTGAGACCTTCATACGAGGGGTCCGTCCCACTGCATTCCAATTAATGTAAGCGCAGTTCCCCTGTTCGGCCTCTGAGGGGAGGGAGGATCCCCTTTCTGCTTTTCTTGAATGTCCTCGTCCTCTTCCGTCCTCACCAACTATGCTTTGCCATCCCATTATGTCCCTCTTTAGACCCTCACACCCCCTGTAGCAAAGAGTGTTTCCCCTGTTCCAATAGGCTCCCACACGTAAAATAGGACAGCAAAACCTATCCATAGCTTTCCGTTTCACCATTCTTCCTCCCCCCCAACTGTCTGTTTTTCCCCCTTTTCTCATGTGGGGCTACAAATCTCCCTCCTCCTGTCTAAGGCAGCATTCACACGTATCCCGCAGATACCCTGCTTTAGTTCTGAGGCCCCCTTCCCCCCCCCTGAACTTCATTTTTTCCGGGAAGGGGGGCTGTCCAACCCGCTTCCTTTTTCCCCCAACAGCTTTTTGCCCCTTGTCCTTCTTTTCTAATTGGAATTGAATCTCCTCAATCTTTTTTTAAGTAAATCGTGACCAACCTCTTTTCACTATTTTTTCTGGAAAAGAAGCAAGGTTTCCCCCCATTTTTTTTAGTTTGACCCCTTTCCAATGTGTGCACCGCCGTGTATTTCTTCAGATAACTCCCCCCAAACACCTCCAGCATATTTTCGGGATAAGCTCTTCCCTTCTTGTCGATCGTCTGTTGGAAATTGAGGCTGTATAGTGATTCTGCACCACTTTCTAGCCCCATTCCCGGCTGTGTTTCCGGCGGATTTCCCCAGCGGCGGATGGAGTTTTCTACCCACCCCTTCCCCCCTTTCACCTCCGTAGAACTAAGCTCCGTCCAAATTACCGCAGTAAATCCAGGCGATTACCCAAGGCTAAGAGTTCCCTTTTTTCAGGCCCCCTATGACAAATCTTTTTCTTCTCTCCCTCCGCTTCTACCCTTTGACTCCCCCCTAAGATGCCGCTGTCTAAAACCCTCCCCCTCTTTCGCCCTGAAGAGCCCGGTGTTGCTTTTCTCTCCATCCTAAAGGTTGAATTTTTCTCCTCTAAAGTGAGTCTTACCCCCCACGATTTCAGGTGGCATGGAGAGGTTGGTCTGACCCCGAGAGTCTGTCCAGCTTATCACCGTCCAGGAAGAGGTTTTTTTTTTTTCCCTGGGAAAAACAATTTTCGATGTCTTGTACGCTTGACACTTGGCCACCCCGCCTGCCGGAAGCTTTGCCCCTTTTTTTCCTCCCCTCGCTTTTTTTCCCCCCTGCGCAAACGATTTTTTTCTTGTCCCCCTCACCCAAAATTTTTTCTGCATTCCTCTCTATTCCAGTGGGATGAGCCGATTGTCTCCGATTGATTTTTACCTCCACCCCCTCTGTTGTCCTCTTTTGACCCATGCGCTTTGACGTGTCCTCTCCGGCAGGATTTTTGGATTGAGCGAAAAATTTTTTCTCTAATATGTTTACACCTCCACGAACCAAACCACCAGAGGGGTGGCGTCCCTTCCTTTTTATAGTCGGCTCGCCCGCTTTTCAGCATGCCCTTCGTCGGTGGGTTCTTTTGTTTTGACTCGATCTCTTCCTCCTTATTCGAAGGAGGATTTGCGCGTCTACGGCACGCCCACAAAACGTCTTTTTACTGTGCCCCGCCTTTGCTTCCTCTCTAGTGCAAGGCTTTTGATTTCTTTTTTTATAACGGGCGTCCCCGGTTGACCCCGGCCCAGGTATTTTTGCCTCTTCTCTTGGAACCTGAGGTCCTTTCTCTTGTGTCAACTTCGGGGTTGGAGGGTTTTCCTTTTTCGGTTGTAGCCCAGTCAGTTGTCCCTACCTTCCGTGCAAATTCCGCTTTTGCGGCAATTCCTCCTCTCGTCCGCCTCTCCCCACTCTCGAGTTGCATCGAATTTTTTTTCAGTACCCCCCTTTCCCCTCTCACCCCCTCTCATCTGGCCCCCAGACCGATCTATGTATGATCTGAGCCATTCCCCAACCTCTTTTCCTTCGTTTGTTTTGGGCTATTTTCTTCAGCCCCTCTCCCCCGGTTCCCCCCCATTCTTCTGTCACCGCCTCATAGTCCCCTTTCGGGGGAAAGAAAAGTGTTAAAGATTATAAAGATTCGTTCCAGCTTTCTTTCTAGTTACAACCACTTCCACTTTCGTCTCTTACGGCGCTTTTTCCCAAACCTATCATAAACAGCGGTTTTTTCTCCTCGTGTTATTCAACCCCCCTTCTTTTTGAAATCTGCACTTCAGTTTTCGCTTTTTCGACTTTCCTCCTGTAATTAGGAATAGTGTTTTATTCTTTCAGGGTGCTTTTTTCTTTCCGTCTATTTGAGCTCCGCATTGGTTATAGAGCGTTGTTTCTTCTCCCTACTTGCTTGCCTCCCTTCGCGGCTTATGGATCTGGTTTGGAGCATTTTTTGTGTTCTTTTCCGCTTTAGAACTAGGAACGAATTTTGCCTTGGAAATTCAGGCCCAGCCTTCGTTTTTCTCTTTAGCAGAGTAGGACTTCATTAAAGGGCTTCTACCGTGGTCCCACGCAGAATTCCAGGTGGCACCTCCCGGCATTGACATGAGTTTCCGCTTTGCATTTGTGTGGTTTTCCCCCCCTCCAACCTCCTCCTTTCTTTTTGATCCCTGTCTCCCCTCGGTTGTCCCGGAACTTGGTCCCCCTGGTTTACCCTCTTGTTTTCTGGGTTTTTTTTGTTCTGTCTTGCATTTTTTTCTCCTCCGCGGCTTGGCAGGGGGTTCTTGTTGCCCCCCCCAACAGAGATTCCTTTTTCCTGATTTTATGCTTCGAACTTTTTTTTCCCTTCCCTGTGCTTGGTCACTCCCTCGCTTTGAAGTCGCCGCCCTCAGGAAATTACACATTTTCAGTGGCTTCTTTTTTCTTCTTACCTCTGCCCTAATCTTTTTTTTAGTCCTTTTATTTTTCTCTTCAGTTTTTGATCCCTTAGAGTTTTTTTCAATTCCACCAATGTGGTATTGAGGTTATTCCGTTCTTCCTTTTTTCTTTCTTCCTTTTTTACCTTTCGTACACAACCCTTCTATTTCACTTACTTTTTGGAGTATCTCTCTTTTATCTAAATAAACGAAGGAGAACCCTCCACAGTCTCCCAGCCTGCTACATCGGGGGCATTGCACCCACCTGCTCCTTTTCTTTGGTTCCTGCC
>Ga0179593_1256966_pt1 | contig 15410 bp, 16 predicted proteins | sample CZODoug2_1_08_16_FD_185931 | JGI IMG/M metagenome (GOLD analysis project Ga0179593, IMG submission 185931) | Vadose zone soil fungal communities from Angelo Coast Range Reserve, California, USA - CZODoug2_1_08_16fungal (PacBio error correction) | ecosystem: Environmental > Terrestrial > Soil >... | reverse complement strand
CCCCAGTATTCTTTTCAGTCTTTTTGAATTAGCTTCATCATCATCCGTTCCATTCCCTCTTTCCTTTTCAAGACACGTCTTACTCATTCAATATTATATTGACAGTGCGCCAGGACAGAGCCACACTTTTTTTTTTTCTCCCCCCATTAATTTTATTGTTCTTTGCCCCTACTGCTGACATTGAGTCAATTGGAGGTCACTGCCCCAAGAAGTTTCGTCTCCCGAGATTCCTCTGAACCTGTTTTCTCCTAAAAGTAAGGAACAAACACAAACACAACACATTCAAGAAGATGTTGGTGGATTCAGCTTGCCTGGTTCTATCTAATGTTTTAGCTCACCATGGCGGACATTTCTGCTTCTTATTCCCCCCATGTGCTGTCGCCTCTCTTGCTATATCTTCGCCGAATGGCGTTACGGCTATAACCAATTCCCCCTCTTTACCTTGGTTGAGACCTGAAATTTCCCCCCTTTTTAATGAGTGTCCCCTCAATAGTACTAGCCCACAGCCAATACGACGAAATTCGAAACGACCTAAGCAATGCCATTTTCAGCGTTCTTTCCAAGCCCATAGCTCTTGCCTTTTTTTTAGGTCCTCCCATCCCGAACACACCCCCACCCCACAACCACCCCAATATTGGCCTCTTGCGGTTTGTTTTTAATCGTTTTGCTCCTTTTGCTATTGTTTTTTGCTGTTTTTGCATGGCCCGCGAGGCGTCTTTTTTCCCCTCTCTGAACCCGTAGATTTTCCTTTTCCATTACGGACTTTGCCTTTTGCCTCTGATCAGACCATACCTGCTATTAGTCGTTACTGGCAACCCCCCCGAGCGGTCGTCACAGGGTGACCCCGGACTCCTCTTTGCCAACTACAACCTTTGCCCCGCTGCCTCTCTGAGCCGGTGCTGAAACAAGCCTAGTGCTTTCCGACTTCCCCCCTTTTCTGCCCTTTTACTTTTTTACTCCTCTTTTGTTTGCTGAGGAAGTCACACCCTTGGCTTGTCTACGTTCTTTCTGAACCCTTGCCCACTCGTTTGCTACCTACGTCCATCGTTTTTATCGCTTTGACTCAAATGCTATGGCTGGAATATTTGTCGACACTAGTACCCTGTTCTTTTTTTAATTCTGCGACTGAGTCCCTCCTGATATGTTTTTTGAGCGATCATATTTTATGCCGACTGATCTTGCCTTCCCCGACTTCTTGTCTGGCTTGAAGAGATCGTACATGGTGCGTGAGCGTTGTTATTGAGTACTTATACTCTTGATGGCCTGTTCAAGCTAGGAATGCTGCTGCGTCGTCCCCGGGACTGAACCCTTCCTGTATGCCCAGAGTGCCGAGAACGAGAGCTTCCTCTTTTCCCTCTTTTTTTTATACATCTCTCATTGTCCCTATCTGTCGTTTTTTTGTAGTTTTTATTATAGCAGGTCCGCTCCACCCTCCGATGCTTGAGTCGTTTTCCCACAGAATAAGTGAACAGAATCTAATTTAGTGATAGGCACTTACTTCTTCCCCCCCCCTTATTTACTTACTTTGGCGTAGATCTTTGTCCGTTTATCTTTTTCCAGTCTTTCAGTTTTTTTGTTTTCGGAACCATTCCGCCCTAGATGAGATTTACCGATTTCATAATAATTTCCCTTTTTTTTGCCCCCTCCATTGACGAGAATGACCAGCAGGCTATAACTTTTTCAGTTCTTTCTTCTACCATGCCCCCAAAAGTATATAAACCCCCTTTCCCTCCAGCAGCCCTCGGTACCCCCCCATAGTCATATGTTTTGTTGGACCCGCGCCCGGATCTAACCGGCCAGTTTTCCGGTCCTTTTGTTGGTCCCGTCGTGTTTCTTATTCCCGACGCGTTACCTCTAGCAATTTTCCCAGCGACATTCATTCACTTTTTTCCTTCAATTCAATCTTTCCTCATCCCTCGGTCATATTCTCTCTTTATCTTTCGTTTTTTTTTGAGCTTACAGATTCCGAGGCTGAGTAATTGCACACATAATTCCATAAAGCATTACTCGAGCAAGTCTGCAAATTATTTCCCCTCTGCCCCTTCTTAATCCGACACGACCCCCGACATAGTCCACAACTCCACGTTTTGACCCCGAAACATGAAATCCGTACTGCGTTTGGAATCTTAAGTGATTTCAGAGTTCGTTCAGTTGCCCCTACCTGTCTTATTTGCGTCCTCGCTTCGTATAGCACTCAACCTGTTCACCCTAGTACCCCGATTCTTAGGGTTTCCCCAACTATCCAATCCAGAATGTCTCTCACCCTTCCGCCATCGCAAGACCCAGTTTCGACCCCACGCGGATCCTGTACCATCCACCCCCACGCCTCCCCCACCCCACCCCCCCGAATGACCCCCAACGTCCGAAGTCTGCCCCTCCGGATAGACAGATCCACGCGCTCGCTTTTTTTTAGCCCTAGCCCTCAAGCGACAAGTCCCCTGAAAGACCGGCCCCACGCCCACCTCCTCCCCTGCCAAGCCATTCTTCTTTTGGTTGTATCAGCAGGAACAGACAGAGAATTCTCCCTTTCCTCCCTCACTTTTACCCTTTGGCCAACGTGCTTAATAGCAGCCTTTCCCTACTCCCCCCCGTCGCCCTTTTTTTCCAGCACACGTAGTTTTCTTTTTTTGGTTTTATGTGCCTCAAGAACTACCCCCTCACACCCCTTTTTTCACACTCACGTGCTTGCCGATAGCTAAGCCCCTTTCCTCCCCCCCAATCGCAACCCCCCCCCTTTCCCTTCCCATTTCCTATATGTAAGGAAAGAACATCTGTGTCCTCCCCCCCCACAATATGAGACCCGGTCTTCATAAGCCCCTCGACCATCATTAACCACATGTACAGCTTCGACCTCGCCCAAGGACCCTGGCGTCTCCCCCTAGCGATCACTTTCAGCCGAATTGTCAACCCGCGATTTGCTTTTCTTTTCCCACTTAGATCGTGAACCGAACCCGCCCCCCGGTATTTGATGACGACTCCAAACGCCCAGCTTTTAACCAATTCAGTTTTCCCTGCACCCCCTCCAGTGAGTTCGTCATGCCCCATCGCGTTTTAGGTAATCCTCCCCCCCCCCAGCAGACGGTTTTTTAACCCTGGAACGTCCTGGCAATCCTGTGACCCCCACCCCTCAGCGTCATGAGCAGATTCGCCCTCCCAACAGAGACTTGCACCAATCCAGCCATTTTCGTACCCGCTGCTAATGCCGTTTTCCTCTGAGAAATCTGCGGTAAGACTTCACCGTCGAGGAAGCTCCGTGTTCATTCTCCGGAACTAAAAACCAATCACGACACTCCCCGCCTACCCAGCCTCTCTCAAAGCCCTTTTCCCCCATCCCAAGTAGCCGTCTAAACACCAATCAGAGATCCCGCTGAGCGAAAGCCGTCGAGTGCGTAATGTTATGCCAACGCGTTCCGTCGCCGTATTGATGATTCTGCCCCCCACATGACCTGACGCGCTGGTCCCCCTGGTTCGTTGATTTTTGACCCCCCATTCTTGCCCCACATGTACAGCTGATGGTTTACCTGTGATGCCGACACATCCCCCCCACGAGCGGCGATGAGCTAAATTTTATTCCACCTCCGAGATGCTTTCCGCCGTCATGTTTCTCCGTCTCTCCCCTCATCCCGATAGAATCCGTGCCCTTCGATGTTCATCCAACCCCACAACAGTCTTTTTGCTACATTGACCCCAACGTTCTAGTTACGCGTCCCTTCCTCCCTTTGCATGCACTCCCTGGACCGTTGACCCCTACTTTCCACCCATAACCCCGTTAACTCTTCCCCCTGAGCTATGAGCTGGCGGACGTACCTATCTTGTGTACAAGCCTTGCTTTGTGACAGTAGCTAGCTTTCAATCAATGACCCGTTAGGCAAAACGCGATGCTTCTTGTGCCGCATCTTCAACACCATCTCAGTCTGTAGACCTGAAACGATACCGTTTTCTTCGTTGTAACACTTTGTCTCCGATCTTTCAGAACTTTCCCTTCCCAATGCCCCATAGTTACAATACAGCGCCTTACCTCCGAGAAATCACCGCCGAGGCCTCCTTCTCTTTTCTACCTAACGTCTGCTTCCCCCAACGCCAGCCCACCCCCCCCCCCCCCCCCCCCCCCCCCCCCCCCCCCATGTATCACTCGATAAAAAATTTCAGGTGTTGAAGGGCACCTAACCGGCTCTCATTTCTACCCAAAGCTTTGCCCTCTCCTCCCGACGCTCTGTTTTCCCTACCCCCCTGCCCCGGAGTTGGACTTTTTTGCCTTCCCGGTATTACTGTGTCCTCCCCCCCCCTTTTGTTGTTAGTTTTGCGAAGGTCAGGCTAACCTTCCTCCAATCTGAAGTGCATCTCCCGCCGCCCTAGTGTTCTTTTCCAGTGAAGGTCCTCCCCTCCGATTTTCCTTCAACTCCCTTTGAGCTCTTACCTACACTTCGACCGATCCCTCTTTTTCTGACTTTGTTGAAACTGCGTGCACATGAAGGTGCGCCCCCACTTGTCTTATTGTTTTTTACGTTTTAGCCTCGGGTCCAACTACCCTCTTCGCATTCTGTGCTGTGACCCTCGGAAAATCGGCACCAGCCAGAGATTGGCAGTTTCCGATAAATGAGCCTTAATAGTCCACGCTTTAAGACTGTCCTTTCCCCTTTGGAAATTCAGTTCTCCTTTCTTCTACTTTGACCAGCGGATATTGTTTCTGATTCAGGATGACGGAACCCCCGGTTTTCCAGCCCCTCCTCCGGTAATTTTTTCTCCAGACAGCTATCATTAAAAAGCGACGGCCGACCGATTCCTTTCCTCCCTCAGAAACAAGCTCAAATAGTGAAGGGCCCCTTCCTTTTTGGAGGCTTGTGCACTTAAAATGGCCTGGCCCCCTCGTTCCCCTTTACGATGGTTTGCGAGTCTCAACGGCACCCCTTGGACAATTGACGATTCACCCAGTCTTCTTCTTTTCCCCCCGATCCCTTTCCCCAAAATTTTATGTACGGATTTATTCTTGCATGTAATTCCCTCTTCCTGAACTCTGATATCTGAACTTCTGAATCCCAATGTTTTGATGCAAACCAATTTCATTGATAATCCTGGCTGTTTGCCACCCTCCATATTCTATCCTCCTACAGATTCAGATTTTTTCCCTGTGCTTCTCCCCCTCCTACCACACTCTCTTAATGGGTTACCATGGCCCAAGATTACAACCACTTTTTTACCACAAAAACAAAAATGTTAACCTTTCGACCCCTGGAATGTTCTTTTTATGTCTGCCACTCCCAAATCCCCGGGAAGCGGTTCACCCTATGCTTGCCACTATACGCTCTTTTTGCCCCTCAAACGTTCTCTCCTGCCTTGTTTATCCCACCTCCTGACGATGGGGAGCTTTCCCCCCCCCCCCCCCCTATTTCCCGCTTCGCTAATTATTGAACCTGATTCTTTGTTTCTAGTTCACCGACCGCCCGATTCCTTAGAACTTCTTACCCGATACTGACTCCCAAAAGAATATTCTCCCTAGACGTTTACCATTACGGCATTTGTTTTTTTCGTCCGGGAGGAAAAGCCTTTCTTCCTTGTACTAGAGCTGTCACGGTCCCGAGTCGAATGTGTGACCTCTTTACGATGCCCCCCCCCCCCTTCCATGCTTTTTTTTTTTTTTTTTTTTCTCCTTTTCCCCCATAGAATCGCAGGAGCCTTCGCATCAACCTCTCTCTTCTTTGCAGAACCACTGGCAATGTGACTGATTTTCATTTTTTTTTGGTCTTTTATTCTCTGAAATCCTACCAGCTTTTCAGATTTTCTTTCCCGTGAGACGAAAGAAGATGCATTCCTTCCTCATCCCCTAGGCACTACTTTAAGCCCGATCTTTCCCGTTCGATTCTAAATGTACCATTGCTTTGTCATATGTCCTGATTTTGATAATGCTTTGATTCTAAGTAGTTTATGCCCTTATTCCAAGAGTTCTGTTTTTCCATTCATTGCCGACCGATTCTCTTTATAAGACCTGCCGTCCGCATTCCATCCCCACTGTAGCTTCCATAGTTGCAAGTACCTGGAGAGAAAACTAAGTTTTTGACAGGATGGCTACGCGTTCCGCAGCAGTTTACACCGGATGCATTCCCCCTGCCTGCTTTGCCCCGATGAACACCCCCCCCCAAGCATGGACGCCCTCCGGATCACCCCAAGTTCCGTTTTGAGTTTTCTCCATCGTCTGCTAGCTTTTCCCCCCTCTGTTGCGCTTTTCTACGTTTTCTACAAAGGGCCTCTGAGTGCCCCGGCACCGCTTTGTCCTCTGGATACCCTCCGGCGAACCGATTCATTTCTCTCGTGATCGACGTCCCCATCCTTCTTTTTACCGGCGTCTTTTGGTTTAATTTGGACTTGGTTGACCCTCTCTTGACTTTGCGCCTACCGATCGTTTTTTTCGACCAGCGCTGCTGACGGGAATAGGCGATTGCCCTTCCTAGATGGATTTTTGCATATTGTCCTTTCCGTGAGCGTTTACCTTTTTCCCCCCCCTAACGTTAGCCACCCTTAAAAGGCATCCCTCCAACTCCATAACTCTCCGATAAACTGCCAAATTACCCTTTAAAGGCATTGTCCTCTATGTCATTTTACCTGAGATGGTCCTATTCGCGCTCGTTCCGTGCGAACCCCAAGAGAAGATTGAAAACATCTTAGTTTTAATTCCACTGCGCACATCCTTCGCGCCTAAGGATTTCGGACTCATCCCCGTCGTTTCGAATATCTTCCTTTTCTCTACTTACATGTTGTATGTTTCAGTCCATCTTCCGAAATTTCATGTCTTTGAAAGAAATCCATTCACGTACCTTGACTTTGAGCAACATAACTTCATGGTTCCCTTCCCCCCTCATCCCCGTCCGGAATCATTCACCGTCCACTCTACCCACCCCCTGAAGCCTCGTACCCTGAATCAGTCCTTTCCCCCCTTGAACTTAGGTTTCTTTCGGCTGAGCGTAGCGTTTCAAGCAGTCCTCTCATGTCTCTCTCACATCGAGAATCCCCTGCCCCAAATAGCCGCCCCTCCGTTCTCTAGATAAGAAGACGTATTACAGACTCTTATTCCGCAGGCGACGGCATGTTTCGCCCCAGTAGCAGTAGCCCCATAACAAACCCGCTTACCCCCTCTTAACCCCCCCAAGAACCAGAACGAACCCCGAAATGATTAACTCATTATCCCCTGAACCAGATAGGCGCTCGACTCTCTTCCTCCCCAACTTTTTTTTCGCACCGCCGTCCGTTTCTCCACCCGGTCCCCCAACCCCTCCCCCCCCTATTTGAACCCGTAAGACGATGCGTGGCGCGCCATGACCCATTCAATCTCTCGCAGCTACCCGACTCCCCCTTGAATATGATGCGTACACATATGAACGGACTCCCCGCATAACCCTCTCCGCACGACAATTAGATTTTTTAGAAATCCCCCATTTCCTTCAACACTTGATCCACTCGCCCGGCCCTTCCATACTTATAGTTTACGCCTCACGCCCAAGCACCTCTCGGTTCCCTCTTTCAATTTCCTCCCCTCTTTGACATTCCCCCCCCCCCGATTCTAATTGCTTTTTCATAATGCAAACACCACATCATCCCAACCCACCAAACGGTTCAGGTCCCCTCGCCCCACTGTCCTTCCGCGAGAATTTTGCCACAGTTCTCTAGCTAGATTTCAAGTTTTTTACATTCTCCACCTGCGCCTGCGACCTGTTGAAGGCTTGACAATTCTTATCGTCCACCCCCCCCCAGTCTTGATATTGTGCTTGCGACTCACCACGCCCAGCGACAACAACAATGAGTGCTCTTTTTCAGTTTCCACATTGAAAATTGGTCTTAACTAGCTTTGCTTTCCCTCCCTTAGGCATGTGCATCCCCTCCTTTTTTATTCAACGATTCCGATTCCCAAACCGTTTTCGCCACCCGTGGCCCCAGTCCGCCCAGCATAAACTCCAAGGAGGTGGCTGGATTTGTCACTCCATTTTTCTTGGCGTTTACAAAGCCGTCCCTATGGTCCCACTGTACTTGGTCAAGCATCATTTTACCGCGCTTTCCAGCACGCTCCGGGCCAATCTCGAACCAGCCCCACAACTACGCCCACTCCCACCAAGCTTGAACCTGACTTCCGAAATAGCACCTCCTCCCCAGGCTTAACCTCCGTTCCGCTGATCCCCATGCGAAGCAGCTTCTCCCCCTGATTTGCGCCCCGCTTTTATTAGGCAGCAGAAGATTGTCCAGTCCTCATTCCGGATTCGACAATTGGCAATTAACATTTTCAGACATTATTGACATTCAGACCCCATCGATGTTGTCCTTCGCCACTCCCTCCAAGTGTTTGCGAGATAAGGAATTCACACTCCTCGGACTCTGAGAACTGAGAAAAGAGCATCCCTTCCCGCGATTTTTTCCCTTAGAAGATCCCCTTGACGTGATTCATCCCCAACACAGCCCTTTGGTCCCTCATTGAACGCTTCTCGGCGATCGCCTTTGTCTTTGCTTGACCCCCTCCTTAGGTTCACCCTCCTTTCCTACAGCTATTGACCCTTTTTGACGCCCCCCAGAAAACCCTTTTCCCCCTCCTAAACCTCTTTTCTCTGGGTCGGCGTACAGCTGTTGTTTTTCGAAGTTCTTTTTGAAGTTTGATATTCCGGCTCCTCAATTTGATCTTGGCAGTCAAGCGGATGTCTGTTGCCTGTCATCCTGTTAAAACACATTTTTTTGCAGCCTCGGAGGATAGTTACCCCCTCCAGCTTCGTCCGGAGAAATAACTGAGCTCTTCCTCGCATCCCCCGATCCGAATCCGACCTTTCCCCTGGCCGTCCACAGACGAAACTTTCTTCGTAGATTTTGCCCCCTAACCAGAGATTCCAACCAACTACATTTGGTCTTTTCACAGAGAATTTCCCCCTCAATGTCTGTTCCTACTACAACACTATGTCGACACCTCTGCCTTCCCCGATTACTTTTTCATCCCTCTACATCCCCCACTTCACGGTCGTTCGCTCCACGGCATCGCCAAATTTCTTCATATATTTTTTCACTACTCCGTTTTTGCTGTTGGAGCGCTGCTCACTGACGCAAATTTGATTGGAACATCTGCCCCTCCTCCCTTTTTTCGGTATTTTATTCCCCAATCGTAGGAAGGCACGGGGTTTGGTTTTCTCCATGATGTTCATCCTGCTGGCCAGCGACATTTTAGTTTTTTGAAATATTGGAGCGTGGACCCTTTTTTTTGGGTTGTCAAGGCTCTTTGGCCACATCTACCTCTCTTTCCCCAGTTGTTTTGAATATGGCTAAAACCAGGATGAATGGTACCCATCTTGGTTTTGCAAGGACGCTACATCTCTCAATTTGGATTCTTCCGCGAACCCTTTCTATGGGAGCTGATCCTTGTTTAAGGCACTGACTGAACCCTCACCTATGGCCATGTATCAGAGGTCTTTTCGATAGTCCCTCACCACCCTGACAGCCTTCCCTCCCGCGGGACCCAGCGCCCCATGCTTCCCAGTTTATTGGTTTGTTAGTACCTGGGTACTAGGTTCCCCCCCTTGTGTCCCCAGACAAATTAATGGACGTATCCCTTCTTGCTCTTGCCCCATAGACCCCCAAATTCCCTTGTGGTGGAGACAGACACTCTCCGGCTTCTTGATCTCTAGATGCTTCTCCCCTTTTCCGCGACCTGACCTCTGATCTTCCGTTGTTGAACTGCTCTCTCTTTTATTCCTCCGAACGACTGGCTTTCGTTTCGCGCAGATGACACTCCTGCTTAATGCTACTCCCAGCCTTGTTTTTACCCCAGGGGCCTGCGGCGTTGCCATTTCTAAGAGTCCGCTGTACCACTTCCTTTCTACTGAGTGTCGTCAAAGCAAGGCTCCCTATTGCCCCTTGTGTCCTATTCGTTTTCTTCTTTTTATTTTTTTTTTTTTTTTTTTTTTTTTTTTTTTTCTTTTTTTTTTTCTTTTTTCCTTTTTTTTTTTTTTTTTTTCCTTTTTTTTTTTTTCCCCCCCTTCGGTGAAATTTATGTCCGTTCTGTTTGTTTTTTCTCGGTCCTTGTTGGGAGTTTGTGGCCTAGCTTCATTGATTTCGAAGCGAACCAGCACATTATTTTTTCTCAATTTCGGTCTTTGGTCTTAGATATTTTTTGTGATCTGACCCCTTAATTTCCTCCTATGGGCCCCCGGACGAGTAGCCCCCCATGGTGACTATGATGATATTGTGACCCACGTTTCCTTTTCCGGCTTCGGAGCCGGGGCTGCACACGCTATTGCGAAAAGGCCAATTTTTTTTTTAATGGTCAGGTGTTTTCTTTTTTGTTTTTTCGCTCTTTGGTCCCCGGGGTTCGACCTGTCTTTGTCGCAGGCACTCGTTGTTTTTCTTCCTTTCGATTCCCTTCAATTAGGGAGCTAGTGTGCCTTCCCCCTTCTTGGCATTCCATGCCTGAATTTGTTTGTCCTGATTTCGATTGTTTAGAGGAAATCATTCTTTGGGGGGCTGGTCCACGATCCGTTTTCCATTTGCTATTCCTACTTCGATGCTTGGTGTTTTATTGATACTCCCCTCATCTTAACCCCGTGCTTTTTCAAGCGTTGTGATTGACATGCACCCCCATACGTGCTTTTGTCCAGGTCATCGGATTCGGTCTGCACAGTTTGCTATCCTGTATGCTTTACCGTTCGGTCGAGCAATGTCTCTTTGGTCCCCCCCCATTCATTCTTCGCCCCCGGTAGATTTGTTGGATTTTGCTAAATCCCGGCTGTTTTCGTTTCTGTTGAGGATACCCTGTCTCATCCGTGATAGGATTGTCCCTCTTTTCGGTTTTTCTTTGTGGGTTTGCGGAACGATCTGTTTTTATGTTTCCGACCTACCTGCCCCCCGTTTCGCCGCGGAATCTGAGCCACTTAGTCTTCTCTTTCTCTTTTCTGGACAGCTGCCATCTTCCCGTCCTAGCTGGACCTCCTCTGTCCAAAGAAACCACCATACACTACCTGTCTCTCGCAGTTTTTAAATTCCAAGTTACTCGTCCTAGTTAAGTTACGTTTTATCATTCGGTCGTTTTTTTCTTTTCCGCTTCCTATAGTTATCAATTGTTCATTAACAGTTCCTTTTTCCGTTTAACCTCTGCCCCCCCCAAGGATACTTTCACCACTCCTAAGTTTTTTGTTTTTGCGGATAAATCGTTCATTGATTACCGATCCTGTACGAAAAGTGACGTTTTTTCCCTCTCATGCCACAATGAGTCCCCCATCCTGCTGTCACCCCTTGGCATCCCCCCGACTACTTAAAAACTTCCCCCCGCGCCGACCCCTGACTTTTTGCCCTTGCGCTGAAGTTGTCGCGTCTGCGTTATGGGCCTTTGGCGATCCTGTCTTGTATTCTAGGGCAGAGTCAACCCTTTCCCCCCCCTAGTTACGGGCCGCGTGCCTCTGTCAATATTTTCCCCAATACGTCACGAAGTCTTTCGGCACCCTCATCCTCATAGAGCAGTTTTTCCGCTGATCCCCCCGTTATCCATCCCAAAAACATCTCCGCACCCCAATTACCCCACCCCCGAACCCCCTCCGCAACTATTTATCTAAGATCTTTTATCGAGCTCGCGCGCATGTAGAATCATCGCTTTTGCCGGCCCGAGACCCGCACCCTTTTTTCGCCCCCCCTCCCCACCTAACTAACCCGCTACTCAACTGTCTCGTATGTTGAGAGCCACAACCCTGAACTGCAGTGTCTCAGCCCCCCCTGGCCACCCCCAGTTCATGTAATATAAGCCTTGTTCAAAGATCATCAAGAGCCCCTTTTTCCAATGCCCCAGACCTCGGGTTTTGTCCCCCCCCAAGTACTATCACCCAAAAGATTTCACGACATTGAAGTGATTTTAAGACGACATGTCTCAGTGAATACCCTAGACCCCCCCAGTTTGACTAGCCCGTCCCAATCTCCCAGCCAACCCCTTTTTCCCCTTGGACACTTTCCCCCAAAACGTAATCTTTCATAGCCCCCCTCGCCCATCATTCCCACACCCCCCAGTTCCCTCCCAATCGCCGCCACGCGAGCAGACACCTTTGCAACTCCCACCCCCGATTCGACCTCGAAATTTGAGTCCATCTTTATTTTCTGGTTTTCCCCCAACCTTTGCCATCTATACCTGAAAACCCCCTGATCGAGCTCCCCCAAACCCTCCCAGTGCACCGGGAAAGTTACCCCCTTTGACGTTTCCGTCAGCCCTGGTTTCATCCCGGCTCCGACATCATCGGGCAGTCGTGTTCCCAGATGCTTTGACTCCCCTATTTCAATGTTCGTCCCGCAGTTTAAAGACCCTCTCAACCTTCTTTTGAGATACCAATCCCCTTGCTCGCCACCCCTATGTATTTGTATCCGGAGACAAAAATTTCTGCGGGGTCAAGATTCCTATCGTTTTCCGTAAGACTCATTTTCCCATATACGTGCCACAGAACAAAAGAACCTACACCAACAGAAACTTACACCTTCCCCCTTTACCTCGACGCCGCCCCCACAACCCCCCCCCCCCCCCCAGATACTTTAGTTGATTCACCCCCCCTCCTCGGTTCTTTCTTTTAGAGGAACGCTCGATGCTGGTTTCTGCCTCGGCTGGATGGCATTCGTCACTGCCCAGTCCGCCGTCCACTGTTTCCACAAATGCCTTCTCATTACACCCTCTTTTGGAAGGACTCCGCGTCCCAACCCCCTCCCCCCAAGTCTTCGAGCGAACGAGTTTTGTCCTCCTTTGGACTCACATGACTCCGATGCATTCTCTTATTCTCCTCCGTCGATAGACTGTCGTTAGTTCCAAAACCCCGTCCCCCCCCTCAATCCCACTTTGGATATTTTTCTCCAAGTCTGTCCCCTTGTGCAATAACCCTAGACAATCATGCCTGCAATAGGTCCCTTGGGCCGCCCCACCAATTCCATGAATAAACCTTTGGTATGGAAGTGCTCGCCCTTCCTGTAGCCCTTTTAATTTTTTTTTCAAGCTTTTCGCGGTTACTCCACTGAAAGAGTCATTACCCCGCTTATGTTCTGTGTTCCTCCTAAACCACCATGCCTTCCATATGACGGCTTGAACGTAATTCCTCCTCTAATCCACCCAAATGATTCTTTCAATCCCTGAATCTTACCGTTTCCCTTTTTCTCGGTTCCACTCCGGTGCCCCCTTCTTTACTGCTGAACTCCTTTTCCCCCACCACCCTCCCCCGTGTGTCAACCTGAGCCGATTTCCCCCTTCCATGTGCGGTGGATCAGCCCTTCGCTCATTGCTAAAACCATCTTCCCTCCCCTGTTCATACCGTCTACCTTCAAAATGCGCGTGAGATTCACGGGCTTCCTCCCTCCTTTCCTACTTTTTATAGAGATTCCCTGACGACAATGCCGGACCCTCTGCAAGAATTGCCCTTTTGAAAGGGTAAGATTTTTAACCTTTGTTCGCGGACAGTTCACCGGGGTTTCGTCTGCCCCTGAGGTCCCCGTGTTTGCTTCGTTCCCCATGGTTTGCCCTATGAGAGGTTGCAGGCATTGGTCCGCTGTCTGTTCCAATAAGCTTGCCCGCATGTGTTACTTTTTTCGAAAATGCCGTCTTACTTCCAGTTTGTTTCTTATGCTGCCATCTCTCAGTGGATTGCTCCGAAACGCTAGCCTTTCGGCATGAATCTGTTTTCTTCATTCTGCGTCACATCATCCCTGACTTTGACTCAGAGGTCCTTGAGTAGCAGATCCACTAATTACCACAAGTGTGCTTACCTTTCTGACTTCTACGGACCCAGTTAGCCCCCCACCCGCCCTTTCGCCTTGTAAGTTTGTATTTCCACCGGGGCCGATCGGCGACATGGCGTAACAAGGAAACGGTCCTTTCTCCTGCCATCGTCCCAATGATCGCCCCCCACATTACTGTTTTTGGGATGAAGCACCATAATTGTTCTTTACGACTGAGGCTCAAACTCAATCTGAGTCTTAGCCTCTCCCCGGCTTTTAAAATATCTTGGCCCTTCTTCCATTTCACCCCTCCTTTTGTGCGTAGTGATCGTGCTCGCTTCCACCCCCCCTGTTAACTTCGATTTTTTTTCAATGCTGTTTTACAGTGGGTCTGGTAGCATTTAATTGCCCCACCCTAATTCCCCATCCTGAACAGATTTTCCCTGCCTGCATGCGTGCTCTCCACTCAATCTCTATGAATTTTTTATTCGAGTCTGACCTTCTCTGGGGCTGAGTGAGATTTCGGTTGATTTTCTTTTCCTCTGTTGTTTTTCGGGTTTGTTTTTTTTTTTCCACGTTCCGTTACTTCCCTTTCTCCCTCAGTGTCATCGACCCCATCTTGTACCCCCTTATTTTTTTTTTCAGCCCTCCGCGCTGGCTTATCAGCCTGTTTGAGGTTACGGGCGCTGGCACGGCGGTAGACAGTTTCCTCGTCTTAGAGAGTGACTACAAACGTCCTGTGCACGCTGTTTTTTATCCGGGCGCGTGTTCAACCCCTGAGTCTCTTGGCTGTAAGAACCAGGCCTGTCTACCTGCACTCACATTGGTTTTTTCCTCTTGGATTTTTTTCGCGCCCTTCACCTAATCTGTTTTTTCGAGTAGTCGTTCTTCGACTTTCCACCTCGTCTTTCAATTTTTATTCCCCCCCCCGTTCCCTTTGATTCTTTGGTCTGCCAGGTCTGTGAGCTTATGCGAAACTGTTCTGTGGTGGAATTTCTTGCTCTTAGGAACTCAGTATTGTTGTGTTGCAGGTACAAGCTGTATGTTCCCCAATTGTGCTATTGCCCGCCCGTGAGCTTCTGTGCTTGATTTACGCTTCTCATACGTACTTTGAGTGCAATGTGTTTTTTTAAGGTATTAAGTGCATTTGAGGTCTGAATCGGCTTTTCTTTTTCGGTCAAGTCGCTCTTTTTTCAATTTTTGCCAAATGGCAGGCTCTCCCTGGCGTATTCATGTTTTGCTTCTCCCCCCTTTTCCTCAGTCTTTTCGGTTCCGTTTTTGGTGGAGTGTAACCGGTTTTCTTTTTGTCCGGACCTGACCGCTTCTTGCTACCCTCTGCGCGCGTCCATCCTTCTCTTTATCGGTCGAATCCCTTCTTATTCGTTGTTTCCCTTGATTTGCTGTGCCTTCTGTGTTGCTTGCCCGGATTCCGCTTGGTAGAACATTCTTTCCGCTTGGACCAGTAGTTTCGAATCCGTATTCTTAGGTGTTGATCCGCTTTTCCGTACCTTTGACATTGTTTTCCTCTCTGCCCTACCCCTAAGCCCAAGGCTCGTGTCCACTCCGTATTCCGCCCATAAACGAATACAGTTCAATGACGCGTTATTTCTCTTTCGTTTTCTTTTTTCTCTTTTATTTCGTGTATATTTCCTTCCTAGATTCTACCCATTTTGTCAGGAATTTCCACTAATTTCGTTGAAGAATTTCTTAAAGATGTA
>Ga0179593_1425743_pt1 | contig 15411 bp, 13 predicted proteins | sample CZODoug2_1_08_16_FD_185931 | JGI IMG/M metagenome (GOLD analysis project Ga0179593, IMG submission 185931) | Vadose zone soil fungal communities from Angelo Coast Range Reserve, California, USA - CZODoug2_1_08_16fungal (PacBio error correction) | ecosystem: Environmental > Terrestrial > Soil >... | reverse complement strand
CCCTTCAAGGACGTTCAGTGGGCTCTTTGCCTTGATTCTTTCCATTTTATGTCTTTATATTGACTATCAGCGGATGTCATTACCACCTAACTCAGGCGGAAATCCCTGTTCTATGGGGTCCCTGGCTTTCTGGGTTGCTGGATCTTTTTTAACTGCGGCCGCGACACCCCCATGACCTTTTGTGCATATCGACTTCTCCTTTTTGTTTTTCCTACCGGCTCTCCTGTTTTGCCTTCTTACATTCCAAGAATTTGTCGGACACCTACATGCGGCCATGGTGTCCGGGATAGGAAACTCCCTCATCCCGGCAAGAAGCTGTACTTTCTAATTCCCCCCCTTTCGTTCGACCCGTCCTATTTTCCACCACGCCAGCGTCCAATGCGGGTGTGGTAGACACCACCCGTCCCCCTAATCATACAGGCTTCCCCCCCTTCCCCAGCCCCGGTTATGGACCCTCTCTGACGACCATTTGAAGTTCCTTCTCTTGGAGGCGATCTTTCATCCAACGCTTCCTGCCTGTTTTGCCCCCCCCACCCTTTCCTGCCCGATACTTCCAATTTGCCCGTTACCGCCTTCCCCCCCCTTTACTCCCTTTTCTCGCCCAGGTCGGTCCCCTCGCTTCCAGCGAACGGTCCCACCCAAGAACCGGACTCGAGCTTTTTTGAACCGGAAATCCCCGATCGTTGATCCCCTTTTCCTCTTGCTCCATGGACCTCGGTCACCACCTTTCCGTCCTTTTGAGAAATCGACGGTCAAGTTCCTCTACCTTGCGGATATAGTTCTACCCATCATACGGCCTCCAACTTAAAGGACTCCAACGACATTTCCGCCCTTTCCCGGCCCTCTTTTCATCGGCATTTCCCTGCCGCTTTCCACTCACCAGCTATCAAACCTTGTCCCTTCGATTGGGCTTCCCCCTTCTGGGCCCCCCCTCCGCTCCAACTTCTCCTTTCCCCCGCACTTTATTACTTCCCCGGCCCTCATCAGGCAGTACGACGGTGGATGACCATCTCCAGATTCTCGATGATCTCCCGGCATTCTGCGCCTCCTTTTTCCCTTTCTCCTATGTATGTTGATGTCGATTTTTGTTGTTTGTTTCTTTTTCTGTTGATAGCACTTTCAACAGATTTTTCTCCGCCTTATCCCCCGCACCCTACCGGGTCGTTTTGGGAAAGCTCCGTTTTGTTCTTCAAGTTCCTTCTGACCCTCTCTTCCCAGTAGAGAAGATTCACCTGTCCCGCCCATTAACACAGGGACCGTCGGGCCGGGTCCGTCTTTGCACCTTTCGCTACCCCACTCTTCCCCAAGCTTTTTTTCCCATCCTCGTAACTGCCGCTTTCACTCTCGGGTGGATGTCAAACTCGATTTGCTCTGTGGCGTACTATACTTTCCCTTTCCCGGTTTTTGAGAAGAAGGCGCTTCTGTCTGTCTTGTGTGGCGTCCCCTCGTTCGCTTTATTTTTCTTTATCCTAAACTTCTGAAGGATACCCGATCCTCTTTTATGCTTTTTTAGCCCCAAGTTCCCACGCTCTGGGAATAAACGTTCTACACCTGAACTTTCGTGCTGGACCGTTTCCCGTCGCTTCCCGGGGTTTATCATCCCACCCCTCTCTTGAATTGACATCTCCGACCGTCGGTACATAGTCGTGATTCCCTGTCTGTTGTGGTACGTGCCTTTTTCTCTCCTTTCGCAGGCAGAATTTTCTGGTTTTATCCAAGTCTCTAGACACGCTGCCTTAAGTTAGATTACCTCGGTCCGCCCCCTTTTAAGCTTTCCATTTTTTTCCCTCTTCCCTCTTTCCTCAGTTTTTCCTTTTGCCATGAGTCCTTCGTATAAGAGTTGGTACGCGGTCAGTCGATGCCCCTTGGTTCTCCGCTTCGTCACCACCAGAGCAGTCGGCCCGCTCTTCCCCTGCTGACTAAGGCAAGGCCCATTAGACCCTCGACTACCTCTTCACTCGCCCACCGCGTTTTTAAGTCATAAGTTCAAAGGCCACGACCCACTTTGAAATCCCCAACGTCACGGATGAATATTCTCCTAGTTTACAATTGGAGCAGACTCTAATTATCCTCAACCCGTCTGTGAGAGCTCCTTTTCCCCCCCATATTTGCATCCCCGATTTCTAGTCCCCTTGCCCGGTCATTCATTTTGGCTTGGTTTGCTCCTTTTTCCTGTACCTCTCTTGCTTTTCTCCTCGTTCTCTGAATCTTCGTGGTGTAATTTTCTGAGGATTCTTTAATTATGCCGTTTTTTGTCTTTTTTTTTTTTTTTCGACGTATTTTTTATCAGGTTACGGTTAGTTCTGATCCCGAATGACGTTTGCGGACCCCGTTTGCTCTCTTTCTTACTTTTTTACGCCTGTTCATATGGCAAATTTCGTTACTTCTCTTTTAAGATTTTAGTGACCGTCAGGCGGCAGTTTGGCCGATGATCACTCCCGTACTTCATAGGAATGCTCGTGCCTATCTCCCCCTTTTACCCTCCCCTACCTGCTATTCTTTTTTATGATCCCCATCGTATGCGTCTAGATGAGTCGTCCTCATTTTCCTGGCAGTTTTTTATGGTCGTTCCTCGAGTCATTTGTCCGGAAAATCCCCTCTTTATTTGTCAGTTTAGCGCATCTTACCATGGGCCCGGTTAAAGATTCTGGCGGGTGGATTTTTTCAGCGTTTAGTTTCCTTTTTTCCCCCCGGCCAACCTAACACACTATCTTTTACTACATCTTGAGTCTCCACCGGCCCATGAAAAGAGCTATCCCCTTCTGCGCGTTTAAACCGCCCGGTGCCGTTTACTCTTTCTCTTTCCCTCGCTTTTTCCCTTCACAAATATACCCCGATGCTTTTCGGTCTTCCCCCCCCTGGCTAACTCGTCTTCTTTGTAGTTAGCTGACCCCGTGCGCCGGGCCTTTGGCCAAGTGGTTTTTTTTTAGCGGGTTTTAGTTTTGTTTTTGATTTTTTTACTTCCTCCGTCCTTTCTGATGCGGAACTTTACTGGTTTTTCCTCTCTCTTTTTCCTGAGCGGTCGATTGTAGCGAGGGTTGGACTCGGAGTAGTTTTCCGAGTCGGTTTTTCCCAGAGGCTGAGGCTTGTCTGTTTATTTTCATCTCCCCCCAATCTCCATCGACCGTGGTTGGATTTTTAAGACAGCGCTTAGGACCTGTACTTCCGTTCCAAGGGTGAGCAGATGCCTCGCAGGGTACTGCCTTTTCTTTCTTTCCGTAATGCGTTTGCTGGTGCTTGAACGGTTTTTCGTTCTCCCCCCTTCTTTTACTGATTGCTGGGCCGGGATAGATTGGTAGTTTTTAGTGAACTTAACCCTTCGGTTTTCCTCCCTTGCCTTTCATTTTCCCCCTGTCTGTCTTCGTGAGTACTTTGTGTCTTTTTTACGGCAGTCTGAGCGGGTTGACGTTAGCTAGTCGAGTTATCTCTTTTTGGCCTTTTTTTCCTTCTTCTCGGCTGACTTTCCTTTCGTCCTGTCCTTTCCTTTTTCGAAAGACCTCCCTCTCACTTACCCGGTGGTGGAGTTGTTCGTAGATGCAGGTTTGCTGCAGGTGCGGGCCCCGAAGTTTGACTTCTTTTCCTTCCTCTCCTTTGCCGTTCTTCTGTGATCCTTGATTTAAATTCCCGGGTCGTTACCTGTTTTTTCTTTGGACCTTCTTTCAGTCTAGTAAGACTTTTTGCCAGGGCCCTCTTTTCTTTTCCTTTTCTTTCCTTTCTTTTCTTCCCTTCCCCCCTTTTTGGTTGTCGTGTTTACATGGTTAGGTCCGGTTTTTCTGATGCTGATCTCTGACTACTAAGACCGGCGGAATTTGCATTGAGGGGTAGTGTGTTTATTTTTCTCCATCTAGTTTCTGACACCTCTTTTTGCTTTTCTCTCTTATTTCCCGCCGGCAATGAGGCCTTATGGCGGTTCTTTCTTCCGGGTTCAGGGGTAGCCTATGCAGACCTTTTCCCCCTGGACCCATGTTCAGGGCTCGTTTTATGGTACAAGCATGCAACCCTTTGATAGAATGTGTTAATACCCTTTCCTTCTTTCCGCTCTGATGCCCTTCCTTCCTTTTGTTATCCCACTTTTACGGTTTGATGCTTTAGCCCGGAGGGAAGCAGAAGGACCTCCCCCCCTTTTTTTGATTGGATCCCCTGTGCTTTCCCTTTTGTCCCCCCTCTTCCTTCCAAGTTGGTTTTCTCAGAGAACCGTCAAGGCCTTGATTGCGGCAACAGAGAGCGGTTTCGTCCTTCGGATCACTCTTGTCTAATTTTGTTTGTTAGATTCTGACGTGAATGTCCCTGCTCCCTTGGAGACTCGTTTCGATGACGGGCATGTCGGTCTGAGATCCGCTTATGGGACTCCTTTATTTGTTCCCCCCTTTACCCGTTTGGTTCCGTGCCCTATCCCTGAATCGGGGGCTCGCTGAGTTGGATCGTCGACGCGACGGACCACTTTAGATCCCACAAACCTCCTTGGCCTTTTTCTCCCCTCTCTAGTTCCCTTTGCCTTCCTACAAACCGGTAGTTGGTTGCTGGACATTCTGATTGTCCCCGCCTGCCTTAACTGTGTACTTTTAGACCGGCCCCTCCTCACCTCCCTCCCTCCCAGCTTCTTCAATATTGCCCTTCAATTCCCAGACACTGTCACGTCGGATCTCACCGCCCAGCCCGCTCCATAGTATTGTTTTGTCTCCTTCCAACCCTCGTTTCCCTCCTTTCTCATTTTCCCGCCTCCCTCCGGTTACTCCAGCGCAAGAAGAATTTTTTTGGTACCCCCACATTTTTGATTCTTTTAACCCGACCTCTCCTTTGTTCACCTGGACCCCGTCCTTTTACAAAGCATTCCGGTTTTCGCTCCATTAGTCCTCCATCCCTGGCACTTAACACCCATAGCTAGCAACGCCGACTTCCTTCCCACCCCCTAACGGAACAGTTTTCCACGTTCCTTTTCTTCGCCCACGGTTAGTGATTTTCAACCGAAGTTTCCATTATTCGGTCACACATTGGCGTTCGTTCTCTATGATCCTGTTTCCCCCCTTTTCTTCCCTTCTGCGACCCTAAAGGATGTTGACTCCCTTTATCCTTCCAATAAAGTGCAGCCGGCCCATTGCTTCACAACCTTCCCCAGGTTTTTTGTCTTCTTCCCCCCTCAGCAGACAGGTGAAAGTCACGCCTTTTCCCTTCCCCCACCTGAATGGCTACGCTCCCACGTAATAAACGAATTACGGAAACTGCCCCACTCACTACCAGTCGGTGTTACCCCTTCTCCTTCCTTCCCGTCGTTTCATCTATTCCTGTCGCACGACTCGCCTTTCCCAACCGGCAAACCCTCCCCCTGTAGATTTCAGTTCCCGCGTCTCTTTTTTTCGACGTTCACTTTTTTTCCCTGGTTCCCCCCGCAAACTCCCCCCCAGGCGGATCAGCCCCGAAAACCAGGTCGTACGCTCGGAACCATCATTCGGTGACAGGTCCAGTCGTTTTACCGTTCCACCCCCTCCATTCCCACCCCTTCCCCGTCCGACACCCCTGTCCCCAATTTTCCTTTCGTCCTCACTTAACTTCGATTTCTTAAACTTTTTGACATTTTTTTTTTGTTGACCCTCAGAGTTAGACAGTTGCCTTGGTTAGGATTTGTTTTTCTCCCCTCTCTTCGCGTTCTTTTCCTTCCCGGGCCGTTTGGGAGGTTCAAGCCTTATCGAGGAGCGTTTGTAGTGAGTGAGAGCCATTAGATAGTTTCTGCCACTTTAGTTGTTAGTTTTGGACTCGACCTTTTCTTCTCCCCCCCTCGCCCTCTCTTTTCCTCTTTAGTAGGTAAGCTACACTAGTTTTGAATCAACGTTCGTCCTGCAAAATCATCGGTCGGACAAGGAATTTTGAGGTTTGAGAGTTCTTCCTTATGTCCAGGTCCAACCTTGGTATTAGACCGACTTCGCTCAACCTGGCGCGTCGATTCATTTTGGACAGGAATTTCCTAGGATTCTTTCTTTACCCTTTCAGTTTGAGTTTGTTCCGAAGGGCTCCTCCCCACGAATCCTTCATGATCTTTTCCAGATTTTACTACTTAGGGTTCATCGGACAAGGAGTCACTCATGGTGGATGCCATGTTATTCCCTCCTATTCTTTTCGTTTTTTTTTCCCTCAGTTCTAGCCAGTTACTTCGGAAATTCGACAGTTCACGTTTATCGCAGTGCGGACTTTCAAAGGGTATGCTTTCTCCCCCCTTTTTTTTTCCTGCACCTCAGAAGAACACTCCTTCTCCTCCACACAAGTTCAAAAAGGCCAAGGTATCACCCAGGCCCCTTTCCCCCCCTCCCATCCCGTTTCCCTTCCTTCCTGCACCGGCAGAAGAATATCCGTCGTTCCCGTAAATAATTTTGAATAACTACAGTTAGTTTTGAGTTCTCTCCACCTTTTGCTAACCTTCTTCCTAGTTCCTACGTGCCCAATGGCTTCTTTTGCCCCAGGTTAGCTAGTCCCACTTCTTATTCATCTTCTTCTGTCGCTTTGACCATCCGGCGTTGGTAGTTCGTGGGCCTGCCCGCGTTATCCGTCTGCGGAGTTTTCCCTTTCGGTTTCCTCGGCCGGTTCGCCCGGTTCTTCAGTAGGACCTGCTTGCGAAAGGTCGATTTTCGCGTGTTGATGATGGGCGGTTGTCTGGCCCCTGCTCCTCTACCCTGATACTCAGTCCCGAGGAAGATTTCCAATGGCAGCTTTGATAGGACTTATATGACTCTCAAATTGGTATTCCATGCTCCTTACTCTCCTTCCGTTCCATCCACTCCATGCCTCTTCCCAGGAAGCCGACTCGTAAACGGATCCGAATTCGTGCCATTTATGCCTTCAGTGGGGGAGTGTATAGTTTCTAATTTCTTATGTATTCCTCCCCCCTCTGTTTTTTTCCTCCCGTTTATGCCCTTCTTGAGCTGACCTGGGATCCGCCCTTACCGACACTGGGGTATTTCCTTTTATGTTTGAGGTCTAAGGCTTCAACCACAACCCAGTTTGTAGTGGTTCCTCCTCTCTGCGGGTTTTCTTTCCCACACTCCCTTTCCAACCCTCGATTCTCACCTCCCTCCCCTCTTTTGCGTGTCTCGCTTCCACGGTTAATTATGCCGTCACACTCCGCAGAGTACCTCCCCCCTTACCCTCTCCGTCCCCTCTTCCCTTCCTCCCTCTCTTTCCCTCTGTTATTGCCTCTTTTATCGAACCGTCTTTGCTGCAACAGGGAGGTGGTTTTTTCCTTGGTGGAATGGATGACTTCCCATGTTCTTTTCTCTTTCTCTGATTCGGTGATTTTTTTATCCCCCGTCGATGTCTGGTTTCGACGACTTTGGAGGGTGTCGGTTTTGTTTGAGGACGGCGTCCACCCCTCGTGGTTAGTGAACCTTTCTCTGTACTGTTTTCTTTCTCCCACTCATAGGAACCACTTTCCTCTATCTCCGTTGATTTTTGGACAGCGTTTAGTGATTTCCTTTTGGATATAGTTTTCCTAACCTTTCTTTTTTCCGCTGTTCACCATCCTTTTTTTCGCCTGTCCTCTGTTATTCCTCATTCGTTTTCTTTTGGGATTCTGACCTTTGGTTTTTAGGGACAATTTTCTGGTGTCCTACCCCCGCTGTCCTTTTCACGTTTTGCCAGTTTATTCGCGGTTCTTTGACCAAGTACTCCCCGCAATTTGCCGGAGTGCTGATTGGCGTTTCCGGATACTTGCTTTATTTTTCCCCTTGCTTATTCCCTTTATTTTCTTTATAAGTGGGTTGAGATAATAGAAATGGCACGATACCTCTCCCCGCTTTAGATTTCGCCTCGTACTCATTGTTTCCAATTATTCGTATGCTTAGCCTATTTACGGATCCGGCGGAGTTAAAGTGTTCTTTCACCTCCGTTTTTGGGGCAATTCTCTTGTGAGACCGTCTTTTTCTTGCCCCCCTTTTTTCTGTTCCTCCTCTTTGCTTTTCCTTCGTTGCCCTAGGGTCTCAGCCATGGGGATCTTTCTTTTCCAATGACGTCGTTACCCCCCTGCCCCTGTTTGTTGCCTTCCCCTTCTCCTTTCGACCTTTACATCGCTTTTGAAGTTCCTCGCATTTCTTGGAGTGGACCATTTGCCAGTAGGGTTTCTTTGTTTTCCAGCGTCGTTCTCTCCCTGTCTTCGTCTTTCCTCCTTCAACGGACCTACAGTACCGCCGAACCCCCCTTTGCTTTTGGCGTCGTGTTTTTTTGCCAGGTCATCGATTTTGATTATTTTTGGTGACGTTTTCTTCCCCATAAGGGACGTTATTCGGTGTTTGGGGTTTGTTTGTAGCTCTACTTTACCAGGACTTGTCGATTTCCCCCTTTCGTGGCATTCAGCAGCAACCTTCCCTCGCATGGGGTCTCGCCTTGGAAGTGCGGTTAAGAGGCGGCCTTTTCGGTTTTTTTTGTCGCTTTCCTCCCTGTGTCCTTTTTATTTCTGTTTTTTCCGGTGAGATTTTGACCATAATTAGGACTGATTTTTTGTTGAAACCCCAGGTGTTTAGTTTTCCCCTCCCCCCTTCGGCATTTTTGTTGATCTACTCTCTCCCTGCCATCTGTTGCGCAGCTACTCATTTCAGATGTTCCGCGGTATCTCTCTTTTCACCCTACGTGTTTTCTCGTCGAGCTTGTGACGCTGACTCTTTCGCGTTTCGCTCGTTCTTCCTTTTTTCTGGTCCTGTCTCCCGCAACCCCCTGCGGTCCGCCGATGGTTTGACGTTCACGCAAAGGTTCCTAATATACGGAATTCTTCGGGTTTACTTCTCTGTGTCTCCTAGAAGGTACGTCACAGCATCATCCACGCCTCTGGCAGCGCAAGCCCCTGACGCATCCATTTTCCTTAGTGCCTTAAAGGCACGTTCCTCCCCCTCTCTCGACGTTTTTCTTTTGTCCCATTTCGACTTTTATCCTCGCCCTGTGCCCTGTGGAACCTCTCCAACATTTCTGCCATTTAAGCCATCTATGAATTTTCCCCCTCTCCCCCTCCCCCCTTCCTTGTCCCCAGCCCCTTCGATGACCCTGATAACGACTCCCAGTGGCAGCCGGTCGGCTGAAGAACTACTTCTCGAAATCTCCCCCCCTTTCTTTTCCATGACCCCTTTACCTTTGCAGCCACGAAAGCAAGGATTTTCTTTCCTGTTACCGAGTTAGTCGTCTTCGTACCCTCTTTCCCCCCTGCCCGTCCTGCCTTGTTTGAAAAGAATAAACATTCCCCTTGCACTCCCCGTCCCCCCTGTCGCTTCCCTATTTCCCCCGCCGTCCTCACCTACACTTTTTTTTTCACGAAATTATCTGCAGTTTCCACCCTTAACATTCCACGGGAAAGATGTTTTCCCCCCTTTCACTCTCCTATTCCTTCCCCTACTCTGCTCCCCTTCCAAGAAGTTTCCCAACCCGGGCGCTTCAACTTTCCGCTTAGATGAGTAAGGTCGTTTGATCCCTTTATGAGATATATGAATTCTCACTCCCCCCTTCTTCCCTCAATGGATTTCAAAGAATCAGCCCGGGGCCCCTTGCGGCACATTCAGGTTTTCAGTTTTGCTAGAGTTCCCCTTACCCCTTCTCCATCTTTCTCCCCCCAGGTCGTTTCTCTCAGATCCAAAACGTTACTCCCTCACACCCCTCCTTTTTAGGCCACTTATTTCCAGCAACTTAATAAATGGCCTAGTACTCCATCTCCTTGCCCTCTCTTCCCTCTGCATCTTTCCCTTGACGACGCTTTGTCTTCCACCCGTCACACGATCAGAGTGGTATGTATGCCACCGGTCATCGCTTTCAAGAGCCTTTTTCTCGCCCCTCCTCTCACCCCCCTGAAACCCCAGCTTTCGTCCTTCATCTTCCTTCATATATTACCCCCCAACCTACAATAGAAATTAGCTTAATACAACCGCCCTTCCCCCCCCTCCTCGCACACCCCCCTTTCCTTTGGCCGGCCGTCTCCCCCTCTTTACACTCCCCGAGTATAGCGAGTGTGTTAAGTAGTCCCCCATTCCTCTTGTCATCTTTGGCTGGTGTCTTTGCTACCTCGCTTCCCTCTTTCTCGAAGTAAAGTGGCCTTGCGGTTTTCGTTCTCAGAGCGTTGTAATTTGGTTCCCCTTTTTTTTTTCTCTACCAAACCGATCTATTCTGAGCTTGTTCTTTGTTTCTTCCTCCCCACTTTGCCGATTCACGCGCCGCTGTATTGCGTTCCCTCCTGACCCAGGTCCTTCATTCCGCTGGGACTAAATTTTTTCCGGACGTTTAGATTTTTTTTTACGTCCCTTCCGAGTCCTTGAGGGCCTCTAAAACACCTGTTTTCCCCTTGACCCAGTTTCTTCTCCCTGACTCCCTTCAGGTACTGAGGTTCGCGGCCGTCACTCTGCATGTCGGTTTACGCATAGAGCATTCCTTTAGACCTTTGTGGTCTACAAGGTTTGATAGAACGGCTTTTTTGACTTTCTGCTTCCGTCTTTCCTCTATAGGTACTAAGGGCTGGATCCCGGCCTGTCCTCATACTTTCTAAGCACTGGGATCGATACGTTCGGTTGGACCGCATCGTCAAGGATCACCGTTCAGAACGGGCTTTTTTCTTTTCCCCCCCGCAGCTCATCTTCGCTACCTTGTCCTGGCTTACAGCAGCGAGGGAAAGGTCACGACTAGCTTTTTTTTCCTCCTCCCTGCTCCCCATCCCCTCCTATTAACTTAAAGGATGAAGAACAACTAACCGCTACTCTTCCCTTTTTAAAGCTTGATTGAAATAGTGTTTCTATCCTTTTCTCCTTTTCTCTTTTCTCTTCCCCCCTTTCTTTTTTCGTCTCTTTTCCCCCCCACCCCCCCCCTCTTGTTAACCCTTTCGCCGAGTCTCCTGTTCTGTTGACTTTTTTCTTTCATTTCGCCTTTTTACCCTTGATGAGCTTTGCGCCATTAGGCCACAGCGATTTTATGTTAACCTTTCCCTCGCGGCTTTTCTCCGGCAGCATTGTTTAGGGACTCCGGTTCTTAGTTTGTTCCAACTTTTTCGTACGCCCGGGGCATCCATGAAATTGATTGTTTTCCTGTTTTCTCCCGCCCTGTCTCGATGCTTCACCCCCCCCCCCCGCTGGATAGGTGGCCATCTTAGAATTCTTTCCCCCCCTGCGTCCTTTCTCTGCTGAAATGCGTACGTTGACCTAGTTGATGATGCCGTTTGTTCTACCCCGCTTTCCACCTTCTTCTTGATGCCGATGAATAAAGGTATACCCTTATCACATAATTTTTCCTGATAGAATCGCTGGTCGGATTTCCCCTGACATCCCTTTCTTTCCCCATCCGGATTTCTTGATGTTCCTTCCGGAAGATTTGGGGACCGTTTCCTTGTTGAGGGACCATCAACAGTTTATTACTCTCCCCGGATCTTCCCCTGTTCCGAATCCGGTCCCCCGCTTTCTCGTCCTGGAGCGTATTTAGTTATAAGGCCTCCCCTCAAAATGTTACTTAAGACCTAGCGTTTGTTTGCTTTTCCCCACTTCCCGTCCCCAATCAAGAGCTAGCCTTTATGTACCATACATTTCACTCAGCCCTCTTGTACTTCTCGCCCCCCGATGTCCCGCTTGTTACGTTCGGCCCCTAAATTTTATTTGCGTGCGCCTTTCAAGTTTTTTATGCATTGCGATTGTCCCTCTTTTTTCGCTGAACCTCCTATTGCCTTCTTCCCTAGTGCCACAGGAGGGACTTTTGTCGCGGGGAGGGGTTCTGGATTTGAGGTGTCGTAGGAGCCATTTGGAAGGGTTTTCCCTCCCGTTCTTGATGATGGTTTCTTGTCCTTCTTCCTCCTACTCTGGTAGGGTTTCTTGTTTTTCCTGCGGCGTAGCCCCGCAACCTGATTCTTTTTAGAAACTAGTTAACACTTTTCGAGATAGCGTTTGCCCCGGTGAAGCCTCTCCTGGTCCTAATGCCTTCTCTCTCCTTCAAGGAGCTCTCCCTTTGTCATCGCCGGAGAGTCAATTCTTCTTTTAGCGTTCCTTTGGTGATGATCTTGAGTTTCGCGCTTCCGGCCGGAAAATGCCGTTGACTCCCCTTTTCTTCCCCGGTCGAAGGTCTCTCTTGGTTGGATTTTTGATCCCTTCCTCCTAGGAACTTGGTTGACGGGCAGGCTTTGGAAGGTTTTCTAAGGCTGTGTAGCACGCGGTTTTGCTTTAGTGCCCTTCTGGTTATGCCGGCCTCCTCAACTTTCTCTTCCTTTATTTCGCTTTTTTCTAATCATGGTTTTTTTTCCATTTACCCTGGTCCTGTTCTTCTTCTCCTTTCCAGTTTTCCTGAACTCGATGCTCCGGTTTTGGTGGAGATCACGGCTGTGGTTTTGATTTTTGTTTACCGTTAGGCGAGATTTAGCTACCCTCTCCCTGGTCTCCTTTGTATGCTCTTTTGTCTTTCTTGTTTACAACTTTGTTCCCCAGTTTTTCCTACGAGTTGCCGCGGTAGAAGTTCATTTTGTTGACCCTGACCTTCGCTTTTCCCTTTCTTTCCCTCGGGCGTCCCCCTCCTGATTGATGTGGTCTTGGGTCAGAGTGGGTAGGTGAATTGAGCGGATCTTGTTGCAACTGACATTTTTCAAGAATTTCAATGGAGTAGTTTTTTCTCTTTTCCCGACCTTTCTCACCCCTAGTTGGCGTTTGCAGAAGGGACCTGCTGTTTCAGTGCGTCCTTTGTCTGGCTGTATTTTCTTTTCCGTTGGATCTGCTGCATCTTTGTTGTTTTTTTTTATTGGGTTCCTGTTTTGATATTACCCTTCTATCCTTTTCCCTTCCTTCCCTGGATTTCCTTTCTCCTCTGATGCCCCGGTTCTTTTCAGGTTTTTTTTCTGGCGCGGGGACCTTTTTGTTTGGTTTCCTTATCGGTGAGACTGACAGAAGCGGTTAATAATGCCATCTTATTTCCTCCCCCGTTTCCTTGTTCCCCTTTTGGTCCCACTCTTCGGCCAGTACGGGTGTTGATCTACAACCTGTTCGCAGCTGGAACGTCAGAGAGGCAGGTTATTAACGTTCGATCTATCTTCTTTTTCCCCCTTCTTTCCCTGTGTTTTTTTTGAGATCTCTCTCTTGACGCCGTCACCCTATTTCTTATGTGGTGAGCTTCTTGCATGTTTTTGTAAGAACGGATGTTTAGAGGGTGACCCCCTTCCCCTACCTTTTTTCCCTGTCCCGCTCTTCGCATCTTTCTTAGGCCCTTGCTTCTGCTCCTTCTCCTCCTGCGTTTGCCCCAAAAACAGCTAAGCCCGGACAGGTATAAAAAACGGAACTTTCGGACTTAGTCCAGACTCCCGTTGCGTTCCTCCCCCCCCTCTTCTTGTTGCTGTTCCCCCCTTCCCGACCTTTTCTGAATAGCCTTGCCGGCACATGGTTGACACGAGTTTAGGATACCAAGCACGAGAATCTCTAGTACCCATCTCCAAACCTACCCCTTTTTTCGCCCTTTCTTTACATTCACAATCCCCAGCAAGGCGCCCTGTTCGCTTTTCCCTTTGTCGCATGACGATTTTTTTTAAGGATCCACATAATCCAACATCTGTATCACAAGCCTCCCTTTCCTTTCCTCCCCTCGACCCGAAAATGATTTTAGGTCCTTTCCCCAGAGGAGTCGCCATTTTCCCCTGGACTTCAGTCCATGCGGGCCGATTATGTTCCATTTTCCCAAAGCACGTCACCCCAGCTCCCTGGGCCCTTCTCTGTTTTTACTTTCCCCTATTTCCCCTTCCCCCGTTCAATTTCCCCCTCTTTTTTTTCTTACTGACAACTTCCCCTCATTCCCCCGGTCCCCAAACACAGCACCTGGTAGCGATTCTTTCCCCCTTTCAAGGAAGTATGATTTTCAGTGATCCTTACTTTTCCCGCCTTCACTCCCCCCATTCAGTCTTTCCAACCTCTACCCCCCGTGATTGTCAAGTTTATATTTTCTCCTGATATAAAGTCGATAAATCCCCTCCCTTCCTCCTCACTTTCCTACAAGACGCAAGGGATGGCCTTCCTTCAATAATTCCGGTGAGTTACCTTGGTTAAAAACTACATATACCCTTCCCCCTTTCCGTCCTTTTTAGATCGGTATTTTTTGCAGAGTCAGTAATAATAAATTTTACAATTCATTCCCCCGGCCCCTTCCCTACTTCCTTACTTGCCGGCGTGATCCTGACCTGCCGAGCATTAATGCATATCTTGCCTTTACTTCTTTTTTCTTTCCACCTTCCCATAAAAGTGATCTCTCCGTGGTCTGTTTGCCGTGAACCAGTAGTTAATTCACAAGGCCCTTCCTTCCCTTCGGTCCTCCCTCCTCCAAACCCCGTTCACCCAAACTAATGTTCCTTATCGACAGTAAGGGTTCGTTCCAACCATACAGTACGCATCGTATTGAGAGACTCCCCTTTCCTCCTCCCCCTGCACTACGACACAAAACTCCCCCTGTTTTTCCCGTTTGTTTCCCCCAGTTCCAGTTTAGCTAAATATTTTTTCAAGCTGTGTAACTCAGCGTCCTCCTGAGTTTTGAATCTTTTTTTTCTTTTTACTTTGCCCCCCGCACTTTCGCGCCGTTGTTTCTCCCTTTTTTACGCTCTTTAGAGGATTTAGTGTCATTTATGTAATTTGATTCTCTCCCCCCACCCTCTCTTGTTCTTGTCCTCTCCCTTTGAGTTTCTTCCTTCTAGCTACACCCGGATCAACGCGCTTATGCTTTCCCCTGATTGTCCTAACCTCTCTTTTAAAACGTTTGCCCTTCAATCATCTGCTTGTCTCCTGCAGGACCGGTTTTTGGGTACTCATCCCAACTCTATTTCCTCGGCCCCTTTCCCTCGTTGGGCCCCCCCCGACCTGCTCTTCCCTTATACCTCGTTCACTTGGATGGTTTGAACTTCGTCTTCCTTTTCTCCCTTTGCCTTTGAGCGGGGTTTCTCACCGCTCCCTTCTCCCCCTAAAAGCCTTTCTGATTTTCTAAGCGCTCTTTCGAAGGTAAGGTTATCCCTTTTCCCCGCCCCCCCTTGATCGGGCCCCTCCCCACTCCTGCCTAGATTACGAGTGCTGTGCACGCAGTGCTAGCAGGTCATGTGTTGAATTTGTCAGGTTTGCAAGTTCTTTCACCCCCTCCTCGCCTTTTAGAATACAGGGTTTTCATATTCAGCGCCGCGGGATGTAACCTTTTGCCATCCGGATTCAAGCGTCCAGCGAGATCATCCCTTTCAGCCCAGTCTCCCGGTAATAACAAAATCCCTTGGAAATTACGTAACGGCCCCGATTTCTTGACCATAGATTTTGAACACTTCTTTTGAGATCATCCTTCCCTCCTCCTCCTTCCTTTTTTTTTTCTCTAGTTTTGTTCCCAATATTGTACCCTCGCTGCGGTCGCGCCGGAGTGTCCGGGATGGTAATTGGTGCCACCCCTGTGAGACTGTTCTGATTTTGCTCTTCCCTT